>Ga0335072_10012425_pt1 | contig 12154 bp, 8 predicted proteins | sample Lox_Sample_21_FD_206725 | JGI IMG/M metagenome (GOLD analysis project Ga0335072, IMG submission 206725) | Soil microbial communities from Loxahatchee National Wildlife Refuge, Florida, United States - Lox_Sample_2.1 | ecosystem: Environmental > Terrestrial > Soil > Wetlands | place: USA: Florida...
TGCCTTCCAACCCGAGCACGTAAAGCGGCATGAACGCCACGTAGAAGCCGACGAGCCAGCACCAGAAGGCGGCCTTGCCCAGCCGCTCATCGAGCTTGAAGCCGAACGCCTTCGGGAACCAGAAGGTGTACCCCGCGAAAGCGCCAAACAGCACGCCCCCGATGATGACGTTGTGGAAATGCGCCACCAGGAACAGCGAGTTGTGCAGCACGAAATCGGCCGGCGGTACGGCGAGCAGCACGCCCGTCATCCCCCCGATGACGAACGTCACCATGAAGCCGATCGCCCAGAGCATCGGGGTCTCAAAGCGTACCCGGCCGCGGTACATCGTGAAGAGCCAGTTGAAAATCTTCACTCCGGTCGGCACGGCGATGATCATCGTCGCGACGCCGAAGAAGCCGTTGACATCGCCCCCGGCGCCCATGGTGAAGAAGTGGTGCAGCCAGACCATGAAGGACAGCAGGCAAATGGCCATCGTGGCTGCGACCATGGAGCGATAGCCGAAGAGCGGCTTGCCGGAAAAGGTCGAGACCACCTCCGAGAACACGCCGAACGCGGGCAGAATGAGGATGTAGACCTCCGGGTGCCCCCACGCCCAGATCAAGTTCACGAACATCATCATGTTGCCGCCGGCCGCGTTCGTGAAGAAATGGAAGTCGAGATAGCGATCGAGCAGCAGCATGGCGAGCGTCGCGGTCAGGATCGGGAAGGCCGCGACGATGAGCAGATTCGAGGCGAGTGCCGTCCAGCAGAAGACCGGCATGCGCATGTAGCGCATGCCCGGGGCACGGGTTTTCAAGATCGTGGTCAAGATATTGATGCCGCCCATCAGGGTGCCGATGCCCGATATCTGAATGGCCCAGAGGTAATAGTCCACGCCGACCCCGGGCGAGTAGCGCAGCTCCGACAGCGGCGGGAAGGGCAGCCAGCCCGTGCGCGCGAACTCCCCGACGACGAGCGAGATGTTGACGAGAAGCGCGCCCGCGGCAGTAAGCCAGAACGCCACTGAATTCAGAGTGGGGAACGCCACATCGCGTACCCCGAGCTGCAGAGGCACGACGTAATTCATGAGACCGATCATGAACGGCATCGCGACGAAGAAGATCATGATCGTGCCATGCGCGGAAAAGATCTGATCGTAATGATCTGGAGGCAGGTACCCCGCCGCGTGATATGCGAGCGCCTGCTGCGAGCGCATCATCAGCGCGTCCATGAAGCCTCGTAACAGCATCACCATGGCGAGCAGGCAGTACATGACGCCGATACGCTTGTGATCGACGCTCGTGATCCACTCGCGCCACAGGTACGGGAGATAACCCTTCAGCACCACCCACGCCAGGACAGCCACGATGCCCAGGACGACGATCGCGCCCGCGATGAGTGGAATCGGCTGGTCGAACGGAATCGCCTGCCAGGTCAGCTTGCCGAGCATGTCAGCCCTCCCCCGTCGAGGTGGTGTGTCTCGCAACTTGAGTCACGCCGGGCCCCTGCCCCGGCGGCAGGCGCTGGGAGCCAATGGCCTCGAAGAGCCCCGGAGCGACAGCCCGATAGGTGTACGGCGGCACGTGCGCAGACTCCTGCAACAGAGTGCGGTAGGCCGCCTCATCGAGCACCGGCCCCTGTGTCCGCGCTGCCGAAACCCAGCGCGAAAACGCGTCACTGGACACCGCACTCGCGTCGAACCTCATATCCGAAAAGCCGTCCCCGCTGAAGTGCGCACCCAGCCCCAGGTAGACGCCGGGACGATCGGCCTCCAGGTAGAGCTGCGTGATCATTCCGTTCATCGTGTAAATTTCGCTGCCGAGCCGCGGCACGAAAAACACGTTCATCACCGTCGCGGAAGTCAGGCGGAAATGCACGGGCGTCCCTGCCGGTATCACCAAGCTGTTGATGCTCGCGATGTGCTGCGCGGGGTAGATGAAGAGCCACTTCCAGTCGAGCGAGACGACATCGACCTCGAGCGGTGCCTGGCGGGAGGTTAGAGGCTTCGCTGGATCGAGATCGTGAGAGCCTACCCAGGCGATGCCACCGAGAAAGAGCACGACGAACGCGGGAATTGCCCAGACGAGAAGCTCGAGTCGGCCGGAATACGCCCATTGCGGCGAGTAAGCGGCGCGCCTGTTGGTAGCCCGGTACCACCAAGCGAAGACCAAAGTGCACACGATCGTCGGCACGACGATGGCGAGCATGATGGCTAGCGCGTCGAGGAGTATGACCCGATCCCCCGCACCCACCGGCCCTGCCGGATCGAGCACACCGCCCGCGCAGCCGGACAGCGCTTCGACTGCGAGCACCAGCGTGCTCAAACACAACACGCGTCTTCGAATCGATACGGGCAACTCGGCTCTCATCATCGCATTCGCTCCTGATCAGCGTCCGAGCCCTTACCGCATGCTTACAGGTCGGTGACAGTCTCGGTTTTGAGCGCGTAAATTTCGGCGGCGCACGATGATGTATACCCGACGCGCTTCACCATTGGCTCACCGCTGACGAGCAAGGTCACTCGTGCAGCTTGAACTCACCGGCACTCCGGGTAAGACTCGGTGTCGTACGATGTGGCGCTCCCCGCTGACTGGTGCGATACGGTGAAGTTGTCTTCCATGAGCTCATTCCTGAATCCCCGCTGCACGGCTGCCAGAGCGGCCCGCTCCGTCTGAGCATGTTACTGACACACATCCACGACTTCGCCGGCACCGTGTTCATCGCAGTGGCGGCGTTGCTCCCGATCGTCGATCCTCTGGGGGGTACCCCCATCTACCTCGCCATGATCTCGGGTCTCATGCCGCCAGAGCGCGCTCGCATGGCGAAGCTCGTCGCGCTCAACAGCTTTGCGCTGCTGCTCGCGTCCATGCTGGCCGGCGCCTATGTCCTGCACTTCTTCGGAATTTCAATCCCCGCGGTGCAGGTCGCCGGAGGCCTCGTCGTGTGCGCGATCGCCTGGTCGCTGCTCAACCGCCCGAGCACACCTGTAGTCTCTGCTCGCCCTGACTCCAGCACTCGTGAGAGCCTCACTCAACGCGCCTTCTACCCCCTCACGATGCCGCTCACGGTCGGCCCTGGAGCGGTATCGGTCGCGGTCACCCTCGGAGCCGATCCACCGCCGGGCCTCAGCGCATGGTTGGTGACGACGCTGGCGCACGTGATAGGCGTGCTGATTACCGCGGCGGCAATTTTCCTCTGTTATCGATATGCGGATCGTCTGGTAGCCAGGCTCGGATCGACTGGAACGCACATCCTCATGCGGCTGACTGCGTTCATCATGCTTGCGATCGGCACGCAGATCATTTGGAACGGTGTTCGCGCGATGCTCACGACAGTGCTTCAGCCCGCAGGAGGTTCCTGAGGCCTGGGTTCATCGAGCGGCCACGCCCCCCGCATGGCTGATCGGCGACACTGCACGACCTGACGCCTCGGGCGCCGACCTCGCGGACCGATCGAGGGGCCTATTGCCAGCCGCCTCCCAACTCGAGAAACAGGTTGATCTGATCCGTGGCGAGTTGCGCGTGCGAGGCGGCCAGCGCCCCCTTTGCCGCCGCCAATGTGCGCTGGGCATCCAAGAGCGACAGAAAATCCGTCTTGCCGCTCGCGTAGAGGCGCTCGGCGTCCTGTTCGGCCTGTCCGTCATGAGCGGCGGCGGCCGCCAGGTCCTTGTCCCGCTGCAGGTCACGCGCGTACGAGCTCAGGGCGGTCTCGGTGTCCCGCAGCGCCATGAGCACCACACCATCAAAGCGGGCCAGGGCGAACCTCGCGTTGGCGCCTGCCGCAGCAATCTCGGCGCGGGCGAGAGAATGATTGGCCTGCCAGTGAATGCCCACGCCCATACCGTAGCGATCCGTGGGGCTGGTCAGAAAATCGGTGATTTCGCCGGTCGACCCGGCCGCCAATCCCAGGGTAACGGTCGGATAGAGATCGGCGGTTGCCACCCCGATCCGCGCGGTCGCGGCAGCGAGTTGCCGCTCCGCCTGACGCACATCGGGCCGGCGCCGCAGCAGTGCCGCTCCATCGCCCACGGGAATCGGCTGCGGCAATCGCGGCGCCTGGGAACAGGTTCCGAGGGACCGCGGGTATTGGGATGGCGCGCGCCCCGTCAGAGCGGCCAAGCGAAAGAGCGCGTTACTCCGTTCAGCCTCGAGCGTCGGGATGTTCGCCCGGATCTGCTCGGTCAGCGCAGCAGAGCGCGTGTAGTCAAGCACTGGAGCCCGTCCGGCGTCGAACAGAGACCGCATGACGGCTGTGGTCTGCACCTGCAGCTGCAACGAACGGCGCGCCGTCGCCAATTGCTCCCCCGCGTCGCAAACGTCCGCGTAAGCGCGCGCCGTCTGCGCCACTACGACAATCTTCGTGACATCGTAGGCGGCCTCGCTGGCCTCATCGTCTGCCGCCGCCGCCTCGACCGCGCGGCGCAACCGTCCGAAGAGATCGACCTCGTAGCTCACCGATATTCCGGCATCGTAAAGGCCAGTCGGGGCAATTGAGCCGGCATGGAGATAGCTCTCCGGTGAAAGCTGCTGGTAGCTCGGATCGAAATTCAGGGCCGCTGAGGGCTGGCGCCGAGCTCTCGCCTGCTGCAGCAGGGCCGTGCTTCGCTCGAGGTTCGCCCGCGCCGCTCGTAGGTCGGTATTGGCGGCCAGCGCCTCCTTCACCAACTCATCGAGCCGCGGCGAGTCATACAGCCGCCACCATGCTCCCGGAACGGGCCCTCGCAAGAATGCCGAGGCGGATGCGCTCACGAAAGGCCCCTGGGCCGCGGCACTCTTCACCACCGCTGAACGCGGTGGACCGCGGTAGTTCGGGCCGACAGTCTGGCACCCCGCGGCGCCGATCACACAGGCCATAGCGACGATACCAATGATGATAGCGCGAGCGTGCTTCAAGGACTTCGCTCGCGGTTCGATCGATGCGTCGCGAATGAGAGGTCGACCACCGTCGCGGTACGCCCGGCGATGAGACGCACGTCCCCAGGAGCGGGATCCAGTCTGATCCGCACCGGTACCCGTTGTGCCAGGCGCACCCAGCTGAACGTCGGGTTGACGTTGGCGACGAGGTCCGCGGTTGGTGTGCGCTCGCGATCATCGATGGCCGCGGCGATGCTCGCCACCCGTCCATATACGAGCTGGGACTCTCCCATGAGATGCACAGAGACGCGGTCGCCAACGCGGATGTTCGGCAGCATGGTCTCCTCAAAGTAGCCGTCAACGTGGAAGCTGTCGCCGTCGGTGAGTGCGAGCGCTTCTAGTCCCGCCGTCAGGTAGTCTCCCGGCCGAAGCTCCAGGTTCGTGACCACTCCGTTGACCGGGGCGGCGATGACCGTGCGCTGCAGATCGAGCCGCGCCGCGGCCAGGTCCGCAAGCCGGCCGGCCAGGTCCGCTGCCGCCTCCCGTACGCGGGCCTCACTTTTCTCACGCACTTCGAATGCGACCAGGACGCCGAGACCCGTGTTTCGGTGCGCCTCGCGCTCAGCCTCGGCGAGGACGGCACGCTCGCGAGCGACCGCCGCCCGCGCCTGACGCAGTGCGATCTCGTAACGCGCGCCATCGAGCGTAAAGAGCGGGTCACCCTTGTGCACCACCTGATTGTCGATGACCGCCACGCTCGTTACCCACCCGGCCTCATCGGGCGCAACGCCGACGATGTCCGCTCTCACGCGTCCATCCCGGGTCCAGGGGGCACGCTCGTAATGGAACCACATCCAGTGGAGAACGACAGCCGCGGCGGCGGCCAAGGCGAGCGTGACCAATATTCTCAATACGTCTCGGACCCGGGAGGTCATCGGCTATCTCGGCAACGCCACTGAGAACGCCGCATGGTAGGCAACAGCCGAGATCGCGACCCAGAGGATTACAAACACGGCGGCGTCAAACAAGCCGCGATGCCATACCAGGCGGTAGAAGCGCGTCCGGGCGAGCATCCGATCGAAGAAGCCACAGAGCACGAACGCCACGGCCGCCCAAACGAGCGGAGCCGGTACATACACACCTTCGAGATTGATCTCCAGCATCGTCACGGCATCCGCGAAAAGTATTGCGCATGTCGCCCCAGAGCGTCGGCGATCAAAGTCGCCTGGACCGCGGACTCCATCCCACGATGATGATCGGTCATTTGCGGCCCGCTCTGGCTCGCGGCGACTTGAACGAACCCCTTGCGCGCCTCGTCCACCTCGCCGCCAGCGAGGTGCGCCAGGGCGAAATCGAGCGGGCTGCCGCCGTCACTGCCGGGCCGTGCCGAGAGCAACGCGATTGCGGCCTCTCCAACAGACAATGTCGCGAGGAGCTGGGCCTCCTGCTCCAGCGTCGCCTCCTGGGGTATGGCCGCGAGACGCTCGGACACGAGCCTCAACCATGCCTCCTGCGAGAACCGTCGGCGTCCACCGGCCAGCGCGCGCAGATCCCGCAGCGAGAGTGTCAGCAGCCGCTCGATGCGAAGCCTCGGGGGTATGGGGGGAAGAAGCCGGAAGAAAACCGCTCCGAGGGCGCAACCAGCGCCCACGGCGATCGCGGCGTTGAACAGGTGCCCGGCGTCGTAGACCGGCTCGTTCTCGAGCGCCAGGATGGGCATGACATTGGTGAAGGCGGCTGCGAACATCGCCTTGTGCCACGAGCTCATCGACAGCGCCGCGAGAGGCACGAGCACCAGGCTCAATGCCACTGAAAGGGCGGCGGCGCCGCCATGCAACGAGGGCAGGACCGCAAGATCCAGTATCACCGCGAGAGCCGCCGCCAGCATGCAACCCACTGCGAATTCAACGGCCTGCAGATAGGCCGCGTCCGCCTCGCGGGATTTCAGGATGATCGCAACCGCCGTGAAGATGATCATGGTGGGGCCGCTCGGCCAACCGGTTGCGATCCAGAACAGCTCCGCGCAGCCCATGGCGAGCGCGACGCGCAGTGCGTTGAGCATCGCGGGACGAAGGTCCGCGACATGAGGCCGGGTCCTGCTCCTTTGGGGCGCCTCGCCGCTCGCCCGTTTGATTACTCTCAGCCCGTCGCCGACGCTTTCGAGTGCCCCAAGCACCCGTCCCACAGCGTCAACCAGAAGCCGAGCCGATACGCCGGCCGCGCTCGTCTGCTGCACCCGGTACCGCTCGTGCCGACAAAGCGCGCCGATCTCCTCCGGGTGGCTCGACCATTCGCGACCGGCAACTGCCGCGACGGACGGGAGGAGTAACGGGATCAATCCGGCCCTGGCTGCGGGCGGCAGCGTCCCGAGATGGTTGCCGACGCCGCGCCACGCGGACAGCGCGACGAAGAGCTCTTGCATCAACGCCTGCAAACGGCCGCCGTAATGTCTCAAATGAGAAGGCTCGCCGATCGCCTCGTCGAGGGTCGCATCGAGCCCGATGGCGCGCCCGATCAACTCACGACGGGCTGTCGTCAACCGAAGCGTCTCCTCGCCCGCACGCAATGTCTCGGCCAGTCCCGAGGCAATGCCCCTGCCGATATCCGAGAGCTGCCGGGCGAGACGGCGACGTGCATCGCCGAAATCTGTCAAGGCGTGCACGAGTCCCGCGGACAGGATCCCTATGCCGATCTCTGTCGTGCGCCATACCGTGATCATGAAGACGTTCTGCGGATTCGCGATCATGTCGCCAAAGACGATCGCCGCGGTGTATCCGGCGAGCGCAGCCCCATAGCCTGCGAAGTTCGGCAGGACGGTTGCCAGAAACGCGCAGAGCGCCGCCCATAGCGCAATGCTCACGAGCAAAGCTGTATGATTCTGCGGGAATGCCGCGGTCAGCAGTACGATGGCGACTCCGCCGGCGATCGTACCGATTACCCGAAATCGTCCCTTGCGCAACGATGCGCCGAGGGCAGGCTGGGCGACGATTGCGGCGGACGTCGCCGCCCAATACGCATCATCCAACTGCAGCCAGAAGGCAATGAGGAGCGCCAGGCAAACCGATGCGGACACTCGCAGGCCATAAAGCAGCGCGGGAGCCCATGCGGTCGCGGCGCGCGCCGGCCTCGTCCCGCGCGGGATCGCTTCCACCGCATGTGCCCGCTCCGAACCCGATGCGTCAACAGCATCCATGGCAAGGTCAACCGGGGCTCGCAGCGGGTAAGCCCGACAGGGCGCTTAGCGAGTCCCCCGGAAGGGAAGGCGCCGGGGTGAGGCCTTGCGCTGCAGCCCTGGGCATTCGCTGACCCACAGAGTCAAGCGCTTGCGCGGACCCGAGTTGCGACCGGCGGCAGCCGGGTCGCGACTCGCCGTGGAGTCACACTGTCCGGATGAGCCGGCCGAGCGAACCCGATCGGCACAGTCGTCGGCCCCAGATAAGCCTCTGGACTCCTTTCGAGAAAGGTGCGTGTGGTATCGAGCACTCGGTAGCACGGCGCACTACCGCAGCAATGGGCTTCGACGAGCGACTTGTCCACCAGGCTGGCAAGCGTTTGCGCGCGCAGGGCGAGATGATCGCTCCCTTTCGTGGCACCGAGTCGAGACGACTCTATCGAGAAGGTGCCATTCACGCGGGCGAGACGATGGAGCGCCGTGCGCTCCGATTCCGACAGCAGCTCGTAGCTCCACTCGAGACTGGCGCCGAACGTCAGCTGGCGTGTCGGGGCGGTACGCCAGGCCCTCCAATGCAGCCAATGCGGTCCGTCAAGCTGCGCAAGAACTCCCTTCGTCCCATACGCCCCCACCCGGCCTGCCGCAAGCTCGAGGGCCAGCGGAATGCCGTCGAGCCGGCGACAGATTCGCCCGATGGTGCAAGCATTCTCATCCGTGAGTTCTGCACGGTGGCCGCTCGCCGCGACGCTCCGCACGAAAAGCTGCACAGCGGGCAGTTGCAACGCCGTTGCGGCGGTCAGCTCGTCTGGCTCCTGCGGGCAGTCCAACGGACCGAGACGATAGACCAGCTCGCCGCGCACCCCGAGCGGCTCGCGGCTGGTTGCCAGGACATGCACCTGCGGGTGCCGGCACAGGATGTTCTGCACGGCACCGGCGACTGCCTCGGTCACATGCTCGCAATTGTCCAGGATCAGCAGCACCCGCGGGCCATCCGTGCGCGAGGACACCTGCATCGCGCTCGAACCACCTCTCGGCGGCCGAACGGTCGCTGCAACAGTCTCCGCCACCAGCGAGGCGCTCGTGAGCATGCTCAGATCGACGAAGCGCACGCCGTTCTCGAACTGCGCGAGCAGCGCGCGGGCAAGCGCTACCGCGACGGTGGTCTTGCCGACCCCGCCGCCACCCACGATCGACACGAAGCGCTCGAGTCGAAGCATCGCCTCGACTTCAGCAAAAGTTTGCTCGCGTCCCAAGACCCCGCCCGCGCCGAGGGGCGGCAGCGCTGAGGGTCTAATTTCGGACTCCATCGCGGCTGACTGCTCCTCAGCAGGCGAGACCGGCGCGACGAAGCAGTAGCCGCGCCCTGCAACGTTGACGACGTAGCGGCAGCCGGCCTGCCCGTCGGCGAGCGCTCTGCGCAGGACTCCGATCTGAAAGCGCAGGTTGCCTTCCTCCACGACCATGCCCGGCCAGACCCGCGCGAGCAATTCCCGCTTGCCGACGACTCGCGGAGCACTATCGATCAGAGCGATCAGCAGGTCCATGGGGCGGCTCCCCAGAGTCACGGGAGTGCCGTTCCTTTCCAGTACCCTTTGCCGTCCATCGAGGCGGAAGGGGCCGAATTGGCTGACAGCTGCGTTCATCATCCTGCCTCCTGGAAAAGATGGCCGACATTCCATTCATGCGCGAGCGCGTTCAAGGACTCGGCTCGATCCACTTTCGCCGATCCCTGATTGCGCACATTGCCGCACGCTCTGGTGGATCGCCTCGGTCTTGGCGTTGGGGGGGACGCCCAGGATGCGCGCAAGCAACTCCCGACAGCGCCGGTAAGCCTGCAGGGCATCGCTGTAGTCACCCAGCTCCCGGTGGCAGATCATCAGTCCGCGGTACAGATCCTCCGCGAGCGGGTCGAGCTCGAGTCCACTGCGATAAACCAGCACCGCTTCCGGCCACCTGCGCCGACTCTCATATCCCCGGGCGGTCTCACGAATGCACCCGAGGAGCCGGTCGCGCAGCAACTGGCGGGTCTTCAGGGCCCAAGGTCTTTCGCTCTCCTGCTCGAGGAAATGTCCCTCGTAGAGGCGCCGGATCCGTGTCAGTCGATCCATGGGCTCCTCCTCGCCGCCCCGCGGGCTCGCGAGCTCGCGCTCGAGCTGCCACAGATCGACCCAGAATTGGCGCCGGTCGAGACTCAGCTTGCTGCCGCACATGTTGATTGCGCCGTGCGCACCCAACAGCTTGCGCAGTCGGTACAGTGCGCTCTCCAGCGCATGATAGGCGGCATCTCCTTCGGAATCCGGCCAGAGCGCGTCCGTCAGCGCGCTCGCGCCCACCTCGTTGCCACCGAACGCGATCAATGCCTGCAGCAACTCGAGCGGCTTGCGCTGCGTGCGCCGCGTAAATCGCACCGGCTCGTCGTCCTTTAACACACGAAAGTGCCCGAGCACATGCACCTTCAGAGCCCCGGATCGATCCGGCCTGATGCTATCCGTCGGCAGCACAGCCGATGTGGCCAGAGAAAAGTCGGCGAGAGTCATGACGATCTCTCCTTGGCGTGGTGGTTTGAATGCTGAGCGGCACTGTGAAACAGCGCGGCCATTAAAGGACAGCCCCTGTTGCGGTCGATCCTCGAGTCTTTTGGGACAGACCGATGCACCTTTCCTGGTGCCCGCTTACCCTCCTCTTGAGGGCCGGCGACGCCACCGGAAGAGCCGATCGATCGGGTACGTGCTGTTCGACAGGCGGTAACTGGCCGTCGGCGCAAGCGAATAGCGCAGAGAGACGGAGCGTGCAGCGGCGATGGCGTGACAGGTAGTGTCGGCATGATTGCAATCCCTCTGATGTAAGGACCTGGAACCCGGGAGACAGCCCTGCCGCATCCCTTGGTCGGTCTGCGACAGGCGATAGCTACCACGCCGGTACGCTATTACCGCCCCCCAAACGAGTCGTGATGCGGCGGTAATGGTTCGGTCATGGATTCGTCAGCCAGGACACCGGTCCCGGGGTGCGCTGGTGGCTCTCTGGCCGCCGCGGCGGCGCTCGCCCTTGCCGTCATCACTTCGAGACCGGCCGGGCGATCGGCAGGGCGAATGCCCGTGGATGCGCGGCTCTCGTGGAGACGATTCGCGATTCAAGACCAAAAGGGACCGAACCGCCCCCCGTTTGAGCCGATTCTCGTGAGCTCGAGGCCATCAGGCTCGCCCCAAATGAGCCGTCAGTCGAACTCGATTACGCGACACGAAAGGCTCTTCAGGGGGATGCACTTCAACGGTCCTCGGTGCCACCGTGTGCGCAAACCAGGGGAGCCCATGAGCACGAGTGCACAGCGCCCTGTCGCGGGAGATCCGAGAATCCACGAGTCCGTTCCGTTCGGCGCGAGAACCGGTGAGGATGGAAGCCGGTTTCAGTCCGCCACCGGCGACGGAGAATGGCTTCGCCTGGACCGCACGAACCAGTGCCTTTGGAAGGGCGTAGGGAACGCCCCGGCTCAACGTCTGTCACTGGCGCCCAAGACGCTCGCCGTGTTGCAGCACCTCATCGACCGTGCCGGTCGCCTGGTGAAGCTCGAGGAATTTCTCGAAGTCGTTTGGCCGGGCGTCTGCGTCCAGCCGGAGGTTCTCAAGAACCAGATCCTCTCGCTCCGCACGCTGCTTAAGGACAGCGCTCGCAAGCCTCGTTTCATCGAGACGCTGCCTCGCCGTGGCTATCGTTTCATCGCTCGCCTCTCAACCAACCTCGAGGCGGGGAGCGGGTCAGCGCACGACGCCCCGACATCGATCCGCCTGGTCGGGCGGGACGAACCCATGTCGGATCTTCATGCGAGCCTGCAACGCACGCTGCACCAACGACAACGAGAGATGGTGTTCGTGACCGGAGAGTGCGGCATCGGCAAGACATCGCTCGTCGAGGAGTTCCTGCAACAGATACGCAGGCAGATGCCCGACGCTCGCCTTGCCCTCGGGCAGTGCGTTAAGGGCTACGGTGGCAAGGAGGCCTACTATCCGATGCTGGAAGCACTACGTGAGATGTGCACGAGCCGAGGCGGTGATCAACTCGTGCGCGAGCTCACGTTCTACGCACCTGGATGGCTTGGACAGATTCCGGGGCTGACGCCACCCGTACAGCGACCGACTCTTCAGCCCGAGTC
>Ga0335072_10012426_pt1 | contig 12154 bp, 13 predicted proteins | sample Lox_Sample_21_FD_206725 | JGI IMG/M metagenome (GOLD analysis project Ga0335072, IMG submission 206725) | Soil microbial communities from Loxahatchee National Wildlife Refuge, Florida, United States - Lox_Sample_2.1 | ecosystem: Environmental > Terrestrial > Soil > Wetlands | place: USA...
GAAACCCGGTCCAGGACTCCGCGGCCTCCTCGCCGTCGCCCCGGCCCCGGTCGCGCATCCGGCCGATCACCCAGGCCGGCATGCTCGTCGTCTCGGCCTGTTCCTGGTGCAGGGTCGTGACCAGCTCCTGGAAGCGCAGGTCGTGCTCCGCCAGCCAGCTGGCCTCCGCCTCCAGCGGCCGGGTCAGCCAGGCCAGTTCCTGGTACGGCGCCAGGGCCCGGTCGCGGACCAGCGCGGGCGTCGGCACGGTGAAGTCGACCGGTCCGAGCAGCGAACCGTAGAGCTCGTCCTCCTCGGCGGTGAGCGCGTCCGGCGGGGTGGCGGTCAGTCCGACCAGGTGCACGTCGCCGAGCTCCGCGATCGCCTCGCGCACGATGTACCCCCACAGCGAGGCGAGGTGGTGGCACTCGTCCAGCACGACGGTGCGCACCTGGCCCTGGCGCAGCGCCGCGATGCGCTGGCGGGCGCCGGCGGACAGCAGCGAGCCCAGCTGCAGGTCGCCGTGACCGGCCCGGGCGATCTCCCGCTTCAGCGAGGCGGTGATCCGGGCCAGCTCGCGCCTGCGCCGGGCCGCGGCCGCGCCGGTCCAGCCGAGAGCGTCCCGTTCCACGTCGGCGGACGCGGTGCCCGTGGCCTTGGCCCGCTCGGCCGCCCAGCGCCGTTCGGCCAGGTCGGCCAGGGCCGCTGCCGGGTCGTCCAGCTGGCACAGCGCCTGGTAGGTCAGGCACGCGATCGGGGCCGACGGGTCGGCCGCGGCCAGCCCAGCCGCCGCCCCGAACCGGCCCGCGGCCCGCAGCCACTGCTCCTGCACGGCGGTGTTCGGCACCAGGACCAGGGCCCGGGTCCCGAGCCGCCGCACGATCTCCACGCCCAGCAGGGTCTTGCCCGACCCCGGCGGCGCCACGATGTGGGTGCGCCGCCGCCCGTGCCGCCGGTCGGCCTCGAACGCGTCCAGGGCCAGCGTCTGGTAGCGCCGCCAGGTGCCGCCGAACGACAGGCCGCCGATCTCGGGTGCAACGGTGGCGGTCACGGCAGAAGTGTAGGTTTCACCGCGCCACAGCGGCGCCCGTCTCGGCGGGTCCCGGGCCGGCCTCGGCCCGCCCCGGCCGCGCGGCGAACACGGCGCTCACGACCAGCGTGGCCGCCAGGACGCCGGTGGCGATCGCCGCCGCCGCGCCGTATCCGGCACCGGCCGGCACGCGCCCGCCGGCCGGGACGTAGGCCGCGAGCACGGTCGCGCTCAGCGCGCTGGCCATGGAGTAGCCGACCGTGCGCACGAGCTGGTAGAAGCTGATCGCGCTGCCGGTCTGGTCGGCGGGCACGCCGCCGGTGATCTGCAGCGGGTTGACCGCGAACACGCAGCCCACGCCGAAGCCGTCCACCGCCATCGCGGCGACGATCCCCGCGTAGCTGCCCCGCGCGACCAGGAACAGCACCATCGACGCGATCAGCACCACGCAGCTGGCCGCGACCACGAACTCGGCCGAGGTCCGCCGGGCGGCCCGGACCGCGACCCGGCTGGCGGCGAAGCTGGCCAGCGAGAACGGGGTCAGCATGGCCCCGGCCACCAGGACCGACGCGCCGAACCCGTAGCCGGCCGACGGGGCCGTCGCAGCGAAGCGCACCACCAGCGACGCCAGCGGGTAGAAGCCGACGGCCACGCCGAACGCGGTGACGTTGGCCGCCAGCACCGGCCGGCGCCGGAGCAGGCGCAGGTCGATCAGCGGACGGCGGGCGCGCAGCTCCCAGGCGGCCCAGGCGGCCAGCAACAGCGCGGAGCCCACCGCACTCGCCAGCGTGGCGGCCGAGCTCCAGCCCCAGCCCGCGCCGCTCGCGAGCACGAGGAGCAGCCCCGCGATCCCGGCGCCCAGCATCAGCGCCCCGGGCAGGTCGATCCGCGGCGCCCGATCCGGGCTCGGCGGCAGCACGGCCGCGGAGGCGGCCAGGGCCAGCGCGCTCATTGCCGCGACGAACCAGAACGGCGCGTACAGCCCCAGGTACTCCGCGAGCAGCCCGACCAGCGGATACCCGAGTCCGATCCCGACCGCGGTGGTGATGCCGATCGCCGCGATCGTGCGCCGCGACCGCCCGGCGGGCAGCCCGTCCCGGGCGACCGCCGTGGCCAGCGGCACCAGACCCAGCCCGGCCCCCTGCAATGCCCGCCCGGCCAGGAACCCCCCGAAACCGGCCGGTACCGCGGACAGCACGCAGCCGGCCAGCATCACCGCCACGCCGCCCACGATGACCCGGCGCCGCCACCGCCCGTCGCCGAGACGCCCCATCACCGGGGTGACCACCGAGCCCGCGAGGAGCGTGATCGTGAGCGCCCACTGCGAGGCCGCGAGCGACACGTGCTCGGCCTGCTCGACCGCGGGCAGCAGCGGCGTCCCGAGGCTGGCCACCGCCGTCGATTCGACGGCCAGGAACACCAGCACCAGCGCGAGTGCACGAGGCCGGGACCGGGCGTTCATTCCTTTCATCAGTTTCTTACGCTAAGCAACCCTCCTCATGCGGTCCAAGACCGAAAATCAATGTGCTCATGTTTTCAGCGCATAAGCTGGGAACGTGGATGTCGCCCAGCTCCGCTACTTCCAGGCCGTCGCCCGGCACCAGCACGTGAGCCGGGCCGCCGAGGAGCTGCGCGTGGCCCAGCCGGCCCTCAGCCGCTCGATCGCCCGCCTCGAGGCCGAGCTCGGCGTTGAGCTGTTCGACCGTCGTGGCCGCCGGGTGCAGCTCAATCGGTTCGGCGGCCTGTTCCTGGCCCGGGTCCAGCGCGCCCTGGGCGAGCTCGACGAGGCGCGCGAGGAACTCAGGGACGCGGCCGGCCTGGCCGGCGGCACCGTCGTCGTGGCCACCGAGACGCTGCGCATGGTCACCGAGGTCGCCGCGGGCTTCCTGGCCGGGCACCCCGGCGTGAGCCTGCGGCTCTGCCAGTCGCCCGCGCCGGTCATGGCCGCCCAGCTGCGTGCGGGCGAGGTCGACCTGTGCCTCGCCTCGCAGCCGCTGGACGAGCCTGGCCTGCGGAAGCGGAAGGTCCTGGACGAGGAGGTCCTGCTCGGCGTGCCGCCCGGGCACCGGCTGGCCGGGCGCACCCGGGTCAAGGTTGCGGCCCTGGATGGCGAGCCGTTCGTCACCACGCGCCCGGGCTACTGGCAGCGGGCCCTGGCCGACCGGCTGTTCGCCGACGCGGGCCTGCAGCCGGCGATCGTCTGCGAGGGCGACGAGCCCTACGCGATCCGCGCGCTGATCAGCGCCGGGGTGGGCATCGGGCTGCTTCCGGCGGTGGCCAGGAAGACCGCGGAGCATCCGCGCGTCGCCTGGCTGCGCCTCGACGCGCCCGGCTGCCGGCGCACGCTGAGCCTGGTCTGGCGCGGCGACGCCTACCTCTCCGCCGCCGCCCGGGCGTTCGCCGGCTTCGCCGCCGCCCGCGCCTGGCCCAGCGATTCCTGACTTTGTCCCCAAACACCCCTGGTAGGGGTGGGGATGACCCGTGGGACTGCGGCAGGATGATGCCATGGCTACCCACGTCGCCCTGCTGCGGGGCATCAACCTCGGCGGCCACAAGAAGGTCGCCATGGCCGACCTGCGCGAGCTGGTTTCCTCGCTCGGGCACGCCGACGTGGCCACCTACATCCAGAGCGGCAACGTGGTGTTCACCTCCGACCAGTCCGACAACGCTCTGCTGGCCGCCGCGCTCGAGGAGGCCATCGCGGGCAGGCTCGGCGTGACGTCGCGGGTCGTCGTGCTGTCCCGCGACGAGCTGGCCCAGGTGAGCCGGGACAACCCGTATCCCCACGAGCCGAACCACCGGGCCGTGCACGCCATCTTCCTCAGCGGCGAGCCGGGACCCGAGCTGATCGAGCGCGTGGCGGCGGCCCAGGATCAGGTCGCCACGCGGGGCAGCCGGGACACGGCCACGATCATCGGGCGCACGATCTACCTGCACACACCGGACGGCTACGGGCGCAGTGACCTGGCCGCGGAGCTGGTCAAGGTGGGCCAGAAGAAGACCGGCAACGTTTCCGGCACGGCGCGCAACTGGGCGACGGTCTCCAAGCTCCTCGCGATGTGCGAGGGCTCGAGCTAGAGTGCGTACAAGCCAGGGAGGGCGCGGTGGACATCAAGGCGGTCAGATGTTACCGAGACGGTCTGCGTTACCGGTCGCGTTCCTTTCACGGTTATCCGGCGCATCTGCTCCGGGGTCACGACATCCAACTCGGCCGGGTGATCTTCGAAGTTCGTGAAACGCTCGCCGTCAAGGACACCGGCGACCCCTACCACGCCCCTGACCTCATCGACGAGGGCGCTACGTTCCTTCCCGTCGGCACCCCGGTTTACGAGGTGATCGGTTACCCGGCTGACGAGCGTCTTGCCGCGTACCTGAACGATGGGCTGCACATTTACGATCTGGACCGGTAAACGGGGTCTAACGTCCCTCTGCTATCCGCATGATTTCGTCAAACGCCTCGACGTTCCCCATCGCATCGTTGACGGGGTTGTGGTCGTGGACCGTCTTGCGGTAGCGCTTCCAGCCCTGCGTCTCACTCCAGTTGCGGTTCAGGCCAGCCCAGAAGTCGCTGATGCGCCGGCCGGAGTGCCCAAAGGGGTTGTCCATGCCTGCCCGGTCGAACATGCCGGCTATCCACTGCCAGTCGTAGGCGGGGTTGTCACTGACGAAGACCGGACGGCTGCTGCCCAGATGTTGCCGTAGCCATAGGGAGAACGACTCGGCTACTTCGACGTCTGTGGCTATGTGCTTGCCAACGATGCTGACCGCCGGGTTTTCCGGGTCCGGCGTCGCTTCGAACAGGCGTCCGTGAAACGTGTCACGCGTGTCGTAGTGAACGGCTCCGAACTCGGTCAGCACGCCATGCACCGGACTGGTGCCGCGTGCCTCGCAGTCAACAAATATCCAGGGTGTTTTCTTGGTCATAGGTCGGCGGCCTCCCGTAGCTCCCTGAACTTCTCGGCCAGCACAGGTGCTGTTGCATGAGCGTTGAGACCGCTCGGATTCGGGAGCACCCAGATCCGGGTCGCGCCCGCGGTCACTTCCTGTGGTCCGACCGCGGCCCGCGGCTCGCCGAACGCGGTCCGGTACGCGGTGACGCCGACGACCGCCAGCCAGCGCGGGGCCAGCCGCGTCGCCTTGGCCAGCAGGGCCCGGCCGCCCTCGCGCAGCTCGTTCGCGGTGAGCTCGTCGGCGCGGGCGGTGGCGCGGTCGACGATGTTGGTGATGCCCAGGCCCAGCCCGAGCAACTGGTCCTGCTCGTCGGGCCGGAGCTGGCGCGGCGTGAAGCCGGACCGGTGCAGGGCCGGCCAGAACCGGTTCCCTGGCCGGGCGAAGTGATGCCCGGTGGCCGCCGAGTACAGGCCGGGATTGATCCCGCTGAACAGCACGCGCAGTCCCGGGCCGACCACGTCGGGAATGGTCAGCTCGCGCGCCGCGGCCAGTTCGGCGGCCGTCGGACGGCTCGGCCGGAGGGTGTCAGCCACGGGGCCAACGATAGGGCCGGCTCGCGACCGGCCTCGCCGCCGGGACAATGGATCCATGATCAGGGTGGCGCCGGAGCGGTTCGAGGAGATGGTCGCCGACGCGCTGGATTCGCTGCCCGACGCGCTGGGACGGCTCATGGCCAACGTGGCCGTCACGGTCGAGCACGGCGCCGGCCCGCCGGGGCTGCTCGGCCTCTACCAGGGCGTGCCGCTGACCAGCCGCACGACCGGGTACGCGGGCGTGCTGCCGGACCGGATCACGATCTACCGCCGGGCGATCTGCGCGATCTGCTCCACCGAAGCCGAGGTGGTCGAGCAGGTGCGCCGCACCGTCATCCACGAGGTCGCCCACCATTTCGGCATCAGCGACGAGCGGCTCGACGAGCTCGGCTGGTGAGGGGCGGCACGAGCGACGGCCGGGGAGCTTGACCGGTGAGGGGTGGCGGCGGGACCTAGTGAACGGCTCCGGCCGGCAGGCGCCAGAACCTCCAGCCGGGGTGCACCCGGAAATAGCGCGAGGGACCGGGCGGGCTCGCGGCCAGGCGTTCCCGCGGGACCAGGGTCATCCCGCCCGGAACCGGCTCCCACCAGGGCTGGCGGGCGAACAGGCGGCTGAACAACTCCCGCTCGCCGCCCGCCGGGCCGAGCACCAGCTGGGCGGGAGCGGGCTGGTCCGAGCACTGCCAGCGGAAGTCGCCGGACAGCCGGAGCACGGTGTCGCCGTTGGGCAGCGCGGCGTGCGAGGTCAGGCAGTGGAAGACCAGGGCGTCCCCGGCCCGGTAGTCCGTGGTGGCCCAGCCTCGCTCGGCCGGGCCGAGCAGCCGGGGCGGGCGCGGCGGGCCGAGATGGCTTCCCGGCCGCACGGCCAGGCCGCCGAGACGCACCGGGATGTCGATCAGCGGAATCCAGGTCGTGAGCATGTCCTGAACGCCGGAAACCGCGTAATCCTGATGCATGTAGCGGCCCCGCGTCACCTCCGGCGGCCGCTCGGGATAGATCGCGCGCAGCACCTTGGCCGGATAGGAGAACGCCAGCGGCCCGAGGATCATCCTGATCGTCTGCCGCAGCGGCGTCAGGTAGGGAACGCGGTTGAACGCCGGGCTCGCGATCGCGGCCCGGAACGCGGGATTGCCCAGCGCGTCCCTCGGGTTGAGCGCGTGCCGCTGGGCCGACGCGTGGCCGCGGCGGTCGATCCACCCGCCCCGGCGCAGCGCCGCCCGCACCCCGTCCGCGGCCGCACCCACCTCGGTGCCGGGCAGCAGGCCGCGGAAGAAGAGGTAACCGTCCCGGGCCAGGCGCTGGCGCAGCGCCGCGGCGTCGCCCAGCAGGGCGTTGGCTGGCGTCAGCTCATCCACGGCGCCCACGGTAGTTCCGGTCCGGCCGCGGCGCGCTGGGAGAACCCGGCGCGAATCCCGGGAGAACCCTGTGCGGATTCTGTGAGCGCTGGCTCAGGGCTCCGCCACACCGGTTTCCGGCTCGGCGGACGGGATGTTGGGCCCCGCCTGCTCGTCGGGCTGGACCGGCCCGGGCCCGGAGCGGAACGGTCTTGGCCGGAAACACGATGGGTCATGCGGGGCCCAGGGCGGCCGAGTCTGATCGTTCAATTGACTCAAAAATGAAGACGTCGCCATCTGCATTCCTCCGAGCAGGCCGTCACGCCGAGCGGTGAAGGAGGCGATGTCGACGAGGCCGCGGTCCGAGCGCCGGTGCAGCAGCCCGAGCTCGGTCGCGGCGAGCTGGTACTCGGTCATGTCCCGCAGCCCGCCCAGGCCGGCGTGCAGCCGCGCCCACTGCCGCGCCTGGCGGCGGTCGGGCATGCTGCTCAGCATCGACACGTCGGCTTCGGTGACGATGCCGGTCGCCTGGTACTCCGGCAGGTAATGAACGATGAGCGCGATCATGCGCCCCCGGTCCATGACCACCGCGATGAGCAGGATGACGACGATGACCGCCAGGGCCGCGTAGGTGAGGGCGAGCTTGCCCGCCGCGGCGGCCAGCGATGCGTTCCACAGCGCGTGCAGGGTCACGGCGGCGACCCAGCCCGCGCCGATCGCCCACAGCCCGCGCCGGCGGTTGGTGGTGACCGCGTACGCGACGCCGGCGCCGATCAGCGCCGAGAACAGGGTCTGGCACACCGGGGACACCACGCCGCGGAGCAGGAACGTGGTGGCCACGCCGTCGAAGCCGTAGTGGGTCGCCTGCGTGTAGTAGTAGATGTTCTCGATCAGCGCGAAGCCGAGGCCGACCATGCCCCCGTAGACGACGCCGTCGCTGATCCCGTCGACCTCCTGCGGGCGCCAGAGCAGCAGGCCGAGCAGCGCGACGCCCTTGAGCGTCTCCTCGAGCGCGGCCACCCCGATGAGCGTCACCACAGACTCGGCGGCGAATCCCCCGGAGCGCAGCTCCGGAGTGGTCAGCAGCTGGCTGCCGTCCCCCTTGCCGATCAGCCCGATCAGCGCGGCCATCGCCGCTCCCCACAGGAACACGATCAGCAGGGCGGCGCGGGGCTCCGGCTCCAGCCGGTCGAGGTAGAGCACCCCGGCCAGCAGCGCCGGGATCGGCAGCAGGGCCAGGGTTAACCCGATGCCGGCGTGCAGCGCCCCGCTGGCGGCGACCGCGGCGAGCGCGCCGAGCGCGATCAGGCTGCAGGCCGCGACGCCGACGATGAAACCGACCGGCAGGTGACCCGTGCGTTGACCGACGGCGGGTTGCGGAACAATCGGCGCCACCCTCGCAGCATAACCAGCCCCGGCGGCCGGTTCGGCCGCGGGAAGGGCCCGGCGGACCGGGCGGCAATTCCCCGGAAATGGCGCGAGTCGGCGCGGCCGCTGGCCGCCGCAATGCCGGGTGGCTACATTCGTGTGCATGTTCGAAGCGGCCGACCTGCTCGGCGATCTGAACGACGAGCAGCGGCAGGCCGCTACGTACGCCGGCGGCCCGCTGCTGGTGCTGGCGGGTGCCGGAACCGGGAAGACCCGGACGCTGGTGGCCCGGGCCGCCTGGCTGCGGGCCGGGGGCATCCGGGCCAGCCGGATCCTGCTGCTGACGTTCACCCGCCGCGCCGCCGACGACATGCTGGCCCGGGTCGCCTCGGTGGCGGCGCGGCCGGATGGCGCGGACGAGCGGATCAGCGGCGGCACGTTCCACGCGATCGCTCACCGGATCATCAGGGAGCACGCCGAGTCGTTCTCGCTGCCGCCGGCATTCAGCGTGATCGACCCGGCCGACATGGCGGACGTGCTGGACGTGCTGCGCGCCGAGCACGGCCTGGTGGGCACGCAGCGGCGGGCGCCGCGGGCCGCGGTGTGTGCCGACATCTACACCCGCTGCGTGAACACCCAGACCACGATCGCCGATGTCGTGGCGGCCAGCTTCCCGTGGTGCACCGACTTCACCGCCCAGCTGGCCGGCCTGTTCCGTGCCTACGTGGCGCACAAGCGGCGGCACGGCCTGGTCGACTTCGACGACCTGCTGCTGCTGTGGCGGGCGGCGCTGGCCGACCCGGCGGCCGGCCCGGCGCTGCGCGGCCTGTTCGACGCGGTACTGGTGGACGAGTACCAGGACGTCAACGCGGTGCAGGCGGATATCGTCCGGCTGCTGCGCCCGGACGGGACCGGCCTGACCTGCGTGGGCGACGACGCCCAGGCCGTGTACGGGTTCCGCGGCGCCGATCCCGAGCACCTGCGGGCGTTGTCGGGCGTGTATCCGGACCTCGCCGTGATCCGCCTGGTCCGCAACTACCGGTCCCGGGACGCGGTGCTGCGGCTGGCCAACGTGGTCCGGCCGCAGTCCGACGGCCTGGAGCTGTCGCTGGCCGGGGTGCGCGGCGCCGGGTCCGTTCCGCAGCTGGTGCGCTGCCACGACGAGGCGACCCAGGCGCGGGAGATCACCGCCCGGGTGCTCGAGGCGCACGAGGCCGGGCGGCAGCTGCAGGACCAGGCGGTGCTGATCCGGGCCTCGCACCACAGCGACGTGCTCGAGGTCGAGCTGTCCGCCCGCGGCATTCCGTTCGTGAAGTTCGGCGGGCTGAGGTTCACCGAGGCCGCCCACGTCAAGGACTTCCTCGCCGCCGCGCGCGTGGTGGCCAACCCGGCCGACGACATCGGGTGGTTCCGGGTGCTGCGGCTGCACGAGGGGATCGGGCCGGCGCACGCCCGGCGGATACTCGACGCGCTGCGCCCGGCCGACGCGGGTGCGTTCGACCGCTGGCCTGATGCCGCCGAGGCGGCGTCGGCGCGCGCCCGCCCGGCGGTGTCGGCCACCTTGTCGGCACTGGCCGGGGCCGCCCGGCTGGACACGGTCGCGGAACGGGCGGCGGCGATCCTGGCCGCGCTGGTCGCCCCGCTGCGCGCCCGTTACCCGGACGCGTCGGCCCGCCTGGCCGACCTGGAGCGGCTGGCCGACGCCGCGGCCAGCCGGCCCTCGCTGCACGAGGCGCTGGTCGAATTGGCGCTGGATCCGCCGGTCTCCGCCTCGGACCTGGCCGGGCGGCCGCGGCTGGACGACGATTTCCTGATCATCTCCACCGTCCATTCGGCCAAGGGCCTGGAATGGCCGGTCGTGCACCTGCCGCATCTGGTCGACGGCGCGGTGCCGAGCGACATGGCGCTGACCAGCCCGGAGGGCCTGGCCGAGGAGCGGCGGCTGTTCTATGTCGCGGTGACCAGGGCCCGCGACGAGCTCTACCTGTACGCACCGCTGCGGCTGCACTACCGCCGCAACGGGCGCGACGACCGGCACGGCTACGGGCAGCTCAGCCGGTTCCTCACCGCCCGGGCCCAGGACCGGTGCGAGATCGTGGACGCCGCGCCGCGCGAGCCGGTGGTGCCGCGGATGGCGCGGCTCGCGGTCACGGTGGACGCGGGCCTGGAGTCGCTGTGGGGCGCGGGGTAGGGCCGGTCAGCCGCGTTCGATGATGCCGCGCAGGTAGGCCGCCTGTCCGGCGTGCTGGAGGTCGTCGTTGATCACGCTGACCAGGCGGACGCCGAGCGTGACCGGCGGGTCCCAGGCCTTGTCCACGATCCGGTCCAGGTCGGGATCGGTCAGGCCCGCTATGTAGCGGAGCGTCTCCTCGTGCACCTCGTCGTAATATCCGGTCAGCAGCTCGCCGGACTCGACCTGGACCGCCGCGACCGCCTCGGAGCCGTGGCCGTAACCGGTGGCCGCGGCCGCGAACGGCAGCCCGAACCGGTCGGCCCAGCTCGGCCCGTTCCGCGTCGACGTCCAGACCTGGCCGGTGCCGGCGACATCGGCAACGTGGTCGTCCTGGATCCGGGTCAGGTGCCACACCAGCCAGGCGATCGAGTTCGCCCCGCTCTCCGGCCGGAACGCCAGCTGTCCCGGCGTCAGCCCGTCGACCGCCTGGTGCACGGTCTTATGGACCCGCCCGAACGCGTCGGCCAGCAGTTCGGCGATGGTCATCGGCGTTCTCCCGTCTCGCTCGGCCTCACCAGGACATCACCAGGGCCTTACCAAGGCACGGACGTGCTGGTGAAGTGCGTGAGCGTGTCGAGGTCACTCATCTGGTACACATGTCGCGGCGGAGTCTCGAACGTGGCGTACGGCGTGACCCTGATCACCACCCGTTGCTCGTCGTCCACCATCTGCTCAATCTGCGGACGCCGGGCCTCCGGCACCTCCTCGCCGGCCATGATGCCGATCACCTTGGCCAGGACGTCCACGGCCAGCTCACGATCGCGGGAGACCATGGCGTTGCCGTACACCTGAAGATATCCGAGCGGCCAGGCCTCATCGAGAATGCAGAGGCTGACCCGGCCGTCGCGGGCCACCGCTTTGGCCTTCCCGCGCGCCGCCATGGTGGAGACCAGGAGGTCATCACCGTCCATGACGTAGTAGACGACGGTCATCGCGGGCCCATGCTCGCGGCGGTCGTAACCGAAGACGCAGACTCTGTGATCACGAACGTACTGCCGACGCTGCTCCCGGTCCACGATCGGAACCCTAACCCGTCGCCGCGATTTTCCGGCAGTTGGTTTCGCCACGGCTTGGCTGACACTCCTACCGATGCTGGGGCCGCCAGCTCGTGAGCTAGGCCGCTATCGGTGGCTCAGCAAGCCCCCATTCTGCAGAGCCGAGCAGCTTGTCACAATCCGTACGCACGGCTACGCGGTGTTACTGCTGTTGGTATAGTTACAGCGTTGTTGTTTGCCGAGTCCTTCCTGAGCCGCCGATGCCTGCAGCGCCCGCGCCTGAGGCCGTCCACGTCCCGCCGAAGTACCCGACCGCGATGATCTTCGTGGACGAGAGCGCCGTAAAGGTCAGCGCCGGGCGGTTCTTCGTGGTAGGCGCAGTCAAGGTACGGAAATCCGGGCAGCTTCTGCGGTCCTTGCAGGCAGTGCGGCCAATCCGCCTCGACCTCTAGCCCGACCTCCCACAAAGGCAAGATCGCTGCGCGATTGGCTGCAGCTTACGGAGTCGCTGGTCTGTGTGATATACGTACAGACCGGGTAAACGTTGTAACACTGGGCATACCGGCCCCTAAGCGGCGTCTACGTAGCGTGAGCCAAGGTTCATCCAGGGCAAGTTGAACTACCGTTTCTATAGTGGGTAGCCTAGAAAGCGCGGTCAGAGCTTCGGGCTCACAACTGCGCACCTAGGTCAGAGCTTCGGGCTCACAACTTAGGGAACGACCACAAACGCA
>Ga0335072_10012427_pt1 | contig 12154 bp, 8 predicted proteins | sample Lox_Sample_21_FD_206725 | JGI IMG/M metagenome (GOLD analysis project Ga0335072, IMG submission 206725) | Soil microbial communities from Loxahatchee National Wildlife Refuge, Florida, United States - Lox_Sample_2.1 | ecosystem: Environmental > Terrestrial > Soil > Wetlands | place: USA: Florida...
GATCTCCCGTAAAGCTCTGCCCGATTAGCCTTGATCCGACGATCTGCCCGTTCGCGACAATCAAATTTCCATTGGCCTGGCGGGGAAAAGCAACCTGCCCAATCCCGGTAATCGCCAAGGGGTAAAGAATTCCCAGAATCACCGTGGTCAATACCGTAAAACGCAGAGCGATTTTTAATTCGTTACGCAACATATGCACTCCGATCAGGATAGGCCGAGCCCGGTCAGGCAAACATCGATCAACTTGATCCCGATGAACGGAACAATGACCCCTCCGACTCCATAGACCAGCAAATTCCGCCGTAAGAGGGTCTGCGCGGATTTCGGTTCATATTTCACGCCGCGCAGAGCCAGTGGGATCAAGGCGACGATGATCAAGGCATTGAAGATCACGGCGGAAAGAATCGCCGAGTGCGGCGTGCTCAGGCGCATGATGTTCAGCTGGTTCAGTACCGGGAAGACTCCGGCGAACATGGCCGGAATAATGGCGAAATACTTGGCCACGTCGTTGGCGATTGAAAACGTCGTCAGCGCGCCACGGGTCATCAACAACTGTTTGCCGATCTGGACAATCTCGATCAGCTTGGTCGGGTTCGAGTCCAGGTCGACCATGTTGCCTGCTTCTTTCGCGGCCTGGGTGCCGGAGTTCATGGCTACACCGACATCCGCCTGGGCCAGCGCCGGGGCATCGTTGGTCCCGTCTCCCGTCATTGCTACCAGTTTGCCCTTGGCCTGCTCACGGCGAATCAGATCCATCTTGTCTTTTGGTTTCGCTTCTGCGAGGAAGTCGTCGACCCCAGCCTCACGCGCGATCACTGCGGCGGTCAGGGGATTATCTCCCGTGATCATGATGCTGCGGATGCCCATGGCGCGAAGCCTGGCCAACCTCTCCTTCAACCCGCCCTTGACGATGTCTTTGAGGTAGATCACTCCCAGCGCGGTTGAGTTCTCTGCAACCACCAGGGGCGTACCTCCCATGCCTGCAATCTCTTCCACGCTCTCGCGCACTTTCTGGGGCAGACTCGAGCCCTGTTCCGCCAGGAAGCGGCTGATGGCGTCGACCGATCCTTTGCGAATAACATGGCCGGCGAAATTGACCCCCGACATGCGGGTCTGCGCACTGAAGGGCACAAATTCCGCCTGCAGTGCGGTCATATCCCGGCCGCGAAGCCCGAAGTTTTCTTTGGCCAGTACTACGATCGAGCGGCCTTCCGGAGTTTCGTCGGAAATGGACGAGAGCTGCGCGGCGTCCGCCAGCCGCTCCGGAGTGATGTTCGGCGCCGGAAGGAACTGGGTGGCTTGGCGATTGCCCAGGGTAATGGTGCCCGTCTTGTCCAACAGCAATGTGTCTACATCGCCCGCCGCTTCTACGGCACGGCCAGACATGGCCAACACGTTGTACTGCACGAGCCGGTCCATGCCCGCGATGCCAATCGCCGAAAGCAGGCCTCCGATGGTCGTGGGAATCAGGCACACCAGCAGCGACACCAGGACGAAGATCGTTTGTGGCGCCTGCGAATAGATCGCCATGGGTTGCAGTGTTGCGACGGCAAGGAGAAAGATGATCGTGAGCCCGGAAAGCAGGATGCTGAGGGCAATCTCGTTCGGCGTCTTCTGCCGTTGCGCGCCCTCAACCAGCGCGATCATGCGGTCGAGAAAGGTTTCTCCGGGGTTGGAAGTAATTTTGATCAGGATCCAGTCGGAGAGCACTTTCGTGCCGCCCGTGACGGCGGAACGGTCGCCACCCGCCTCCCGGATCACCGGCGCGGATTCTCCGGTAATTGCCGATTCATCCACCGAAGCGACGCCATCGATCACTTCACCATCGCCAGGAATATGGTGACCAGCTTCGACGTAGACCAGGTCTCCAGCCCGCAGGGCGGAGCTCGAGACTTCTTCGCGCGGCCCGTCCCGGGATTCGCCCTTAAGCCGGACGGCCATGGTCTCACCCTTCGCCTTACGCAGGGTGTCTGCCTGGGCTTTTCCTCGGCCTTCCGCCATAGCTTCGGCAAAGTTGGCAAACAGAACCGTGAACCAGAGCCACAGAGTGATCTGCAGGTTAAAAGCGAAATTGCCCTGATGACTCAGGGCGCCCTGGATCAGGAGCGCCGTCGTCAGTACGCTGCCGATCTCGACCACCAGCATGACTGGGTTTTTCACCATCAGGCGCGGGTCTAGTTTCTTGAATGAATCGAACGCCGCCTGGCGCAGGATTTCGGGATTCCAAAGACTTTGTTTCTCTGCCATCGCGCTTCTCTAAAATGTCTTGCCTGCATGCAATAGCAGGTGTTCCAGAATGGGTCCCAGGCTTAGCGCAGGAAAGAATGTCAGCGCGCCGACGATCAGGATCACGCCCACCAGCAGTACTGTGAACAGGGTGGTGTTCACCGGAAATGTTCCGGAAGAAGGGGGAACGCTTTTTTTCTGCGCCAGATTTCCGGCCAAAGCCAGCATCGGCACCATCATGAGAAAGCGCCCCGCCAGCATATTGAACCCAAGCGTCAGGTTGTACCAGTTGGTGTTGGTCGTAAGACCGCCGAACGCTGACCCATTGTTTCCAGCAGTGGATACATAGGCGTAAAGAATCTCAGAAAGTCCGTGGGGCCCATTATTGTTCAGGCCGGAGAGAGCGTTCGGATACAGTACTGCGATCGCAGACAGCACCAGGATCAGGAGGGGGAAGATCAGCACGTACAACATCGCCATCTTCACGTCGTAACTTTCGATCTTCTTACCCAGATATTCCGGCGTGCGGCCCACCATCAAACCTGCGATGAAGACGGAGAGGACGACGAAGACCAGCATTCCGTACAGACCCGAGCCGACGCCGCCGAAAACCACCTCGCCCAGCATGATGTCGACCAGAGGAACCATGCCTCCCAGCGGCATAAAGGAGTCATGCGAGGAGTTCACCGCACCGCAACTGGTGTCGGTGGTGACGGTGGCAAAGAGGGCAGACTGTGAAATGCCGAATCGGACTTCCTTGCCTTCCATGTTTCCGCCGGGGCTCACTAGCGTGGTTTTCTGGTCTACGCCATGCAGTAACGGATTGGGCTGCGATTCTGCCCAGTAGCAAACCAAATAACCCGCAAAAAACAGCACAGCCATTGCGGCAAAGACGGCCCATCCGTGTCCGGCCGATCCCGTCATTTTGCCCAGAGTGACAGTCAACGCCGCCGGAATCAGGAAAATCAATTCGATCTCGATGAAGTTACTGAAGGGCGTGGGATTTTCGAACGGATGACCACTGTTCGCATTGAAGAAGCCGCCGCCGTTCGTGCCCAGCTCCTTAATGACCTCTTGGGACGCCACCGGACCCTGGGCAATCGTTTGGGTCGCGTGCTGCACGGTGGCAGCATTCGTGTATGGCTTCAAGTTCTGAATCACACCCTGCCCGATCAGCAGCGGCGCAACGACGATACAAATGGGCAGCAGAATCCAAAGAACGGTGCGCGTGGTGTCTACCCAGAAGTTACCGATGGTTGCAGATTGCTTGCGCACGATACCGCGGACCAGGGCGACTGCTACAGCAATGCCGATGGCTGCGCTTAAAAAGTTGTGGTACGCCAGCCCGGCCATCTGGGTGAAATAGCTCATGGTGGTCTCGGGCGTATAAACCTGCCAGTTGGTATTGGTAGTGAAGGAAGCGGCTGTGTTGAAGGCAGTAGCTGGGGCAACTCCCGCCAGGTGCTGAGGATTCCACGGAAGAAATTTCTGTGCGCGCTCGATCACGTACGTCAGGAGCAGAGAGACGACGCTGAAGATCAGCATGGCCACGCTGTATTGTTGCCAGCTCATTTCCTGGCTGGTCTCGATGCCACACAGCCGGTAAATGAGACGTTCCACCGGCCGCAGAACGGGATCCAGAAAGGTCTTCTCCCCTTGCAGCACGCGGGCGATATAGAGGCCCAGTGGCCGCATCAGAAGCAGAAGCACAACGAAAAATATGACGAACTGCAACCAGCCGCTGGCAGTCATCCTAGAACTTCTCCGGGTACAGCAACGTGATCACCAGGTAGATCAAAGTGGCAATCGTTAGCACCAGTACGATCAGCGTGGAGTCTGACATGGCTTCGTCACCTCAACTTTTCACAGCCGCGAACGTAGAGCACGGCGGCCGCGAAGAAGATGACCGTATAGACGACCATCAATAAATCCTGCATGTTCAGTAGTGGAACTCTGCGTCACTAAAGAGCGCGTAAGCGACACATAAGGAATTCATAAAGATGGTGGTGAACGCTGCTAAGTGCACCGGGACCGCTCCGCTTCGCTCGGGATGAACCCCCGGTTCTTGCAGGAAGGAGATGGGGCGTCAAATCTGCGAGAATCAAGATCTGGGTACGTACGGGCTTCAGCCCGGACTTCTCGCGGCGCAACCTGTTTGGCTTCAGGCCTCTGAGACATCCGTGGTTACTCCGGAACCCCTTCCGGTAGAAAGCGGTAACCGACCCAGGGCTCTGTCTGGATGTATTGTCGAGGGCCTTCCGCTTCCAGTTTGCGGCGAAGCTGACCAATGAATACCCGTAAATACTCGGGCTGATGGGCGGACTGCCCTCCCCACACCGCCGTGAGCAGGGCACGATGGGTGAGGGCCTTGCCCGCATTGCGCGCCATGTAGAGCAGCAGGTCGAATTCAGTTGGCGTCAGGTGCAGGCTCTTGCCGTTGACAGTGACGGTATGCGCAGCACCGTCAATGACAAAATCTCCGATTTCGATGGGCGCATCGACGGTTCGTTCCGGGGCACGGCGAAGATGAGCCCTTACCCGAGCCAGCAATTCCTGAATTCCGAACGGCTTGGTCACGTAGTCGTCAGCGCCTGCGTCCAGGGCTTCCACCTTGGATCGCTCCTGGTCGCGCACCGACAAAACGATGATGGGGGTCGCAGACTTGGCCCGGACTCGGCGGCAAAGGTCCACGCCGCTCATCACCGGCATCATCAAATCCGTCATGATGAGGTCGGGGCTCCACTCTTCGAAGAGCCGCAAAGCTTCTTCCGGATCGTTCGCCGCGCGCACATCGTATCCCTGAGCTGAAAGCGCGGTCCGCAATACGCGCGTAATCTGGGCTTCGTCGTCAACTACCAGAACTCGTTCTGCCATCTAGACCCTTTACGTTATGATCGCTACGGTATTTTTCCTAATGGGGCCGACCGGACGACTGGACCGTACGCGGCCATTCCGTTGCAGAGTGGCCGGACAAGCCGGTCTCGCCAGACCACTGTTTTAGGAAAAATGCATTAGTTATGCGCCTATCTTCGGCTCGGCAGCCCGTCTTACGTTTTCTGGCGATGACCGCGGCCGCCCTGCTGGTAGTGCTGGTCTACCGAAGGATACTCCATGTAAACCAGACCACCGTTGCACTTACTTTCCTGGTGATGGTCCAGGTAGCGGCTTTCCGCTGGGGGCTTATCTATTCCGTCAGCCTCGCCATCGGTTGCACGGTCTTATACAACTACTATTTTCTTCCTCCCGTTGGCAGCTTTACCATCGCCGATCCGCAAAATTGGATTGCATTGTTTGCGTTGCTGCTATCCGCAATTTTCATCAGCCAGATCTCCGCGAACGAGCGCCGGCAGGCGGCATTGAGTGAATCGCGGCGGAAAGAGGTGGAGCGGCTCTATGAGTTCAGCAACCAACTTTTATTGGAAGAAAATCTGCACGACGTGGCTAGCCACGCGCCGCGGCTTGTGGCGTCCATATTTGGTCTTGATGTTGTCACGCTGTACCTCACAGAAAACGACACTGCGTATTCTTCCGACCCGCGCCACCCCCCGGTCACGCTGGACGAGCTCCGCGCCGCCGCGCGACTAGCTGACGCTCCGCGTTCCCACACCAATGGAGTTTGCATTGTTCCTCTCGTGTTAGGGATGCGTACCAGCGGATCGATTGCCATGACCAAGGCCGGCTATTCGGATGGATTGTATGACGCCATCGGCAGCCTGCTCGGAATTGCACTCGAGCGGGCCGCAGCCCTGGACCGCTTCAGCCGCGTGGAAGCAGCTCGCGAGGGCGAACGCCTGCGCAGCGCTCTGCTCGACTCGATGACCCATGAACTGCGCACACCGCTGACCGCTATTCGCGCCGCAGTCACCAGCCTTTCGTCACAACCGTCCCTGGCCGAGGACCAACGCCGCGAAATGCTCGCCATTATCGATGAGGAGAGTGCGCGCCTCGACCGCCTCATCGGGCAGGCGGTGGTCATGGCACAGCTCGATACCGAAGGCATCGAGGTTCGCCTGAAGCTGCAGCCGCTACAAGAAGTGATGGACACAGCCCTGGAGGATTCCCATACTCTCTTGCGCGGGCGACCGGTTACCGTCGATTTGCCTGCCGAAATGCCTCCTGTCGCTCTCGACAGGGAATTGATCCGCCGAGTGCTGCGTCACCTGCTGGAGAACGCTGCGCGTTACTCTCCCCCCGGGTCGCCGGTGCACCTCGGGGCGACGATCGATGCTGACCGCCTGTTAGTAAGCGTCACGGATCGTGGGCAGGGCATTGACGAGGTGGAACAGGCCTACATCTTCGACAAGTTTTACCGTGGCAGCCGCCATCGCCTGTTGCACGGCACCGGGATGGGCCTCGCCATCGCGAAGGCGATTCTCCGCGCGCTTGGCGGGGGCATCGACGTTGTCAGCACTCCTGGCCAGGGCGCCACCTTTACGTTTTGGGTGCCACTGAAGCGGGCGTCCGATTAACGGATTTTTTTGCGCAAAATGAAAAACTTAACTTCGAGACGCGGGTTCAGATCAAACGGATAGGTTTGAAGGTTGCGGCAACAGCAAATTTTGTTTCCCGCGTAAACCTTGATCTGCCCGAAACCGTCTGTGCGTCCAGGAGTCCTGTAGTTTTACTTGCATAGTGATGAGCCCGCACGAGACACTGTTCCCGTCGAAAACTAATGCCTTTTGCGGAGACGTTTTGTTCGGGATGCGTCTAACGGGATGACAGTCATTCAGCCGTTCCGGAATCTTAACCTGTGAGTTCCACCCGTTGGGCTCCGACCCCTTAGGAGAAAGGCCTTGCGTAAAGTCTGCGCTATCCTCTCAGTAACCTGCCTGCTCATGCTTCTTGTGAGTGTTCTCTCGTCCGTATCCCAGGCCCAGGCTGTGCTTCAGGATCGAATTACACAGCCGATTAGTAACGCCGCGACAACCCGGATGGTTGGAAGTGTGCACCCCATGGCAAAAGCCGAATATGACCAGGGGCTGGCCGACAATTCCAAAATGATCCAGGACATGACCATCAACTTCAAGCGTACGGACGCTCAGCAGGCCAGCTTGGCCGCCCTGCTTCGTGCGCAGCAGGATCCTTCGTCGACAAGCTATCACCAGTGGTTAACACAGGCGCAGTTCGGGGAACTGTTCGGCATGAGCGCATCGGACCTGGCACAGGTAACCGCCTGGCTGCAGCAGGAAGGCTTCACCATAACGGGAACCTCTGCCAGCAACAACGCCATCATCTTCTCCGGAACGGTAGCTTCTGTGGAGAGAGCCTTCCAGACGGAAATACACAACTACAGCATGAATGGCGAAACCCATTTCGCCAACTCGACCCAGATCTCGCTTCCGGCTGCGTTTGCCGGTACGGTGATTGGTGTACATGGGCTCAATGACTTTCGAGTGAAGCCGAGGCTACAGCTTCCAAAAACCCGCCTCTCGGGTCAGAATCCGCATTTTACTTCAGGAATTTCCGGGAACCACTACCTGACACCCGGCGACATTGCGGTTATCTATGATTTGAACCCGCTCTACCAGGCTGGGGACACTGGGAAAGGAATAACCCTAGCAGTGGTAGGTCAAACAGATATCGTACCCGCCGACATTACGGATTTTCGTTCCGCTGCTGGCCTCTCCGTTAACAATCCAACAGTCGTCACGGTTCCTGGCTCCACGCCTTTGTCTCCTACTGCCGGTGCAGCCTCAGGTGATCTGGATGAAACCGACCTGGACCTGGAGTACTCGGGGGGCGTGGCCACGGGAGCCTCGATCGTTCTGGTGAATTCGAACGACGTCGCACTCTCCCTGCAGTACGCCATCGAATCTCAAATCAATGGAATAACCATTCCGATCATCAGCATGAGCTATGGCGGTTGCGAAGCAAGCTGGTCAACCTCGGATATCAACGCCATCGAATCTCAGCTGCAGCAAGCGAATACACAGGGACAAACCGTTATCCTGGCGGCAGGCGATACCGGAGCCGCGGACTGCGATGACAGCCAGAATCCGCCGGAGACTTCGGCCGTGAATGGCCTCGCCGTAGATTACCCGGGAAGCAGCGCGTATGTGACCGATCTGGGCGGCAGCGAATTCATGGGTGACGGCACGGCACAAAATCCGCAAACCGGCTCCGGCCAATACTGGAACGGCGCCAGCGGCTCCAACGATCTGGTCACCTCGGTGAAGTCCTATATCCCCGAGATGGCCTGGAACGACACCACGTTTGCGATCTCCCAGGGTGGGGGCCTTTCTGCGGGGGGCGGCGGGGTGAGCGCGCTATTTTCTAAGCCCTCCTGGCAGACAGGCGTGGCCGGCATTCCTGCCGACGGACATCGCGACGTCCCCGACGTCTCGCTCGACGCTTCTCCTGACCACGACGGTTACCTCTATTGCACCCAGGTTCAGACCATCGGCAGCGGAAATAACTACGTGTCCAGTTGTCAGAACGGCTTTCGCATTGTAGATACCGGCCAGAGCGACAACAACGACCTTACCAGCGCCGGTGGAACCTCCTTCGCTGCGCCCCAATTCGCCGGGCTGCTGGCGATCATTGAGCAGAAGCTCAACGCCGGAGGCGGCCAGGGAAACCTGAACCCAGCTCTATATTCGTTAGCCGCCAACTCGACAACCTATGCTTCGGCATTTCACGACATCACCACTGGCAATAACCAGGTGCCTTGCACCACCGGATCGCCTGACTGCCCGAGTGGCTCCAACCCGGTGATTGGCTATACGGCGGGGACAGGCTACGATCTGGCAACGGGCCTCGGTTCGCTTGATGGCAACAACCTGGCCACCGCCTACGCCGCGTTAATTGCCGCGACTGGAACTACAACTGCGTTGACTGCGAACCCCGGAACTTCCCTGAACATCAACGAATCAGTCACGTTCACGGCTACGGTCACGCCGAACACCGCTTCCACCACGCCCACCGGCACGGTCACCTTCATCGTCGATGGGACTGCGCAGACCCCGGTAAGTATCTCGTCGGCGTCCCCATATACCGCTGCCTTCAAAACCGATTTTCCAACCGCAGGCGCGCATACCGTGTCAGCTACGTATAGTGGGGATTCCACCTATCGCGGTTCGACGGCCACCGCCCTGCCGATCACGGTTACCGCTACAGGAACTTCGTCGACCACTACCGCGGTGACCGCGAATCCGACCTCGTTTGCGCTGGGCAGCAGCGTAACTCTCGTCGCTACGGTGACCGCAACCGGAACCGCGGGTACGCTTACCGGCCCCGTAACCTTCACCACCGGCGGACAGACTATCGGCAAGGTTAGCCAGGTAACATTGGGATCAGGCAACACCGCGACTGCCACTTTGAACGTCGCGTCGGCGACTGCTTCGTTGGGCTTCACACCCGGAACCGATACCATCACTGCTACCTATGGTGGAGACAGCTTCAACACGGGCTCTTCCGGTACAACGAATGTAACGGTAAGCAACCCAGGCATCACCGTGACGGCTACGAACATGACGATCTCGTCTCCCTCGCCCGGGAACAGCGGGACTTCAACCATCACGCTCACTTCTACCGGCGGATATGCGGGCACAGCCGTTGTTTCGGCCTCGGGCTCGTTCGACGCTACCTACGGATTTGGCAGTTCCGGCGCCCAGACTGCTAATGTTGCCTTGTCCTCCGGTGGTACTGGAACCACCACCATCACCATCACTACCGTCGCTGCGTCGGGCAGCTTCCAGAAAGGCATCGGAGGCAATCTGCGCAAGTCGGCTGCCCGGATTGCGGCAGCTGGGGGAACGGCTGCAGGGTGCATCCTCTTGCTCCTGGTACCAGGCATCCGACGAAAACGATGGCCGGTGGCTCTGGGCATGCTGATCTTCCTGAGCGTGGGGGCCGGGCTTGGCTGCGGCGGAGGCACAGGTGGTGGAACTCCAGCTGGAACCTATACCGTGACCATTACTGCCGCCGATAGCAGCAACTCCAACATCACGGGTACGGGAACGTTTACCTTAACGATTCAGTAGTCGCCAGCTGTGAAGGGCCGCCCTGGACAGGGGCGGCTCTTCACTTTGGCAAATGAATTGCCATTCCGGCCTAAGCGACCTGTCCCGCCTGTCCCGGCGAGCCGTGGTAGCGAAGCGGAGGGACCTGCTGTTTCCTGATATCGCAAACTCGAAGAGAGCGACTCCTACGGATCACCGTCCCCCGCTCGCAGCGAGGACCTCAACAGACTCCGCGCTTTTTCGCCGCGAGTACCACGCGCATCCCAGCAGGAACATTGCCCCTCCTGCGTAGGCGAGGCTGAATTGTGGCGCGACCCACCATCCAACCACGCTTTCGACCCCATTGGATGAGAGGCGATAGGCGTGAATAATGCCAATTGCGGAAAGTCCCGCAGCGGCGGCCAACCAAGCGGCCGCGGTTCCGAAACGGCGCTGGACGATCAATGCCAGCGCTGCCGACCAGAGCATGGAGGTAAGCAGCGACCCCTGCCCTAAGGCGAGCAGTCCTCCCAACGCCAAGTCACTGCCCATGTGTGGCGCGATGTTGATAAGACTACTGCCGGCTTTGCGTGCCACCGTGTCGGCAATGCTGGTGGCCCACTGAGCGAGCGATGGAATCATCCCGACAATCACCGCAATGGCCTGACCGGGATCGACTTCGGTGACGGCCTGTCCCACGGTGATCAGACCGAACCATATGACCACTGGCGCAGCCACTTCTAGAGGCACAAAGCGCAGTACGACTGGCAGGACTCCGGTGGTGCACAGCACCAGCGTGACCACGCCATTTAGCACCGAGTAGCCTGAGCGAGCGCCGTTGGCTTTGTGCGCCGCGTGACCCAGGTAGAGCGTGGTCGGAAAAGGGCTTCCGAGACAAGCCGCGGCGAGCGTGCCGAGACCGTTCATCAATAGCGAGGGGCGGGTCGCATAGTCGTCGCCTGCGACCTTAACGCTCTCCAGAATCATCAACGAGGCGAGCGTGTCCAATGCGGCGAGCGGCACGATGATGGCCAGGTAAGGCAAGTACCCCCGCTGGTGAAGCAGCGCAAAAATATTCACCGCACGCGGCAAGTAGAACCTCAAGTCCGGCACGGCCGGCACGGGAACGGTATAGAGGTGCAGCTGGCGTAGCACCGCTACCAGGATTGCTCCGATGCCGATGGCGAGCAGACTCGGCGGCAAACGATAGGGAAGTTTTAACTGCGAGCCATACAGGGTGAACAGGATCAGCATCGGCAGCAAAGCGATCTCCGCCTGCTGGAACACGCCGAAGACAAAACCCAGGCACAGATACGCCAGGGCGAGTCCTGCCAAAGGAGACAGCAGTGCAGCGCGCGGCGTATGGTCGCGCAGCCACTGGGTACAGAAGGCTCCCGCGGTCTGCACCACGCCGCTGATCAGGCTGGCGAAAATCCCCGCATGCCATGCCAGGTTCGCATCGTGTGTCCGTTGGTAGACCGGAGCAATGATCAGGAACACATACGCGAAGATGGTTGGCGTATTGATCCCGAATGGAATTGCCGTTACATCGCAACGGCCCTCCCGCTGTGCCAGCCGGCGTGCTTGCCATGCATAGAACAGGTTTCCCACCAGGATAGAGACGGCAACCCCGGGAAGGATGCGGCTGGCGACAAAGCTGAGGGGGAATCCGCAGACGGGCGCAAGGCCCACGATGAGCAGCAGGTCAGGAAAGCCGTTGAAGAACAGTCCGAAGAAGCCGTCGACGTCTCCCGATGTAAACCACTCAGGCTGTCCCATAAGAGAAGCCAATCTCGCGCAGCCATTTGCGATAGGCGATCGCCATGCGGTCGGAGCGGAGGTGCAACTCCGATTGCAGGTCAAGGGGCAGAAGTTCCGGCCGCTGCGATTCCACCACAGTTTTATCCTGTGCGGTCACCCGGTTCTGGAATTCCACGAAGACCTCGTCGGGCACATCGTGGGCGTAGTCCAGGGCCATCACTAGTCGC
>Ga0335072_10012428_pt1 | contig 12154 bp, 11 predicted proteins | sample Lox_Sample_21_FD_206725 | JGI IMG/M metagenome (GOLD analysis project Ga0335072, IMG submission 206725) | Soil microbial communities from Loxahatchee National Wildlife Refuge, Florida, United States - Lox_Sample_2.1 | ecosystem: Environmental > Terrestrial > Soil > Wetlands | place: USA...
GATTGAGCAGCATTATGTATCCGGAGGAGGGTTTAGAGGAGGGTTCAGAGGAGGGTTCGAAGGTATGAGAGCCGCGCATTTCCGGCCTCACCGTTATGGAATCTGTGGTGTAGAGGTCAGCTGGGAACTAATAGTCTGTGAGGAGAGCAGATGATACGTATCATGCGATATAAGGTTTGGATTGACGTGATGAACTCATCACAACGCGGCACGTTGTACGGGAAACCGTTGCTAAAGCCCTCAGGGCGCGAAAGCACGCGTGAGATAGAGTACGACGAAGCTCTATGCTAAGGTGTGCTGAGATGTGACGAAGCTTGGCCTTGGTCACATTACTGCAGTTAGCGTCGGAGAGGGCAGGAGCTGAATCCAATACCTGTTTATTACCTCCTACAAAGGTTTAGCCGTTCCATTAGGGCGAACTCGCATCGTCCAGGCTGGACCAGTTCGTGACACTAGTAGGGAGGGCGGCTGACTCGCTCTGGCCACACCCTTGTGAATACATATGGAGAGTAGAGGTACATGTGGCGCAGCTCACAAATATCGCTACTTGATAAAAGCCACAAGTACCACCCTTGTTTAATGCTTAGCTTAGTTTGGTAAGGCGGCTGCCAAGAGTGGCGCGGAAGAAATTCTCACAGCGCGCTGGAGGGGAAGCCGGTTTTGCAAGCGACTGTATCAGATGTTAAACCTGTTGCGAGGTCAGTCAGAAGAAAACCGCGTCTTCGGCCTTGCCATGGTGCTAAAAATGGTTTCCAAATCTATCACCACGCCTCATTCGAAAGCTAGGTCACGTGTGCCAAGATTACATCATAGAACGGTGTTTTGAAAGTCTACATCATGAATTCGTAACCGGCACTGCAATATTGAAAGCTTGTACTTATGTTTCTGTCACAAGTACCTTTACATCTGTTACCACCGTCCGGGCCATCTTCTTTAAGAACACCCTCTCGTCCGCCTCGCGATATTTTTCCCAGCTATCAAGACCTTCTTTGGCCTGGATGCTCAACGTCTCGTAACCCTGTTTGATCACGCCAGCCACCTGGGCACTGGTTAAGTTCTTACCTCTCCTTCCTGAAGCACCATCAGCTAGTAGCTCTTTATAGTGCATGCTGACAGCAATCAACGTTCCAATCGAGCTCGTAGGTCGTTTGCCCAAATCGTAATTATCTCTGAACTTTGTGAGGATTTCTCCTGTTTCTACGAGCTTGTAGAACAGGTCATCATATGCCGCGGGCGTCGGTAGAAACGCCTCACCGGCCGAGAGGGACAGAGCAATAAGATTGACTAAGTGATCCAGGAGGGTTTCAATGTGTGTAGTTTGATTAAGGTCAGTCGTGTAAGTGGTAAGGAAGCGGACCAGCGAAAGGAGTGAGCGGAAGAGCTCAGACCAGTGGTAAGAGAGTCGAGTGCGCGCACGTGAAAGATGGGAGACAAGCCGAAGAATAATACCAATGAAGAGGATATATAGCTCAACATCAAGCCGTCGCTTAAGGTTGTGGTTGATGCCATCGATCATGATGTCTAATATACTTGTAGCAAGAATCCGGTCTCCTCGGACTGGAGGTAGATAAGGCTGTCTTTGTCGACATAGCCTAACTGCTATCTTGCTCTCGTCACTACATATTCGTTTGCAGAGGACCTGGTCTTCTACAAGAAGTCGCAATGTCAAGAGGTTGAGGTGTGAATATTGTGACGTTCGAGATGATGTGTAAGAGTGCTGAAGCATGTATGAAGTTAGTGAAAGGAAGCTGCTTATAGGCGGCTCGCCTTGCTTCGACTCCGCCAGGACAGAGGTGAAGTTGAAGCAGAAGAGCTTGTTGGCATGAGCGAAATCATAGGTAGCTAGAAGAACAGCAGCTTCTGGCCCAGGACTGCTAGTTATCAGTAAACTTCAAATCAGCGATTATTATTTGACATACAGCTTCGCAAACATCTCCTTTGCAACTTCAGGATCCAAAGCGGGCGGTGCGTTTCTAGTACTCGGAGCTATGGCCCCCAACCCGAACATCCCTAACGTAGAGCTAATAGACCATCCTTCTGGTAGATCATCTTGAACATTCACATATCGCTTCCTTGATCCTGAGCAGGTAGATCCTACAGCTTTTATGATTGTTTGGATTGTGCCTTCATTAACGAAATCGTCCAATCTCAATCGATATGGGTTTTGAAATTCAAATTTGTTGTAGTTGGACAGGAGTCCTAGAAGGGTAAAGGGTTCAAAAGCTCGTGATGCGGTATCGGAGTCTTGTATGAACTGTGCTGGTCAGCAGACATCGTAATAATGCGGAGCGAGGAACATACCTTCATTAAAGAAGGAAATAAATCTCTGTGTGTGAAATATGAAAGAAGACTTGTTTGGTATGCGCCGGATGTTATAGACAGGGCTACTTCCACGGCCTTTTGGCGAATATCAACTATGATACAGTTAAATACTTTCAAAACTGTGTGATTGACAACGCACGTGTCCTCCCAGCTTTGATGGTGACATCCAGGGTTGCCACAAACTCCGTGAATATGGCATCAACCTGGTCCAGGCCTGCCAGCACATTGATTATGTCGGAACTGGGATTCGCATACTTCTTCGAAAGGATTGAGGCCAAGAATGCTGTTAAGGTCTATCTTGTAAGTCCGTCCTGAGAGAGGATAGCTATTTTGTACCTACATCAAGGGAATGGGCATCTGCTGGGGCACGACCAGCCTTGATATGCTTTACAGCTCGAGAGAACAATTGCCGTGTTTGTATCTACTTGTATGTTGAGTAAAGTTCGAAGCTACTCATCGGAGGTTTCTTACATTCAGATTCAGAAGATCATCCGGTCTTAGCTCGTTCAGCGTCCGTTGCAGGCTTGCTTTCTCTGGCCGAAGGAGGAAGAACTCCCGCCAGAACCCCTCAGTCTTCTCATGATCATCGTCGGCTTCCTGCGACCATCCATATATCTCAGCACAGCAATTAGAGCTTGCTCTCGGTTTCCAGAACCTACCTTGAACAAAACCTCATAGAGCTCGACAATCTTTGGCTGGAAAACCTCAGGTCTGGCTTGCTGAGTGAGGGGAGACGGCTCCATACCTCATGGCAGCAGGCCTAGAAGCGCGGCAGGGAGGTGAGATCGTATTCACTAAGTCCTTATATGTTTCCGTATACTTCGAGACTCTTATTATCTCAAGTATCATGTCCAACAGACATACGTGTGCCTAAGGCTTAGACGAGGCTGACGCAACTTCTTAGCGTACCAACGGATCCTCGCAGCATCAGCCTCGAGGCTGAAATTACTTTTCCTCATGAATTCACCTACATCGTCACATACTCGCAGTTCATTCCCCAGGATCGTATCAGACAAGACTCACATCCGAGCTTTTTGTTCTGTTTATGTTAAAAAGTACCGTGATGCGTGATCGCAATATATTTTCCGGATTACAAATAGTCTGCTCTGATTGGTCGGGATGTCAAGGTCGGCAATTAACGGGCTGGCGTGACTTCACCAGTAGGCCAAATCATATCCTTACAAATAGGTAGCGGTCTATACTGCTAGGTTTCCTCATGACTCTCTCCTGCACATCTTTCAGAATATCTTTTCAGTGGTCTGACAGAATATCAAGATGTCTGCGCAACGACTTATTGCCCCATTGACATCGTCGTCGAGTATTCTCGTTAGATTTACTGCAGCAGCCGCCAGCTCGCGCCAGCCCTGCCAGTATGTCTTGCGAACCTTCTCCTCAGCACGACCGGTGCGCATGTCGTCGAAACGAAAAATGCAAACGAGTACCGCATACCACCCTTCATCTCTAGATCCGAATATACCTCCACCGCCACGAAACGCCGGTATTCCTGACACTTCTATTGCTGGGACTGTACCTCAAGTGAACGACACTAGGCCACCAGAAGCGCGCAGGAAATATGAGCAATCATTTGGAGAATCTCCACATGCCAGTGTGACTGAACAGGAAGCCCAGAAATCAAAACCAGTCACTACACTACAATCCTCAAATTTCGCCACTGAACCTTCACAACACCCCAGAGCCAAGCCACGGCCGAAACTTCGCCCACGCAAGGCAGCCATGAGCCTCACACCGTCAGCGGTGACGCAATTACGAGCTATGCTAGATCAACCGTCGCCGAAGCTCATCAAGGTTGGGGTCAGGAATCGAGGGTGCAGTGGGTTGGCATACCATCTAGAATATGTCGATAAGCCCGGCACATTCGACGAAACCGTAGAGCAGGATGGCGTTAAGGTGCTGATAGATAGCAAGGCGCTATTCAGTATAATTGGGAGCGAAATGGACTGGGTAGAGGACAAGCTCAACCAGCGTTTTGTGTTCAAAAATCCAAACATAAGTGAGCAACTCAGACCCAATATTTGTATCTGTAACGTGACTAACCATTCTATAGAGGAGCAATGCGGATGTGGCGAATCTTTTATGGTTTAGAAGTTTATTATCACATTCTCCGATAATTTCTCGCAACTACATAAGAGCGAGCAAAAAGGCATAGGCATTAGAAGGCGTATACACTAGATACTGGTACACGCATACAATAGAGGCTAGGCGACAGCCATCATATCCGCAATGCATTCTTATACCTTGAAGTCATGGTGCATGAACCTCACTAGAATACACCTGGTGAAAAGTCCACAACTCTCACTTTCTGTATTACACCCTCTAAACCCTTTACAAAGGCCAGATGTGCCGGATCCTGCTCTAAGTAGTACTTCAGATCCTCTTCATTTTCAAAATATGACACGAATCCATGAGAAAAGCCGCCCTACAAACGTTAGTGGTTATGTCAAGAATCCCAAGAGCAGTTGAACTACGACTTGATGTCCTTCCGGACTGTTATCTCTGCCACCAACTGAAGTCTTTATGTAGGGCTTATTCGTGGTTGGATGAATACACGCATCTTTCAATGCTAGCATTCCTTTACAGACCTGTTCATGGATGTCAATGGCCGGTGGGGTATGATGGGGTATTTTGATGCTGGCAAATACAAACATAAACTTACATCTTCGATTGTGGCAAGTTCACAGGTTGGCTTGAACTCAAAGAGAACTATATGAACGATCGTCATAGTTCCATAACAATCGTTGAGCACCGCGGTAAGACTGGTATTTGGAATGACCGTTTATTAAGTTGTGATCGCAGGTGCTTTTTGGATAGGATGAGAATGATTACCTCATCCTGAACTGCATGTGACTCACGACCGACATTCCGACTTTGATCAACCTCAACACGAACCCGACCGTTGAGAATAACATTCCTAAAAGATGCATAATTGATACGTGATATATAGCTATACGCATAAATAAACAGAATGGCAGCTTCCACCTCCGGCAACCCCATCGGGCCCTTTGTTGAGCCATCAACAGCCAAGCTCCCTCCACGCACGCCCATAAAAGGCCGCCATGTCACCCTCGAGCCTCGCAACCCCTCCCATTTCGATAGCCTCTATGACGTACTCGGTGGAGAACACAACATGGAACTATGGGACTATATCCCCAACGGCCCATTCCTCGACCGCTCTGAATTTCACATCGCTCTCAAACAACGCCTAGAGGTTCCCAATTGGTTCATCTACACAGTCATTAACAACACCACCAAGAGGCCCGTCGGATCAATAGCCCTTATCAACATAAATCTCGAAAACCGCACCATAGAAGTAGGGTACGTGCTCTTCTCTTCGCTCCTCCAACGCACCATTGCTGCTACCGAGGTGATGTATCTGCTCGCATCTCTTGTCTTTGATACGCTTGGGTATAGGCGCTATGAATGGAAATGCGACAATTTGAATGAGCCCTCGAAGCGTGCAGCTTTGCGCTTGGGGTTTACTTTTGAGGGCGTGTTTAGGCAACATATGATTGTAAAGGGGAGGAATCGGGACACGGCGTGGTTTTCCTTGCTGGATATGGAATGGCCGGTCGTCAAAGAGGGTCTTGAGAGGTGGCTTGAGGAGGGCAACTTCGATGAGGATGGGAGGCAGAAGAAGAGTCTTTGGGTGCTGAGAGATGCTGCTAAGGTGAGCTGAAGCTCCAAGGGGAGCTGGGCATTCCTCTTTCCGTGAAAGCGCTTTCGCAGGTACAAATGTATCAGACACAGGAGTTTGGAGCCATTTTGTCATCGTCACGAACGCAGAAGCTCAAAAAGCCGGGTGTGTCAGGTTATGTTATGGAAAAACCGCGAATATGGTTATCTATGACCATGAGATTGTCATCAACAGAAAAGGATGTAGACCGATGGATCGTCAAAGTATCTGACCAACTAAGCTAGAAGAGAGAAAAAAGGCACTGCAGCAGCCTGCCAGGGACAAAAATAAGGTGATTATCTGAGAAGCCGGCAAGAAAAACATCCGCTGTGAACATATCTGTTGTCATGATTTCCTGTCGTTACCTAAAATAACAATTGTCGTTCATCTTTCCACCGTCATTCGGGATTTTTTTGTTTTCTGGACTTGATACTTTGCGGGCCTTGCTTTTTCAGTCTTTGATTGTGGTCGTCCAAGGTGGAGGCCTCGGGTATCCAACTCCCTTGTCTCGATAGATTTTCCGAGACTCCAGCCGTCAGCTAGGAATACGATAAAATTTGTTTAAAGTGAATCCCCGAGACACCTTTGGAGTAATATCACTGCACTGATGTCTCGGTCCCTCAAATTCCTAAACCTCCGTACAAGAGCTATTCCTGTTGTTTTCGATTTAGGCTTTTAGTCTCCTGCTCTTCGTTTCTTAGCCTAGCTAGAGTCATTAGATGTCGAAAATTATATGTTCATTGTTTAGTCTAGCTCTGATCAATCTGTGTCTAAATTCATACATATGAAAGTCGCAGAATTATCATCAAGAGCCGCCAATCTACTAGATCTAAACGCCAAGATAACGCCTCATGTAAACCCAAGGTCAGGAATCTTTGATCTTGTCCGACTTCCACATCATGATCCCACCTTCATTTGGTGATGCTATGGGACTTCCCTCTTCGTAGGTAAACCTCGATAGCAACTCGAACCCAACTTTCCTATATAGATGCTCTCCATCCGGACTTGCTTCCAAGCCCACTATGACCCCTTCCTTCCTCGCCCTATCCAAAACCTCCTTCAATAACATGGTCCCAACCCCCTTCCCCTGCCACTCAGGACTGACTACAATGCTCCGTATATGCCAGCGATTCCTCCTCTCAGGGACAGGGTCCCAGTGCGTTTCATTGTCAATCTGATTCCATGTCGCAAATTGCTTCTCCGCTTCGGGATTCATAGAACGGTCTGGCCGGAGATAATTCACAATCTTGAATTTGATAGTATAATACCAACTTAATAGCAATAGCCAAGTTGATTTCTTGGATGCTATTTGCCGCTTTGCGCCTTCGTCGTCTCCAACTCGCCAGAACTGGACATAGCCAACAACATTCTCGGGAGAGGAGGCAGGGCATGCTACAACCGAAACCATTCGCGGGTCAACCCACCGAAGGACCATCCGCTGATACCATGATCGGAGAGTATCTTCTGGGTATTGAGATCGGAGGGGCGTATGGAATTTTTCAATGACGGAGCCAGCATAACCCGAAACTGCGGTGAAGGCTAGTTTCGGCATATCGTTGAATTTGGCCAGCCGGAGTATAATTCGGTCATTGTCGTTCATCGCAGATGATATCGAGGCCATTTGGGGCAATTATAAGGCACAAGCAAGTGAATAAAAAGCTAGAGACAGCAAAATTGCAAGTTCAAATATACAGAGAACCTATCGCACCTTTGTGTCCAGACGCTAAGAAATTTTGTGACTCAAACGGCGTATGAACGGCGAAATACAAGAGAAGGTGTCGGACCTGAGATTTTCAATGCTTACCCGACGATGCGAGAATTGATAGGGAGTGCGTAAACCTTACGGATAACGTTAACGCCGAGAAACATGGGAAGAAGTTCTGCATCGGAGTCCGATGAGAACAGGAATAACATATGACCCGATAAGCTCATTGCAACTGAGTTCTCGGTTTACTCTTATAATGCATCAAAATATAGAGCAAAGTAGGCACTAGGATAAAAAATTTAGAAAGACAGTGACTACTAAAATCATGGAAGCACGTGACCTACCCCTTGAGTTGCTTAGGTAATCTATTCATGAGGCGATCTGACAACTTCGACATCCCTTTTCACCTTTCCCATTAAGTCAAGGTCTAGTATGTCTCCTACAGAGTCATCAAATGACGGCGGAAGGCCGTCAAGGTCGATGACGCAAGGATATATTACAAAGCGACCCCACAAGAAGTCAAGAGCAGGCTGTCAGGGGGTGCAAACAAAGGAAGATCAAGGCGTGTATTTTCCAGGTCACGTTTGGTCAGACGTACTGACCTATAAAGTGTGATGAGAGTCGACCACAATGCACATATTGCAGAACTCACAATTTTCCGTGCATTTATAGCAGCCATATCGTACCATGTCCGGTATCCAGCTTGTCAGGTGATCTGTCCGTGATCACAAGGAGGTCACGATCCAGCTCTAGTATTACGGAAAAGGCTTCAAGATTATCCAATAGTCCTGGGTCATCAGTATCCCTGTTTTCAAACTGGAAGGCAAATGACCTACGTCTCATGCATCACTACTTAACGCGCACGTCGGAGTCCCTCGTTTTGATAAGCCGGCGTGGAGCCCACCGAATCCTGCAGGTTGAGATCCCTCGTATAGCATTAGAGCATGAGTTTGTGATGCACTGTGTCCTGGGTGTTGCCTCCCTCCATCTACACCATCTAGCTCCAGATGTACCAGAACATCAATCACTTACCATTGCTCATCGAGTCAACGCTCTGAGTGGCCTACGAATGGCAATATCACAACTCTCAAAAAGGAAATTATCCGGCAGTTCTGACGAGCTCACTTATGCTCTTAGTCTTGTCTTCAGATCTCTCTGCCCCAGAGATTGGCGGCGACCTTTGGATCGGAAACTGGCTTGGTCTCTGAGCGGGTTTGCGAGACATGCTCGGGTGGTATCCAAAACATTTTTGGGGCAGACGGGGCTCGCTCCGATCTTTACAAAGGACGAAAATCCCCATCCTACTTTAGAGTTTCTGCCACTTCCATTGTCTGATATGCTTTCATCGATGGACCACAATCACGAGGACACAAAAGTCATACTCAACACTCTGTGCTGTCTGTGTAGACTATATGAACACTTATTCATTAATGGTTTCACACTAGATCTCACCACGTTAGTCATCATTTGGCCGGCTAATACAGACATATGGGGATTCTCGGCGTTGGCGAAGCGGAGGAAACCGCAGGCGCTTATTATTGCTGCTTATTATCTGGTATTCACGAAACTTCTAGATGAGATCTGGTGGATGTCAGACATCTCGAGCCGTGAAATCAAGACGACCACAATTGGTTTGCCTACTCAGTACCAGTCTCTCATGATGATGCCGCTCCAGACTGTACATCTCCATAGCAAACGGGATATCGCAAGCCTGTTACTCAGTCATATTTCTAGAGGTTCATCTTATGAGGGTGATCTGGAGCGCGTATCCATGCCGATTTGTGATGAAGAACTACAACTTGTGGAAGAGGCTAGCTGATAGATGTTGTTAGCTGTTCCTCAACTAATATGACAAATTCATATGCCATATGGAAGACTGTCTGTATTCACTCTTGGAGAATTCTCAAGATATTTCGACATCGAAATTCTAGAAGATCCAGTGTGCCGGAGATATGATTCTATTTGGTTTGCATTTAGGCAACAAGCAAAGAATCGGGCCGTTTAAGAAGTATCTCTAGCAACGCATTTCGGAACCTTGGGCTCTTGGGGTGGATATCATTGATTAGCTCCTGGGTAAAGCGCATCAATAACACCAAAATGAGCGAATATGACGTCGGAGGAACATCTCTTCCTAGCTTTTGCCACATCATTTTCGACTTGCCTTCAAGTTGCTTTGCGGATTGAATAGGGACAACCAAATACGGAGCTAATGAGCAAACAAGACGATGTCACAACAAAGTAATACTGCGTAGAGGGTATTCTGAAGGGACTAAAAACACTGATGAGGCAAGAACGTAGGTAGATAGGATATCTGTTATTTTACACGAATATGAAACCCCTAGGTATACAACCCCTGTGCGGCAGCAGTGAATGAGGCCCAAAAGTTCAGGCTATTGGAGACGTAAAGTAGGAAGTGCCTCCAGAATAAATGGATTAATTCAGTGAAGATGCAAGCTTCCATACCCCTATTTCATCATTAGTCAGACATTACCCGAGTAGGGCCTTAGGAGCTTGTCAGGTCGGTTCTATGGGGTCCCTGCATCCACGTTACACTTCCTTACAGGAAGAGAAGCTTCTCTGAGTTCTTTCTATGTAGATTAGGGCATAAATAGTGGGCCAATACTAGCCCCAGTTAGATATATAATCTCACAGCATCATTCAGTACAGCAACCCAACCTGTTTAGCTCTCTTCTTTCCGCTGCCCGTAGCAACTACGACCGCGGCTCATACGTTCCCCATGATGTTCTGTAGGCATTAACTTGATTGACGCTTGCCTGGTAGGCAGACATCCAGTCGGATTGTGACTCAAGCTGTGGCTTGTAGCAATTCTAACAGAAGACTTGAAATCCATCTAAACATTATCATATCAGGTAACAAAGCTTACCAGTGACTATAGGGATTAGAGATGAATATCAAATTTGGAGGCAACCGGGAACTATTGAGACCCGTCGCGGGCCCTGAATATCAACCAAACCAAACTAAGAACACTTGGGGAGGATCCTCATCTCTTGCGCTTCTCTAAACACCTCCAAAACTGCTCTGTCGAATCCACATAACCCAACCACCCATACTCTCGCGCCTTACTCATCGATTCCAACTTGTTATACATAAGCGCCATATTCCGATCCGCATACACCCAACTCGCCCTGAAGAACGCATCCTCCTGCAACCCCTCTTTTTTCGCCAGCCTCTTCCACGCCTCAATACTCCTCTCTTCCTGCGCCCACTGCTGCCAGCTGTTCCTCAGCTTCCAAGTCCCGTGCTCTTTATAGTCCAAAGGTCTAACTGTCGAGAACTGCCCTGATGCAGGCCGCAAGGGTGGGCTGGAGAATTGCTCTTCTTCGCTTGGCGGCGTGAGGCCAAAGAACTCGCAGACGGTAGGCCAAAGGCGGGCCCAGACTGAGACGTCGCCGTTGGTGATGTTGAAAGCTTCGTTTGCGCAGGAGGGAGTGAGGGCGCACCATTCTTCGAAATAGGCGTTCCTAATCTGTCAGAGGACTGTGCTTGGGAATGTGGGGATAATTTTACATACATGGTCGCCGAAGAGAGAGCTTCGACACTGTGATACTTCTCAAGTGACCCATTATAGGTCGGAGTATCTCCGAGCTCTTTGGTGACTGCAAGATAGAGCCCTAGGGCCATTCTGGATGACGATACTGGTCAGAATTTGGTCTCCTAAGGACTTATGACTCTTACGCCAAGTTTAGGAAATTCCCCTTCACAGCTCCGATAATTGTCATTGGCCTGACGACTACGTAGTCGAATCCATATTTTGGAGCCAGCTCTGCGAGGAGATCTTCTTGTCTAATTATACTTCGTTAGTGATCTAAGTAAAGCATCCAGATTCGGAAGAGAGAGCTCTAGTAGTGTAGCAGTACTGTGTTCATAGCAGCATTCCAATTGCTTGAGAACGTAGATTCAAACAAGAAAGAGCCACAAGGAAGCCAGTGGGATAGTTTGTGGCTCTAGTCAGGTAATTCCAATGACAAAGGAGAGGATGACAGATATGAAAATAACGACAGATCAAACAGCAACGACAAGCCAAGAATGGACAAAATTATCCAATTATTGCAGCTCGCGGACGCCTCACTGAAGCCAAAAAAGGTCCGCACCTTCGAGGACATGCGTGGAGGCCGTCACCGAATGGAATGAGGTATAGTTGTTTTTCAGGTTTCGTACACGACTTGGTAGAAGAAAGGGGTAGCCCAGAAGCCTTAAATAGGCTATTATAATCTTTCTTAGACATACCTATAGTAAAAGTTCGGTCCCAGCTCAACCCTCGGGTCATCTTCCTTCGCAGGCACCCTCATAATCGGTGTCAACTCCAGCCATCTCAGAGGGATAGGACATAGCTGATACCTTATACGGTCCCTGATGGACGTCATCATGCTACCCGCCCATCAGCAAATAAAATCCAAGCCCCACAGCACCGGCCT
>Ga0335072_10012429_pt1 | contig 12153 bp, 9 predicted proteins | sample Lox_Sample_21_FD_206725 | JGI IMG/M metagenome (GOLD analysis project Ga0335072, IMG submission 206725) | Soil microbial communities from Loxahatchee National Wildlife Refuge, Florida, United States - Lox_Sample_2.1 | ecosystem: Environmental > Terrestrial > Soil > Wetlands | place: USA: Florida...
GGTCGGCGATGGACTTCAGGTGGTACTTGGCGGCGGTGGCGGCGGTGACGGTCACCGAGTCGCTGTCTTGCGCCGAGGCCGGGTTGAGAACCTCCAGTGAGGAAGGCAGCCCGGCGGCCAGGGCCGCATCCACGGCGGTCGTGGTCTTGGCCGGGCTCTTCGGGTCGACCTCCACCGACAGCAGCGTGCCGTTGTACTCGGGGATGATCGAGATCGCGCCCTTCTCAACCTGCGGGTAGTAGACCTCACGCGCGCCGATGTTGAGCTTCGACGTCACCTTGACGCCCTTGGCCTGCAACGCCAGGACGTAGATCTCGGCGAGCAGTTCGTCCTCGGGGAAGTTCGCCGAGCCGACGACCACGGTGTTGCTGGCGCTTGGCGCGAGCGGGTTGCCGCCGCCCGCGGAGGCGGAGGCGGAACTGGATAGTTTCGCGGAGCTTGAGGAGCTGCCAGCGCACGCGCTTGTGGCCGTGACGGTGACGACCGCGATGGCGGCGAGCGCCGCCAGGCCGCGCACGCGCCTCGTGCCAGTCTTGCTGACCATGTATGGCTTCCCTTCGGGCCGGGGATTGTGTACTGGGATTGCAGTGTCATTGCCGGGTCATTGCCGGTTCGGTCGCTGCTAGTCCTCACGCCGCTGCGTGCGCAGCCCGGCCGGGACAAGCACTCGGGACAGCACGGCGAACACGATCAGGACGAGGACCGCGAGCAGGACGACGAGCAGCGCGCCGCCCGCCACCGGCCCGTACTGATCGCTAGCCAGCCCGTCGATGATGAAGCGGCCGAGGCCGCCCAGGCCGATGTAGGCGGCGATCGTCGCGGTGGCGACCACGAAGACCGCGCTGGTTCGCAGGCCCACCAGGATCAGCGGCAGCGCAACGGGCATCTCAACCCGCGTCACCTGCTGCCAGGTCGTCATGCCCATGCCGCGGGCCGCGTCCCTGACCCCAGGGTCGACGCCGGCCACGCCCTCGTAGGAGTTGACCAGCATCGGCGGGATCGCCAGCACGACCAGCGGCAGTAGCCAGGTCAGCGCGGAGAAGCCGAGCAGCACCACCAGCAAGACCAGCAGGCCGAGCGTGGGGATGGACCGCCAGGCGTTGGCGATGTTGATGACGAGCGTCGCGCCCCGCCCGGTGTGCCCGATGGCGACCCCCGCCGGGATCGCGATCAGCGCCGCGATCAGCAGGGGCAGTCCGCTGTAGCCAAGGTGGGCGAGGACCTGCTGCGGGATGCTGCCCGGCCCGTGCCAGTTAGACCGCTGGATGACCCAGTCCCACGCCCAGGAGAAGAAGCTCATCAGGACACCGCCTCCAGGGTGCTTTCGGGAGCGGCGCCTTCCCCCGCCGCGGCCAGTACGGGCACAGCTGAGCCCCTCCGCTCGCGCAGCCACGGGGTTACCGCCCGCCGGATGGCGACAAGGACCAGGTCGCAGGCCAGCGCGAGGGCGATGACGAGGACGAGGCCGACATAGATCTCGGTCGGGAAGTCGCGCTGCTCTCCGTCGACGAACAGGTAGCCCAGGCTGGAGACACCGATCAGCTGGCCGACGCTGGCCAGGCTGATGCCGGACACCACGCCCACCCGCAGCCCGCCGATGATCACCGGGAAGGCTAGCGGAAGCTCGACCGTGACCAGCCGGCGCAGCGGGCGGTACCCCATCGCCGTCGCCGCTTGCCTGACATTGTCAGGAACGGATCGCAGCCCGGCGACCACGTTAGGCAAGATCACGCACACGGAGTACACGGTGAGCGCTACGACGACATTGGTGTTGGTGAGCCCGAGGCTCGGGATCAGCGCGATGAACAGTGCCAGCGACGGCACCGCGTACAAGATGTTGGTCACGGTCAGCACGGGCGGGTAGAACCAGCGCCAGCGGGCCGCGAAGATGCCAAGCGGCAGCGAGATGATCAGCCCGTACAGGGCGGGGACCACGCCCAGGTAGATGTTCTCCTGGGTCAGCTGCCAGATCAGCGAGCCGTTCCCTGGAATCCAGGACCACATCATGGGGCGGCTCCAGCCGAGCTGGTCGGCTGGCTGTCCTCCTGGTCCTGGCTCACCACTTCCTCGGGCACTGCCTCGTCCCGTTCCCCGGGCACCGCCTCGTCTTGGCCTGGCATGGCCCCGGCGGCCGCCTCGCGCTGGCGGGCGGCATCCTGCTTGCTGGCCGCCGTGATCGCGGCGCGCAGGTCGTCGAACGAGGCGAGGCCGAGCACGCGACCATCGCCGTCCACCCCAATAGCCAAGCCAGCCGGGGACAGAACGGCCGCGTCCAGTGCCACGCGGAGCGAGTCAGTGCCCACGGTGAACGAGTGGCCGAAGCCCTCGGTGGGCACCTGGCCCAGCGGCAGGTTGGCGGGCAGGTCCGCGAGGCGCTCGGCGGGCACCCAGCCGGCCGGCCGGCCGTCGGCGGTGACGAGCAGCCACGCCTGGCCCGTTGCCTGCGCCCTGGCCTGCTCCACCGTGGTGGCCGCGTCGAGTAGCGGACCGCCGTCAAGCGGGAGGCCGCCTGCGGCCACGAACGACAGCCGCCTGATGCCCCGGTCGAAGCCGACGAAGTCGGCGACGTAGGAGTCGGCGGGCGCGCCGAGCAGCCGCTCCGGCGTGCCGACCTGCGCGATGGTGCCGTGCGGGTGGAACAGCGCGATCCGGTCGCCGACCTTGATGGCCTCCTCGATGTCGTGAGTGACCAGGACGATCGTCTTGTGCAGCTGGGCCTGCAGGGCGATCAGCTCATCCTGCAGCGAGCTGCGCACCAGGGGATCGACCGCGCTGAACGGCTCGTCCATCAGCAGCACCGGCGGGTCCGCCGCCAGCGCCCGGGCCACGCCGACCCGCTGCTGCTGGCCACCGGACAGCTGGTGCGGGTACCGCGTGGCCAGCTCCTGGTCGAGGCCGACTAGGGCGAGCATCTCGCGTGCCCGCGCCCGAGCCGCCGAGCGCCGCGTCCCGACCAGGACGGGGACGGTGGCGATGTTGTCTTGCACGGTCCGGTGCGGGAACAGCCCGGCCTGCTGGATGACGTAGCCGATACCGCGGCGCAGCAGGGCTGGGTCCTGGTCGCGCACGTCCCGCCCGTCGAGCAGGATCCGTCCCTCGGACGGCTCAGTGAGCCGGTTGATCATCCGCAGGGAGGTGGTTTTCCCGCAGCCGCTGGGGCCGACGAGGACCATCGTCTGGCCGGCTGGCACGTCAAGGTCCAGCGCGTGGACCGCGACGGTGCCGTCCGGGTACCGTTTCGTCACCCGCTCGAACGTGATCAAGCCGCTACCAGGCCTTTCGCTACTTATCCACCCGCAGGCAAATCCATTATTTCGCCTGTATTAGTGGATAACATATCTCATGCCCGAGGCGGAGGCATCCCACGCCCCCACGTGCGTCGTATCCGTCCTGCCCACGGTTCTGCCCAGGGTGTCGCGGTTTATGCGTTCGGTGTCTGTGTGCATGGAGTCTTCTTTTGAGGGCAGGGGCTTGAAGGACGCTAGCGACAAGACGAGTAGGGCATGGGGAGGTTCGCTCTGTGCGTGGGATGTGTCACAATGGGCGCATAACAGCCAAGCCCGTCCGGGGGTCCGGATCTGAGCCCTACTAGGATCCGATTGTGCGAGACCGGATTGTAACCTGGCCCAACGTCCTCAGCGCAGCCAGGCTGGCTGGCGTGCCGCTCTTCTTGTGGCTCGTCGTCGGCCCGCGCACGCCGGTGGCCGACCTCATCGCGATTGGCGTCCTCGCGCTAGCGGGGCTGTCCGACTGGCTGGACGGCAAGCTAGCGCGGGCGCTGAACCAGGTGAGCGAGCTGGGCAAGAAGCTGGACCCAGCGGCCGACAGGCTGTACATCCTCGTGGCGCTCATCGGCCTCGCCGTGCGCTCGATCATCCCCTGGTGGCTGGTCGGCGTCCTCGTCGCCCGCGAGGTCTTCGTAGGCGTCGGGATCGTGGTGCTCCGCATGCGCACCGAGTACGGGGAACTACAGGTGGCGTTCGTCGGCAAGGCGGCCACGCTCTGCCTGATGTACGCCTTCCCGCTGCTCTTCCTCGGCGCGCACGGCGGCGTCCCGTCCGAGGTCGTCCGCATCATCGGCTGGGCCTTCGCCGCCTGGGGGACGGCCCTGTACTGGTGGGCGGCGTCCTTGTATCTCAGACAGATAAGAGACCTGGTCCGGGGGGCGAGTGTGAAGGGAGCGGCAACAACGTGAAGGCCGTCGTGATGGCGGGCGGTGAGGGCACCAGACTGCGCCCGATGACCGCCAACCAGCCCAAGCCCCTGCTACCCGTGGCGAACCGGCCCATCATGGAGCACGTCCTGCGGCTGCTGAAGAAGCATGGCTTCGAGGAGACCGTGGTCACCGTGCAGTTCCTCGCCGCCCTGGTGCGGAACTACTTCGGCGACGGCGAGGACGTCGGCATGCGGCTGCAGTACGCGACCGAGGAAAGCCCGCTTGGCACCGCGGGCAGCGTCAAGAACGCCGAGGACGCCCTGCGAGACGACACGTTCCTGGTCATCTCGGGCGACGCTCTCACCGACATGGACCTGTCGGAGATGGTCAGGTTCCACCGCGACAAGGGCGCGCTGGTCACCGTCGGCCTTACCCGGGTGCCTGACCCGCTGGAGTTCGGCATCGTCATCACCGAGGAAGATGGCCGGATCCAGCGCTTCCTCGAGAAGCCGACCTGGGGCCAGGTCTTCTCCGACACGGTCAACACGGGCGTGTACATCATGGAGCCCGAAGTCCTCGCCGAGGTCAGCGCGAAGGAGTCGGTCGACTGGTCGCATGACGTGTTCCCCAAGCTGCTGCAGCGCGGCGCGCCCATCTACGGCTGGGTATCCGACCGCTACTGGGAGGACGTCGGCACGCACGAGAGCTACCTCAAGGCGCAGGCCGACGTGCTGGCCCGCCGGGTCGAGGTGGACATCGCCGGCTTCGAGGTCTCGCCGGGGGTATGGCTAGGCGAGGGCGCCGTGGTCGACCCGGACGCGGTGCTCACCGGGCCCGTGGTCGTCGGCGAGTACGCCAAGGTCGAGGCGGGTGCGCACATCCGCGAGTACAGCGTCATCGGCGCGAACGTGGTGGTCAAGGAAGGCGCGTTCCTGCACAGGGCGGTCGTGCACAACAACGTCTTCGTCGGGCCTGGCACCACGCTGCGCGGCTGCGTCGTCGGCAAGAACACCGACGTCATGCGGCGGGCCAGGATCGAGGAGACCGCGGTCGTCGGCGACGAGTGCGTCATCGAGCCCGAGGCCTACATCTCCGCCGGGGTCAAGGTCTACCCGTTCAAGACGATCGAGGCCGGAGCGGTCGTCAACACCAGCGTCGTGTGGGAGTCGCGTGGCCAGCGCACCCTGTTCGGCGAGCGGGGCGTGTCCGGCCTGATCAACGTGGAGGTCACCCCCGAGCTGGCCGTCCGGCTCGCCTCGGCCTACGCCACGACCCTCAAGAAGGGCGCGACCATCACCACGTCCAGGGACGTCTCACGGGCCGCCCGGACCCTCAAGCGCGCGGTCCAGGCCGCGCTGAACGCCTCGGCCATCAACGTCATGGACCTGGAGGCGCTGCCGCTGCCGGTGGCCCGCTTCGAGACCCAGCGGGCGAACTACAGCGGCGGCATCGCCCTGCGGACCACCCCGGGCGACACGCAGTCGGTCGACATCATCTTCCTGGACGGGAACGGCGCGGAGCTGTCCCAGCAGGCGCAGCGCAAGCTGGAGCGGACGTTCTCCCGGCAGGAGTTCCGCCGTGCCTTCCCCGGCGAGATCGCCGAGCTGTCCTACCCGCCGCGCGTCGTGGACTGGTACACCCACGAGCTGCTGCGCAGCGTCAGCCTTGAAGGGGTCAGGGAGGCGAACATCAAGGTGGTCGCCGACTGCGCCGGCGGCACTACCTCCCTGGTGCTGCCGAGCCTGCTTGGCCGGATCGGCGTGGAGGTGCTCACCCTCAACAACCGGCTCGACGAGGTGACGCCGACCGAGACGGTCGCGCAGCAGCGAGCGGGCATGCAGCGGCTGGCCGACGTCGTGTCATCGTCACGGGCCGCGTTCGGCGTCCGCTTCGACCCCGTGGGGGAGCGGATCCACCTCGTCGACGAGAAGGGCACCCTGGTCAGCGACGAGCGGGCGCTGCTGGTCGTGCTTGACCTGGTCGCCGCCGAGACCCACAAGGGGCGGGTGGCCCTGCCGGTCACCACGACGCGGGTGGCCGAGCAAGTCTGCCGGTTCCACGGCGTGCAGGTCGGCTGGACGCCGACCTCACTGGACTCCCTGGTCAACGCGGCGGCCAAGGACAATGTCATCTTCGCCGCCGACGGGCGCGGCGGCTTCGTGGTGCCCGAGTTCGGCCGGACGATGGACGGCATCGCCGCGTTCGTGAAGCTGCTCGGCCTGGTCGCGCGGACCCGGCTGACGCTCAGCCAGATCGACGCCCGGATTCCCGACGCGCACCTGCTGCGCCGGTCGATCCCCACGCCGTGGGCCGCCAAGGGGGCCGTCATGCGCACGGTCGTGGAGGCGTCGGCGGGGGTGGCCATCGACACCACCGACGGCGTGCGGGTCGTGGACCGCGACCGCGGCTGGGTCCTGGTGCTGCCTGACCCGGCCGAGGCGGTGACCCACCTGTGGGCGGAGGGGACCGACGCCGACACGGCGCAGGCCCTGCTGGACGAGTGGGCCGCGGTCGTCGACCGGGCGGAGGTGTGAGGCCGCTGGCCAGGGCCCGATTTCTCCGCCTGCTGAACTTCAAGGCGGGCTGAACTTTAGGGCCTGTCCCTGTAGGGTGTAGGCCTGTAGTGGCAACGCAGAGGTATTAACGCAAGGTCGTGCGCAATCTCACGAACGCGGGCAGATGAAGGCCCCTGGGTCGGTTAGGCTGTAGTTAACTACGCAGTCGTGCGAAATTCGCGATGCACCGAGAGTGATTCAGCGGGCCTGCCTGGCAGTAGCCGGCAACCAGGCTGGATCACCCCCGCCGGGACGAACGCGCGCATCGTGCGGCTCGCAGCGCGTGGACGCGGAGGTGAAGCGGCTGTGTGGCGGAAACGTCGCGAGGCGGGTGGCCAGGACCCGCAGCAGGATGGCCATGGCAAGCACGGCAGCCCGGCCAGGCAGGGCGGCTTGGGCAGGCTATTCGCGCGGCGCGTAGACCGGCGACCCTCAAGAACGATACGCTCGGCAACAGTGCCTCAATCAATAATGGCGCCTGACGAGGGGAGGTCGAACGGGCAGATGCCTACCGTCTTTTGTTCCCGTTGCAGCCGGCCCAACCCTGAGACCTCACGGTTCTGCTCTAACTGCGGTGCCCCGCTGATCCGGACGACGCCGAGCAAGCCGGTAACTGAGACCACCTCGATGATCTCGCTCAGCGCGATTGGCGAGGCCGAGTCGCAGGCCTTCGATGAGCCGGTCATTGACTACGCGGCGATTGACGCGCTCGCGGATGACGCGGCGCTGCTTGTCGTCACGCGCGGCCCGAACGTCGGCAGCCAGTTCCTGCTCGACGACGACTTCACGAGCGCCGGCCGGCACCCTGACAGCGACATCTTCCTCGATGACGTGACGGTCTCCCGTCGGCACGCCGAGTTCTACCGGCAGGGCGCCCGGTTCACCGTACGTGACGTGGGCAGCCTGAACGGCACCTACGTGAACCGTGAGCGGATCGAGGAAGCCGAGCTTTTCGGCGGCGATGAGGTGCAGATCGGCAAGTTCCGGCTGCGCTTCCTCACCCGCAGCCCGGAGGTTGGCCGCGGCCGTGGACATGGTGGAGCACAGGGCTACGCATGATGGGAGCGTCCCGCTCCGGGTTCGGCGCTAGCAGCGTCCCGGGTGGCAGTGTCCCCGGTAGCCGGACTTCCGGTAGCAGGGCCTCAGCGGCCAACGTCGGCATCGGCCAGGTCCTGGCCGAGCTGCGCCCCGACTTTCCCGACATCAGCCCCTCGAAGATCCGCTTCCTTGAAGCCGAGGGGCTGATCCAGCCGGAGCGGGCCGAGTCGGGCTACCGCCGGTTCGCCGCCCGTGACATTGAGCGGCTTCGCTACATCCTGACCGTGCAGCGGGATGAGTACCTGCCGCTACGGGTGATCAAGGAGCGGCTGGCCGCCATCGACAGCGGCGACGGCCGGATCGGGAGCACCGCCGATCCCGCCCCCCTCACGATGACCCGCAGCCAGTTGCTCGAGGCGGCCGGGGCCGAGGAGGAACTGCTCGCCGAGCTTGAGGCCTACGGCCTGGTCCGGCGCGCCCGGCACTACCAGGCGGCGGCGCTGCACATCGTCCGCGCGGCCGTTCAGCTCGGTGAGTACGGCATCCAGCCGCGTCACCTGCGAGGTGTCAAGGCCAGCGCTGAGCGGGAGATTTCCCTGGTAGAGCAGGTGGTGGCCCCACTGGCCCGGCAGCGGGCCAGCCGGGAGCCCGCGCTGCGCACGGGACGGGCGGTCGCCTCGGTGATCGCGGCCCTGCACGCAACCTTGGTCGAAGAGGGACTAAACGACGCCGGGCTCGCTTGCGTACCGCCCGTAGCGGGTATGTATCAAGGGATGGAACGAGAAGCGCCGGAGACTCCGGGCCTACGCTCGGCTTCCGGGCGGTAGTGGGTGTACTTTGAGGGGTATTCAGCGTGTTGGCACGGCTGGCGCCGGTGTGGCTGGCGGCAGTGTGCGGGCATGGCAGAGTGACCCTCGTACAGCAAGTGAGGGTTTCGGTGCGCGCGGCGTGAGGCGCTGAGCGTGTTCGAGGACGGAGCTGTAGTGCGGCGGATGGAGGTCGTTGGCGTCCGAGTCGAGATGCCGTCCAACAGCCCGATAGTCCTGCTCAAGGAGGCGCAGGGGGACCGTTACCTGCCTATCTGGATCGGGGCAGTCGAGGCAACCGCGATCGCGTTCGCGCAGCAGGGCATGGTGTCGCTGCGCCCGCTGACGCACGACCTGTTCAAGGACGTGCTCGAAGTGCTGAACGTGCAGTTGCGGACGGTTAACATCACGGCACTGCGGGACGGGATCTTCTACGCGGATCTCGTGTTCTCTAACGGCGCCGAGGTGAGCGCCCGGCCGTCGGACTCGATCGCCCTGGCGCTGCGCACGGGCGCGGCGATCTTCGCCAGCGACGAGATCCTCGACGAGGTCGGGGTGGCGATCCCGCAAGATGAGCAGGAAGACGAGGTCGAGAAGTTCAGGGAGTTCCTGGACACGATCTCGCCCGAGGACTTCGGCAGGTCGACCTGAGGGATTTTGCCCCAAGTCGCGACTCGCCGCACGTGATCGTTGACGTGCTCGTCACGTCGGATTACGGTGCCAAGTGCCGTGGTCAGTCACAGGAGGTGGCCGTGTCGGTAGGTAGGGGTGGGTCCGAGTCCCATCAGGACGGGCTCTTCAGCGGTGGTGAGGATGGCTACCGCGGGCCGACGGCTTGCCACGCGGCTGGCATCACGTACCGCCAGCTTGACTACTGGGCGCGCACCGGCCTGGTCGAGCCGAGTGTCCGCGCCGCCCAGGGGTCGGGTTCGCAGCGGTTGTACAGCTTCCGCGACATCCTCGTGCTCAAGGTGGTCAAGCGGCTGCTCGACACGGGCATATCGTTGCAGCAGATCCGGGCGGCCGTCCAGCACCTGCGCGACCGGGGCAGCGAGGACCTCGCCCAGGTCACCCTGATGAGCGACGGCGTGAGCGTCTACGAGTGCACCTCGCCCGATGAGGTCGTCGACCTGCTGGCAGGCGGCCAGGGCGTCTTCGGCATCGCGCTTGGCCGCGTCTGGCAGGAGGTCGCGGGCGAGCTGGCCGAGCTCCCGACCGTGCGCGAGGAGGATGGCCTCATCACCGGGGGCACCGACGAGCTGTCCAGGCGGCGGGCGGCCCGCAAGATCGGGTGAGGCTTGTTCCCGCGTCACATATCATATTTACGCTGGTTGTGGCCAGATCACATGAGCTGGCGTGTGTGCCCGGGGCAGGCCAGGTAAGCTAGTCGGCAGCCAGTTATCCCGCCTGGGAGAGACTCCAGTCACGTAGGAGCGCCGAAGGGGCAACACTTCCCCGGAACCTCTCAGGCACCAGGACCGGGCGGGACAGGCGCATCTGGAGCTGACCGGCGACAGACGGGGAGCCGACCAGGGGAGGCTCCTCCGGTGCCGGATTTTTCCACTGAAATCCCATTTGCGGCCCGTCACATCGGGCCGTCCGCCGACGATCAGCAGGCCATGCTGGCGGCGCTCGGCTATGGCTCGCTTGATGAGCTGATGGCCGCGGCCCTTCCCGGGGCCACCGCTCCCGAGGGCCTGGCCAGCCTGCCCGCCCCGCTCACCGAGGTCGAGGCCATCGCCGAGCTGCGCCGCCTGGCCGCCCGCAACGTGGTCCGGGTCTCCATGATCGGCCAGGGCTTCTTCGACACGATCACGCCCGCCGTGATCCGCCGCAACGTCCTTGAGAGCCCGGCCTGGTATACGGCCTATACCCCCTACCAGCCGGAGATCTCCCAGGGCCGCCTGGAGGCCCTGCTCAACTACCAGACGATGGTGTCCGACCTCACCGGGCTGCCGGTGGCCAACGCCTCCCTGCTCGATGAGGCCAGCGCCGCCGCCGAGGCGATGACCCTGGCCCGGCGAGTCGCGCCCAAGGGCGCGGGCAACGTCTTCCTGGCTGACTCCGACTGCCTGCCGGCCACCCTCGAGGTGCTGCGCACCCGGGCCGGCTCGCTGGGCATCGAGCTGCGGGTCGAGCCAGTGACCCCCGGTACCGACTTCAGCCCGGCTTTTGGCGTCCTGCTGCAGTACCCGGGCGCCTCCGGCGTCGTCCGCCGCGACCTGGCCGAGGTCACCGCGGCCGCCCGCGCGGCGAAGGCGACGGTGGCCATCGCCGCCGACATCCTCGCGCTGGCCCTGCTGATCCCGCCCGGCGAGCTCGGCGCGGACATCGCGCTCGGCTCCACGCAGCGGTTCGGCGTCCCGATGTTCTACGGCGGCCCGCACGCCGCCTACATGGCCGTCTCCGACCGCCTCAAGCGCCAGATCCCCGGCCGCCTGGTCGGCGTCTCCGTGGACGCGGATGGCAACCCGGCCTACCGGCTGGCCTTGCAGGCCCGCGAGCAGCACATCCGTCGCGAGAAGGCCACCAGCAACATCTGCACCGCCCAGGTGCTGCTGGCCGTCACTGCGGCCATGTTCGCCACCTATCACGGCCCCGAGGGCGTCGCCGGCATCGCGCGCCGCGTGCACCGCCAGGCCACGGCCCTCGCCGCCACGGCCCGCGCCCACGGCCTGCGAGTCGGCTCCGCGCCCGTCTTCGACACGGTCCGCGTCACGTTCCCCGGGCAGCCGGAGGCCACGGCGGCCCTGCACCGGGCGCGCGAGGCCGGCTACAACCTGTACGACGCGGGCGATGGCGCGCTGCAGGTCTCCTGTGATGAGACGACCACCGACGAGCACTTGCGGGAAGTGGTGGCCGCGCTGACCGGCGCGGATCGCGAGGCCATCGTCCTGGCCGATGGCGACGACGTGAGCATCCCAGCCGGCCTGCGGCGCACGTCCCCGTTCCTCACCCACCCCGTCTTCAGCTCCTACCACAGCGAGACCGCGATGCTCCGCTACCTGCGGCGGCTGTCGGACATGGATGTCGCGCTCGACCGCTCGATGATCCCGCTCGGCTCGTGCACCATGAAGCTGAACGCCACCACCGAGATGGAGCCGGTCACCTGGCCCGAGTTCGCCCGCCTGCACCCGCAGGCCCCGGAGCAGGACGCCCAGGGGTTCACCGAGCTGATCGGCTCGCTGGAGCGGTGGCTGTGCGCGGCCACCGGCTATGACGCGGTCTCCCTCCAGCCGAACGCCGGGTCTCAGGGTGAGCTGGCCGGCCTGCTGGCCATCCGCGCTTACCACGTGGCCAATGGCGACGCCCACCGTGACCTGTGCCTCATCCCCGAGTCCGCGCACGGCACCAACGCGGCCAGCGCCATCCTGGCCGGGCTGCGCGTCGCCGTCGTCAAGTGCGGCCCCGACGGCGCCATCGACCTGGCTGACCTTAAGGCCAGGCTGGAGGGCAGTCACGGGCAGGTCGCCGCGATCATGCTCACCTACCCGTCAACCAGCGGTGTCTACGAGACGACGGTGCGCGAGGTCAGCAGCCTGGTGCACGAGGCGGGCGGGCAGGTCTACATCGACGGCGCCAACATGAACGCCCTGGT
>Ga0335072_10012432_pt1 | contig 12152 bp, 7 predicted proteins | sample Lox_Sample_21_FD_206725 | JGI IMG/M metagenome (GOLD analysis project Ga0335072, IMG submission 206725) | Soil microbial communities from Loxahatchee National Wildlife Refuge, Florida, United States - Lox_Sample_2.1 | ecosystem: Environmental > Terrestrial > Soil > Wetlands | place: USA: Florida...
AAGCTGCAGTACCAGGACCTCAAGGTCAAGTACTACGCCGCGCTGCGGATCAAGGAGCGGGTACTGGCCGTCATCGACGAGGTCGGGCGGGATGCGTTCCTGGTGTCGCTGCGCAAGTCCCTGGAAGACGTCGAAGCCGAAGCCCGGCGACGGATCGCCGCGCTGCCTGATGGCACCTACCGGGTCAGCTTCTTCTCCGACTCCACGCTGCGGGAGAACGTGCTGCTCAAGTACCCATGCGCGATCACCGTCAAGGGTGAGCAGATGACGATCGACTGGCGCGGAGCCGCCCCGCAGATTCTCAACCGGGCATTCAACTCCACGCTCGGCTCATCCAAGTGCGGCATGAACCAGGCGATCCTGGGGTTCTTCTGGCCCGACCTGCCGCGCGGCATCAGCGTCATGAACAGCATCGACGTGCTCACCGACCGCGGCAGCTGCGTCGATCCGACTGACGACGCGCCGCTCGGGCAGAGCCTGCAAGGCATCTTCAAGACCTTCGGCGTGGTGCAGGCGCTATTCGCCAAGATGATGTTCAGCTGCCCGCAGAAGTATGGATCGGTGATCGCGCCGTGGTTCAACCAGATCAACACCTTCCTGTTCGGCGGCGTCACTCAGCATGGCGAGTTCGTCGGCAATGTCTGCGCTGACCTCAATGGCATGGGCGGCGGGGCGCGCGCGTACCGCGACGGGGAGCCGGCCATGGCGCCGTTCTTTGCCGCGATGGCCGACACCGGCGAGCAGGAGATCATCGAGGAGGACGTGCCGTTCCTGCAGCTGAACTCCAAGAAGATCAAGAGAGACAACCAGGCCTTCGGCAAGTTCCACGGCGGCATGGGCTACGAGATGGCCGTCGCCGCCAAGGGCACACCGCTGTGGGGCTTCGCCACCGTGTCCAGCGGATCGAAGTTCCCGCCCGTGCCCGGCCTGTTCGGCGGCTATGGCTGCCCGACGCTGCCGCTGGCCAAGATCAAGGGCGTGAACGTGTTCGACTACCTGCGGGACGACCCGGGCAAGTGGTCCTTCGACGTCGAGACCCTCATGAACACCCGGCCCTTCGCCGAGGCACGCTACTCCACCCACCACATGGGCATGGGCTTCGAACTGGCCGATGAGGGCGAAATTTACATGATCTGCCAGGGATCCGGCGGCGGGTACGGCGACGTGCTCGAACGCGAGCCCGAGGCGGTCATCGCCGACGTCGAAGCCGGCTACCTCTCGCACGCGACAGCACGCGATATCTACTTCATCGTCTACGACCCCGACACCCTCGCGATTGACCTCCAGGCCACCGCGGCCGCCCGCGACGCCGAGCGGCAAGCCCGCAAGCAGCGCGGCCGGCCCTACGCCGAATTCCTCGCGGACTGGGTGACGCCGGAACCCCCGGCGGCCGTTCCCTACTACGGCTCCTGGGGTGATGACGTCAGCACCATCTGGGCGACCGCCTGGGGGGTCAACGGCCCAGTGCGCGTTTCCGGCCCGATCGGGCAGCTCCCGCCGATCCTGCTGCCAGACCCGAACCTGCTGCAGGTCCTCGCGCTGCAGGCCCGGGTGGCCGAACTCGAGCAGTCCCGCGACAACACAGGAGGCTGAGAGCACATGCCCGATCTGCTGGCCAGCCTGGACACCCCACCCTCGGGACGGGCCACGGCCATCTGGTTCGACTCGCTGGCCTACTGCCGGGAGAAGCTGCTGTCCGGCGCGCCCTTCCCGTGGGGATCGCCGGGGGAACTGACAGCGCTGGCCGGCAAGGCCCAGGGAATGTTCCGCTCCGACGCGCTGCTTCTCGACCTGGGCGACCTGTACGCCGAGCGGGCGGCGGCCAGCAACGAGCTGCGGGCGGCCATGGGCGCCCGCAGCCGGCCCGGGTACCCGCTGCGCACCCTGCTCGGCGACGAGCGGGCCCGCACCATCGCACGGGAGGCAGTGACCGCGATCGCCGCGGGCAGCGGCGCGACGCCAGTAGTCCTCTCGATCCCCTCCCCGGCCTGCTGGCTCCGCGTCACCGCCGAGCAGGCCGGCCAGGAACCCGGTCCGCCGGACCCAGACCGCGCCGACACCGCCGCCATGTACATCGCCGACCTTCTGCGGATCTTCACCGGCGCCGGCGTCGACGGCCTGCTCCTCGACGAGGGACCCGCACCTCCCGGCGGCCTGATTCACCCCGAGGCGTACCGCTCCATCCTTAATGTCGCGGATCACTACCAGTGGCCGGTGCTGATCAGCTGCGGCACCGCCCCCGCCTGGCCACACGGCGCGGTCAGCGGAGTCACCGGATGGATCGGGTCAGCACCCCCCAGCCAGGCCGCCGGCCGGACCGGGATCTTCGCGGGCGCGGAATTCTGGGCCGGCGCCGAGCCGCCCAGCGGCGCAGACCTCCTGCTAGCGGTCGTTCCGGCGGGCGCCGACCCAAGCACAGTGATGCAACGCGTCCGCGCCCTCACCTGACGGCCCCGGGCAGGTACGGCCGTCACCCCCATCGTACGCACCCCGCGTGAAGTTTCGGCGGTTCTCTCCAAGCAACCTCAGCCGTAGCATCAGAAGATGCGGACGGACCACGATCCGGTGACCGGGCAAGACACCCGGGTTGCCCGGATGGTGGCGTCGGCGGGCGCCGCACTGAACGCAGACCTCTCCGGGCTCACCCAGCAGATACGCCTCCGCCTGTCCACCGAGATCGAAGAACTTAAAGGCGACGAGCGGATCCTCCAGCTGCTGGGGTCAAGCATCGAGGGCAACGTTGACACCATCTTGCACATCCTCCAGCACGGCATCGGCATGGACCAGGTCGAGCCGCCATCCGCAGCCATCGAATACTCCCGACGGCTAGCCCAGCGGGGTGTCCCCGTCAACGCCCTGGTCCGCGCATACCGGCTCGGGCAGGACACGCTGCTGCAGCGCAGCCTGGGCGAAGTACGGCAGCAGGGCGACGACCCCGAAGTAGCCTCCCTCGCCGCACAGCGCATCGTGGAGATCACCTTCGCCTACATCGACTGGATATCTCAGCGGGTCGTGATCTCCTACGAAAACGAGCGCGACCGGTGGCTGCAGAACCGCAGCGCCGTTCGGGCAGCAAGAACACGCGAACTGCTCGCCGGAAACAGCATCGACACGGCCAGCACCGAAGCAGCACTGGGCTACCGCCTCTCACAACGCCACCTCGGCCTCGTGATATGGACACGCACCGGAGCACCCAATGAAGACGGCGACCAGCTATCCCCGCTGGAGAAATTCATTACCGGACTCGCCCAGCAAATCTCCTGCCCAGCCCGGCCCCTCTTCGTTCCCTGTGACGACTCCAGCGCCTGGGCCTGGCTGCCGATCAGCCGACGTGCCGACATCGAACCAGAGATCATCCACCAAGCAGCGGGCAGCGGTGATCGCATCATGATCGCCATGGGCGAGCCAGCCCAGGGCATCGACGGATTCCGGACCACACACACCCAAGCGGTGCAGACCCAGGCCGTTGCGCTGCTCGGCGGCGCGGACGCACCGCACATAACGACGTTCGGGCAGGTCGGCGCAGCCGCATTGCTCTCGGCCGACGTCGAGGCAACACGGGCCTGGGTCCACCAGGTCCTGGGCCCGCTAGCGACTGATGACGACCACAGCGCCCGGCTACGGGAAACCCTGCGGGTGTTCCTGGCGACCGGAGGCAGCTACACGGCCAGCGCCGCCCAGCTCGCAATGCATAAAAACTCCGTCAAATACCGAGTCGAGAAGGCCGAGCAGGAACGCGGCCGCCCCATCCGCAGCCACCGCCTCGACGTCGAACTCGCCCTTCACGCCTGCCACTGGCTCGGCCACGCCGTGCTAAACCCACCGGCATAGCGCGAACCCACGCCATCGTCGATCACACACAGGACGCCCAGAACTAGAAGATCGTGCGCGCGGCCCACTCACACGGCCACCACCGCCCATAGCCGCTCCCATTCGGCAGGATCGATCTGTCCCAAGCGGACTGCGCCCCGGCCCGGTAATCAGCACTTTCCGTGATGGTCGGAGTCTGCCTGCTGGCTTTCGGTGGGTAGCTCCTGATCGTTGCGCCGGGAACCGATGGCAGCGGGCTTCATCGCCCAAGGCGCCGCTGGAATTGCGCACGATCGAACATCACCTCTCCACCGGTTCGCGCCGCGCCCCCGCAGCCCCTCCCGGTCCAGCCCTAGGCCTGTGCCTACGGCCTGATCCGCGACCCCGGCCGCCAGCCGCAGAAGATCGCCCTGATCGCCCCCGGCCCGGATTCGAGCCCGGCTGCGCGATGACCACCGACCTGACCTAGCCCGTGATCATCGCCACCATCCCGGGCCCCGGGGAGCCGCCCGCCGCGCTGCTGAGTGAGGGCGTCATAAAGATTGGACAGAGGACAGTTGCCAAACACTGGTCATAACGACGGGACACACCGCCTGTACAAGGCCTCGGTGCAAGGCTGCATGCACCTGCCCTGCCACGTGCTCACCGGAGCTGAGGTCCTGGCGATCCGCCGCCGGCCGCACCTCGGCCCGGCCTCGGCAGCACGCCAGCGGGCCCCCCGGGCGGTGGGCCGGGCGATGACCGGGGGTCACGGTGAGCATCTGGCACAACGTGGCCCGCGACCAGGCAGGCCCGGCACACCGCTCCGCTGGACGGGTTCACCCCCAGCGACCCGATGGTGCGCGTCTTCACCTACCAGGCCACGCCGCGCGGGCGCCCCCCGGAGGCGATCGCCGAGGACTCGTTCGCCGCGTCCACGACCACCCCCGCGACGACGAGACCTCCCGGCTGTCCCGCCTGTACTACCAGCTGCGGCTGCGCTCACTGTCCTTCCCTGAAGACGGCCGTGTTGCAGCAGGTGATGTTGCGTTCATCGTTGCTTCGTGCGGCGGGTCATGGGCCAGCGCCGCTATGTCGCTGGCCGGCATGCCGACCGCGACTAAGCCGCTGGCCGGGCTGTGCGACGCCGCCCGCTGCCCCCAAGCCACCATCTACCGCCACCACCGCGAAGTCTGGACCGCATGCGTCACCACAACCGAGACGTTCCTGGGCAACCCACGGATCCCCGCCGGGTAGAAGACTGCAAGCCCGCCTAGCACGCGACTACCTCCTCCACCGGCCCGCAGCCACCTTCACGGCGGCCACCATCACAACCTGGCGCACCTGACCAACCGCCCGCGCCCCGAAGACCAGAGCCTGAACAAAGCTAAGAAAGAGGAAACATGCTGGTAGAGAGGCCCTTACGGACGCTGTCCGTGGTTGTCCGTGATTTCACGGATCCTGGCGCCCGCGCGCACGGACGTATGACGGACAGCGCCTCCCGTGAAGATCGTTATGAGACACATAAGGGCAGGTCAGGAACTATATGGCTGTATCGGGGCAAGCGGTCTGTAAAACCGTCGGCTCAGCCTACGTTGGTTCGAACCCAACACCTGCCACCAGTTACGAGCCGTAGTATCGCCAGGTCAGCGCGTTGATTCGGAATCTTGTCCCGACCGAAGCTGCGAGCCGGAGCAAGCGGTCTGCAAACCGCCCGCTCTAGCAGGGCGACTGCGCCGCGCCGGGTTCTCATCCGCCGTACGAGCCTTCGCCACCGGCCCCGGTGCTGCGTTCGTTTATACCGCGCTGACCTAGGAGACAGGAGCCAACAGACCATAGCGGTCACACGTTCGGGCCAACGGTACAGGCCACCACCGTACGCGGTCGCGTGTTCGACAGCTTCCATGATCACGGACATATAGCGGACAGGATCTGGGCAGAGCAAGCGGTCCGGCGCACCGCTTGCTGTCGCGGACGGTGACGGTATCCGCCACTCTCCCGCCGTCAGCCGACGACTAGCGAGTACCCGCAGGGCAGCGCCGGCGCTGCCGCGGTGTGGCTGCTGTGGCGCCCGGCCTCTGGCGCGTTCTTCAAGCCGCAGGGCTTCACTCAGGTCGGGTATGGCGCTCAGTAAGCTCAGCGGGCTGTGCGGACCGGTCCGGCCGCCCCGGGGGCTTGCCGGGTCAGGCGCCAGGTCGCAGGCAGGGGTAGACCTCGCGGGCGACGTAGCGCTTAAGGCAGCGGATGATCTCCTTCTTCGACAGGCCCTCCGCGGTGCGTCGCTGGACATAAGCTCGGGTGGCCGGATGGGCGCACATCTGGGTGGTCACGATCCGCCACAGGGCGTGGTTGGCCTCGCGGTTCCCGCCGCGGTTGAGCTGAGTTCCGACCAAATGGCCGACGCCCGCAGATCAGCTAATTCTGCGCGCAGGAGGTGGCAGACATCACCTCGTTGCCGATCGCATCGAGACCGCCGTCCTGTAAGAACTGACCGGCCTCGGCCGACAGGTTGAAGAACAGCTAACCGGACTCGACTAGGGTCAAGGCCAAATGGGAACTCGTCGAGGCCGCTCGCCGCGACTGGGACCGGTGAGCAGAACAGACTTGACCCGGCCCTCAGCCCGTATCCGACTGGCGCCACGATTTGGCTTGATGGCCCTGCGGATCGCTGACGTGCGGATGCCGCCGTTCGCGATAGTTCATGTAACGCACGAAACCTGGCCGGTAGAGTCGGCGGGCGTCTCAGTATCTGCGGACGATGAGTCAGCGTCGGGGCGCGACGGCGGTGCAGAGTCACTGGCTCCCTGGCTGGGCGCAGCGAAACGGTGACCGAAGTAGTGATTCGCCGCTTTGACGGCTCTGCGCTGTACTCGGGCTCGACGGTCACCGGGTCGAGCTGGGGAGCGACCCGCGACGAACACGCCGTGTCAGGTTCCTGGCCTACGGTTGGGGAGGGTTTTGGGCTTCGATCAGCCCTTGGTAATCGCCGTTGGTGTCGGTGTAGTCGCCGACGGCGGTGCACGAGACGGTCTCCGGGCAGGCGACGGAGAGCAGCACGATCCCGCGCGTGAGCCCGAGATTGCTCGCCGCGTTGGCGGGGACAGGTGCCTGGGTGGGCGTCCAGGTCCCATCCGAGAGGGTCTCGATCAGTCCCTGGTAGCCGCCGTTGGTGTCGTTGTAGTCGCCGACGGCGGTGCACGAGCCGGTCTCCGCGCAGGTGATGGAGGAGAGCACGGGGTTGCTCCCCGCGTTGGCGTTGGCGGGGACAGGTGCCTGGGTGGGCGTCCAGGTCCCATCCGAGAGGGTCTCGATCAGCCCCTCGACATCGCCGCTGGCGAGGTAGTGCCCGACGGCGGTGCATGAGCCGACCGCCGGGCAGGTGATGGAGGAGAGCGAGAGGACGGGGTTGCTGCCCGCGTTGGCGGGGACAGGCGCCTGGGTGGGCGTCCAGGTCCCATCCGAGAGGGTCTCGATCAGCCCCTGGTAGCCGCCGTTGGTGTCGGGGTAGTCGCCGACGGCGGTGCATGAGCCGGCCGCTGGGCAGGTGATGGAGAACAACCCGACGCCGGGGTAGCTCGTCACGTTGGCGTTGGCGGGGACAGGTGCCTGGGTGGGCGTCCAGGTCCCATCCGAGAGGGTCTCGATCAGCCCTTCGCCATCGCCGTTGGTGTCGGCGTAGTCGCCGACGGCGGTGCACGAGCCGGCCGCCGCGCAAGTGACGGAGAACAGCCCGACGCCGGGGTTGCTCTCCGCGTTGGCGGGGACAGGCGCTTGGGTGGGCGTCCAGGTCCCATCCGAGAGGGTCTCGATCAGCCCTTCGCCATCGCCGTTGGTGTCGGCGTAGTCGCCGACGGCGGTGCACGAGCCGGCCGCCGGGCAGGTGGCGGCGGAGAGCGTGACCCCGGGGTTGCTCTCCGCGTTGGCGGGGACAGGCGCTTGGCTTGGCGTCCAGCTTCCGGGTCCTTGGCTGGGTGGCTCGACGAGCCCCAGGTCATTGCCCAAGGCCGGGTCGTTGAGGCCATCCCATCCTTGATTGAGGATCCCGTACGGCTCGGGGTTCAGCAACGTCCGCGGGGGCACGTTGCCGGCGATCCCGCCGTCGGCCTCGGTGCCGTTCACGGCCCAGTAGGACCAGTCAGCGTCATTGCTTTCCAGGTAGTTGATGAAGCAGTTGAGCCAGGGTCCGTCTCCGCCTGTGCAAGGATCACCCGGCGACACCGGCGAGTAGTCCGGCACCTGGCTGGCTGTCGCCCCGAACTCCCCAACCCAGACCGGTGCGCTTTTCAGCAGGAAACCCCACTTATCGCCAAGGGTCTGACGCAGGTTGGAGTACGTGCTGAGCTCGGTATCTGTGAAGTCAGACGGATAGCTGTGCGGGGAATAGACGACTTTCGAGCTGGCAGTGAGCACTATGGGCGCGAAGGCCGAGTTCTCTTTGCACGACAGGCCGGGTGGGTCTGACACCGTGGCGTTGAAGCACGTCGAGTAGGCGACGCCCTCAACCATGACCAGCAGCGCGGGGTCTTCGCACAAGACCGCGTCGCCGCCCTCCTCCGCGGCAGCGACCCAGTTTGTGGGATCGCTGCTGGCGGGCGACAGGCAGCTGCTTCCTGGGGCGGCCGGCGGCGTGGTGCTCGGGGGCCACTGCGCGACTGGCTCCCCTAAGTAGGCCGGCACGTAAGACGGTTCGTTGCGCAGGTCGGCTCCGACGATGTCGGCGTAGGCACCTGCGCTCAGCGCGCCCTGCAACGTCGACAGCAGGCGGACCCAGTCCGCCTCCCACCGGCGCGTGCGCGCCTTATAGTTTTTGCCAAGCCCGTACTGGTCATCCCATATCTTTCCGCTCCACCACAACCCGTCGTACGGGCTGGGAGAGAAAGCGGCATCCGTGCTGTGGTCGTCTAGGATCACCACGATTCCGTCGCTCGACAGTGCCGTGATCACCGCTTCGAAGACCTGCAGGGCGGTGTCGCCGATCAGGGCGGGGTTGGCTGCCAGCGCCTCTGGCGGGACACACTCCTCACCGGCCTGCCGTGGGTCACCAGGGGCCGGGTCGGGACCCGCTGTCTTGGTGCACGACAGCGGGTCCAGTTCTTCCATGGCGTTGGACCACGGAAGGCGCACCGAGTTGACGCCTAGGGTCAGCAGCTGATCGGCGATCTCGCTGACAGGCTGGCACTCCAGGCCGGAAGGCACGAAATCTGCCTCTTCAGCGCCATACCAGTTGACGCTTGCCAGCTTGAACCGGTCACCCTGGGCGCCGAGAATCCACCGGCCCGAGATACCCAGGGGCAGTTGCGGGTGAAGCGTGGCCGCCGGAACAGACCCAGTGGCATTACAACCGCTGCTGCTGGCAAGGCCGGAGACGGTATACGCCGTCTTCCCGTTAGGGAAAAGGATGCCCTGCTGACTGGCAGGAGAACTCGGGTTGGTGTTCACGTTGAAGGTGGCAGCGGCCTGCTCAACATTCCCGGCGCCTTGGGTATCCATTGCATTGAGCTGGTAAGCGCATCCCGGCTCGGGATCTGTCTTGCTGGTATAGACACCAGTTCCCTTAGGGCCAATGCAGTATTTAACGTTGCGGCCGTAGGCCACCAGGAAGGTGGGAAGTTGGACCTGCCCGAAATTCACCGTCCCGCCGGAACCGGCGGAGGCATGTGCCAGCCAGGTCGCGCCGAACTCGGTGTCAATGTAAAGATCAACCGTGTCTCCTGGCGGCCACCCTGACCCCGAGGCGACCAGAGTCGGCGGATCAAGCCCGGCAGCCGTGTCAGCCTCGAGCCTCAACGTAGGGGCCGTGGCCGCGGCGCCGTCTTGGCCGGCTTGTGCTGGCGCGGACGCGGCGGTCACCGCCACCAGCGGGGACGTCGCGGCTGTCGTCAGCGCTGTCCCGCTTAGAGGTGCCAGCAGGCTCGTCGCCAACAGCACGGCACGGACGGTCCCAGTAGCCATCGCGACCCCCACGGCAGACCCCTGAGCCAGACGATTGACGCTAGCAAGCGGCGGTGCAGGTCGCAAGCAGACGCTGACCACCAGCCTGGCGGAGCCTTACCCGGCCAGACTTTCGCCCCAGCCCGCCGATGCCGTGCCACATTAGCGTCCGCCGACGAGGTGTACGGATTTGAACTTTGATCTTCTGCGGCGCGGTGCCGCAGACGGGAACAGCCACCGTGCTGATCCTTCGAGCAGAGCTCGTCACGATCCCCCCGGATGCCGTGCTCGCCAGCTCAGGGCGCTCCCTCGGCGTTGCGACATCCCTGCGCTGTGGCGCGGAGACGCCATGACCCACTGGCCGCATCGCGGCGCGGCCGACCCGCAGGCCCTGCGCGGCGTGCATGCCCCGTGCTGCCGCCTCACCGTCGACCAAGCGCGAGCAGACGCCGGACGTCAGCTCGTCCTCGTCACCAACTTGCGCAGCGACCCTGCTGCATCACCGACACCGCCCATTCCTGGTCCGCGCAGATTATCCGATTCAGGACGCAGTTCAAGCGATCAGCCGGAATATCGAACTGCACTCAATTAGGCGGGGATGCGCGCGGTGGCATAACGTCACCCGGCTACGTTCTGTTATGACTGCGAGCGAACTGCCTTGGCCGAAGCATCCGCGAATCCGATGCGCGGCAGGCGAGGCAGAAGCGGCCAGCTTGGGGAGATCACCGACCGCGCTGCCGGCGGCATGACAGCGTGTATGCTCACAGGTCTCTCACGCGGCCAGTGGTAGCCATCCCGCAGGGAGGCCTCCACGTGGTGGCGATGATGCCGGTCTCTTCGCAGCACTCACGCAGTGCAGGCCGGCGGGATGCGCACCGGGTTAATTACTGTGAGCGCGGAGTCCTGCAACGCGGCGGGACGGCAGCTGCAACTGGCGTTCTCAGCTAGGGGCGGCGGTTGAAACGCCTCCTGCGCAGCCAGGAGAAGAGCAGTACGCGGGCCACGAGCATGATCCCGCCGATCCCGAGCACCCACAAGATGGCGGCGTGCGTGCCAGCGAACGAGTCGACCAGCAAGAAACGCAAGGCCAGCAGGGCAATCAGGGCCCCGATCCACGCGGCGCCACCCCGCATTCCCAAGCCGTAGCGCCCGCCACCCCCGCCATATCCATAGACCCGGTTATTCGGTCCCCCAGCAGTGGATCCGGTGCTGCCTGGCCGACGGCCCCCGGCGGCCCGGCCACTGGGAACGCTGCCATTCCGATGGGAAGGGGAAAACGGTCTGTAAAACCGTCGGCTCAGCCTACGTTGGTTCGAACCCAACACCTGCCACCAAACACCCGCCGTAGTATCGGCAGGTCAACGCGGCTATCAGGAATCCTGTCCCGGCCCGGACGGCCCGGCGCTACACGTTCGAACCGTGCGAGGTTCTCCGTGAACTCGCAAGGCCAGGCTGGTTGCGACAATTTTGCAGTACAGGCAGCAGCGCCCCTTGGGGTCGCACTGCGCCAGGCTTTGGATATCAACCCTCGGGCTGACGTTTCGGCAAACGTTCCGGGCGAGGCTTGCGTAGGCAGCCGATCCGGAAGGAGCCGTAAGATGTCCTGCGGCCCACCCGTCCGCCAAGAGAATCTGACGGCGCGGCGCGATCGTCATGTCATGCCGGACGCCGACCGTGCTGGACAGTCGGCCGACCCGCCGGCGTCGCTGATCGTGGACGTGGGCGTGCCGCTGGCAAGCTACTACCTGCTGCATGCGGGACTCGGGCTGAGCATCATGGTGTCGCTCATCGTCAGCAGCGCGGTCCCCGTGACCAGGGTGGTTACCGGGCTTCTCGGCATGCGCAGGCTGAACATGCTGGCCGGGCTGATGCTGGTCATGAATACGGCCGGCATTGGCGCCAGCATCGCCAGCAGCAACCTGCTCGTCGTTGTCGCCAAGACTTCAGCGGTCAGCGGGGTGTGCGCGATCGTAATCCTGCTGTCCGCCGCACTCGGGCGACCGCTGACATCGGAGCTCCTCAAGCCGTGCATGACCGGCGGTTCGGTAGCGAAAACGGCTGCATGGGACCGGCTGTCGTCTGCCTGCCCCAGGTTCCGGCGCATGGAGATGCGGCTCAGCGTGATCTGGGGCACCGCTCTTCTAGCCGACGCTTATGCGCGCCTGATCGGCGCGTTCACACTGCCGTTGGCCACAATGTCCTGGCTGTCCCCCAGCCTGAACATCGGCGCCGTCGCGGTGGCCCTCGTTACTGGATTGGCAGCGGTATGGCCGATCCGGGAAATGATCAGAGCCGAGGAGGCTTGAAAGAGGCATCGGTGGCGAGACCAGTGTGCTCAATCACAAGCCGGCCCGCAGGCTCAGAGATCGGCGACGAACCTGGCTAGGGAGGTCCCGATGTCGTGCACGCCGTGGTACCAGTCGTGGACGAAA
>Ga0335072_10012433_pt1 | contig 12152 bp, 12 predicted proteins | sample Lox_Sample_21_FD_206725 | JGI IMG/M metagenome (GOLD analysis project Ga0335072, IMG submission 206725) | Soil microbial communities from Loxahatchee National Wildlife Refuge, Florida, United States - Lox_Sample_2.1 | ecosystem: Environmental > Terrestrial > Soil > Wetlands | place: USA...
AATGAGTTCGATAGGACGTCGTAGAACGTGAGTATACTAGATTAATAGGATAAGGTTGCTGAAAAGAATCCTTGAGAACGTGCTAGGTAACATGACGCCTCATGGAAAAAGTGGGCTCGAACATGCGAGAGGCATGATCTAGCCGGAGAAAGTCCAGCACCGCTATTCCTAGGTGGCGTACCCGTTGTTCCACCAACGTGAAATGTAGCGCAGATTATCCCATAGGATGGTTTGTTCGCCACGGCCCGTATTCGTCCTCCCGCAGAAGGAAGTATAGCCGCGCGGTGATAACTGATTTGCTTCGCCAAGATAAGTAGTGTTACTACTGAGGTCCCCAGTAACCAGAAATTTGGCTGGCTCGGTGAATTCTTGGCAGTCATCATGTAGATGATCAAGAAGGATGAAGACAACGGCCAAAACTTGAACATTGACCAGGCTGCGAAAACACAGCGAACATATATGAGACCACGATTTGAAACTGTATAACGATATAGTGCTGCCCTTTGCATATATACAAACAATTTAGATATCCTTCCTCAAGTTGAAAAACGAGTGAATCCATGGTAAACCTTAATCAAGTATCGATACCGTTTTGGGAATCAGGAGGTCTCGTATGATCCACCCAGGCTACATGACTCCTTTTTCATGCCTATAAAAAGAGGCCACGCGCTGTTGTCTCCTAATTCTCTTCTATCATCAACACAACGTCCTTACTCAACCCACAATAGTGCAACATACTTAAGTACACAATTACTGATAGCAGACGCTCAACAGCATCTTGATCCCGCCGTGTCTTCGAGACGTGCCATCTCCGCTCGAGTCATCTCAATACAAGACCTCCTCCGACCAAAAGCCCACATACTTCGTGACTGCCACGATGTGCCGCAAGGACTTCACAGGCTACATCTGCGGCCACTGCAGTCTGCCCAAGATCACCCCATGTCCCATTACACTATCCAATCCCCGTTTCCCCCTTTGCAAATACATAGCAGAGGTCCCAACGTGGGCTGAGAGATATTGCGACCCCTGTCAGCGCGTAGCGTTCGCTCAGGATGTGCTCCTGAGGGAGAAAATCCACATGCAACTCCACATAGATAAGCAATGCCCCTGTGGTTTTGACTTCACCGAGGAAGAGCGACAGGAGACCAAGGCCCGGCTTGCAGAAAAAGAAAATGGTGGGCAAGTGGAAAAATCTGTGAGCGGACCAAGACGAGAGACTCGTCAACCAAGGACACCTACCCAAGAAACTTACCCACGGTTGAACAGCAATCAGATAAGTTGTCAGCATCAAGGGGTTTCTCCAAATATGGGACATCTAGACCAATACCTAAACGCGCCATATGGTCAGCATCCACTGCTGCCCATTCCAACTCATCAGCTGTTTCACCCGTATCATCCACAGTATGCGTTTGTTGGCGTGGGAGCTTCTCCGATGAACCAGTATCCGGGAAAGTACAATACTTTCCCGTTCTTCAGCGGTCCAAGTATGAACACTGAGCCTGTAATGGCCTTTAGGGAGCCGTTCCGAGGCATTCAAGAGATCCGAAATGCTAAAGCTCCTGGTCAGAATTTGGCTGAGGATCAGCCTGTTCAAGACCTTCCAGCTGAGAGTAAAGTCTCCCCCATATCCGATAGAAACTCTCCTTACACGATGGAATTCATCTTGTCACCTGTTGATGTCAGCAGTGGCATCGTTCCACCATCTAGACCACATTCCTGTCCTAGATATGAGCCCGCAGTTGAATGGGATACAATGTCACTATGATGGAAGAGTAAGAAATTCCTCAGGCACCAATATATCATTTTGTACAAAGAGTGATAAACGCCCTGGAATGTCCTCAACACGGCAACTGGATATTTACAGCGATGGTTTTCTCCTTATCTATCAACCTCTCCAAATACAAGATCCATTGTGCCTACGTTAGGTCAGTATATAGTGAGGTCGACTCTATGCCATTCAGGGGTCAACACGAACCTATGATTGCAACTGCATCGGCCAGCAAGTGTCCTCTCGAGATCTGATCGAAACCTCCAAGATGAGGAAAACCGGGGGCCCTAATCTTACACCGGTATGGCCTTTCGCTTCCGTCGCTAACGAGAAAGACGCCCATCTCTCCTTTGGGAGCCTCGATTGCTGAATATGTCTCTCCGGGCGGCACCGTATAACCCTTCGTGAACAGCAAGAAGTGGTGGATCAATGCTTCCATGTTCTCCTTCATGGCTACTCGAGGGGGTGGCGAGATCTTATAATCCTCTACTCGAATAGGTCCAGGAGGCATCTTATTCAGGCACTGATGGATAATGCGAAGCGACTGTCGAAACTCTTCCATTCTGCACAGGTAACGGTCGTAACAATCACCGTTGACGCCGACTGGTACATCGAATTCCACCTGATCATAAGCATCATACGGCTGGCTTTTACGGATATCCCAGGGAACACCTGAACCGCGGAGCATGACACCGGTGAAAGACATGTTCAAAGCATCTGCAGCTGAAACAACACCGATTCCTTTGGTTCGACCAATCCAGATCCGATTGTCTGTCAAAAGTTCTTCAGTTTCATCAATCCTGTCACCAAATTGGGTCGCCCATTGGTAGATATCATCTAGAAGGCCGATCGGAAGATCTTGGTGAACTCCTCCTGGGCGAACATATGCAGCGTGAAGACGAGCCCCTGATACTCTTTCATAGAATTCCTATGTCCTGGATTAGTCCTGTATATTTACTTTGTCACAGCGATGACTTTAAAAAGGACGAATTTAGTCTGGCGATTTATTTGAGTTAGAAGAATAAACAATGCTTACCATAAGCTTTTCTCTTTCCTCAAACCCCCATAAGAAAGGTGTCAGAGCACCAACGTCCATAGCATGTGATAAAACTGACATCAAGTGATTTAGGATTCTCGTGATTTCAGCAAACATTGTTCGGATCCACTTGGCACGCTCTGGAATCTCAATATTCAGCAGCTTCTCAACAGCCAATGAGAAGCACTGCTCATTCGTCATCATAGAGACGTAGTCCAATCGATCAAAGTACGGCAGCGCCTGGAGGTATGTCTTATACTCGATCAACTTCTCCGTCCCGCGATGTAGAAGTCCAACATGGGGATCTGAGCGGACAATCTCTTCACCATTGAGCTCGAGAATCAATCGTAACACTCCGTGCGCCGCGGGATGCTGAGGGCCAAAGTTGACAGTGTAATGTCTAATCTTCCTCTTCTCCACATGTTCACCTTCCCGCAGGTTCGTGTCTACTGCTTCATTGGATTCATTGGATGCAGTTGAGCCAGAGAAGTGCTCGTCTGTAGGAACCAGTCTTGTGCCTTCATATGGCTCTGCGTATTTCCGATAAACTGAGGCGGCGAAGCATCGTTTTTGTCCTAGTCGTAGGGCGGACTTAGTCGGGGCAGGTCGAAGACAGAGACGTTTGGCACTCTGGCCGGCGAGCCTGTATATTGATGCTGCCATTGTTATGAAGCCTGACAGAATATAGAACTGCCGCGACAAGCGCGTGCCACTAATATATCAACCGTCAATCCCAACAATGGAACAGTGTTGAAGCAGATACGCCTCTCGTCGAGCTGGACCATCGGATGTTGAAGTAAACGCATCATGCAGTCCGATTAATCTCGACGCTAGCGTCTGATTGGCGGGAAGCTCGAGCAGGGGTCGCGAACTTTTATATCTACATTTGCCTTTTCGACCCCGCCATATTCGAGTTTCATTGTATCTCGAGATGGCGCCCTACATCCAACCGTCGCAAGAGGAGCTGGATAGGCGAAAGGTAAGCTGTTTCATCTTAATCTAATTGGAAATCTTCTAATTCTATAACAGATCGTGGGTGTAAATGTAGAGACAGTCACCGACGTTGGCTCTGTGGACTTCCCAGGCCATTACACGGGCGAGGATCATTCCTGGTCTCTGTCTCGATTCAGATCGTCTTTCTCAGTCAAATTCCATCATAATGAACAATTCGATAGCTCCTTTTCTCTCATCGGCATCGATGCATCCATTGCGAACGCATTTCGTCGCATCTTGATCGCCGAGATTCCTACTCTTGCCATAGAATATGTTTTCGTATGGAACAACACCTCCGTAATACAAGATGAAGTCCTCGCACACCGCTTAGGCCTAATACCCTTAAAGGGTGGAAAGGAAGGATTGCTGGATTTTCTAAAATGGTACAAGAAGCCTGAAGACCCAGACGCCGAGCTACCGCAAGCCTACGACTATAACGCAATTATGCTCCGCTTGAAAGTTGAATGTACCCGAAACGAAAAGGCTGCGAAAGGAGAAACAGATCCGACCAAGTTATATCATAACGCACATATTTACGCACATCAAATCGAGTACGAGCCCTGGGGCGCTCAACCGAAATATTTCTCAGGCGATAACGCGATTGCTCCAGTCAATCCTAATATCTTGATCGCAAAACTACGTCCAGGTCAATGTATCGACGTTGAGATGCAAGCTATCAAGGGCATTGGGCACGATCATGCCAAGTTCAGTCCTGTCGCTACAGCATCGTACCGATTGCTGCCTACAATTACGATCACGAAGCCGATCCTGGGCAAGGATGCGCACAAGTTTGCAAGATGCTTCCCAAGAGGCGTCATTGGTTTGGAGAAGGTGACGAAGAGGGAAGCGGCAAAAAAAGGCAGCGACTATGAGGGTCACGAAGGCGAGGACAAGGCGGTGGTCAAGGATACAATGAAAGATACGGTCAGTAGGGAATGTTTACGGCACGAGGAATTCGAGGGAAAGGTCAAGCTAGGGAGGGTGAGGGATCACTTCATCTTTTCTGTAGAAAGCGCCGGTCAATGGGATAGCGACGAGCTGTTCTTGGAATCGGTTAAGGTGCTAAAGTCGAAGTGCGAGTCACTAAAGAGGAATCTCGGGGCGATGGTCCGATAAGACAGTTTGCACTATGCCATGAATTTTCTCACAATCATTGCAGGAGTTTGGCATATGGCGTTAGGTCAGGACTAGAGCTATGCATAGAGTCTTCTTAGAGTGGCTTGCAAATACTAGCTTTCGCTTTTTATCTCATGTCCACGTTGCTCATGACTCGTTGGAATGAATTCCAAACTGTCTATCTCACATACTTTCATTGAACGCCGGTCTGATGCAATGCTCCTTCCGTTTTTTGAATGTCCTATTCTTTGAACCTGAGGCGGAACCGGAAGGACACTGTTGCGAGCGATGGATCAGTGACACCGATTTCATCTCCATCAGAAATAAGGTCCATCATCTTCTTGGACAAGTTCGGTCTAGTGGCTATTTCTAAGCTCGGCGGACTCTGCATGTAAAGTGATTTCCCTTCAGCTCGGATGGATGGCTTCTTAAGTTGTGCTTCTGGTCGAACAGCCAAAGTCTCGATGAATTCTTCCAGCGTCCAACTACCATCAATTTCGAGCTCCCTCGCGAGATTTCCACAGACTGGACAGTCTTCTTTCTTCTCGTGCTTGAAAGTGTAGGTGTAAATACTGTCATTGCCGCTGTACATCATGTAATTCTCCTCCGGGCCTAGTGGCATGGCTGACGAAGTGGCGAGCTTAAAAGCTTCGTTACAACAGCTCGCCGCAATGATAGCATTTGTCGATGCAATCGCGGGAATGATGTTCTTAACAACGCCTTGAGTAAGAGAGTATGTCACACCGGAGATGTTGAATTCTTCGGCCCGTTTCAAGGCCTTTTTCCATAACCATGTAATATGTTCTGGATCGTCGTTATCCAGATTAGGGAATGGCTTCTCTTGCTCCCATGCAATAATTTGGGCCCATTCAATACAGTGTTCAGGCTGGCGGGGAATCGTTGCAAGTGTACAGAGTGGAACAGCTGCCCGCGGGGCATGCATGTCTAGCTGACACTCGATACAAGATGTCATGAGTGGGATAATTACTCTTGACTGGCCTTTGAACCCTAGAAAGGCATCAGCAAGTTCTACATGAGGAAAGAAGTATCGAAAGACCTTCTGTTCCACCATCAATTAAAGGTTTAAATTCTCCGTCTCCTCCATCCTCCTCCATACTCGCTTGAGCCATCTCAACTAGTTGTGTGTTGATCCATCTGCGCGCTTCAATGCTATCCAGACCACAAATAACCATAGTAAATTGATTGTAAAAGTTTTCGTCCTTGTCTTGGATCTTGCAATTATGCGGTGTGATGCTGACTCCTTTCACACGTTGTGTTACAAATCTAGCCGCGACCTCTGCTTTAGACTTGCCAACATCGCTGTGCCGAAATAAAAACTGGCGGTTCAGATTTGACACATCAATAGTATCTGGGTGACATTAGTGGTGGACTTCTCGAGTCCAAGAAGTGAAATCTTACCCATATCGATGACATGTATGTCTTTGAACCCGGAAAGAGCCAAATTCTTCAAGATTTCGCATCCTAAACCTCCGGCACCACTTCATATCAATAAGCAAGAGGACAAAATGCTCACACAAATGCGGGAATCGCAGACATTACTCTGTCATCACATGTCAGCTAGTGCATGTTGGAGTCTGGACGTATTCTCTCACAATATCTTCATGCTTTCATGACTCTGTATCCGCTTTTCAACTGCTGAAACTCCGTCTGGGTCGATGGATTCAGATTCATATTTCTCAGGTTCAGGAGTGAAAGGCCCGGCTCGTTTACGAATATTGTCCAGATACTCCCTAGAAGCCAGTCAGAAACGAACAAACAAAGCCGCCTCAAGTCAGCAGACCATCTTGAATTTTGTGCAGAATTGGTACTTGTAGAAACAACTACCGTCGACTGCGCCATATTGGAGACTCAGTCCCAGCAGGAGCACAGATTCTATTCTTGAAAATGCGAAGGTGTCTGCCTGAACGAGCAAATCGACAACCAAGGTCGATAACCTCTTTTAAGCGCTATCATAGGCGCCATTAGCGCTAACATCAGATTTGCCGGCTTAGACCGCCTTTCATTTGCTCAATCGAGAATCCAGAAACTCAACGTGTTGAAACATTTCATGACCGACAGGCATCAACGCAGTGACAGCTCGATGCGTAAAAATGGAGGATATTCTCACTCCAGTGAGTACGGCTTACAAGAAGTCGATGATTGCGTTAAACGAGTCTCTTGTTGAGGCCCCAAAACCGGTTCAAGACATTTCAAAGTCATCTTTGAAGCCTTCTACACCTGAGGAGGCACTGGACGTTCTGCGTTCCGAACCTGGTCTTGAAAGTTTAAGTGCTACTCTTAAGTACCTCGTTCACGATGCTCCATCAGCATCAGAGTTTCATATTACGCGTCCGAGTCCAATGGCCGCACAGATCATCATTGTATTAGTTTCAAACATCCTCCCGAATTACTGGGCTGTCCTCAAAGAAACGGCCAGCAGCTCAAGTCGAACGGCTTCCACACATGGCTTAGAAAGGAAAATGTTGCTATCATGTCTTCGGAGCATTTCCGGACTGAATGCTATTATGGTACGTTTGAAAGCACTGGTTCAGGTTGCGAAGGAAGCCAGCAAAAAGGATAGCCGCCAGAGCCAAGTCGAGGTCTTAGAGGACCACCTTGATGTACTTGAAACTCTCCTACGTGGACAAACATTAGTCTCTCATCTCTGGAGGGATTTGCCTGATGAAACACCGGCGAAACGGAAAGCACTCTGGCATGAAGTCACTATTGTCATCGGTGGAGGAAAATTACTCAATATCGCTGCGGAAGCCACAAGCCTTATCAATGATGCAAGTGCTCAAATTAGGGAAGCTGCATGGATTGCCGACGGCATTCTCTATAGCCGCTGGCTTGCACGAAATATCATTTATTGGTTTCGTGACATTCGAAGGATACCAGAAGGCTCGTGGGATCCCTTCTCCAATCTCTTTGCTAAAAGCGTTCGACTTGGATATCCTGGTAAGTTAACAAAGGGTGGATCTCCATTTGCTCTGCTAATAAAATTAGACATCGTCCTAGATGAGATTTTAGCTCTGCTGCAGGGAGGAGATGATGATCGAAAGGACTTCACAGCACTGCTTGGCAATTTACCCAACTATGAGCAAAAAATGGTGCTGGACGCTGCATTGAAAACACTATCCAAACGGCACTTATCAACAAGTATAGCAAATGACAGCTTGGACTGGTGGAGAGTTGATGCAGAGGTAGTGGCTGGAGCAGCTGGATATCTCGGTTTAATAGTTTCCAAAGACAATAGTCGAAGGTCTCATCTTATTTCATGGCTTACCGGCTTATCAGGTGCGGGTATCGGTGAGGCAGTAGGAATTCGGCGTGCGGCTGTTGCCGTCCTATCTGATTCGAAGTATGATATGGAGTCAGTCCTGGAGAAGAGCTTACAACAATTTGGGGATCAGTTGTATATTAAGCATACGCCTTCCCTGCAACAAGAAGGTATAAGACATGCTCAAGTCTCCTATGGGGTTAAAGCTTACATTGTATTACAGTCCACACCCAAGTACTACTACTCTCTGCTGGTTACGTGCATAGGAACAATTCACTTAAGCTCTTCATACTTCTGCGGTCCTCAACATACCTCAATGCCGTCTCTAATCGCTTAGCTGCATCCTCCACACGAGCGCGGTTTCTCGGAATGGTTGTGGGAGAGGCTCTGTCGAATCTAGTCGAAAAACCTGAGAAGCAGATGAAATTTGATATTGAGGAGCTCGAAACTACCGAAGCACAGTGGTACAAGAGTCTGACTAGTGTTCGAGATGCCATAGGTTCCATTGATATGCTTAGGAGCGGAGTACTGGCACAAGCTTCAAAGAAGAAAGCCAAACCTCAGAGTGATAAGGTAGAGCCGATGCCCATCATTCTGCAAAGGAATACAAAGATAGTTGCCATTCAAGAGCTTGATGATAGTGAGTCTGAAGAAGATGGCCTTATTCCATACGCCAAACCTGATTCGGATGTGGAGGATTCGGATGAAGATCCTACCCTGGTCCAACGAAACAAGCCAACAGCGCCAGTATATATCCGAGATCTGATAGTATTTTTAAGGGATACAGAGAACTACGACAGACAGAGGCTTGCCCTGGCCACTGCATCATCTCTCATACGACGTAAAGCTAACTTTGGCACCGAAGTCAGTGATCATTCAGAAGAATTAGCCACCCTTCTGGTTGGGATACAGGACAAATTCGACATGGAGAACTTTCAAGATATGCGCCTCCAAGGTATGATTGCCGTCTTGCTGTCTCAGCCGTCAAAAATGGGCAAGTGGTTCAGCAACACCTTTTTCGAGGGTGACTATTCCATCGCACAGCGGGCATCTATCCTTACTGTTCTTAGCGTATCCGCCAGAGAACTTGGTGGTTTCAAAGAGCAAGACAGTTCACTTACGAAGATGAAGCCCCTTTCCGAAAGTCCTTTCCCGTCCAAGCTTCTACCCAAAAAACTTCATAAGATCTATGCCCCAGAGCAATACCTGCACAGTCCCGTTGATAAAATATCCCAGCAACTCTCCGGCGCCATGATTCAGCCTCTGGCCGCCTCTCTGGCAGACAAGGCTACTGGTCCAGATGTCCTGAAAGTCCGTACCTTTTCCTCTCGACTTGCAGTCGAATCCCGACGTAAAGCTCCAACTACTAATGCTCTGTCCTCGATCGTTGCGAACAGCTTCTTCTTCCCTTTGACAGGTCGCTTTTTTGCACATTTCAAAGCCTACGGAAGCAAAAACGTCATCTTTGAACCGTACCTCTTGAGTAGTTTCCTGAAAACCTTAAGCTTGATATTACATGCTAGCGGGCCATTGACACTTCAGCTGCCGCAGATGACAAGCGAAATGTGGGACTTGCTGCTAAGCTTGAGGACGCAAGGTCAAGGAGACCGGAGCATAGGAGAAGCGTTATTGTTTGCTTTCATGACATTACTGGAGATCAACGAAGATAAGAGGCGTCTGGCTGAGGTCCATGGAAGAGAGCTATTGGAGACCCAAGGATGGGTAGAGCTGTTCTTTCAAGGCCTAGGAACAGGGACCGAAGAAGATGACAAGGTGAGAGCCTTGGCAGCGGGGGTTCTGTTCAAGATAAGGGAGGTGGTGGAGAAATACCAGGCCCTGCTCATAGGAGATTTGTCAAGCTTCTAGAATTATTGGATGGGTCAGCGCCAGCACTGACGTGGTACGTCGAGATCTTCATAGAGAATGCGGGTCCTTCAATGTCAGAATAAGGAGTGACGATCAGAGATTTATAAAAGGCTTCTTGCTGATATAGTGAGTATGTTCCTCCAGTTCATATTCTATGCCACACAACATCCTCTGATTATTGAGAGTAGAAAGGATAGTCCGATTGAGTTGCCAAGAGATTACTCTTCTCTGCCGGGTCGTAGAGGAGAATTTATGGTTGAGTCATCAACACTGTGATTCCACAAGTGACCCCAAGCTCTATTCACTCTAAGATAACACCTATAAAACGACACAACCGGGCATCGATAATAATATAAACCTTTTTTATCGTTATTTTGGAATGCACAAGCGTAAATAACAAATCGCTTGCTGGAGCCCCCAACCTATTGAGTCGAAGCCATCACATCAAAGTCAAAAACAACTTTGAACCATCAAACATGGCTTGGCAAGGGAGAATTTGGACAGAGGAATACAGCCTTTTTCTAAGCACATTTTTTGCAATCCTTAAAAGCTGCTCCATGAGACATCCCTGGACTGAGAGTTTCGGATAGATGAGATCTCACGCATTTTAGTGATGTCGCATGAATGTTTGCAGTAATTTACTGCTTATCTTGCTATTTATAGCAGCGTTGGACAACATGCCTTCCATCCCTGCAGTCCTCGATTAGGTAAAAAGCGAGTTGTTAATCGTTTGTCCAGGCCCTCGGCTTCACAGATTTGGCACTTCGATTCTGATTTAACGCCTTATTGGTACTCACCCATTTGTTTACCGTTGTAAGTCCAGGAGTCTGTAATGGACTAGCCTTAAAACGGCCTTCATTGAAAGGAACATTTCGCTTGACTCTATTTAATATAGCCAACAGACCATTTCTATATAAACTTGTTGACGTTCTCCTCTCCTACTTTAGTGTGCATTCAATAACAATGATATCCGTTGTAGCCCAAGTGCCTATTGCTTTGCCTTGTGATGGATTCTTGACGAATGGCGGCCATTCATGCATACAAATGCTTGTGTAACATAGAGAACATCGCTGTCAACGCAAGATATCTATAGGAGATTCGTATACGTCGGAGCCTCTGACCCACCTAAAGCTTTTTGTGTTTGATTTGCCAGTCATTCTCAACACCAAGCCTTTCTGCCATCAAAATCCACTAGTGAAGAATTCCCTTAGAGCCGTTGACTCCGCCTACTAGTGCGAATCTGAATGATCGCCTTTTCGAAAATAGTTTCACTAGTTTATTTTAGTCTACTCGCTTATAAAATATAGATTTAAATAAGCAGATCCATTTCAACAACCACACCGGTGGTTCAGTGGTAGTTACGAGAGACCTCCTCCTCCTCCTATTCGATTCAATTCGTTATAGTTGAGTCGAGTTGAGTCGAGTGTACTCCTACCGCTCTAATAAGCAATATACCTGGTAATCCCGGCTATATTCTTCCCAACTCAACCGAACTGGTTTCTTCTGGGATTCAAACGCTACCGCGAAAATAACAAGTAAAATCCCCTTGCTCGACTAGGTGATTTTCTTCCCAGCTAGTGACTTTCCGACAGTCATTAGTTGGTTTCTTTTGCTTTTTGTGTGCCTCACTTTTTTTTTTTTTTATCATGGCTGGTTCGAACTCATACATATCAATGGTCCCGCCACCCAAATACCAAAACCACGACGCTCAATATTGACGGGATGGCATATCAATCACTGCCAGTAACAAATTGGGGCCAATTAGTATGATCGCTCGCAACACGTCAACGACTGGTACGAGTGTCATGGTCAGTGCTTTTGCGAGTCTGTCCAGCTCTGTAGACCACATTTATAAGATCAAGGTTCTGCCGAGTGATACGACTACCAATATCTATATTCGTGGGACGGGTTACTCAGTCATGACAGATGGACGAATTCAAGAGTTCACTTATGTACCGAGCTCTTAGCATTCTGTGCGATAGGCGATGCTGTGATTTGGACCATTATGGGCTGTGTGGATTTTGGGAGGGAGGACGAGAATGTGGTCTCCTACAAGGGTGAACTTGGTGCATTCTATGACGATGATTCATGGA
>Ga0335072_10012434_pt1 | contig 12152 bp, 7 predicted proteins | sample Lox_Sample_21_FD_206725 | JGI IMG/M metagenome (GOLD analysis project Ga0335072, IMG submission 206725) | Soil microbial communities from Loxahatchee National Wildlife Refuge, Florida, United States - Lox_Sample_2.1 | ecosystem: Environmental > Terrestrial > Soil > Wetlands | place: USA: Florida...
CGCGTTCAGCCAGGTGTGGGTCTGCTTGCTCGCCATCTTCAAAAATTCCTGCTGCATGTCGACGAAGGTATTGAAGCCGCGCTGCGCCAGCTCGGTAACCGCGACCGCGGCCTTGCTGCCGGCGACACGCTCCTTCACGCCCTCGGTTACGATTTCGTGCTCGCGCTGCGCCAGGTTCAGCAGGAGCTTCTGCCCTTCGATGAAGTTGCTCATGGCTTCCCCGGCCAACTCGCTGGCGACCGCCGCGGGGCAGAAGTCGGGTTCGGCGAAGCGGCTGCGCACCATGTTCATGACGTTGGTGTTCTGGCTCATCGCCAGGTCCACCAGAATGCGCTGGGTTGCGAAGAAGTTTTCAACTCCCTGCTGCACCCAGCCGGACAGCAGTGACATGAAGGAGGAATCCCCGGTGTGCATTACGGTGGATTCCGTCTTCCCGTTTCTTGGCATGATACCCTCCAGAATTGCTGCAGTGCAGCATCAACCTGACTGTAGTATTCTCGGCATAAGCTGTCAAGGACATTACGCCGGTTTGTGCGTTGCAGCAGGAGGTAAAAAAGGTGAATCCTTCGGCCACCGTCATCCGGAAGTACGCAAACCGCAGACTCTACGACACTTCCACCAGCCGCTATATCAACCTGGAGGACATAGCAGCGCTGGTCCGAAACGGGAAAGACGTGCAGGTCGTCGATGCCTCGACCGGCGAAGACCTCACCCGCGTTACCCTCACGCAGATCATCGTCGAGGACGCCAAGGGGCAGCCGTCGGGCTTGCCGCTGGAGCTGTTACGCCAGCTCATCGTCGCCTCCGATCGCGTCGGCCAGGAATTCATCATGTGGTACCTGAAGTCGGCGTTCGATGCCTACCAGAACGTGCAGAGCTCGTTGCAGTCGCGCCTGAGCCAGATGCAATCAGCAGCAATGTCGCCGTTGCAGATGGTGAAGAGTTTCCTGCAAACCGACGGTGAGAAGAAGAGCGAGCCGAGCGAAGAAGTGGAGGAACTGCGCCGCCGCCTCGCCGAGCTGGAGAAGCAGCAGGCTGAGCCGAAGACCGCGAATAGGAAAAGTGCTGCACCGCGAAAGGCGGCGAAGAGGAAACGTTAGTCGAAGGTAAAATCCCCACCCTAAGCCAAAGAAGGGGCCACCCGCCCACCCGACTCCTGGTTTGCCACTTAGCCGCGGGCTGACGCCGAGCGGCGAATACGAATGGTACCGCTCCGCGGCTGGCTGGCGGATCCTGTCGTCAGGGTCCGCTATTCCGTGCGCAAGGCTTTCACGGGATCGATCTTCGAGGCTTTTTGCGCGGGAATAATGCTGGCCAGGAACGCGCATACTCCCAGGGCAAGGATCGAGCTGGCCAGGACCATCGGATCCCAGCCCTTGACCTGATAGAGTTGCGCGGTGATGAGCCGCGCGCATCCGATCGCGATCGGAATGCCAATCAGTAGTCCGATCACCACCTGAAGAAATGCGCCGCGGAGCACCATGCGAGTGACGGCACTGCGATTGGCACCCAGCGCCATGCGCACGCCGATTTCACTGGTGCGCCGCTCGACTCCGTATGCGGTGACGCCGTAGATACCGACCGCAGCCAGCGTTAATGCCAGGATGCCGAAGAGTCCGACCATGCGCGCGACCGCCCGCTGCTGATCAAACTCGGCATCCACCTGTTCCTGCAAAGGCTGAATACTCAATACGGTCAGGTTCGGGTCCACATCGCTGAGAGCGTGGCGCACCTGCGGCTCCAGGCCTTCCTCCTTGCCATGTACCTCGAGCACCGCGCCCTCGATGAAGTGCGTGCTGTCTTCGACCGTCTGCATGAGCGGCTGGTCATAGTGCACGTGCTGCGCCAGCGGCACGAAAAACATCGGCCGCGGCGGATGCGTGTTGGCGGCGTCACTGTACTTGGCGTTGCGCACGACGCCTACGATTCTGTATGTGCTGCTGTACTTGGGCAGGTCGAGGCCGAAGTAAGCGCCGATGGGATCTTCGCCGGTCTTGAAGAAGCGATGTACGAAGCTCTCATCGACCACGGCAACCTTCGCGGTCGCGTCGGTGTCTTCGTCGGTGATGCTGCGGCCGCGAATAATCTGCTGGCCGAGCGTCTCCAGATAGCCCGGTCCGACATGGTCCCAGGAAGAACCCACCTCCTGGTCCATGTTGGGCATGGGCTGTCCGGGACGAAGGACCATCTCGCCCCAGTTGTCCTGCAGGGGCGTGTATTGCGCCAGAGCGGCGCGCTGGACTCCGGGAATATGCGAGAGGCGATCCTGTAACTCGCGATACAAGGCGTCCAGCTTGGGCTGCGAATAAGAAGAAAATGGCCCAGTCAGGGCAACGACTACACGATGATCGGTCTCGTAGCCCAGCTTCTGGTGCTGAAGATTTTGCAGGCTACGCGTCAGCAAGCCCGCGCCGGCGATTAATACCACGGAAATCGTCGCCTGCACGACGACGAGAGCCTTCTGCGAAAACGAGGCGCGGTCGCGCGTGCTGCGATTGGCGCCGCGCAGGGCTTCGGCGGGATCGGCGTGCGAAGTAAGCCACGCCGGCGCCGATCCGAAGATTGCGCCGGTAATGAGCGACAGCCCGAAAGCAAAGCCGAGCACGGGCAAGGACGGAGCCGCGCCGATGGGCACATAGTGCGAGCTGCGAAAGGCGAGCGCGACGATGAACTTCACGCCCGCGTAGGCCACAATCAGCCCGGCGAGCCCGCCAAGGATGGAGAGGACGATGCTTTCGGTCAGGGATTGGCGGATGAGCCGCGTGCGTGAGGCGCCCAATGCCAGGCGCACCGAAGTCTGCGAGCGCCGCGATGCACCACGGGCGAGCAGCAGGTTGGCGATGTTCGCGCAGGCAATCAGCAGAACCAGGCAGCAGACCGTGAACAGAATGCGCAGGCTGTCCCCGTAGTTTTCCTTCATCACGGCAATGCCGTTCCCTGCAGGAACAACCTTGATGACCTGCTTGGGAAGATCGGCTTTAATTCCTGCCATCCACACCGCCGGATAGCCGCTGTCGCTTACCATCCAGACGCGCAGAAGATTGGTGAGACGCGACGACATGCCCGCGATGGAAGCGCCGGGACGCAACCGTCCGATGACCCGCAGCCACGCCGGGAATTGATGCAGCAGGGAATTCTGGCCGCGGAATAATGGCTCCTGCTGGATCGGAACCCACAGTTCGGGAATCTCGCTGCGCAGGGTTTCGCCGAAAAATCCCGGGGGAGCAACGCCGACGACGGTGAGCGGCTGGCTGTCGAGGATCAGGGTCGATCCGATGATGGAAGGATCGGATCCATATTGCTGCTGCCAGGTGCGGTAGCTCAGGACGACAACGGGCGGCGCGGACGGCTGGTCATCGGAAGGAGTGATAGGGCGCCCGATGAAGGCTCCGATGCCCAGCGTGGAAAAGTAGTTTCCGCTGACGAACTCGCCGCGCAAGGGCTTAGCCTCGCGGTCGCGGTCGGCACGGCGAGCGCCGAAGTTCCAACCGCCGGCCTGGAATGCGGCCAACTCAGAGAATTCCGGCGTGTTCTCTTTCAATCGCTCGTAGAAGTTGTAGGAGAACATGTCCCAGTTATCCTGGGGGCTGCCTGTCACGCAACAGTCGCTGCCTTCGCCGATGCGGTAGAGACTGGCGGGATCGACCACCGGCAGCGGCTTCAGCATGACGGTATTGATCAGTGAGAAGATGGCAGTGGTCGCGCCGATGCCAAGCGCGAGCGTCAGCATCGCGGTCAGCGTAAAAACGGGTGACTGGCGCATCTGGCGAAGCGCGTACGCGATATCTTGTCTTAGCGTCTGCATGCCATCTCCTTGCGGCATGTACGCGGAGAGATGACGGGATGTTCCGCGAAAATTTTAAGGTTAAAGCGACGTAAGATGAGAACCGGCGCGGGAGCGTATTCGTAGAGAGAACTTTGGAGATGAGAGAGGGTTGTAGTCACTCAGGTGTGAAGATGCGGTTGGGGCGAAGTCTCGTCATCGTCTTCGTGGTTGTTGCTGGTTCGCTAGCGGCGCAGGAACGGTCTGCGACGAAACCGGCGGAGTTGTCGGGCCAAGCTGCGCTGTCGCAGGAGCAGATTCGCGAACTGATTCGCCTCTGCGCCGAGAACGATCTGAAGAACGACAAGATGCTGCGCGATTACACCTATACCGAGCGGCAGCAAATGAAACGGGTGAACGGCAAAGGCGAGGTGAAGTCGACCGAGACCGAAACTTACGACGTGATGGAGATCTACGGCGAGCCGGTACAGAAGCTGATCGCCAAGAACGACAAGCCGCTTTCGGCCAAGGACGCGCAGAAGGAAGACGAGAAGATCCAGAAACTGATTGACAAGCGGAAGAGCGAGTCAGAGTCGGATCGCAAGAAGCGGTTGGGAAAAGAGGCGAAGGATCGCGAGGAGGAGTTACAGTTCGTGCGCGAGGTCGCCGATGCGTTCACCTTCACCTTCGCCGGGGTCGAGAGGCTGGATGGCCGCGAAAATTACGTGATTGACGCCGCTCCCAAGCCGGGTTATCAGCCCGTTCACAAAGAGGCGAAGTTTCTGCCCAAGACGCGCTTTCGCGTGTGGATCGACAAGGACGACGCGCAGGTGAAGAAGCTCGACGTGGAGTTCATCGATACGGTGTCGTTTGGGCTGTTTCTGGCGCGAATTCATAAGGGATCGCGGCTTATCCTGGAGAACACGCGGGTCAACAACGAGGTCTGGCTGCAGCAGCACGTGGTGGTGACGGCCGACGTGCGGCTGGCGCTGCTGAAGGATTACGACGTTCAGGTCGACATCAGCGATCGCGATTACAAGAAGTTTCGGACGGATACGAAGATCCTGCCAATCGCGGACTTCAGAGCGACGGACGGTGTGAAAGCGGTCGGCAGCGATACGAAGTAACGCCGGCATGACGACTGATTGTTCAATCGCGCGGCAGAGCCGCCGGCGATAGATCACGACGTATCGGCGGAGCACTTCGGGGCGAGATCCTTCACGCTTCTGACATAGAACACCGTCAGCTCTTCTACGGTCGAGGCGGCGCCGTCGGTGGTGGTATCGAGGGTGACGGTTGTGGGCTTGCCGGTAACTTCCACTTCGTGCCCAACGTACTGGCTGAGGCGGTTGCCGCCTTCAAGCCGGATCTCGGTGCCGTCCTTTTCGTTGAGATAGTAATGGCTGTCTGGGTTCTCCAGGCAGCCTTGCAGCGTAGGACTGTTGGAGGCTTGCCAGCGGTCCGCACCGGGATCGCCCTCCTGCGCCTGCATCCAGAGCGCCGAGCCCAGCAGCACCAGACTCAACACGGTTGTTGTGCGCATATGCTCCTGCGGGACAAGATGCGGCAGACGGATTGAAGTTGCAGGGATCGACAGTACCAAGCGGCATCGGCGACGGTTATCGTCTACGACCAGCCTGCAACTCAACACTTTGTTGCCTCTCACACTCGGCAAAAAGTTGTTGGAACCACCCACAACTAGTGCTAACATTCCCGCCCAGTTCTGAGCCGTCGATTACGTCCAGACCGAAGTAACCGTCGCTCCTGCGCCGCTCGTCAATCAACTCAATGTATCTCTCAGTTCGACAGCCGCCATCACGGCCAATCCTTGCCTGGAGGGGTTTATGCGAGCCTATCGCCTGCTCTGCGGAAAACTGCTTCTCTTAGCGACCGTCTGCGCGGTTGTCCTATTGTCGGCGGCGAGCGCGGACGATACGCCAGCGGCCAGCTTCGCCAGCCTGTACAGCTTCTGCCGCCAAAGCGGCTGTCCTGACGGTAATTCTCCAAACGGATGGCTGGTGCAGGGGCCGGATGGAAATTTCTACGGCACGACCTCGGCCGGCGGCGCCAACGGCGACGGCACAGTCTTCAAAATCTCCAGCACTGGCGCTCTGGTCACGCTGCACACGTTTAACGGTAACGACGGCAACACGCCGTCGGCGCTGATCCTGGCGACCGACGGAAATCTCTACGGAACCACACTAATGGGCGGCGCTAACTGCAGTCGCGGCCCGGGCCTGTGCGGCACGGTCTTCCGCATCACGCCGAGCGGAACGCTGACAACGCTGTACACCTTCTGCGCGCAAGCGAATTGCACCGACGGATTTTTTCCGGCGGCCGCGCTGGTGCAGGGGAACGACGGCAATCTTTATGGAACAACCGAGCATGGCGGCACTCCAGGACAATGCTCGCCATACGGATGCGGCACCCTCTTTCGCATCACCCTGGGCGGCATGTTCAACACACTGTATGCCTTCTGTCCGCAGGGCAACTGCCAGTTCGTTGCGCCGGATGGGCAGTATCCCCAGGCGCCGCTGCTGCAGGGCGCCGATGGAAGCTTTTATGGGACGACGCAGGAGGGAGGCAGCACCGCCGGCAGTAACTGCGCCACCTTCGGCTGTGGAACCGTGTTCAAGTTTTCGGTCAACGGTGGGCTGACGACACTGCATCAGTTTGTCTACAGCGATGGCTTCCTGCCGGGGCAGATGGTGCAGGCGACGGATGGCAACTTTTATGGCGTCACTCCCGGCGCGCTGTTCCGGATAAGCCCCGGCGGTGCGCTGACCACCATCCACACATTTTCCTTTGGCGATGGATATATGCCGGTGGGCTTGCTGCAGGCAACCGACGGCAATCTGTACGGGGTGACCCAGCAAGGCGGCGGCAGCAACAATTGTCCTTCCGGATGCGGCACGATCTTCGAGAGCAACTTGAATGGAGCCCTCACGACGCTGCACAGCTTTAGCCATTCCGATGGCGCCTTTGCGCTTGGCGGGATGGTGCAGGGTACGGACGGAAACTTCTATGGCACGACCGGTGAGGGCGGCGCCAACAACAGCTGCATGGGCGGCGTCGGCGGCTGCGGCACGGTCTTCAAGCTGGGAAACGGACTGGGCGCGTTTATCCAGACACAGCCAAACTTTGGCGTGGCGGGGGCGCCGGTGACGATACTCGGTAGCAACCTGACGGGCGCGACCGGGGTGAACTTCAACGGCACGGCGGCGACATTCAACGTAGTGTCGGCTTCGGAGATTACGACCAACGTCCCTACGGGCGCGACCACGGGCATCGTGCAGGTAGTCCTACCGGGTGGAACACTAACGAGCAACACGGATTTTCAGGTGGCGGGCGCGATTCAGTTTGTGCCGGTGACGCCATGTCGGGTCATTGATACCCGGCCCAACCCGATTCCGGGCGGCACCTCGAAAAACTACACCGTCGCGGGGACCTGCGGCATTCCGGCGAGCGCGGTGGCCTATTCGCTCAATGTCACCGTCCTGCCGCAACGAACCCTGGGATACCTGACCATCTGGCCGCAGGGCGAGATCCAGCCTTACGTCTCAACCATGAACTCGCCGGACGGCCGGGTTAAAGCGAATGCCGCGATTGTGCCCGCGGGAAACAATGCGGTAAGCGTGTACGTCACCGATACGACCAACGTTCTTCTCGACATCGACGGCTACTTCCAGGGCGGAAATGGGCAGACGCTGGAGTTCTATCCGCTGACGCCTTGCCGCGTGGTGGATACACGCGCAGGTTCAATGAAGCCGCCGGGATTGGGACCGCCGTCGCTGGGCGCCATGGAAACGCGCGAGCTGCCGATCCTCACCAGTCCATGTCTGGGAAATCTTCCGCAGCAGCCGCTGGCCTACTCCTTCAATGTGACGGCTGATCCGGAGCCGGCGGGGCAGCCATTGAACTTCTTGACGATATGGCCGAGCAACGAATCGCAGCCAGGGGTTTCGACCCTAAACAATCCCACCGCAACGGTGGTTTCCAATGCGGCGCTGGTGCCGGCCAATCCCGCGAACGGCAACGTCGACGTCTTCGCCTACAACAGCACCGACCTGTTCATCGACGTCAATGGATACTTCGCTCCAGCGGCCCCGGGCGGGTACCAGCTCTATACGGCAGCGCCGTGCCGTGTGTACGACAGTCGCAACTACGGGCCGCCGTTCATGGGAAACCGCACGGTCAACGTCGTCAAGAGCCAGTGTGCGCCACCCGGAACCGCCAAAGCGTATGTGTTTAACGCTACCGTTCTTCCCAGCGGTCCCATGCCCTATCTGACATTGTGGGCCGATGGTTCGTTGCAGCCCCTGGCGTCGACGCTGAACGCGTATGACGGGGCCGTCACCTCGAATATGGCGATCGTGGGGAACAACGATGGATTGACCGACTCCTACGTTGCGGGACTGACGCAGTTGATTCTGGACATCACGGGGTACTTCGCGCCGTAGTGCAAGACGGGTGTCAGCCGTTCAGGACCTTTTGCAGCGCGTTCTGGAAATGCGCCATGTCGTCACTGGAGCCGACGGTGATGCGCGCATAATTCGGCATGCTCGGCCAGGAGCGCCCGATGATGACATCCTGCTTCGCCATGGCGGTAACCAGCTCCTTCGCCGGATGTTTGGTGTCGAGCAGGAAGAAGTTGGTGACGGAAGGAATGTAGGAATAGCCGTTGCGCTCGAGCCACTGGAAGGTCGCGGTGCGAACCTGCGCGTTAATGCGCTTGCGCTCGGGCAGGAGGCTGGAATCCTGCAGGCTGGCCGAGGCGGCGGCCACCGCGGTCACCGGCATGAAATTGAAGCCGCCGTAACTGTGGATCTTGTCCAGCAGATCAGGCCGCGCGATGGCAAACCCGCAGCGAAGTCCCGCCATGCCGTAGATCTTCGAGAAGGTGCGCAGCACGATGACGTCTTTCCCCGCTTTCACAAGGTCGATTGCCGACGGCGCGTCGCTGAAGTGAATGTAGGCCTCGTCCACCAGCACAATGGAGTTCTTCGGCTTGTGCTCGAGCAGATAGTCGATATCCGGGTGACTGGTGAGCGTGCCCGTCGGATTGTTGGGATTGCAAACATAGAACACCCCGGCGTCAGGAGCGGCGGAAATCATCGCTCTCACATCGTGGGAGTAGGTCTTGGTGAGGGGCACTTTGACCAGGCGGGCGCCTGCGCGCTGTGCCGCAAACATGCCGGCCTCGAAGCCGGGATCGGCGGTGACATAGCTCGCGCTGGGCGAACACCACGCCCGGACCGTGAAGTTCAGCGGCGGAGTCGACCCCGCGAAGATGGAGACTTGTTCCGGCTTGACGCCCATCGACTGAGCAAATTGCTGCTCCAGATCGTCGGCGAGTTCGGTCAGATATCGCCAGCTCCGCGGCGTGATGTCGGCGACGGCCTGGCGCGCGGCCGAACAAGGGCCAAGCGGATTCTCATTGGCATTGATGCGCACGGCATCGGGAGCATGTTGCGGCGCTTGCGCGTAGGCGAGCATGGGCTCGGTGACAACGTGCAAGGCCAGCGCGGCTGACACCGCGGTCGAGGTTTTCAGGAACGATCGGCGGGAGAGAGAATCGCGACCCATGGGCAAGCTCCTGTGGAGTTCATGGTATCGCTTTTTTGTGGGCGGAGCGTGCCACCGAACCGGGCCAGGGTGCAATCCGTATCAAAAACAGGAATGCGGGTGCCCCACCCAAGCTGGGTTTGCTTGAGTGGGGAATTTCACCCATGGAACGACTACACCGTTACCGCCTGCTTTGCCTGCGGTGCGGTAAAGCGAATCGCCTTCGCCAGCAGGATGGTCTCGATCCCGCGCAGCGATTCGAGCACTGGCTCGTTTACGTCGCCATCGACCTGCACGACCGCGACTGCCTTTGATTCCTGGCCACGGCCCAGCGAGAAGTTGGCGATGTTGACGTTGTGTTGCCCGAGCACCGTCCCGACGCGGCCGATCACTCCCGGAACGTCGAGATTGCGCAGGTAGATCATATTGCCTTCGAGAGGAGCTTCGACGTGGATGCTGTCGATCTCCAGCAGGCGAGGTTGGCCGCTGGGCTGCACCGAGCCGGCGACGGTGTTCTCCTTTTGACCGCTCTTGAAGGTCATGCGCAGCAGGTTGGCGATGGCGCCGCCGTCGCGCGTCTGCTTGCGCTCGCTGATGCGGATGCCGCGCTCCTCGGCGGCGGACGCGGCATTGACCAGGTTCGCGCGTTCGTGTGCGTGTGCCAGTTGATTGAGCGCGCCGGCAACCGCGGCGTTGCGGATCAGTGCTGTCTTCCACTCCGCGATCTCGCCGCTGTAGCTGACGATCATCTCCTCGACGCCCCCGCCGTTCGACTGGGCGAGGAACATTCCAAGCCGCTCGCCCAGCGCGATGTAGGGCAGCATCTGCTGGTATTCCTCTTCACTGATCGATGGCACGTTGACCGCGTTCTGGATGACGCCCTTCGTGAGGTACTCGCGAACCTGGAGTGCGATCTGCACGCCTACGGCTTCCTGCGCTTCGTTGGTCGACCCAGCGATGTGTGGCGTGAGCATGACATTCGGCAGCGTCATCAGCGCCGAGTCCTTCAGCGGCTCGTGGCTGTAAACGTCGAGCCCGGCGCCACCGAGCTGCCCGGACTGCAACGCTGCGACGACGTCCGGCTCGTTCAGCAGCTCGCCGCGAGCGCAGTTCACCAACCGCACGCCCTTCTTCATTGTCTTGATCGCGTCGGCATTGATCATCCCGTTGGTTTGCGGGGTGAGCCCGACGTGCAGCGTGATGTAGTCAGACTGAGCATAGAGTTCGTCCAGAGGGACCATGATCACGTTCAACTGTTGCGCCAAGCTCGGCGCCACATAAGGGTCGTGGGCAACAACCTTCATGCCGAAGGCGAGGGCGCGCCGCGAGACTTCCACCCCGACCCGGCCCAATCCCACGATTCCCAGCGTCTTGCCGCGCAGCTCGGTGCCTTGCAGCGTCTTCTTTTCCCACTTGCCGGCAATCATGGTCGAATGCGCGCGGTGCAGAAAGCGCGCCATGGCCAGCATCAGAGCGAAGGTGTGCTCGGCGACGGCGACGGCGTTGCCGCCGGGAGTGTTCATGACGACGATGCCGCGTTTGGTGGCCGCGTCAAGATCGACGTTGTCGACCCCCACGCCCGCGCGTCCGATGACGCGCAGCCTGGGGGCTTTGTCCATCATCGCCGCATCCACAAAGGTTGCCGAGCGCACGATGATGGCATCAGCGTCGCTAAGCTCGGCGGCGAGGTGCTCTTTATCGGGCGAGACGACGGACCAGTCGGAATGCTCGGCGAAAATCTTCAGCGCGGAGGGAGACACTTTGTCTGCGATTACGATCTTCATACTTTAGCCACCTCGGCGAATTGTCCGGCAAACACCTCTTGCACGGCGCGCACGCCTGCGCCCAGTTCGAAGCTGTGGGACGGCGCGACCTTCAGCAGCACGTGCTCGAGCGCGCCGATGACGCCGATCGCATCGAGATAATCGTAGTAGCCGAGATGCGCGATGCGGAACAGCTGGCCCTTCATCTCACCCTGGCCGTTAGCCACGACCATCGCGAAGCGCTCGCGGAACTCCTTCACGATCGCGCTCGAGTCCACGCCTTTCGGGGCGAGAATCGCCGTGACTGCGGCCGCGGGACACGTAGGAGCGAAAAGTTCAAGTCCCAGCGCCTGCACGCCGGCGCGCACCATCGCGGCAGAAGTTTCCGCGTTGTGAATCAGGGCGTCGCGGCCATCGGCGAGATTGCCGTTGCCGCCTTTGCGAATAAAGTCGAGCGCGGCCGCCAGTCCGCAGATCAGCGCAACCGCCGGCGTGAACGCCGACTCGCCCTTGGTCTGCGACTTGCGCTCTTTGCGCAGATCGAAGTAGAAACGCGGCTGCTTCGCGGTCTCCATCTTCTTCCAGGCGCGCTCACTGACGCTCAAGTAGGCGAGGCCGGGGGGAATCATGACCGCTTTCTGCGAGCCGCCGATGAGGACGTCGATGCCCCAGTTGTCGACCTCGAAATGGGTTGTGCCGAGGCCGGTGATGCCGTCGACCACCAGCAGTGTCTCGGTGTCTTTCAGCAGCGCAGCGACCGCCTTCACGTCATGACGCGCGCCGGTGGAAGTCTCCGTGGCCTGCATGTAGAGCACGCCGGCGCCGTCGAGTTTGGATTTCACCTCGCCCAGATCGAAGGTCTGGCCGTACGGGGCGCTGACCAGCTCCACATTCAGGTTGAAGGCCTTGGCGAGATCGCGCCAGCGCTCACCGAACTTGCCGGCGCTTAGGACCATAACTTTTTCGCCCGGCGAGGTCAGGTTTGAGATGGCCGCTTCCATGGCGCCGCTGCCGGAAGAAGCCAGAATGAGAACGTCGTTGTTGGTGCCGACGAATGTCTT
>Ga0335072_10012435_pt1 | contig 12151 bp, 10 predicted proteins | sample Lox_Sample_21_FD_206725 | JGI IMG/M metagenome (GOLD analysis project Ga0335072, IMG submission 206725) | Soil microbial communities from Loxahatchee National Wildlife Refuge, Florida, United States - Lox_Sample_2.1 | ecosystem: Environmental > Terrestrial > Soil > Wetlands | place: USA...
TTGAGCAAACCGTTGACGTTCGGTACACATTCTGCACACTGGGTTACCCGCGCCCGTGGACAACGTCATTTGGCCCACCCGAGAAAGCCGCTTAATATCGTCTGTACTGGAATTTGCACAATGCTAGCGTTCCTGGTTCTCGTCCTGCTGGCTGCAGTTGGGGCCTTTCTTGCCTACCGGTTCTCACCCGCCGCGAAATTGAAAGCGCGGCTGCGGAACGCCCTGTCGCCTTTTGAGGACCTGGACTCGGAAATGCGGGGCCTGCAACAGACGCTGAAGAATGAGACGGAATCGCTGATAAATCAGTATGTTCAGGGAATCTATGTCTCTCGCGTTAAAGCAATCCCTGTCGACGAATTGAAAAAGCACGCCAGCGGGATGCGACTGCAGGCGCTTAAAGACGTTGGAATTCGAACTGTCGCCGATCTGCAGGGTTGGAATGAATACAGAGTTTCACAGGTGCGCGGCGTAGGGCCAAAGTCTGCGAGCGCGATCGTTCACTCCGTTGCTACCGTGATCGCGGCCGCAAAAGCGATTCCAACTCCTCACCCCATCCCACCATTTTCCGAAGATCGGGAACGCCAACTGATGCAGGCCCTCTATCGCCAGCGTTGGTTTGGAACCCATATTTCTGATCCGGCGACCGCATTCGCAGCAATCGTAACGTCACAACAATGCACCAGGGAAGCAATCCTGGCAAAAGCTACCTTTGCCCGTTGGCTTTGGAAATTCGGTGCGAGCTCGACAATTCGCGGGAGCCTGGAACAGGCGGAGGCATTGCTCGGTGCTTTGGCGGATACAGAGCTGCAAGGGATGAAAGTGGAACTCTCACGGTCGCTAAGCGACTGCCGAGCGATTTGTGCCAACCGGGTCCCTGTCGAGTCGATCATCGAAGACTTCAAAGAGCACGGGTCGTTTTACGATGCTTACTTGATTAACCGGCTTGGACCATCGAATAGTACGACTTCCAGAGAGCCGGTATCGCAACCTGAAACCAATAACGTTCCAACCCCAGATGCCGTTCATGTCGAGTTTGGCCGCGTGGTCCCTGGGCCTCCGCCACGACCCACTGGAGCGGGATCGACCAATTCGCAGCTGCATTCCCAGAATCCTCGACAGACGGAAAAACTCATCTCTATAACCGTGGGTTCAACTCAAGGCCGCACAGCCACCCAGTTTACGCTGCCATCTCCTCCAGGTCCTGCCGAGTCCTCGCAATTGCGATGGCTCAAAAAGGGCGAATCCATCGAAATTCAAGGTCACACCTTAGCGCATGGATTTGCCTACATCGGAATTGGCAACGATTCTGAAGCGCACTATGCTCTTAACCCTTGGTTACCGTCAAAAGCTGGGGTGACTCCCGATCCGCGGCTCGCGGCGAAAAACGATGTTTCGGCCGCTGCAGATGTATATGGTTACTACTTTAGCTATGCCACTCTCAGCCCCGAGCAGCGCTCACGTTTCCTTGAGTGGCTGGCACAAGGTGCTTCGTCATCAGCAGAACCCGGTTTCGGAATGATGTATTTCTATGGAATCGAGCGCCGCCTCATCGATCTCATTCAAAAGCGAGTTCCCGATCTGCCTTGCGGTGAAATGGAGCAACTTCTTGAGGAAGTCCACCGGCTCGCGAGCTTATTTAAGGACAAACCAGGAAGTGTCTCCCTCTGTTGCCTGCGTCTTTCAGATTTCGCGGCAGCCTCCGCCCTCGATGGAACCTCCATTCCAGAGTTGCCGAAGGAATCGGTGAAAGCCTGGGAACTGCCATTCATGATCCGATATGGCATTGGGTGGTTCATGAGGGACCGCAAGCCCATTCCGGTGGATTGGGCGTTGCGCTGGGCCTATGTTGAGCCCACCATTTATCTGCGGACACCTGCGACCCGGTGCTCTCAGGAGTTCGGGGCAGCATTTGCGGCTGTCTACCGAAAGAAGTTCGGAGACGGCGTCGTCGTGCCAGCAAACAAGACAAAACTCAAGTTGACCTATCAACCGGGTTGGCCGATGCACTTTGGTGGGGAAATTCGACGGGAGTTTTCCGGAATTCCCGATGTTGCCGCCGTCACCGCTCCGCAACAAACTCTTAAGACGCTCGTTGAAGAAGCTACCGCCGAAATCGACGCGTACAGTCGCTACCTGGGGCGGAACCCTGCAAAGTCAGGCACTCTCGAATCCTATCTAAACTTGCCGCTCCATCTTTGGCCATCAGCGGCAGTCGACCAATGGCGGCAATTTTTGGCGTCAGTTGTCCAGCCAATTCAACCGATATCGCTGGAGATGCTGCTGCGCGAGCTCGGATACACCGGGGAACCAGGACTGGCAAGGTTGCCAGAGATTGCAGCGAATTTGAGCTGTGCTCTCGTGGGGTTTGAACCAGACATTCTGTCGGGGGTGCGTCGCCCCAAGCCATCCGAAATGATTGTGCTTTTTCCCCTCACTTCAGTTCCTGGCACAGAAAGAGCGACTTCTGAGTACAAGAGGGCATCGCTAATCGTTTCTCTCTCTGCGTGCGTTGCACTTGCTGACGGACACGCCAGCGAAGATGAAGCTGCCGCCGTTGAAGCGATGATTGCAGGGTGGCAGCATCTTCACTCTGATCTCCAAACTCGACTGCGCGCCCAATTTCGGCTGCAGGTCCGAAATCGAATTTCACTGGCAAGTCTGAAGTCTCGTTTTGCCGGTCTGACACCCGACGGACGCACACAACTGGCGCATTCTTTATGCTCGCTGGCCGCAGCGGATGGCAACATTGCGGCCGCTGAAGTGAAGCTTTTGGAGCAGATTTATCGCGCTCTGGAACTTGAGCCCAAGCTGCTTTACGCACATTTGAATCTTGGCGCCCGGCAGCCGGGCGGGCCTGACTCGCAAAGATCCCATTTCCCCTCTGGGGCGCCGGCCTACAAGGTTGATGCCGCGCGATTGGCCACGTTGCGGCAGGAATCCGACCAGGTGAGCGCTCTGTTGGCCGAAGTCTTTGCCGACGAGGAACCGCCGACTTCGTCGCTCGCGGCGACGGTCGGCCAAGATTCTATGCCAGCATCTACTCCTGACGAAGTTTTGTTACCCGGTCTCGATTCCAAGCTTCAGCGATTTCTGGAAGAGCTTCTGCATAAGGCATCATGGACCAGGAAAGAACTCCAGTGCTTGGCGGCGCAATCGCAGATTATGCTGGATGGAGCGTTAGAACGGATCAACGATGCCGCTTTTGACCTGGTCGGAGAGCCCGTTACAGAGGGTGACGATCCCGTTTATGTTCAGCAGAATCTACTGGAGGCTGCCGATTAATGCCCCTGATTAGACCTCGTGAGCGCGATGCCGTCCTGCAATCTCTTCGCGCGGGCGTAGTTCCCCGCATAGGTCAGCATCTCATTCAAGTTGGCCGGGTGCACGAATTGCGTGCCCTCATCGAAGACATCGACCGCATTGCCGATGGTGGGTCAACGTTCCGCCTGGTCATCGGCGAATATGGAGCCGGCAAGACATTCTTTCTCAATCTGGTTCGTTCCATCGCGCTTGAGAAGAAGCTCGTGACCATGAATGCCGATCTCAATCCCGACCGGAGAATCCATGCCTCCGGGGGACAGGCGCGCTCGCTGTACGCCGAACTGACCAGGAATATGGCCACGCGCACCAAGCCGGAGGGGGGCGCTCTTCCTGGCGTTCTGGAGAAGTTTATTGCTCAGGCAAAGTCCGAAAGCGAGCAAACCGGAGTCTCCACGGATCAGATCATTCGACAGAATACCCAGCGACTCGCCGAGATGGTGAATGGGTACGATTTTGCCGATGTCGTATTAGCCTATTGGCGTGGATTCGAGGAGAACAACGAGCAGCTCTGCAACGATGCGGTTCGCTGGTTGCGTGGCGAGTTCTCCACGAAAACGGATGCACGTGCAGCTTTGGGTGTGCGAACGATCATTGACGACGCGTCCGTCTATGACCAGTTGAAGTTGTTGGCTCGCTTTGTCAGGCTCGCGGGCTATAGTGGTCTCTTTGTCTGCCTGGACGAGTTGGTCAATCTTTACAAACTCGCGAATACTCAGGCCCGGGCCTCAAATTACGAACAAATCCTTCGAATTCTGAATGACTCGTTGCAGGGATCCACGGAGGGACTGGGCTTCGTTCTTGGAGGGACGCCGGAGTTTCTCTTCGATACCCGGCGTGGCCTGTACAGCTATCCTGCGCTGCAGTCGAGGCTCGGACAGAATACTTTTGCACGCGACGGTTTGGCCGACTTCTCTGGACCGGTAGTGCAATTGGCGGCGTTGAGTCCGGAAGACTTCCAGATTTTGCTCGAAAAGTTGCGTTACGTCTACGCCGCTGGAGATACGACGAAATATCTATTGCCGGATGAGGCCATCCCGGCGTTCATGCAGCATTGCAGTCGACGCCTGGGGGACAATTACTTCCGCACGCCGCGAACAACGATCACCTCGTTCATTGACCTGCTCACAATTCTGGATCAGAATCCGCAGGTGCAGTGGACAAACCTCATCGAAGGACTCGCAGTTCAACCGGACACGGGTGGTGAGGCGGATAAGGAAGTTGAACCGGATGATGAGTTCACCACATTCAAGCTCTGAGACAGCCTCATTCGGGCTTCTTGATGAGCGCATCCGGCATTGGATCTGGTCTCGGGGCTGGACGAGCCTACGCGCAGTGCAGGAGCGTGCAATTCCGCTTCTCGTTTCCGGAACGGCCGACGTGATTCTTGCGGCTGCTACCTCGGCCGGCAAGACTGAGGCAGCTTTCTTCCCGTTGCTGACGCGCCTGCTCGGTGACGATAGTCCTACCGGTTACATTCTTTCTATTAGTCCGCTCAAAGCACTGATTAACGATCAGACACAAAGGCTTCGTCCGCTTTGTGAAATTTTGGACGTGCCCGTGCTTGGCTGGCATGGAGACGTATCGGCATCGCAAAAGCAGAGGTTTCTCAAAAACATGTCGGGAATCCTCATCATCACACCCGAATCGCTGGAAGCTCTCTTTGTGACCAAAGGAACCGTCATTCCGGCGTTTGCCAAGGCTGCTCAGAGCGTAGTGATCGACGAAATACACTCGTTCATCGGATCGGAGCGCGGTAAGCAAGTTCAGTCCTTATTGCATCGATTGGAAATAGCGGCAGAACGCAGGATTCCCCGAATCGGATTGTCCGCCACTCTCGGCGACAAGTCCCTCGCCGCTGAGTACCTCCGGCCCGGCTACGCAGGCGAAGTTGAGACCATTGATGCCGGCAATGAAGGTTATGAGCTCAAGCTGACCGTCAGGGGCTTTTGCGACGAACTGCACCTTCCGCAGGAGCAGGAATCAGCCGGTGAGGTTGCCGAGGCCGGGGAGCAGTTTCCAGAAGACGAAAAGGAGCAATCTGGTTCTGCATCACTCGCGATTGCGGACTACCTCTATAATCACCTGCGCGGTAGTAACAACCTCATTTTTCCGAACAGCCGATCCAAAGTCGAATACTTTGCCGATCAGCTTCGTCGCCGCTGTGAACGAGAAGGGGTCCCTAACGAGTTTTGGCCGCATCACGGAAGCCTGTCCCGCGAACTTCGGGAGGAATCGGAAGCGGCCCTCAAGAGCGGGGAAAGGGCCGCCAGCGCAGTTTGCACAACCACCCTTGAACTTGGCATCGACATCGGGCGCATTCGCAGCGTGGCGCAGATCGGACCACCACCGTCGGTTGCAAGCCTGCGGCAGCGGCTTGGCCGTTCCGGGCGGCGCACCGGCGAACCCGCCATCCTCCGGTGTTTCGCGGTGGAACGGGCATTGACGCTGAAATCCGGTTTTTCGGACCGAATCCGCGAGGGGCTTGTGCAAACAATTGCCATGGTACGGTTGTTGATTTCCCGGTGGGTGGAACCGCCCGCCCCTGAAGCATTGCACGCATCCACGCTCGTTCAGCAGGCTCTGTCTATCGTTGCACAGAAGGGAGGAGCAAACGCCGCCGAACTCTGGGGCACGCTGGTGCGGAGCGGGATCTTTGGGCAAATAGTAGGGTTAGAGTTCTCTGAACTGCTCCGAGCTATGGGATCGCGTGATTTGATCACGCAGGATCATGGAGGATCTCTCTTGCCAGGCCTCCTTGGTGAAAAGTTGATCAACCAATTCGATTTCTATAGCGCCTTCACTTCCGGCGAAGAGTTCCGAATCATTGCGGACGGACAGGTTTTGGGCTCGCTTCCCATCGAACGGCCGCTCACCCCCGGACAGCGGATTATTTTTGGCGGACGTCGCTGGAAGGTGCAGGACGTCGATGCTCGCGGCAAGATCGCTTTTGTCGTCCGAGACCGAGGTGGCGTGCCGCCTTCGTTCGATGGAACGGGCGGATCTGTCCACAGTCGTGTTCGCCAGGAGATGAAGCAAGCGCTTGGGGAAGTGACCCCGGTTCCGTTTCTCGACGCTAAGGCTGCGGAATTCTTGGAGGAGGCACGCCAGTGGTTCACCGCGGCCAGCTTGAATGAGCGGCAATGGATCACTGACGGCAGCAATATTCTTTTGCTGGGATGGTGCGGAGATACCATTCATGACGCACTCGCTCTGTTGTTGACGGCCCGGGGAATGCATGCTTCAAACGAGGGTGCAGCAATTCGCATTTTCTCTACGGATCAGAAACAGCTCCTCGCTTTGTTGGGCGACATTGCGAGAGGATCGAACCCCACGGCTGACGACCTTCGTCTTCGGCCAGAACACATGATCCGTGAAAAATGGGATTGGGTGTTACCGGCGGAACTCCGTCTCCGTTCCTACGTCAGCGCGCAACTTGATTTAGTGGGGGCAAAGCAACTGGCGGTAGCACTTTCCCAAGCATCCGATGCTGCCAAGCTCACGAGTACATAGCGGTGCCTACGCCGCCTCCATCGGGACGACCTGCCCAAACGGTGCCTTCCGAGATTCGGTTGACGCCCAGACTACGGGATAGAACGGCGTCTCACGGGGAAACCTGCCGCACAAATCCGTGAGAAATACCAACGTCTGCGGGATGATGCCTTGCTCCTCGAGCCAATCGAAGCACGGTCGAAAATCTGTTCCGCCTCCACCGACCGGAGAGAGCGAGACGGGCTGGCCGGCTTGATACGTCTCAACCCTTTGAATCGCCGCGTCGAAGTAGAGCACGTGCACGAACCGCGGTCGCTGTTCATCCAGGATCGATCGGACTTCCGACTCAAATAGACCTAACTGCCGCGAGCTGACCGACCCGGAGCAGTCAACGGCAATCGCGATCTCTCCCACACCTTCGGAGGTGACTCCCGGCAGATACAGCCCGGACCAGACGTGACGCCGGTTGGGATGCGTCCAGCTGTAGTCGGATGGGACCGTATCGGACCAGGCTCGGCGCAGCAGTTCACGCCAGTCCACTCTGGCAGCCTGCGAAGCTTCCTTGGCCCGTACGGCACCTCCGGGGAGCTTCCCGGCGACTTTTGCCACGGTCTCCGCCTGTTCGACCGCGATTTGCCACTCGCGTGCCTGCTCCGCAACGGAATGGCCCAATTCTAATTCCGGTTCTGGCGCGTCCAGGACCTGGCCCACACCGCCCGGAGTCGAGGGAGCCTGGTGCTCGTTTCCGGCCTGATCGCTTTGAAGAGAACCATCCTCCGGCGCGTCTGATCCATCTCCTGTCTGGCTCTCAGACTGGCCGGAGGACCCCTCCTGCTTTTCGTCCTCCTCGATCATGTTGTAGATCCGCTCCGCGCTCATCCCACGGAACCGGTTGTCGATAAGCACGCCTTTTGGCAGCGTCAGACCGGCATCGAGCAGAATCGGATTAATGGCATAGTCGCAGGCCATATTCCACCGCGTCAGATTCCGGTCGCCGCGGCGGGTATGGTGCTGCAGGGCCGGATGCATGACCTCGTGCGCCAGGACGCCGGCCAGCTCTGCAGCATTCAGCGTTTCGACGAATGATGGGTTATAGAAGAGCGACACGCCGTCGGTAGCCATTGTCGCGACGGACCGCGACGCCTTACCACCGAGCCTGAAGAGCAGAGTGCCGAAAAACGGGTGGTCGAGAAGAAGCGTAGTCCGCGCTTTCTGAATCCGGACTTCGTTTGGGATCTGGTGGTTCATCACGCCGGTGCCTCCATGTACGCGGCCATATGCGCGAAAATGTCGTCAGCGCTTGCAGGAATCACTGCGGAATCACCCTCCGTAAGTTGTCCGCGCTCGCGCAGAACGGAGTCCATCTCCGTGAGAATTTGCGCGGCATCATTCGCCGTTGCCGCGCGCAGGATCTCGTTCCTCTTGAGGTCCCGGGCCGTAAACCCGCAGAGCCGATCCCGGATTTCCCCGGCGAATCGGTTGAGTTCTTCGTCCTGGTTCACGTTGAGGCGCGGCAGCAGATCCACCAATTCGCAGATGTTGGTCACGAGCGATGCGTGGAAGCGCGACTCGGGCTCATTGAGACGCTCGACCATATGCGCAACGACGCCCTTCAGACGCGCCCAAAGGTCCTCGGTCCCTTTCTGCAGCGACTGCCGGACGTTCTCATCGATCTCGCGTGCTACCCGCGCCTGCTCTTCCTCGGAGAGCGTCACCCGGAAGTCGTTGCCGCTCGGGATGGGCAGAACCTCGAGCTTGACTCCAAACTTGTTCCGCAGCTTGTCCGTCGATGGGTAGTCTTCTTCGCGGAAGAGCCCGTTCAGCTCCGGCCTGACCTGCTCGATGTAGCTGGGGTAGACGGCAAGGAACTCCTCCACCTGCTGGGCGAAGGCCTGCTCGAACTCCCGCATCTTGGTGGTCAGCTCGAAGTAGAAGTGCGCCGGCAACAGGCGATAGCCCTCGTCGGACCAGGGCAATGTGATTTTGTAGAAGTACTGACGGATCTGCCCCGAAAGTGAACGTAGCGATTCCAGCCGTTCCGCTTCCCGGAGCAACTGCTTGTTGTAGCGGCCGGCGCCGGCATAGGCTCCGTGCTGCTCGGCAACCTCCCGGCTAACCTTCCGGTCGTGTTTGATCGCAGTCCAGATGCTGATGTGGACGGCGGCCAGCATGGCGCGTTCAGTGATCATTGCAGGACCTCCGCATGGTCTACGCCGAAGCGGACGAATTCCGGCGTGTGGGTAATGGCCCGATCGCGGGCGGCGGCATCGCGCATGGCGAGCACACGCATCTCTGTGGGCATTCGGTCGAGATACCGGATGCCCTTCGGGATCGAATGGTCGGTCAGTGCACGCCCGAGAGCCGTGGCAATGGCAATTCGCGCCGAAGGCTCATCGGGGAGAGGGGCGGCATCGGGATTGAGCAGGATTTCGTCGATCGAGGGCAACTGCCGGAAGAGGCGGAGGAAGGCCACCAGTTCTGTCGTCGCCGCTTCTCCGATCGTTCCCTCCAGCAGCTGCGCCTCGATCTCCGTCGTGCCGGCAAAGAAGCCGCTCTGCTGGCGGCGCGCGAAACCGCTCAGGACATTCGAGGCCATCTCCCAGGATCGCGGGGTCGGCCAGGCATTCACATCCGATGTCGCGTCCGGGTCGTGGAGAAGCGCGGGCTTGAAGCGCAGGAAGGCGATGATCTCTGGACGAATGCCGGCTTTCACCGCCCACTTGCACCAGTCCATGAAGTCGGGTTCGAGATCGAGATGGACGAAACGGTTCCGCAGCGGCCGCGGCATCGAGAAATGGACGCCCCTCTCCGAAGCCGGATTTCCGGCGGCGATCACCACCCAACCGTCTGGAAGCTGGTATTCGCCCAGCTTGCGATCCAGGACCAGCTGATAGCAACCGGCCTGGGTCATCTGCGGAGCCGCAGTCAGCTCGTCGAGGAAAAGAATGCCTTCCCCATCGATCGGAAGGAATTTCGGCGGCACCCACTCGGCGCGGTCCGCGGAGATTCGCGGCAAGCCGCGCAGATCGACGGGATCGAGTTGCACCGCCCGGATGTCGAGGAATTCGCACTTCCGGTCGGCGGCGACCTGGGAAACAATCTGCGACTTGCCGACGCCACACGCGCCCCAGATGTGCAGGGGCACACGTTCGCTGATCAGCGCATGAAGCGCCTCGTAGAGCTCTGAAGGTTTCATGGGAACTGTGGTCCTTTTCAAGGAAGAAATCGGAGGATGGCAATAGACGAAGGCAGAACAACGGACTGAACGGTTTCAGGAGTGCGGACTTCTGGGGTCAGATCGCGAAGTCATCGACGAAGCAACTCACCTAAGATAGCTATATGCCAGTTCGGAGAAAGAAGCGCCCAGGGATCGTGACCTACTATGTCGTGGACCGCGAAGAATCCACACAGGAACTCGTCTATTCGCGTGGCTTCACCACGATGAAAGAGGCCGAACTTTTCAGGATGGAATGTGCCGAGAGACCAACCCCTCAAGGCCGTACTGCGGACGTCACAATCGAGGTTCTTCTGACAGGAACCCTTCCTGAGAAGTTCAAGCCGAAGCGCTAGAAGCTTCTTCAACCTCGTTCGCTGTAAGCCACAGCACATGGTTGCCGCCCTGCTTCAGCTCCCATACGATGCGTGGCGGCTTTCCGTCCGCTACTCCGAGGATCGTTCCTACTTCACGAGTCAACACGACCTCGTCAACATCGGCGATTGCGCCTGCGGGCAATCGAATCGAGAGCGGACAGTCTTCGGTCACAGCAAGGAAACAAGCGAGGAAGGAATTCCATCCCGCATTTGTGAAGGCAGGCAGACCGGACTCTTCGCAGAGTGAGCGAAGCTCTTCCTTCACTGGCTGGAGAGTAAATCGACCTCGAAAGTACTCTTTCTCCTCATCGGTAAATGTTCCCGTTTTCGATTTTTGATAGAGATTCTGCGCGTCGCTGACGATCTGTTTGGCAGTTTCACCATGGAGTTGCACATGAACAGCCCAGTCTGAGCAAAAGCGGATGTTCAAGAAATCGGGCCCGCGACCTTCCTTCCTCCGCCGATCGAGAAGTTTGCGCAGTTCCACCAACAAATAAACCGCTTGTGCTTCCGTGGTCACCGGGCTCGATAAAGCCAGGTTCAATTTATGGAGGATGGCGTCCTTCACAGCGAAGCGGTCCTTCCTGCCGCGATACGTTGCGCCGCCTCGACGATCTTGTCCCGGCAGCTGCGCGCAACAATCCAGCCGTCGGCTCCTGTGACACAACAAAGAGAGCGCATCGCATTCGTCATACTCTCGCCAATCATCATCATGAAGTTCAGGCCGCGTATCTGCATGGTGTACATAGTGATTTCGTTCTTGAGACCGAGGCTTGGCAAATAGAACGTGTTCTGCGCCATCGCGTCTGTGCAGGCGACCAGCATGAGGACAGCATTCCGGGGAAATGGCTCCTGTCCAAGCAAATACTGCCTGAACCGCTCCTCGCAAGCGCCGAGTCGAACATTGGTCCTAGCATCCTTCCATTTGTGCGCCGAAGCGCGCCAGAACACGCTCGATGCAAAATATCCCAACTTATCGCGATCAATTCTGGGAACGGCCTTTCGGTCGTACCAACTGAACACAGCGTTGACTTTGGTCGGTGCCACGGCTCGGAGAGTGTTGAGCAGGGGAAATGTGCCTCGATGCTCTACCTGGCTCATCGTGTAGCATTCTCCGTTGCGACTGAATAACTGCTCACAATCCCGGCACAGGACGTAATCGCGGATTTGATTCGAGGTTTGTACTACTCCCCGCCCACTCAGAAGGGCCGGGTTGGGATTCCGAGAGTTCTCCCACCTGCTCTTCTTGTACAGAGACGAAGGAAGGAGATGGCTGCACTGCAGTTCCTTCGTCTGCAAACAAAGCTTGCACTTTCCTGTCGGCATTATGTAGTCGCACGTTCAGGCGCAGCATTAGAGGCATTCGAGAATAGCGCCGTCGGCTACGCCATGACCAATTGATTCTCCTGCTCTGGTTCGATCTCAACAACCTTCGTTCGGAGCCGGACATTCAGTGCATCGAGAATCTTGATGGTGCGCTCCAGGGTGATCCCGAAGTATTCGTTTCGCTCGTCCCGTGACACCTGAGACTCATGAACTTCGAGCCGGCGCGCCAGTTCCCGTTGAGAAATGCCCTGCGCAATGCGCAGGGCAATGAGCAGATGACCGAGGCCGCGCAGGTTCTCGAGTTCATCGAACTCTCCTCTCTTCAGACGCTCGTAACTCTCGACCTCTTCTTTCAACTGGAGATGAAAGGATTCGATTGGATCAATGACGCGCTTGATTTCCTCCTCAGACATGCCCGTGGCTT
>Ga0335072_10012436_pt1 | contig 12151 bp, 3 predicted proteins | sample Lox_Sample_21_FD_206725 | JGI IMG/M metagenome (GOLD analysis project Ga0335072, IMG submission 206725) | Soil microbial communities from Loxahatchee National Wildlife Refuge, Florida, United States - Lox_Sample_2.1 | ecosystem: Environmental > Terrestrial > Soil > Wetlands | place: USA: Florida...
CGCCGGTGCTTTCCGCGATGTGTCGAATGCCCTGATCGCGCTGAACAAGGAGCGCGCCTACCGCGAGCAGCAGGAGAAACTCGTCGAGGCCGCAAGAGATGCAACGCGGCTTGCGCGCATTCGATACGAGGGCGGGTCCACCGCATATCTTGAAGTCCTGACCACGGATTCAAACCTCTATGCTGCCGAATTGAACTTGGTCAACGCGCAACAGGGCGAAGCGCTTGCCCTCGTCGAACTCTACAGCGCGCTCGGCGGCGGCTGGCAAGCATGATAACGTGCTTGCAACTCCAGTCTCAGTAAAACAAAAAGCACCAGATCGCCAATTCGCTCAGCGTGTAGGATTTGTTACGAAACGTCGGCTCATTGCGCGTGAACTGTTATGCCTGGACAACCGCGAAACCGTCAGTTACTGCTTGCGCAGCCGACGCCAATTGGGAAACCGCTATCGGACTACAGCAACTCCGGTCTTGCGACGGGGGTCAATGTCCCGCCGCGGTCATCGAGGACGGCGCCGAATCCGTGGCGCTGCCCCACTTTGGATTCGGCTCAGGTCCCATGGTCAGCACCAGCTCTGCTCCGCCGGCGATGTCGGAGTAACTGAACCAAGGTTTGTTCCACGACTTGCCGTTGAGAGTCGCCGACTGAATATACATATTCTTCGCCGAGTTATTGCGGGCAACGATAACAAAGTCCTTTTGATTGCCCATGTGGATCGTGGCGCGATCGAAGATCGGGCTGCCCAGGATGTAATCGGGACTGGAGGGATCGACCGGGTAAAATCCGAGCGCGCTCATGACATACCACGAAGCGGTCGAACCCTGATCATCCATCCCCGGAAATGCATAGCCTGACTTGTCGCTGCCGTACATCAGATCGAGGATTTCCCGCGCGAGTTCCTGCGTCTTCCACGGCTCGCCGCCCCAGTCGTAATAATATGCCGCCTGCTGGTCAGGCTGGTTGCCTTGCACATACTGCCCGATCACCCCCGTACAATCGCGGCAAATGCCTTTTGCCGTATACGGCGTGCTGAAGAACGCGTCGAGCTTCGCGTCGAATTTCTCTCGTCCGCCCAAAAGGTCAATCAGCCCCTGCACATCGTGCGGCACCAGCCACAGTGTCGACCAGCCCGACGCTTCCTTCATCATAAAGTTGTAGTAGGGCTCGCGCGGATCGAATGGCGAAATCCAGTTGCCATCCGCGGTGCGGCCGCGCATGAACCCGACGCTCGGATCGAAGACGTTGCGGTAATTATGCGCGCGCTTCAGGAACGTCTCATAGTCGTCTTCCCGGCCGAGTTTCTTTGCATAGAGAGCCAAGGCATAGTCGTCCCAGCTGTATTCGAGCGTGGTAGCGGCACCGGCCTTGCCTCCGGCGTAGGGTGGGCTTGGATTGCGATTGGGAATTACATCCGAAATCCAGCCCTGCTTCATATACTCCGCAAGATAGCCGCGCGGACCCTTCGGATCGGTTGCGTTCTTGCGGAGATACTCGTACGCCGAAGCCCAGTCAAACTCAAGACCCCGCTGCCAGGCGCCCAGAAAAAGAAGGTCGGCATTATCGCCGTGGAACGACGTTCCCATGTAACCGGTTTCGCCCGCGATATCGAGCTGCGAGCGCAGAATGTCCTCCATGACGCCGGGCTCAACCATCATCAGGAGCACCACCTGGTTGCGCCCGGTATCCCAGAGCGGCACCTGATTGTAGCGATCGAACTCCGCCGTGTGAATCTTCCGATCCTCGTCAACAAACTCGTCTCCCTTTTTCGCAAGCAGCTGCGGACTGTCGAACGAATGATAGAGGCAGGAATAGAAAAGCATCTTCTGCTTTTCGGTACCGCCCGATACTTCGATCTTGTCGAGATCCGCGGCCCATTCGTTCCGCGCCCGCTGCCGGATGCGGTCGAAATCCCACCCCGGATCTTCCGCCTGCAATCTCGCATTTGCCGCTTCATAGCTCGGACCCGTTGCGACCTTTACGAGGATCTGCTCGCCCTCTGTGGTGGAAAAGCGAAGGTACGCCCCCGCGAAATGTCCGTCGATGCTCTTCGCTCCAGGATTCACCTCGCTGAAACCGATGATTGGCCAGTCCTTGCCCTGCGAGGGATGCTGTTTGAACGTGCCGAATATCTGGAACGGGCGCGAAAACTCAGCCACAAAGTAAATGTCACGATCCTGCAGTTTGCCGCGCACCGTGTGGTCGTCGGGGATTTCGACGTCGCCTTCCTGATCGCCCAGATCGAGCAGAATATGCGCCTTGTCGGTCTTCGGGAACGTGAAGCGAAAAAGTGCAGTCCACAGCGTTGCTGTCATCTCGGCTCTGGTATGGAAGTCGTCGAGATAGACGCTGTAATAACCGGGAGTCGATTTCTCCAGCTTCTTGTCGTAGACCGATGAGCTCCGCTCCGGGGGAACCGTCCAATCGCCCACCATGGGCATAACGATGGGTCCATCGTCAGCCCCGCTGGTGAAACCAAAGATGCTGCGGTTGGGATAAAAGTAGTCGGCCCGGACACCGGCTGGATACATAAGGTCGAGATTGGCATTGATGGGTCCGACCTGTGTGCTGCTGTGCGGCAGCATCGCGGCCGGAGAAGTAAATCCGGAGTAGAGTTGCTCGCCCGGCGGAGGCGCGTTGCCGATCAGTTCCTGACGGTCGAGCGGCGCAGTTCCGACCAGGCCGTTCGCGTAGTCCACTGGCTGTTTTTCAGTCGCTGCCGGTTGCGCCGGCAACAAAAAAGACCCCAGGCAACTACTCAGCAGTAGAACGCTTCGCAGTCCGGGCAGAGCATTCATTGGCTTCTCCTCGAAAGACCAGGTTGGATTGCGAACCGGACTCGCAAGATCGAATCACTGCGCGGCCGGCACCAGCGTGACAGCCAACACCACCACGTTCCGGTTGGCGGGCAGGCTAATGCTGCGTAGCGTCTTGCTGCCATCGAGAGTGAACGAATAGGCTCGCGCATAGAACGGCCCGCCGTCTTCGGTGCCGTCCGTCGTTAATCGATATGGAAGTTCCGCCGCGATGGACTCTCCGTTGTAGTTGCGGCTCTGAGCCCAGTCGTGCAGACTCTGGTCGAACGTGGAGGATGTGCCATCGGCGTAATTCACCACGAATGCCTGCGCGGTCTGGTTCCCCTCCACGGCGGCAGCCAGAAGCTTCACGCTGCTGTAATGGCCTGCGGGCAGATCCACCGTCGCACCGGAAACGGCGTCGGGCACATTTTGCGAACCAAGGCGGAAGATCACCTCGTCTCCCATCTGTTCCTGTCCAAGCGTCTGCGCCGAGAACGAATAGCCGCCGGGATCCAGGCTGTCTCCGGTGGCAAATTTCGCTCCGTCGGCGTAGATCCCATGCACATTGTAGGCAGAGGACAAGTCCACGGGCACCGTGTTTCTCAGAACCGGCGTGACTGTTACGCTCTCCGTCGTGCTGTGCGATACCTTGCCCGACGTGCCGGTGATGGTCATCGTGCCCGTTGCAGGAGCGGCAGAATCCGCGGCCGTCATCGTCATCCGGGTGATTCCTTCCGTTGTGGCCGGATCAAAGGTCGCCGTCACTCCCGCAGGCAGCCCACTGGCGTCCATCGCCACCTTACCGCTGAAGCTGCCACGCGGCATGATAAACACAGCTGTCGTCGCCTTTCGTCCCTGAGGAATCGACAGCGACGACGCTGCGGAGATCATGAAATCCGGCGCGCCTGCATCCGCGGGCGGTAGCACATCGTAGAGCGGCTGCGCCGGCTTCACTTCGGGATTTTCCTCGGCCACCGAGACAGCGAGAATTCGAATCTTATCGTTGTCAGGAAGTGTCAGTGTCGTGGCTCCAGGCGGCAGGTCGATCGCGTAGCCGAACAGATACGAATACGAGTAGGCTACATTCTTTCCGGCCGGGTCGTGATGGTGACTGCAGTACCACGCCAGATCGGCGCGCTTGATGAAACTTGGCCTGAGCCCGACCATCTCTCCATAATTGTCATGCGCGGTGTCGGGTGAACTCCACACCCGATCATCCCACTGTCCGATAAACCCTCCCCAGTTCTCGACATTCAGTTCTGTTTTGTTGCTGCCCGCTTCGAAGACCGCTTTCTGATCGCCGTCATCTGAAGCCGCCAGCAGGTAGACGCGGTTGTAATCTCCCGCTGGCAGATTGATCGATTGCCCCTTCGCAGCGATCGCGTTCGGCGCCCCTGTCTTTGCCGGCGCAAGTTTGAAGGTTACGCCGTGGAAGGCGATCTGCGCAGGCAGCATCTCCGCGGGCAGAGCATCGCCTTTGCCGTCAAAGCCGCTCGTCGAGGCACTGCCATCACTGGTGGCCGTCGCCAGATCGTAGTCGATATCCACCGGCGTCGAGCGAATCTCCGCAACCTTGGTGGGCGCTGAGGCGAGCTTCAGAGCGAAGGTGCGCGGCTGATAGGCGCCGAACGACGTGACCAGGTCGCCTCCGGTTACCGTCGCCGGCCTCACCGGCTGCTCCTGCCCGTTCACTTCGCGCGCGCTCGCAATCGGCTTCGCAAATGAGACGCGCACATCGGGTTCCGGCTTGCCGTCCAGTTCCACCATGCGCACAATGATCTCGTCGCTCGCCTCCGCCTTCTTGAAGGCCATGATCCGGATGCGAGGGTTGCTGACCTTCACCAGTGAAAACTCGCGGCCCAGCGTTCCCGGATGTTTTGCAACTTCAAATGCAATCAGCGGGTCATTCAGCCGCTCCGCCTGCCAGTCGGTTTGCGCATCGCGCCAGCCATCTGCATGGCCTGCGATGCCGTAGACGAATTCATGGTGGCCGATGTCCTGGGTCCCCTGGTCGGGGTAGCCACCCGCCGTTCCAGGCGTACGGATCAGCGTAAGCCGGATCGTATGGTCGTTGGGCTTGTCCGATCCGTTCTTGCAGTCAGTCAGAATCGTCGCGCCAAACTTACCGCTCATGTCGGTCAGATCGATCCACTGGTGTGATGGCACCTCGAACTTCTTCGGCCGCGCCGTCGGTCGCTCGATGGTGCCAATGTCCCAGTTGTACGTCGCCATTTCGTTTGAGGCGGTCAGCGGAAACGTCGCCTTCAGGTTGGACTCGCGTGTATCCCAGTCGATCGCGTTGCCGAACTCAACGCGCTTGCCGGCATCGCCTGCCGCCAAACGGATCGTCTGCACGAAGCGAGAGCCATCTGTCTCTCGCGAAACCTCAATTGCGACGCGCACCGGGCCGTTTTCAACGATGCGAATCTTCGCCGGCCCTCCGACATATTCCTGCGCTGCAGCCTGTTCCTGATCCCAGTCCATGTTCCAGGCGGGCCATTGCGTCGGATTGTCGTAGGAGATAGCCAGCCTCGCCGGTGCGGCCAGCAGCTCGCGGTCCAGTTTCTTGTCGAAGATGCTGGAGACATCGCCGTTGTCGTCGATCTTCACGCGATAATACTCGTTTTCCATCTCATGCCCGCTCACGCGCAGAGAAGAAGACGACGCCACGGCTCCGGGCTTCACGTCGTACACCGCATAACCCACAGAAGGAACGCTGGCTTCGAACAGTACCTTGCCATTTTCGATCTGTGCCGGCAATTCGCGGCCGTCGGGCCCAACAACATGCACGCTCTGTGGCATGTCCCCGGGAAAGTTCACCGCGGCCTCAACCACATCCTCGCGCGCAATGTTGAGCGGATTGAAGACCACCAGCGGCATCCCGTCCCCCGCGGTGTTCAGCCCCGCCGAAACACCTTCTGCCGCACTCTTCAGCACACCCGCGAACTGATTCAATGCGATCACGTCGTCGTTCCACGCGAACTCATACGCCCGAGGCGTCGCCGTGCCGGCCGCCAGGTCGTGAAAATGTGCGCCCATCGCGAGCGTCCACGCATTGTTGAGCCGCTCCATGGGATACGGCCGCGCCCCCAGCCATGCCGCGGTCACCGACGACTTCTCGGCCGCGTCTGCAAGCAGCTCTTCTTTGCGAATCCAGCGCTTCTGGTAACCCTGCGACGTAAGCGAGCCGGCCGAGTGGTTCGTCAACTCAAGTTCGCTGGTGTATCGGGGCAGATTGCTCTCTTCTTCGGGAGTGATGTTGAGGAACATCTGGTCTGCCGTCGACGAAATCACGTGCACCGGCCCGTGGCCCACCTGCACTTCAGGCCAGGCAGGGTGCGGACCGCGCATGAAAAAGTACATGCTGTTCTGCGGAGGCAGTTCCGCTGTTCCACCGGTCACGATCGCTTCAAGCCGCTTCACCGAGTCTTCGCGAGGTGCGCCGCCCACGTCACCCGTGCCGTAGTAGTGATAGTCGGTGAAGAGGCCGGTGGCTTTGCCATTGTTCAGCACGCGCGTCGCCCAGTCGTCCTGGTATCTGTCGTTTTCGAGGTCGGTCTGCTCTTTATCCAGCCCATCCAACTCTTCGCGCAGCGAAAAAAACTCATTGAGATCCTTCTGATCGAAGGTATGTGTTGTGCGATTCGACTGCTCCATCCGTTGTTGCGCATCAGCAATTTTCTTCTGCAGGTCAGCCACCGCCGGATTGGGCGGCAGCGGCGGAAGTGGCTGGCTCAAATCGGTTGTAATGTCGCTGCCGTACCCGCCCGGATTGAATGCTGCCAGCACGCTCTCGCCATCCGGTCCAACCCAGACACCGACATTGAAAGGAATTCCTTCGGGCGTATTCTCGATCGAATCCGGCCCGCCTACATTCGCCGACGATCCCCACGTTAGCTTTTGCGTCGAGAATCCCTTTACGCCTGCATGAGCTAGAATCGTGGGTAAAGACGCAGGGAACCCGAAGCAATCCGGCAGCATATACTCCGCGCTCGCCTGACCGAATTCGTGACGGAACCATTCATTGCCGTACAGGATTTGCCGTATGATTCCCTCGGCGCTCGGCGCATTCACGTCGCCTTCCTCCATCGAAGATCCAGCCGGAAACCAGCGCCCCTGGGCGACGTATTGCCGCAGCTTCGCAAAATCAGCCGGGTAATACTCCTTCATCAGCCGGTAACGGTTGGCGCCGCTGAAATTAAAGATGTAGTGCGGATATTTCTCAAACAGACTAAAGTTGTCTTCCATCGTTTTACGAAGATACTCGTCGATGACCTGCGGATACTCCCAGCGCCACTCCGTATCGAGGTGCGCATAGCCCACGACATAAAGCGTCGGCTGCTTGGCAAGGTTCGGAGTTTCGTTAGCCTGCGTCTGGCTCATTCCAGACGCCGTCGCAAATACTCCCAGGGCAGCTGTCAGCATCCTGAAATACTTCAGCATCGTTTCTCTCCACATAATTCAAAATCATAAACAGCAGAGGCCTGCGGCCCTCGCGGGACGCAGGCCCGCAGGTTTTATTTTGTTCCTCCGAGAATTGGATCACGCCGATTTTCGATCGGTTTCCAATCAACTTCAGTGCCGGCCGCCTGCAGCGTCACTGACAGGACGAACGAAAAGCTGGTCTGATCGGTGTTTGCGAGCGTTACGCTGCGCACAATTCTGTTGGGATCAAGCGCATACGTATACGAATAAAGGTTGCAGGTTGCTCCGTTGAGGGTGCCATCGCTATTGATGCGATTGATGCCGTTCACCGCAATGCTTTCATTCGGATTCTGGCCGAAATTGCACCAGTCGCTGAAGGTCTGGTTAAAGGTTTCACTCGGGCCATTGGCGTAGTTCACCGTTACGGTTGCGGTATGGCTGCCCTGAACCCCGGTGCCCAGCAACGTCATGGTTGTGTAAGGCTTTTGCTCGCTAAAGGGCAGCCAGAAGGTAGCGCCCGGGGAACCAGGAAGTGAGACGGCATCCGGGATGCAGTCGGTGGTGCAGTCTTTCGCGTTGACAGGACCGAAGCCGAAGTACGCGCCCTTGTCGATCAGGTACGGGAACGGCCCGGAAGAGAGCCCGAGTTGCTGGGCTGAATACGCGTCCGCGCACCCATTGGGTAGCGTGCAACCGTCGCCTCCGCCGTCAAGACCACCGGTCGCCGAGAAGGTAACCCCGTTATTGAAGATGCCACCGGTGTTGAACAGTCGCGACAGATTGACTGGACCTTGAAGTGTGTGCCCAGTCAGGGTTGCGGCCAGAACAACAACTTGGGGATCGTTGGGGAGGGTCAGGCTTTTGACAACCTTGTGGCTGTCGAGAGCGAGGATGTAAGCGTAGAGGTTGAAGGGGCGATTGTCTTTGGTGCCGTCGGCCAGGTTCCGGTACGGCATTACAACCGCAAAGCTTTCATTGTTGTTGTACTGGGGAGCGAACCAGTCGCTGAAACTCTGCGTGAAGGTCGAAGTCGTGCCGTCTGTGTACGTCACAGTGACGGTCTGCGCCGACTGGTCCCCGTCATAGCCCGTTCCCAGCAGTTGCAGCGTTGCGAATGGACCCGGTGGCAGCGCAATGGTCTGGCCCGCGCCGCTCACAGCATCGAGCTTGTTGGCGGGACCGAAGTTGAACTGCACATCGTTCAGAATCCGGTGCGGCGTGAGCAGATTGGCGGAGTAGGCGTCTCCGTCGCCGTCAATACCGCTGGTGGTGATGGTCGTGCCGTCTGTGTAGATGGCGTAGGTGTTGTAAGCCGAGGAGAGATTCACCGGCCATCCGATGCCGCCCGTGCCGGTCGCCGCGCTCACCGCAAGCGTGAGAGACGAAGCGCTCTCGGCAATGTCGCCCGAGGTTGCGTTGAAAGTCAGCGATACCGATGGCCCGGTTGGGGTGGTGCTGCGAGCCGTCAGCTTCAGGGCGCTGGTGCTCTCAGTTTCTGCTGGATTGATCGAAGCACTCACGCCGCTGGGCAGGCCCTGAACCGACGAGAAACTGACCTTGCCATCAAACCCATTCTGCGGGGTCACCGTGAGCGTGGACGTAGCAGACGAGCTTTGATTGAGGTACACGGCGATGGGAGAAGCCGCAAGGCCGAAGGTGGGCAAGGCCAGCGTGAGATACGCAGGCTGTGTCTCCACCCCGCCGGCGCCTTGGCCGGTGATGGCTACAACAAAGTTTCCGCCCGGCCCGGTGCCGCTGAGCGAGATGGTCAGCATCGAAGTATCGGAGCCGGAAATTGTGGTTGGATTGAGTGAGGCGGTGACGCCGGAGGGCGCGCCGAAAATGTTCACGCTCAGGTTGACCGTGCCGCTGAAGCCATTGCCTGAGCTGAGCTGAATGGTACTCGTCGCAGTGGTAGATCCTGGCGGAATGCTGAGTGCTGTCGGCGAGCCCGAGAGCGCGAAATAAGGCGCGGTGGCGGCCGGCGTCAGGTTATTGATCAGCGCCTGCCCGTTGGGGCTGCCCCATCCGGTCGCGAGGTCGTAGCCAGTAACGGCGTCGTAACCTTCAAAGCCGGAGCCTGTGCCACTGGTAAGGCAATTGAAGGCAGAAGTGCTAGCAGTGCATGAGGTCGAGTTATATTCACCGCCGCTGGCGATGTCGTGGAAGTTGCTGTCGTAGTTTGAACTCGCGCCAATCGAGTATAAAACCGGATTCACGAAGCCGGCGGACGGCGCATTGGCGTTGGCTGCTTGCTCGTTCACCAGAGCCATGAATCCAGCCCAGCGGGGCGTCGAAAGGCTGGTTCCTCCGAGCCCTCCCTGGCAACTCCCTTCTGCGCACCACCAACTGTTGCAGTCCGCATCCGCGGACACATCCGGTCCATTGCGCAAAGTCGAGGAGCCGGCATTCGACGAATTGATCACCCCCGAAAGCTGCTGATAGGTGGGGATAGCAAAACCGTTGGTACTATATCCACCGCCGCTTCCGCCGGGACTGCCGCACGCCATCGTAATGCCTGGAGCGAAGCCCCAGGAAACCTCAGATGCCCAGGCACCGCCCGCGCCGTTGGTGGTTAGCTGCGTGCCGCCGACAGACGTGATATACGGATCATCCGATGGGTAATAGGCCGGGTTGGTCGGGCTCCATGCGCCGCTGTCGTCCGAAGCCACGAAGAGGTTCTGCCCCTGCGCGGCGAATTCCATAAAGATCGGCTCATCGGATGTGGGATCGGCGGGAAGCCAGCCTACTGAAGCGCTCAATTGCTTCGCGATGTCATCGGTGGCCATCTGCGTGAAGGTATCCACATCGTTCGAGGCCTCATACTCGATGACCGCGTCTACTCCCGGAGCCATTGAGTACGATTGCACGATGTCGGCGATGGGCTCGCCATCGTTGCACGGACTGGGGCAGGAGGTGTCATAGCCGTCGATTGAGTCAGTGATGACGACGCTGGGATTGAAAGGCTGGCCAATGGTACTGAAATACGCTTCCACGTCGCTCATGTTGAAGTTCAACCCAAAGATGCCGATCACCTGGCCGGCGCCGGTCAGCGCTGTGCCCCCGTAGTAGGCGGCTCGCATATCGCTGCCAAGAAATTGCCCATCGGGGCCCGATCCGGTCTGTTCGGTACGCACGGCGCCTTTCGGAGCGTAGCGAAGCATCGGCTGCGGTGGTGAATAGTCGTCGAGACCCGCGATATGCCACAGCTGCACGCTGAGAGCAGCCGTCGGTTCCCGGTCGACGGCGTAGAAGGTGCGATTTTCTTTCGTATCCTGGTAGACGCCCATCGTGACATGGAAGGCCTTCTCAATACTGGCCACGGACGCTTTCACATCCACCACCATGCGATTGACCGTTGTCCGGGTAACCTTCATGCCGTTCGCCTGCGCAAAACGGACGACCGCATCCACATCCGCCTGCGTGGGTCCGAATTGCCCGGTGAACTGCTCCACCGACAGATAGCGGAGGTAGGAGGGGCTCTGCGGGTTGTGCAGGTCACTGAGCAATTGAGTCAGCGCTGCCTGGTTGCGGAGTGGCAACATGATGGCCAGCTTGAGAACGCGATCGGGGGGTAGATGGCCGACACGGGGAGCGCGGCCATTCAACACGACATCCCGGGTTTGGCGCGTGAGAAGGTGTTGCGGGGCCTGAGCGAACGAAGCCGGGAGCAAAGACGTTGCTGCGAAGGCTGCCACGAGCGTCAGCCACATGGGGGAAATGCTGCTGGAGCGGGTCATGGGAATCATCCTTTGCGGAAGAGGTGATCGAGCATTGGCCCTGACTGCCGTACGGTCTCGAGCACGGGTAATTTCAGCTACCCTGCAGATCAATGGGAATGGAAGCGTCAGTTTTCAGGCGACTGCGGTATATTGCAATGGATTTTATTCCTAGGATTCTGTCCAAGCCGGAGAGTCGCCAGCGAGCGTGAAGCCGTCTGTCATCGCGCGACGGCGGGACCGTGGTAACGATTCCACGCCATTCGAAGAAGAAATACTCTTTCTGAATTTCGCTGTCAAGAGCTTTCTGGAGGCATGCCGTTCGTCTTGGCGCAAATGGTGTGGTGACTGGGCAAATGAGATCTCCGTCCGGGCAGAGACGAAGAGCAGGCGAGCCGGATTGAATAACGTGCAGAGAGCGGCTCGCTGTGTGGCGCCAACCGTTGAAACGGTGCGAATGCGAGCTATTCTCGAAGGCTCGCAACATCCGGCCCAGAGGTGAAAGGTCGCTTTTCTTGCCGCGGACGACTGCCCCAGATACTCGCGGCTCCTGATGCTTTCAGCGGTCCACAAAATCGCCTCTTTCCGTCACCTGCCCGTTGAGTAGGATTGTGATGTGCTCAAGGCCGCTCGTTATGTTACGAGACCTGTGGCTCCTGCGAAGCGACTATGTAAAACTGAGAGAGCAACCGGCACCAGAGCCGGCACGAGACAAAAATGAGCCCCTGGCGAAGACTCCGACTTTACTCGTAAATTATTGATATATAATAAGATGTTGACAATTAGGGCCTGTAGCTCAACGGTTAGAGCAGGGGACTCATAATCCCTTGGTTGGGGGTTCGAATCCCTCCGGGCCCACCAGAACTGAATCTTCGCATTCTGCGGTGGGTAATAGGCTGAAAATTTAGTGCGTTTCAGGTGCTCCAAACCCTTCAGAACTTCAAACTACGCCTTCTGAGAAATTGAATTCTGAAGTCTGATTCTCCCTGCCAGATCGCGCTTTTGCCACAGGATGTTGGAGTTCCAAAACTGAGACTTCAGGTACTCCAGCGCAGTCTCCAAGTCCATCTCGGACGACTCAGCGGAAATCAGCCTGACCCATACATCTTCCTGTTCTGACCGGATAGATGCATAGACGCTGAACGCGAATGGCGTGGTACTCTCAATTTGACGCCGGCTGCAGGCAACTATTTCATCACCGCCAGTTACGCC
>Ga0335072_10012437_pt1 | contig 12151 bp, 9 predicted proteins | sample Lox_Sample_21_FD_206725 | JGI IMG/M metagenome (GOLD analysis project Ga0335072, IMG submission 206725) | Soil microbial communities from Loxahatchee National Wildlife Refuge, Florida, United States - Lox_Sample_2.1 | ecosystem: Environmental > Terrestrial > Soil > Wetlands | place: USA: Florida...
GTGAACCTGTATTCGCAGGTAGCGGAGCCGATCCTGGTGACTCATACCAAGCACGAGTACCAGGTGATTCCGTCGGTACGCCGGCAGGAGACGCAGGAGATTCACTCGATCGATGAGGTGCTGGCATCGAGCACGAGCCGGCGTGAGAGCATCCGGCTGGAGCCGCTCTATTCCTATCGCTTTCAGGCAAGAAAAGAAGCGGCGCGGGCCTTCTGGCATGCGGTGCGCCGGCGCAACGAACTCGGCGAGCGCGAGCCTTCAACCATGCACCTTTCGCTGGTGGACATCGACGGCGTGCTCGCGGAGCCGAATGCCGAAGTGCTGACGGTACGCTGCTCGTGCTCGGACTTCGATCTGCCATCGCGGCTGCCGTTCGGCCTCGAAGACGGCGATTTCGCCGCGGAGGATTATCCGGCCATCAAGCAGATCACTGCGCTGCGCCGCCCGACGCCGAGCTACGATCCGCCGCGCGTGAAGAGCCAGTTGTGGCGCCTGGTCTCGCAGCTCTCGCTCAACTATCTCTCGCTCTCTGAAGAGGGCGTCGCCTCTCTGCAGGAGATTCTGCGGCTGCACAACTTCACCGACTCGTCGTATCTCGAGAACCAGATCGGCGGCGTTGTTAAACTCACGTCGAGCCCGCACTTCGCCATCATGCAGTCGGTTTACGGCGATCTGCCGGCGCGCGGCACGCGCGTGGAGATCGAGTTCGACGAGCGGCAGTTTGTCGGCGGCGGCGTGTATCTGTTCGCCAATATTCTGGACCGCTTTCTGGGTTGCTACACCTCGATCAACAGCTTCTGCCAACTGGCAGCGCGCACCAGCCAGAGAAAGGAGCCGTTGGGCGAATGGCCACCCAAAGCGGGATACCAACCACTCATCTGAATCCCGATCTGAAAGTGGACGCGCGGTTCGAGCCGGTGCGCCAGATGCTGGAGCAGGATCCGTACTGCTTCCGGTTCTTCCAGGCTGTGCGCCTGCTGGAGCGCCTGTACCCGGAGCGCAATCCGGTGGGGCTGTTTGTTTCGCCGCTTACTGAAGTCGTCCAGTTCTCCTCTGTTCCCACTCTCAGCTTTCCGGCGAGCGAGATCCAGGACTACCAGCGGTCGAAGGATGGACCACCGAAGCTTTCGGTGAATTTCATGGGTCTATCCGCGGCGGTGGGCGTGCTTCCCCATGCGTACACCGAGTTCCTGCTGGAGCGCGCGCGCGCCAAGGACCGTGGCCCGGCCGAGTTCTTCGACATCTTCAACCACCGGATGATCTCGCTGTTCTATCGTGGCTGGCAGAAGTACCGCTTCTATGTCGCGTACGAGAGGACCGGTGCGGGCGACGACCTGATCAGCGCGCGGCTGCTGGACCTAATCGGGCTGGGCACCGACGCGCTTACGCGCCGCATGGAGATCGAAGACGAGGCCTGCCTCTACTACGCGGGGCTGCTCTCTGCGCGGCGCCCGACCGCGCAGGGCCTGAAGCAGCTGATTGAAGATTACTTTGATGTATCGGTGGAAGTGGAGCAGTTTACCGGAACGTGGCGGCGACTTCCTCCGCAGAACCTCACGTTCTTGCGCGACACGGGGGTCTTTTGCGAGCAGCTGGGCATGGGCACGATCGTGGGCGATGAGGCATTCGATCATCATGGCGCGGTAACCCTGCGCATCGGTCCGCTGAGCTTCAACCGCTACCAGGAGTTTTTGCCTGGGGCGAAGGCGTACACCGAGCTGCGCGCATGGCTGCGCATCTACACCAATCGCGAATTCGATTACGTGATTCGGCTTGTGCTGGAACGCGGCGAGGTGCCGCGCATGAACCTGGGCGAAGCCGGCGCGGGCGCATCGCGTCTTGGGCTGGTGAGCTGGGTGAAGAACCGTCCTCTCGAGCGTGATCCGGACGAGGCAACGTACCGGATTGTTTGAACGCAACTTTTCGCAGTCAACAAGTGATTCACTGGAGACTTGAAGAATGAGCCTGAATCTGAAGTCACTGATCGGTAAGGTGAATGACGCAACCCGCAGCGCGCTCGAAGGCGCGGCGGGATTATGTGTTTCGCGGACGCATTACGACATCGAAGTGGAGCATTTTCTTCTCAAGGCGATTGACAGCTCAGACAACGACATCGCGTTCATCCTGCGCCAGTACGGCGTAGACCGCTCGCGGCTGACCACGGAGCTGCAGCGCAGCCTCGATCGCTTGAAGACCGGCAACGCGCGCAGTCCAGCTTTCAGCCCGCAGCTGGTGAAGATGCTCACCGAGGGGTGGACCATTGCGACCATCGAGTATGACGCGGGGCAGGTTCGCACCGGTTTCGCGCTGCTGGCGCTAATCAGCGACAGCGAGCTTGGGCGGCTGATCCGCGACGTGAGCAAAGAGATCCAGCTCATTCCGCCGGAGGCGCTGCGCAAGGACTTCTTTACGGTGACGGAAAAGTCACGCGAGACGTCATCAGCTCTCTCTACTGCTGCTCCAGGCGCGCCGGCAGAGGCGGGGGCGCCGGGACGCGCAGCAGGCGGCAAGACACCGCACCTCGATCAATATACGGAGAACCTGACGGCGAAGGCGAAGGCGGGCAAGATCGATCCGGTGCTGGGTCGCGATATGGAGATCCGGCAGGTCGTCGATATTCTGATGCGCCGCCGCCAGAACAATCCGATTCTGACTGGCGAGGCGGGCGTCGGCAAGACGGCGGTAGTCGAAGGATTCGCCATTCGGCTGGCGAACAGCGATGTGCCGCCAGCGCTGCGTAACGTGCAGCTGCACAGCCTGGATTTGGCGCTGCTGCAGGCCGGTGCCGGCGTGAAGGGTGAGTTCGAGAACCGGCTGAAGGGCTTGATCGAAGAGGTGAAGTCTTCACCGACGCCGATCATCCTCTTCATCGACGAAGCTCATACGATGATTGGAGCCGGAGGACAGGCGGGGCAAAATGATGCGGCCAACCTGCTGAAACCGGCACTGGCGCGCGGCGAGCTGCGCACGATTGCCGCGACCACCTGGTCCGAGTACAAGAAGTTCTTCGAGAAAGATGCGGCGCTCGCGCGGCGATTCCAGGTGGTGAAGGTCGAGGAGCCGAGCGAAAAGCAATGCGAGACGATGCTGCGCGGTATCGTTGCGGCGCTCGAGAAGCACCACAGTCTGCGCATTCTCGATCAGGCGGTGACGTCGACGGTGAAGCTCTCGCATCGCTACCTCGCCGGACGACAACTGCCCGACAAAGCTGTCAGCGTGCTGGACACGGCCTGCGCGCGGCTTTCGCTGGGACAGAACACCATTCCGCCGCCGGTTGAGGACTCGACGCGGCGCATCGACGATCTGAAGGTGCAGAAGCAGATTCTCGAACGCGAAACCACAGTGGGCGAGAATCACGCCGAACGGCTCGCCGTGATTGAGCAGCAGCTCGCGGCCGAAGAGGCGACGCTGGCGAAGCTCAAGACGCAGTGGGAGACCGAGGTCAAGCTCGTTAAGCAGATTCGCGCCATGCGCGACGCGCTCGAAAACGGCCAGGAGACGGTGAAGCCGGTCGAGGAAGGCGAGCCGGAGTTGAAGGCGACGCTGGGCGGTCTGAAGATTCTCGAAGAGAAGCTCACCGAGGTGCAGGGCGAAAATCCGCTCATTCACGTGTGCGTCGATGACCGAATCGTCGGCGAAGTCATCTCGGCGTGGACAGGCATTCCGCTGGGCAAGATGGTCAAGGATGAGATTGCCTCGGTGCTCGATCTCGACGGGCAGTTGCGCAGACGCGTGATCGGACAGGATCACGCACTGGCCGCGATTGCGCAGCGCATCATCACTTCGCGCGCGCAGCTCGACGATCCCGGCAAACCGGTGGGTGTCTTCATGCTCGTGGGCCCGAGCGGCGTGGGCAAGACAGAGACGGCGCTGGCGCTTTCTGATCTGCTGTATGGCGGCGAACGCAACCTGGTCACCATCAATATGTCGGAGTTCCAGGAGGCGCATACTGTCTCCACGCTGAAGGGATCGCCTCCGGGATATGTGGGCTACGGCGAGGGAGGCGTGCTGACCGAAGCCGTGCGCCGGCGGCCGTACTCCGTTGTCCTGCTGGACGAGGTGGAAAAGGCCCACCCCGACGTGCTGGAGCTGTTCTACCAGGTCTTCGATAAAGGCAACCTGGAAGACGGAGAGGGCCGCTCGATCGACTTCAAGAACTGCGTCATCATCCTGACCACCAATGCGGCAACGGATACTCTGGCGAAGCTGACGGCGGACAAGGAGACGATGCCGGATGCCGATGGCCTGGCGCTGGCGATCAAGCCGGAACTGAACAAGATCTTCAAGCCTGCGTTTCTGGGGCGCATGATGATTGTCCCGTACTTCCCGGTGCGCGACGAGGCCTTGAAGAAGATCATTCTGCTGAAACTCGGCAAGATCCAGCGGCGCATCCAGGAGAACCACAAGATCACCATGGTGTGTGACGACGCGGTGATCGAAGAAGTGGCCAAGCGCTGCACGGAAGTGGAAAGCGGCGCGCGGAACGTGGACAACATTCTTTCCAACACGATGCTGCCGGAGGTTTCGCGCCAGGTGCTTTCGCGCATGGCCGAGGAGTCGCCGATGGAGCGCGTACGGGTGGGAGTGGGCACGGATGGCCGCTTCACCTACGAGTGGTAAGGCAGTTCAAACGAGTACCAGAGCAGTTCTTTACGAGTAGTCTCACGGGTAGTTGATCAGTTCGAGATTCGACGCAGCCCTCCGCCGGAGTGAGCAATTCTGGCGGGGGCTGCTGAAGAAAACGCCGGTGCAACGATATGGCCACATTTGGACAGACAAACCGACTTCTGACTTTTACGAGTCCGCTGGGAGCGGACAAATTGCTCCCAGAGCGCCTGACCGGTGTGGAAGGCATCTCGGAGCTGTTTGACTACCAGCTCGATCTACTGGCCGAGCCCACAACCACAATTGCGCCGACTAGCATCGTGGGGAAGAAGGTCTGCGTCACCATACAGGCTGACGACTCTGGAACAGCGCGCTACATCAATGGTATCGTGGCCAGCTTTGAGATGGGCAACTCCGACCAGGAGTTGAATTTCTACCGCGCGCGGATCGTGCCCAGTCTCTGGGTCCTCACGCTGAACAAGAACACGCGTGTCTTTCAGAACATGACGGTCGTGGACGTGATCCAGAACGTGTTGTCCACCTACAGCATCAGCCCTACGAACAATACTTCGGCCACGTACCAGAAGCTGGAGTATTGCACGCAATACCGCGAGACGGATTTCCAGTTCATTTCGCGTCTGATGGAACAGCACGGAATCTTCTACTACTTTACGCACACAGCGGACGATCACACGCTGGTGCTGCAGGATACATCGAGCAAGCTCAGCGACTGCCCGATTCAAAACACGTTTCGATTTGCGCCCGAAGAAGGGGATACGGAAGGCTTCTACGATCTTGTCATTCGCGAGCTGGCTTCCCGATCCACGATGGTGACCGGCAAGTACAATTCCTGGGATTACAGCTTTATCCGCGACCAGACCATAACTGGAACGGAGATGACGACGGCCGGCCCGCTGGGAGCCAACAGCAACGAGCAGTACGACTACGGCGAAGCGGAAGGATACCTGAAGAAGGAGGATTCCGACACCAACCTGAAGACGATCGAAGACTCCTTCACAAACGTGCGGCGCCACGCGGGGGATGCGGAAACCTCCATTCTCGAAGGAGTGAGCAATGCGGTCTGCATGCAGACGGGATACACGTTTTCGGTCACCGAGCATCCGCAGAGTTCCATCAATACAAAATACATTCTGGTACACGCCGAGCACACGGTGCAGCAACTGCCTTCTTACCGCACGCGGAGCGCGGCGGGTGTACAGCCGTTCACCAATACATTCAGAGCCATTCCTTTTTCCATTGTGTATCGCGCGCCCATCAGGACCGAAAAGCCGGTAGTACATGGAATGCACACCGGTTTTGTCGTCGTTCCCTCCGGCGAAGACTCCTACATGGATAAGTACGGGCGGGTGAATGTGCAGTTCTGGTGGGACCGGCTGCGAAAGGCGAACACCCCTGACAACACGCTGCTGCGCGTGGCGCAGTCATGGGCCGGCAAGGGATGGGGCACCTATTACTGGCCGCGTGTCGGCGACGAGGTGCTGATCGGCTTTATGGAGGGCGATCCGGACCAACCTATCGTCGTGGGCTCGGTCTACAACGGCACCAACATGCCGAAGTACGATCCCGCCGGGCAATACACGCTCTCCGGCATCGTCTCGCGCAGCTCCAAGGGTGGCGGTGCGGCCAACGCCAACGAGCTCCGTTTCGAAGACCTCGCCGGCAGCGAACAGATCTACATGAATGCGGAGAAGGACTTTGACCTGCACGTGGAGCACGACTGGCACACAGTCGTCGACAACGAGCAGCACATCAAGGTCACCTCGAACCGCTTCGATGAGGTCGACGGCGATTCGCATCTGCTGATCAAAGGCAAGCAGCAGGATGAAGTGGACGGCGATTCTCACCTGAACATCAAGGGTAAAAATGTTGTGCAGGTTGGCGGCGACCGCGAGCACACGATCAGCGGCAATCTGAAAGAGAGCGTGGGCGCGAACTCCCACATCAGCGTCTCCTCCAATCTGAACGAGCAGATCGGGCAAAATTATTCGCTGACTGTCGGCCAGAAGCAGGCGATCCAGGCTGGAATGAACTTCGATGTTACGGCGCCCGTGCAGATTTCGCTCAACTGCGGGCCGAACAGCATCGTGCTCAGTCCGGAGGGCATCGGGTTGAACGGCGCGGCAGGCTTTATCTCGATCGGGCCGGAGGGCGTGACCATCTCCGGTGTGATGGTCATGATCAACAGCGGCGGCGCTCCGGTCACCGGTTCGCCGGGAAGCGCGCAGAGTCCGCAATCGCCGAGCAGTCCCACTGCGCCGACCGCGCCGACATTTCCGGGCGACGATCCGTATTCCACGCCGTCATCCGACAGTTAGAGGAGAACGCAACACATGGGAATGCCCGCAGCCACCATCACCAGTGAGACCGCGCACGGCGGCGTGGTGATGGTGGGCTTTCCGCAGGTCATGATCAACTTCATGCCGGCTTCGCGCATCGGCGACATGCATGTGTGCCCGATGGTGACGGGCGTTGTGCCGCACGTGGGCGGTCCGTTCATCCTCGGATCGATGACGGTGCTGGTGGGCATGATGCCGCAATCGCGCGTGACCGATCAGCTCACGTGCGTGGGTCCTCCGGATGTGTGCGTGATGGGCGCCGAAACCGTGCTGGTGGGCGAGGCCGGTGCGGGCGGTGCAGCGGGTGCGATGGGCGGCATCTCGGCAATGGGTGCATCGGTGCCGGTGCAACCGCCGGCGACGACCACTTCGCCGCAGCCAACCTCAGAGCTGCAATCGGACGGCACCGTCAAAACCTCCGCGCCTGCGGGCAGCAGCCTGCCGCCGATCACGCTTTCATCGCCGGGCTTTCCGGATCTGCCGGCTGCGCAAACACCGAACTTTCAGTCCGTGCAGCCGGTGAATTTGCCAGCCGGGGCAACGCTCTACAGCACAGCTCCGAATCCCGGCAGTTATTGGACGCCGGACCCGCCGGCGGAACCGGTGGTCTCCACAGCGACGGTGCCGGCCGAAGGTTTGCAGGCATGGATCGGCAGCGCGGCGCCGCAGGGCCCGTTTCCTGGAGGCGCAACGCAGGTGTATGTTCCTCCGGGCACACTGCCCATCGCCAATCAGTCCACGGCAAAGAAGGGCATCTTTGGCGAATATTGTGCCGACCAGTTGATGCAATCACTGGGCTTCGAAAAGATGAACGGGCCTATGACGCAGCTGACGGACTCGCCAAAGGGTCCGGGCATCGACGGCGTCTACAAGAACACGAATCCGCCGCCGCAGTTTGTGGTAGCCGAGGCAAAGTACGGCACATCGAAGCTGGGCAACACAAAAAGCGGCAAGCAGATGAGCCCCAAATGGGTTGACCAGCGGCTGGACAAAGCCGTGGGCCCGGACCAGGCGCAGGAGATTCGGGATGCGACGCTGGATGGAGACGTGCAGCGCTGGGTGATCAACGTGGATCAGAATGGAAAAGCCACGCCTACAATTTTTGGACCAGGAGAGCCGTAGCGAATGGATCAGCCAGTACAAAAGAGAGACCCGCTGATGGACCAAGCGTATTTCGATCGCCGCGTCCAGGTTGAGGCGGAGGGCATCCCGAAATCGGAGGCTCGGCTCGAGCAGCCGTCCAAGGGTACGGCCGAGGACCGCGCCACGTATGCGTACTCCATCTTTCGCAGGCGCTATCAATTGCTGATTCTCCGCTACTCGCGCGGCGAGGAGATTGCGGCGATTGCGGAGGGATTTCCTGCAGTCATCGAATCATGGGAGCGCTATTTGAAGATGGAAGGGCACCAGCCGACGACGCTGGACCAGGACATCAACGATTATGTCTGCGCATTGTGGCTTGTCTCTCTGGCGATCCTCTTTGCCGTCAAAAAAGATGTATTCGAGCGGCTGCTCGCGTGTATCGGGCGGCCAGGACAGGACGCGCTGTTGGAGCGATTGATCGCATCGCGGGTTGCGGGGCGGCCTCCTGCGGATGAGTTACTGTTCCCCAAACCATACGAAGCCTTGTTGCAGGCGATCGATGCGCCGCCGGCGGAGCAGATGGCGCTGTTCAGGAAGTTTCTGAAGGCCTGGTATCCGGCGATGGGATCCGCCGATGCCTATTGGCACAACAGCCACAAAGGGCCCGGCGGCGGCGGATATTTTGGCTACTGGTGCATTGAAGCAGCAGGCGTGGTAGCCGCCTTCAAGATCGATGACAGCGGGTTTCGCGATTCGCCGAATTATCCCAAAGACCTGGCGAGTTACGGATTGAAGGCACAAGCAGCCGGCTGACACAGCGATTGCGAGCACTGTTTGCGAAGGTCGCACAATGATGGCGCAGAATGTTGAAGTTTCGGAGATGTTGGTCAACCGGCTGGCGGGGGCGTTCGGCGGCTTCGCCAAGGCAGCGGCCGACGGAGTTTCCATGGCGGAACTGAATCCGGAGTTTGCCGAGTCGGCGCAGTTGCGGGCGTGGAAGCAGCAGGCGGTGCCGTATCTTGAGCAGCAGAACGCATCACTGCAGCAGGCGATTGCGCATTTTTTGATCGGCGACGTGGAGCCGATTCTTGCTCACGCGGCGGAAAAACGCGGGCTCGGCAAGCGATTGGATGGATTCCTACTGGACTTTGCCGGCCCGGATCACGCGAAAATTCTGGAGCGGCTGGAGACCGCGGTCGTCATCGCCGCGTATCAGGTTTGCGTGGCTGCCGGCATCCCCTGAATGTATGAAGTTGCGGACCGGCAGGCACCCAAAATGAGGCTGAAGTCTTCCAACTCATTGGAATGGCTACAGCCCTAAAGCTCGGAAAGGACGGTTGGGTCGCATCACGTATGAGCGCCAACCCCGAACAATTCGCTGGCCACGCGTCTGCCGCCCGCATCGGCCGATGGATCATTCCGGCCATCCCATTCGGATGGACGTGGATTCCGGATTTCGGCATCCAGAAGCGTGCCGAGGGCGTGGTTCCGAGCAACGTGTACCTGCGCGAAGACCGGCTGTTGGCCGGCAATCAGCTCAATCTCTACATCCAGGCGCAGATCACTATCATGAAGAAGACGTTTTTGAATCCGGTAATTGCCGGACCTGCGCCGCTCACTTTTCCCGGCGCCGAAGAAGCTGCGCTGCTGATGCTGAAGCATCAGTCGATGCATCAGGTGACGGTATTTCAGGTGCAGCACTATGTCCGTAGCGGCAACTGGATCGGCATCGCCACGTTGACGACGCTTGAGTCCGAGCTTCTGAAGGTGCGCGCGGACTTTGATCAGTTCATGAAGCTGCTGCAAATCGAGCCCGCGCCCTCGGCGTAGATCTGATCCACCCATTGAGAATGTGTCGGTTGCGCGCCGCGCTGCGTCGGCTTCTGTTACACTTGAGAAAGCGCAAAAGAGGGATGCAACGCACCAGGCCGCGCCCTCCAAATGCGCTTCCGCACGCCAAGTTCGGGGAGTGGCTCAGCCTGGTAGAGCACCTGGTTCGGGACCAGGGGGTCGGAGGTTCAAATCCTCTCTCCCCGACCATAAACTGCTGATTCGGTTAGGCTCAATTCTCGCGGTTCCCGCAAATTCCACAATCTAAAGTGCAAGTTTTGCGTCCTAGTTGTGTCCAACCGCTGCTCCGTAGCGGCGACTACCCGGAGCACGTCCGGCAATTGCGTGCACCGAGGCCATGTTCCGGCATTCGGAAGAGTGATGCCGCCGCGACGTGCCCTCTGGCCGGGAGCAGTTCCCGTTCCAATTCATCTCCGTCCAGTGTCCTCTTTGCGGCGAACTGCGCCGTCTGGGGTCTTCCTCGGGCGACCTGACCAACTCGTGCACCACCAGCGGCGAACCGGAGGCCGGTAATGATGTTCGACCCCGATGCCCCACATGCCAAGAATCAACCGTGGCATGGTCTACTTCGGCGTTTGTCCCTTTCGGAACTGCGTCCGTGGCGAATTGAACCGCTGTAACTTAAAGTAGCCTGAGATAATCCACAACCCCGATTCTCCGCCGTCGCGATACTCCGCTCCATGCCCCGCATGGACTTCGTAGTAGTAGTTGCTCGACCGCCTAACGAACACCGGCTCCACTCGCATTGTCGGCTACTCTTCCCCATGCGCGGATGCGAGGATGCCCCGGCCAATGCGGTACTCGAAGGATTCGGGTGCCGATGCCTGAACGCTTTTCCCTTCGGAGTAACGAACGATGGCGCGGCCAAGAGGGTATTCGGAGTGTCGCTCGGCTGCTGCTGCGGCTTCGAGGAGAGTGAGTTCCGAAATGCCCGCCGCAGTATGCACCTCATCCACCACAGGAATGCCATAGGTGAGCGTGCCGGTTTTGTCGAGGAAGACGGTGTCATCGGACCTGAGATGCAAACGCAATGGTGGAAGCACTCTGTGCCTCCTGCGAAGGCATCAGCCGGAAATCGCTTGGCGCAGATTCAAGAGCAGGTGTGAAGGGCGCCGACCCGCGAGGCTGTAGACCATACAATGCTGCCACATTGACGTGCGGATTCTGCGCGACCCGCGGTCGCCGTATCGCCTGGTGCAGCACCGGTTGCACTTCCGCCACGCGCATTCGCGAACAGCGTGCGACATCCCGCTGAATCTGGCGCATTCGAATTAATGCAGGCAGACAGAATATTAGCCAGCGTGTGAATCTTGCAGCGCGTCTCCTCGCCGTTTTGCTGGCGGAGCAGGCCGGGGTTGGTAAATCCGGTCGCCACAGTAGCGAAGTACGCAGCCATCGACTCGGCGGAGCCCGCAGAGTCGGAGACGTGAGTTGCATCGACAGCACCCCCGGCCATCGCATAAGCGGCCGCCACTGTCGTCACGGCATTCAAAATGACAAACGGTTTGGTTGCGTCGAAGTTTCCGGCTTTGGGACAGGTTCCCAGCAAGGCCATCAACCCAATGGCAGCATTCGAGCCATCGCCGCCGCTGTTCCCCCCGCGCGCATACAAGTAGATCTCCCGCGCCGCCGTGCACTGGTAATCGCCGGCGATCGAAAAGCCTCCATATCTGTCCCTCAGCGCATAATAGCTGATTGCATCGGCCGGGATACCCGTAGCTACGCTCAAAAGAGAGACAGAGCCCTTGCCGTAACCGTCTGCACTCGCTTCCAGCACGTAGATCTCGCGCCTTCCACTGCCCTCGATTGACCGCCATTGACAAGTCCCTGAAGTGAGCGCGCCGACGCGCCATCCGTATCGAACCCATCCGGCTCCGATACGGCCACCCCACGCGGACCATGCCCGACTACAACACCGCCAGATCCACCGGAGCCGCCGCCCCCCGAACCGCCTCCACCGCCGCCCGAAGTGGTGCCCCCGCCTCCACCCGAAGTGGTTCCGCCACCACCCGAAGTTATGCCACCTCCGCCGCCACTGAGGTGCCGCCTCCGCCGGAAGTAATGATGCCGCCCGACCCGCCCGACCCGCCACTTCCCACTCCACCGCCAACCTCAACAGGCGTCGAATGGGAACAGCCGCCCAAAACCAAGCTGCAGACAAACGCGGAAATGGCGACTCTGGTTCCGTTAGTCATGGCGCCTTAAGAATGATAAAGAGATTGAGGTTCTCTCAACCCACCGCGGAAAGCCATCGC
>Ga0335072_10012438_pt1 | contig 12150 bp, 11 predicted proteins | sample Lox_Sample_21_FD_206725 | JGI IMG/M metagenome (GOLD analysis project Ga0335072, IMG submission 206725) | Soil microbial communities from Loxahatchee National Wildlife Refuge, Florida, United States - Lox_Sample_2.1 | ecosystem: Environmental > Terrestrial > Soil > Wetlands | place: USA...
GGATACCGTCGAATTGGGGGGCCAGGTTCACGGTCGGAGCCGTCCCGGTGTTCAAGTACCTCGAGAGCCGCGACGTCGACGAGGTCGGTTACACGCTGCGGACCGCGTCGCTGATGACCGGCCCCGAGAACCACTTCGACGAGCGGGACCCGTCCGACTACCAGCTGTTCGGGATCCACTATCTGATCCTCCCCGCCGGCTCGCCGGCCCCGATCTCCGCGGATCTGGTCGCGGTGTCCGGTCCGTATTCGCTGTGGACGACCCCGAGCGCGGGCTACCTCCACGCCGGCACGATCGTCGGCTCGCTCGCAGCCAACCGGACCGACCTGGGCGCACGCAGCGCCCGTGTGCTCAATTCAACGCTCGCCGAACACGGCAATTATTTTGATGTTGATTTCGGTGCTCGCCCGGCCGCCGGGTTGCCATTGCCCGGACCGTCACCGCCAGCGACGGCGCCCGGCGACATGACCTCCGAGGACGACGACCTCGCACAAGGGGTCGTCACCGGCTCCGTCACCATGCGCCGGGCGGGAATCGTGGTCCTGAGCGCCTCGTTCGACGACGGCTGGACGGCGACCGTCGACGGCCGCGCCAGCGCCACGAGGATGGTCGCGCCGGCGCTGGTCGCGACCGACGTTCCCGCGGGCACGCACACGGTCCGCTTCCGCTACGGGGGGTACTCGGGCTACCCGGAGCTGTTCGCATTGTGCGCGCTGACGCTCGCCGTGTTCGCCGGCGCCGGCGCGCTGCGCCGGCGGGCGTCGAGATCGACGCCCTAAGACCCGCCGATCGTGTTGTCGAGGCGCCAGGTCTTGCCGCCGTCTTTTGAGACGTATTGCGTCGCGACGCTGCTCGCGCCGCTCGTCTGGCCGTCGACGAAAGCCACCAGATGGCCCTTCGGGTTCTTGAGTACCGCGACCGGGAGCCCGGTGAACGTCGCGCGATACCAGTGCGCGCCGCCGTCCGGGGTGGCATCGATCACCTGCCCGCCGCCCCAAGCGAAGATCTTCTTCGTGCCTCCGGCACCGATGTACGCGACCGCCAGCGGGGCCTGAGCCGCGTTGAGGTGCAGCGCCGGGCCGTTCGTCTTCCACGTCTTGCCGCCGTCGGTCGTCGCCGCCGGATACTGCGCCTGGCCATTCTGGACGAGCCCGTAGCCGCGGTTCGCGTCGATGAACACCCGATTTCCGTAGACCTCCGAGGCGGCGACTTTGGTGCCGGGGGCGAGCGTGCCGGAGGGCCGGCTGATGAGCGTCCCGGTGACGGTCTGCTGCGGGCCGGCGGCACTGGCGATCGACGCGCCCGCGCCGAGCGCCACTGCGCTCACCACCAGTAACGAAACGACGATACGCATGAAACCTCCCCTTCGACGGAGCCCCTTGGTCGGCGCAGCCTAATGCAGCACCAGGCGGAGCGCGATGATCAGCAGGCCCAGCAGGGCGCCGAACAGCGTCTGCAGCACGAGCTCGCGTCCCGACACTTTGGCCCGCACCCCGGCCATGACCTCGATCAGCATGACCATCACCGCCGCGGTCACCAGCGCCGTTATGACGGCGGTCTCGAGCGACGCGCCGATCGCCCAATCGATCAGCAGCGCGATGAGCGGTATGGCCGCGCCGAACAGGATCGGCACCTGCTCCCCCATGATCCGCCCGAGGTCGGCAAAACGGGCGGGTTCGCGGTCCTTCAGGCGGTGTGAGGCGAATTCGGCGTAGGAGTGCGCGAGCCAGTAGACCAGCATCGTGATGACCACCGCGCCGACCGTCTCGGCATACGTCTCGCTGGCTGCCGACTCCGCCGCGAGCAGGGCTCCCACGGTCATAAGGCCGTAGATCGCCGCGCTCAGGTCAGAAAGCATTGCCCCCCGTCCGCCTGGCCAGCAAAACCGCTGCGCTGGCGGGCCGGCGCGCTACGGCGTCGGTCCGGTGGTTCTCGGTCCCTTGGCCGGGATCGCCGCCTCGAGCCAGCGGCTCAGGGCGCGGCGGCCGACAAGCGTGATCTCGCCGTCGGCTCCGAGCCAGTCGCGGACCCGCAGCTCGCGGACGATCCCGAGCGCGTCGCTCGGTCCCGGGCCGTCGCCTCTTCCCGTCAGCGCATCGGTGCCGGGCTCGACCATCCAGCGCCCGGACTCGAGCGCCGCCAGCGCGATGCCCTGCTCGTCGGTCGGGAGGTCCAGCGGGTGCGGCGCCGCGCTCCGCAGCGGATCGTCGCTTCGGAACAGGTCGTCGCTCCGCGGCCGGTTCGGGGCCGTGGGTTCGCGATGCTGGGACGGCATGCGGAACGGCAGATCCTCGTCGATCCTCTCGGCCTGGGATCGCAGCCAGCTCCCCGCGCTCTCCACCCAATCCCTCGCGGCGCTCGCGTCGACGCCAAACATCTGGGCGAACTCGTCTACATCGATGTTGTCCACTGCACGTTCGACGGAGCGTCCCAACTCGCGCGCGATCTCGCGCAGCGTGTCCTCGAAGCTCCCGCCGGTAGGTTCGTCTTCAGCCATGAGCACATGATGGCACGCTCCAGATCGATTCAATGGACGGACCATGAGCTGCGACTGGCTGCTGGTCGACGGATCGAGCATGATCTTCCGCGCCTTCTACGGCGTTCCCGCGGGCGAGCCCGGCCCGGATGGGTTCCACGTGAACGCGATCCGCGGCTTCCTCGAGCGGCTTGGCCGCCTCGTCGTCCAGCGCCGGCCACGGCATCTCGCCGTCGCCGACGATGAAGCCTGGCGCCCGGGCTGGCGCGTGGAGCTGGTCCCGACCTACAAGTCCCACCGGGTGGCCGAACCGGTCCCGCCGGGGCTCGAGCCGCAGTTGCCGGTGATCCGCGATCTCCTGGCGGCGATCGGGGTCGACATGGTCGGGGTCGCCGAGCACGAGGCCGAGGACGTGATCGCCACCTGGTCACGGCTGGCTCCTGGGACGGTCGAGATCGCCAGCGGCGACCGCGATCTGTTCGCGCTCGTCGAGACCCCGCGGGTGTGCATTCTGTACCCGGAGAAGGGCGGCCTCGCCGTGATCGACGAGGACGAGGTGACGCGCCGCTACGACATTCCGGGCCGGCGCTATGGCGACTTCGCGATCCTCCGCGGCGATCCCTCCGACGGTCTCCCCGGGCTGAAGGGGGTCGGCGCTGTCACCGCCGCGGGCATGATCCGCCGTCACGGTGACATCGCCGGCGTGCTCCGCGACCGCGACCTCCGCCAATCAGATCGCGAGTACCTCGAGAATGCGGTCAGGATCGTGCCCCCGGTCGACGATCTTCCGATCGATCTACCCGCCGGCCGGCGGGACGCCTACCCGGTCGACAGTGCGGCGATGGACGCTCTCGCATCCCGTTACGGTGTACGAGACGCGTGCGCGCGCCTGGTGAGCGCCGTGCGGAGGCTCGCGTCGAGACCGTGAGCCGTCACTGCCGCGGGAGCACGGTCAGCACCAGCCGCGACGGGCGGTCCGCGTTGTGGTGCAGCACGTTCTGCGCGATCACGCCTTCGGTCGCCAGCGTCTGGTCGCCTTCGGTGCCGAGGTTGACCGCGAACTTGGGGTGCGCCGACGACGCGATCTCGACCCGGATCCGGTGGCCGGCCTCGAAGCGCTGCGCGGTGTCCCACATCTCGACCGCGACCTCGTAGATCTCGCCGGGCTCCACCGGCAGTGGCCGCTCGTGACCGTCGCGATAGCGGAGCCGGATCAACCCGTCGCACAGTCGCTGCGCGAAGCCATTCGGATGCACGTCGAGCAGCTTCGCCGCGATGTCGGTGTCCGCGGCCGACGTCGACACGTGCGCCACGACCCTTACGGGGCCGATCACGTCGAGCGGCCCGGTGAGAACGTCGCTCGTAAACACGAGCACGTCGCCGCGCGTCTCGACCCCGGCGAAGTCGTCGGGACCGCCGATCTGTGCCGAGGAGGCGCCGGTTATGAACGGGACCGGGCGGTCGGGATCGTGCACCCACTCGTCGGCGGGTGCGCCCGCCGGCGGCGGATCATCGCCGAGGCGACCGTCGCCGAACCGTGAAGTGGCTCCGCCGTCGCTGTCGAGGTACCAGACTCGCTCGGCGCTCCCCGGGGGTGGCCACGCCGGCAGATCGTGCCACTCGTTCGCGCCCATCAGGAACATGCGCACGGGCGCAGCCGGTTGCGCCGGCGCCTGGCCGCGAACCATCTCGTCGAGGAAGCCGGTCATGATCCCGTACAGGTCGACGACCGAATCGTGGCCGAAGTCGAGCTCGCCGAGCGTCCGATCCGAGTTCACCTGGTGGCCCCACGGGCCCATCAGCAGGCGCTGTCCGGGCCGGCTGGCCTTCGTCATCATGGCGAAGTTCGCGGGGGTCGCGATCTCCTCGTCGTCGTACCAGCCCGAGATATGCAGCACGGGCACGTCGACCTCCGCGATCCGGTGCTGATAGCGGAGCGGCTCCCAGTAGTCGTCGAGCGTCTGGTGACGGCATTCCTCGCGCCACAGCGCGGAATGAAAGCCCGCAGCGTCGTCGAGGTCGACGAGCGGCCGGTGCCGGTAGACCTCGATCCAATCGACGGCGCCGGTGTACTGCGGGACGCGGCCATCGGTCATCCGGTACCAGTGCACGTGCATCGGCCCGGGCACGCCGGTCGGGTTCTCGACAAACGGATCGGCGGGCGTGACGAGCACGATCATCGCTCGCAACGCCGGCGGGTGGTGCAACGCGGTCAGCCACTGGATCCGTCCCGGATAGCTCCCGCCATAGGTCGCGACCGCACCGTCGCACCAGTCCTGACCGGCCGCCCACGCGATCACATCGACCCCGTCGACGCCGTCGTTCCGGTACGGGTCGAACAGCCCATCGGAGTCGCCGCGCCCGCGCACATCGACCCAGACCGCCGCGTACCCGGCCCTCGCGAACGCGTCGGCGCGCTCGGTGGCGCGGTCTCCCCCGCGCCCGTACGGAGTGCGCATCACGACGGCGGGCGCCGGCCGCTCCGCCGGCAGCACCAGATCGGCGGCGAGCGTGATCCCGTCGCGCGTCGGAATCCGGACGTTGAAGCGGCGGATGAGCGTTGAGTCGGGGGCGGGCGGCATGGTCAGGTACGGCCCGTTCAGCCGCAGCCGGTGATACCGCCGTCGAGCGGGATCACCGCGCCGGTCAGGTACGCGCCGGCGCGCGAGGCGAGGAACACGGTCAGACCGGCAGCGTCGTCGGGCCGCCCGATACGACCGAGCGGGACCATCCGCCCGACCTCGGCGCGCTTCTCGGGCGTGTCGAGCATGAACGCCATCATCTTGCTCTCGAACGGCCCCGGGGCGATCGCGTTGACCGTTATCTGCTCGGAGGCCAGGCGCCGCGCGAGATGGCGGGTGAGCATGTGGACGGCGGCCTTGCTGGCGCTGTAGCTGTAGTTCTCGACAAGCGGGACGCGGATGCCGTCGATCGAGCCGATGTTGATCACCCGTGCCGGATCCTCCGGGCTGGCCGCCGCCCTGAGCGCCGGCAGCAGCCCGACCGTCATGTGGAACATGCCCTCGAGGTTGGTGTGGATGACCCGATCCCATCCGGCCGCGGGGAACTCCTCGAGCGGCGCCCCCCATGTCGCCCCGGAATTGTTGACGAGGATGTGCAGCGCGTCGAAGCGCGCCCGCACAGCCTCGGCGAGCGCGCCGGCGCCCTCGGGCGTCGACAGGTCTGCCGGGATCGCCTCGCAATCGCCGAACGACCGCAACTCATCGGCCGCGGCCTCGAGGTCCTCGGCCTTGCGCGACGCGATCACGACGCGCACGCCGGCCTGGACTAGGCCTCGCGCGATCATCAGCCCGATTCCGCGACCGCCGCCCGTCACGAGCGCGTTCTTGCCGGACACGTCGAACAGGTCCACGCGGGCATCCTATGCCTCCGCAGTTCGTGTCCCGCCGACGCTCAAGAACCGTGCGCGATATGTCGATCATCCGGGTGTCCGGGGAAACCGGACGGTTGTCCCCTCCGCGAACGAATCGTTCGGCCTTGCGACGACTGAAGCACGATCAACGAGTAGAGATTCATCTGAACAGCGACGATCACGCTGTCAGCTGTCGGGTTGCCTCCGTGGAAGGGAGCGTCGCGACGCTCAGGTTGATCCGCGAGGTTCCTGCCGAGGTGCTCGAGCAGTTCACGCCCGGGGCGCTCGGTTACCTGCTGTTCGAGCACCGCGGCGCGATGACCGCGCTGAAGGGCATCGCCACCGCGAGCCCGACCGGGCCGGCCGAGCTCGCGTTCGTCGTGATCGACGGGGTCCAGCTGCCAGAACGCCGCGCCGCCGCGCGCGTCGATGTCGGCGCTGTCGCCCGGATCTCGCCGTCGGCCGGGGCCGGCCACGCCGAAGGCGTCGAGGCCACCGCGGCCAACGTGAGCGCCGGCGGCGTCCTGATCGAGCGACCGGCCGGGCTCGCCGACGGCCCCGGTTTCCGGCTCGAGCTCGTGCTCGACGACGATCCGGCGCCGATCCGCTGCGCCGCCACCGTCGTCCGCGAGACGGCCACGCATGTCGCGTTGAAGTTCACCGACATCGCCGACGCGGATCGCATTCGCCTCGCGGGCATAATTCGCCACCGCGCGCTCGCCGCCTAGCTGCGCCTCACGGCTCGTACGAGCCCGGCGTCCAGGCGCGGGTGCTCACTCCGATCGCGTTCCACGCGTTGATCGTCACGATCAGGCCGACCAGCGCACCGACCTCGGCTTCGGTGAACTGCTCGGCGACCGCCTCGTACGCCTCGACCGGCACGTGGTCGTTGGCCAGCAGCGTGACCGCCTCCGTGAAGGCGAGCGCCGCACGCTCGCGCTCGGTGAAGAATGGCGTCTCGCGCCAGGCGCTGAGCGAGTAGAGCCGCTGCTCGGTCTCGCCAATCGCGCGCGCGTCCTTGGTGTGCATGTCGATGCAGTAGGCGCAGCCGTTGATCTGCGAGGCTCGGATCCGCACCAGCTCGCGTAGGGGCGGGTCGAACTCGACCTTGTCGAGTTGCTTGGTCGCGGCGTGATCGAGATGGGCCATAGCCTTGGCGAACTCGAGCGCATGGGTGTCGAAGTCGAGTCGGACAGGGATCTCGTATGGGGACTGTGTGGTTGTCATGGCCCCAACCTATCGGGAATGCGGCCCGTAGTTAGGATCCATTCTGATGCCAAAAACATGGGCCATTTCTGGTGTCGATCTGCACCTCGACCTCGAGGGGACGCGGGTGCGCACCGCGCTCGAAAAGGCACTCCGTGACGCGGTTTCGACCGGCCGGCTCGGATCCGGGAGCCGCCTGCCGTCCTCGCGGGCACTCGCCGCCGACCTCGGCATCGCGCGGAACACGGTCGCCGATGCCTACGGCCAACTCGTCGCGGAGGGCTGGCTCACCGCCGTGCAGGGCTCGGGGACGCGGGTCGCGCAGCGGCCCGAGGCGGCCGAGCCGACGGCGCCGGCGCGGTCGACACCCGGCCGGCGGATCCGCTACGACCTCAGTCCCGGGTCGCCCGACGTGTCGGCTTTTCCGCGCTCGGCGTGGCTCAGCGCGGCCCGCCGCGCGCTCGCCGGCGCGTCGTTCGGAGCGCTCGGCTACGCCGACCCGCGCGGGCAGCCGGAATTGCGAGCCGCGCTCGCGGAGTACGTCGCGCGCGCCCGTGGGGTCCGGGCGACCCCTGACCGCGTGGTGGTGTGCTCGGGCTTCACGCAGGGGTTCCGGCTCCTGTGCGAGGCGCTCATCGCGCGCGGCGCGAGGTCGCTCGCGATCGAGCGGTACATCCAGCCCGCCACGGCCGAGATCGCGCGCGCGTGCGGCCTCAGGCTCGCGCCGATCGGCGTCGACGGCGACGGCGCCGCGGTCGAGCAACTCGCCCCGGCCGACGCCGCCTTGCTGACGCCGGCCCACCAGTTCCCGATCGGCGCGCCACTGTCCGCGCGCCGTCGAGTGGTCGCCGTCGAGTGGGCGCAGACATCGGACGGGCTGGTCATCGAGGACGACTACGACGGCGAGTTCCGCTACGACCGCCACCCGCTCGGGGCGTTGCAGGCGCTGGCCCCGGAGCGAGTGGTGTACGCCGGGACCGCGAGCAAGACGCTCGCCCCAGGCGTCCGCCTCGGCTGGCTCGTCCTCCCCGGGGATCTCGTCGACGACGTCGTCGCCGCCAAGTCGCTCGCGGACCGCAACAGCAGCGCGATCGACCAGCTCACGCTCGCCGAGCTGATCGTCTCCGGCGCCTACGACCGCCACGTGCGGCGCTCGCGTCTGATCTACCGGCGCCGGCGAGACCGGCTGGTGGCGGCGCTCCGCCTCCACGCGCCGGCGGTCCGGATCTCGGGGATCGCCGCCGGCCTGCACGCCCTCCTCGAACTCCCCGACGACCTGGACGAGCAGGCCGTCGTCGCCGGCGCGGCCGAGCGCGGGCTGTCGCTCCAGGGGCTCGGCGAATACGCGTACGGTGCCCACACGCACCCTCCCGCACTGGTCGTCGGCTACGCCAAGCCCCCGGAGCATTCGTTCACCGGTGCCGTCGCCCGGCTCGCGGCCGTCCTGCGCGACGCTACCGGCTGACCGCGGCGCCGGGTTGCAGGCGCGCCGGCGCCGGGGTGTCGCCGGTGCGGTGCCGCGTGCGGAGCAGCACGACCACCGTGACCGCCCCGACGAGCGCGGCGCCGACCGCCGTCAGCAGCGCGATGTTCATCGCGGTTACGAACGCCGTGTGCGCGCGGTCCGGAATCGGCGCCGGCAGGTGGGCGGCCACCGCGAACGACCCCTTGACCTTCGCCGCGACCCGGCTGGACAGTCCGGCGACGTCGACGTGACTGCTGTAGGTCGAGGTCAGGATGCTTCCGATGACCGCGATCCCGATTGCGCCTCCGACCTCGCGCGAGAGGTCGTTGAGCGCCGATCCGACGCCCTGGCGCGCCGGCGGGAGCGCCTCGGTGATCGCCGTCGTGGCCGGGGTCATCGCCGCCCCCATGCCGATTCCGAGCAACGCGAGTCCGGCGGCGAGCAACCCGTAGCTGGTGTCCGTGCCGAGCTGGGCGACGATCGCGAGCCCGGCGGCGACCAGGACGAGGCCTCCCGCGACCACCCAGCGCGCGCCGAACCGCGCGGCGAGCCGAGGCGCTAGCCGGGAGGTCGGCATCATCGCGGCCGCCAGCGGCAGCACCTCGAGCGCGGCCAGCAGCGGCGTCGCCCCGCGTACGAGCTGGAGGTACTGGAGGATGATGAACGTGTAGCCGTAGAACGCGAAGAACTGGATCAGGATCGACGTGGTCCCCGCGGTCAGAGTCCGCTCGCGGAACACGCGCGGGTCGAGCAGCGGATGGTCCTGTCGCAGCTCCCAGACCACGAACGCGGCGAGCAGCACGCCCGCGAGGGCCAGACCGGCGACCGTCCGCGCCGCGAGCCACCCGTAGGTGGGAGCCTCGATCACCGAGAACACGAGCGCCACCAGCGCCACCACGGCGATGGCCGCGCCGCCGACGTCGAGGCGGGGAGCGTCGGGGTCGGCGGACTCGGGGACGAACCGCAGCGTGCCGGCGAGCGCGAGCGCCGACAGGACGACGTTCAGCCCGAAGATCGACCGCCACGAGAACCCCGCCAGCAGCAACCCGGACGCCAGCAGCCCGAGGACGGCGGCTCCGCCCGCGACGCCGGCCCAGATGCTGACCGCACGCGCCCGCTCCGCCGGCGGGAACGTGCCCGTGATCGTCGACAGCGTCGCCGGCATCACCAGCGCCGCCCCGAGGCCGAGCACCGCCCGGAGCGCGATCAGCTCGGTGGCTGACGAGGTGGTCATCGCGATCGCAGACCCGGCGCCGAAGATCACGAGGCCGGCGATCAGCGCGACGCGGCGACCGTAGCGATCGCCGAGCGCCCCGCCGGGCAGGAGCAGCGCCGCGAACGCGAGCGAGTACGCGTCGATCACCCACAGGAGCTGGGTCTGGGTGGCGTGCGTATCGCGCGCGATGTCGGGGAGCGCGACGTTCAGGGAGGCCATCGCCGCCACGACTGCGGCGAGGGCCAGGCAGACCACGGCGGTGATCACGCCGTGGCGAGGGGATGAGGTGTCGGTGGTTAGTTTCATCATGTGGTGAGACTAACTTCATCACTTGATGAAATCAAGGGGCGCGCGAAAGTTTTTTGCAGGCGCAGGGGCGCCCGTTCCGGCGCGCGGTCCGCGCCCTCCGCGCCGTCCGCGCCCTCCGCGCGCCCGCGCCGTCCGCGCGCGGGACTCGGCGCGTGGTCAGCTGAGGCGGCCGGTGAGGTAGCGCTGGATGTTCGGCGCCACCAGCGCCACCAGCTCGTCCTCGGGCAGCGACGCGATCGGCTCGATCTCCCACACCCACCGCATCATCACCAGCCCGATTACCTGCGTGGCGACCAACGATGCCCGGAGCAACCGCTCCTCCCCCTCGATCCGGTCCGCGATCGCCGGCAGCAGGCTGGCGGTGACGAACGCGCGGAGCTTCTCTCGAGTCCGCGGCTCGTGCGCGGCCGTCATCAGGATCGAGCCGAGCACTTCGCTGATCTCAGGCTGGTTCCAGCCCCAGATCACGTTGCGCACGATCGCCTCGCCGCGCTCGCGGAGCGGGACGGAGTTAGTCGTGGCGATCGAGTCCAGCCACGCATCCGGCGGGCGCGTGCTCGCGTCGAGCAACTCCTCCTTGGACGAGAAGTAGTAGTGGAGGAGCGCAGGGTCGACGTCGACCTCTCGCGCGACGCCGCGCAGCGTCGTGCCCGCCCATCCGTTGCGCGCGAACGACGCCCGCGCCGCGTCGATGATCCGCTCGACCATCACCCCCGGCTCCTCGCGCGGGCCGCGCGGCTTCCTCGGCGCTTTCTTCCCTGTGCCTGCCATCTGGAGCCTCTATTTCATCACACGATGAAGCTGCCGCCGGCCGCCCCCGGTGCATTACCCGCCAAAGCGGCCCCAGCGTGCCCGCGCCGGCGACATAAGCGCCTCGGAGGCGCTTATGTGCACACGGGAGCCGCGACGTCGGAGGTTTGGCGAGAAATGCACCGGCTGATCGGCGACACTCATCCCACCGATGCCAAATGCGGAGGTGATCGTCGTCGGACTCGGCGCGATGGGCAGCGCCGCCTGCTTCCAGCTGGCGACCCGCGGAGTGTCGGTGATCGGGATCGACCAGTACTCGCCGCCCCACCCGTGGGGCTCGACCCACGGTGACACCCGCGTCACCCGCGAGGCGATCGGGGAAGGACGGGAGTACGTGCCGCTCGTGCGCCGGTCGCACCAACTGTGGCAGGAGATCGAGCGGGAATCGGGGGCGCGCCTGCTCACGCAGTGCGGGATTGTCGTGCTCGCTTACCCCTCGAGCGAGTTCCTCGACGAGACACGGGCGTCGGCCCGGGCATACGGGATCGCGCACGAAGATCTCACCAATGCCGAGGCCGGCAGCCGGTTCCCGATGTTCGCGCTCGACGACGAGATCGTCGCGTATTACGAGCCCGGGGCGGGCTATGTACGGCCAGAGGCGGCGGTTGCCGCGCAGCTCGGGCTCGCGCGCGGCGCCGGCGCGCAACTGAGGTTCGGCGAGCGCGTCGAGAGGTGGTCGGCATCGGACAACGGAATCACGGTCACGACCGATACAGACACCCACCACGCAGATCAGCTGCTCCTGTGCGCCGGCGCGTGGATCGGCGATCTGTTCCCCGAGGGTCGCGACACGTTCGCGGTCTACCGCCAGCTTCTGTACTGGTTCCCGATCCGCGAGGGCTACGCCGAACTCCGCGACATGCCGGGCTTCATCTGGGATCTCGGCGGACGGCAGGATGACGTCGTTCACCTCGACGGCTTCTACGGACTCCCGGCGATCGACGGTCCCGACGGCGGCATGAAGGTGGCGGCCGAGTCGTACGAGCATACGGCTACGCCGGACGGCCGCCAGCACCCGGCGACACATCAAGAGAGCAAGGGCATGTACGAACAGTGCATCGCGCCGTACCTCCCGTGGCTCGGCCAGACGCCGGTCAGGACGGTCTCGTGCCTGTACACGAGCACGCGCGGCAACCGGTTCATGATCGACCGTCACCCCGAGCACGACTCGGTCCTGATCGTGTCCGCGTGCTCGGGTCACGGGTTCAAGCACTCGCCGGCGATCGGGGAGGCCGTCGCGGAGTGGTTGACCGGGCATCCGCCCGCGATCGACCTCGGCTCGTTCGGCTTCTCAA
>Ga0335072_10012440_pt1 | contig 12149 bp, 4 predicted proteins | sample Lox_Sample_21_FD_206725 | JGI IMG/M metagenome (GOLD analysis project Ga0335072, IMG submission 206725) | Soil microbial communities from Loxahatchee National Wildlife Refuge, Florida, United States - Lox_Sample_2.1 | ecosystem: Environmental > Terrestrial > Soil > Wetlands | place: USA: Florida...
ATTTCCTCGCTAAATGCCAGCTTCCGGACTACGGCTCCGGGAAACACTTCAACGCTCTCCGTTCGTCAGGGCATCTGCCTCAATGCGTGCTGGCTCGTCGATAGCCGATTGCCAACGGTACGGCGCACACGGCGCAGATACCCACGGTCCACAGCAGTACCCCGATGATCGGAAATAGGACCGGACCGCCCATCGATAATCCGCGCATCGCCGCAACGGCGTTGCTCACTGGCTGATGGGCGACGATCGGCTGAATCCAATGCGGATATTGGTCCAGCGGCAGCAGACCCGTGGAGAAGAAGATCGCGATTGCTTGCGTCATCTCGACCCCCTCAACGACGATTACTTGCGAGGCGTATAGCGCCACAGTGGTTACGATAACGGCGAATGCAGTACCCAGTATCACCGGAACCGTGAGCCACATGAGGCTCGCGATCACACCCTGTTGGAACCGGAAGCCCATTAGTATCCCCACACTCAGCATCACGACGGTGGTGAACAGAATCCGAGTCGCGTCTGCGAGGATGCGGGCAACCAGGCCAGATGCCCGGTGCACCGGCAGCACCCACAATCGGGAAAGCATCCCGCTGGAGCGCTCCCGCATCAAGTCGATCGCGACGAACGTTGATCCAGTGATCGCGGCGCCCAGGGCGATTAGCGGAACGATGCTGTACATCGCGTTGTTGTGGGTCATGGCGTAAATCAGGTTGCCGAGCACGATCTTCAACACCAGCATGAACAGGATCGGAAACACGAGCGCTTGGATGACTGTGACGAGGTCACGCGCCCACCGAGTAAGTATCCGCTTGGCCTGCAACAGCGAATGCGAAACGAGCAACCGAACTGAGTTCTCCGGGAACTGCGAGTACACGGGTGCAAACCCGACTTCCTGACTTGTCACAACGCTGGTCATCGGGATCATGGCCGCCTGGACAAAACGAGGATGGACAAAGGCACCATGACCACCAGGAAACCGAACAGCCACAACAACGTTGGCGCCATGACGGGCCATGTCACCGGTACGGCCGTCTTGGTGGTGTCACCGGCCAGGGCGCGCAGCGCCACTACGAACTGGGTGATCGGTTGGTTACGGACAAAGGGATGGATCCAATGAGGAAACAACCGCAGCGGCATGAGACCGACGGACAGGAGTCCGAATATCAAGATGGGCAAGCTCAGCAGCGGCAGCATCGCGTCGGGGTTCTTGGTAGCGGTGCCAAGCAGGTCAGCGCCGAATGACAGCAATGTCCCGATCGCGATCGCCAAGACGCAATAACCGGCGATATAGACGGGTCCGCGATGGAAGTGGAATCCTATCGCGGAGCCGCAGATCAGGGCTATCACCAACCCAACGCAGCATCGGTACACGGCGGCTGACACGCGGGCGAGCACCGGCGTCAACGGGGCGATCGGCATGGACTTGAATCGCCGGTTGATGCCTAGCAGGGAATCGGTTGCCGCCCGGAACGCGATAGCGGCGAATGCGATGGACAGCAGCACGATCAGCGGCGTGATGTATTGCCCTAGGCTGCTGGCGACGCCTGAGGCGCCCCCACCCGCATAGTGATTCCACGGTATGGCGAACGGTATGTAGAAGCCCACCGTGAAGGCCACCGGTGCGGCGACCGCGGTGACTATCTCAGCGTCGCGGAGGCTCGGTATGACGAAGCGCAGAGTGAGCACCCACCACTGCTGGAGCATGGACGGGAGTGGCTTCTCCAGGGGCTGGGGTGATGATACTGAGGTCGGTGCCGAAGCCCGGTCGAAGGCCGGTGCGCTCATCGCATGGCCCCCGACACCAGACGGCTCAAAGCGTGGGCCTCGCTGGGATCCGCTGTCATGGAAAGGAATACGTCATCGAGTGACGGCCGGCGCAACGCAATGTCGGCCAGCTCGATATTCGCCTCGTCGAGCCGACGCGCGGCCTCGATGAGCGTGCGCGTCCCGTCCTGGGCCGGCATCGTGATCCGGTCTGATTCGGCTGTCATAACGGCCCGGCTTTGTTCGGGCAACAGCGAACCGAGCGCTTTGACGATAGCGGGCAGATCGTTCAGATCGCGCGGCACTATCTCGCAGAAAGTGTCGCCGGCGCGGTGCTTGAGCTCGTTCGCGGTGCCGTCCGCGATGATCTTGCCGTGATCGATCAAGATGATCCGGTCACAGAGCGCGTCCGCTTCCTCGAGGTATTGCGTGGTCAACAGTGTGGCAACGCCCATCTTCTTGAAGCTGCCCACCAGATCCCAAATGGCTTGCCGGCTCCTTGGATCTAGCCCGGTGGTGGGCTCGTCTAAGAAGGCCACCTGGGGTTGGACCACCAACCCGCACGCGATGTCGATCCGTCGACGCATCCCGCCGGAGTAGGTTCTCACTGGCCGCTTGCCGGCATGGGTGAGGCGAAATTGGTCGAGCAGTTGCTCTGCCCGTTTGCGTGCTAAGGACTTGTTCAGCCCGTACAGTCGACCGAATAGCACCAGGTTCTGCTTACCGGTAAGCCCATCGTCGACGGCCACCTCCTGCCCGGTGACCATGATCGAGCGGCGCACACCGGCCGGCTCGGAGACGACGTCGTAGCCGGCGACGGTCGCCGTGCCTAGATCCGGCCGGGTCAGCGTCGACAAGATGTCCACCATGGTCGTCTTGCCCGCGCCGTTCGGGCCGAGCAGACCGATCACTTCACCGCGTCCAACGTCGAAACTCACCTCATCCAGGGCCACAATCTTGCCGAATGCCTTGCGAACCCCGCGAACCACCACGGCCATGTCGTTGTTGTGCATCAAAGTCACCTCAGCCGGCATCCAGGCTCGACATGTCCACCAGAGCGCCCTCTTGGGGTTCCCCGACCATTTCGCTTTCCTCCAGCTCGGCCACGATTGCCTCTTTGATCAGCTCGCTGAGGGCGAGCGGGAACGTCCGCGCCAGCGTTTCTACCGTTGCCTGCCGGATCCGGCGGGTGTCGTACCACCAGTCGAGATGCAGTGAGCCGGCGGTCCGATATGCCCGGAGTTCGAGGGCGTGGCCCAGGCCGGGGATCCGTTCACGCACCGGCATCGTGTTGTCGGAGTCGAACTGCACCGGGGCATCGACGGACGGCAGCTCGGGAATCATGCCCGAATAGCGGAAGTGGATGTCAGGTGTGCGTTGCGCACCCAGAACGCGTCCGGTTGGCGCGTATAAGTACCGCAGCAGCCCGTATCCAATTCCGTAGTGCGGAACGGATTTAAGGGTGTTGCGCACGGCGTCCAACTCCCGCATCGCCGCGGCGCCCTCCCCGCTCGCGCAGGTCAAGGGAACCGGGTAGTACGTCGTGAACCAGCCAACGGTCCTGCGCAAGTCGACATCCGGTCGCAGCACCGAGCGCCCGTCACCTTCGAGTTCCACGGCGAGCACACCGTCACCGACCGTTTTGGCTATCGTTCGGCCCAACCCGGCCAGCAGGATCGCCTGAATCGACCGTCGGAACCTGCGCCTGGCGTCGTCCACCTCAGATGTCTGCTCGGCGTTGAGGGTGCACGACAACCGGGTCAGATCGTCGGCGCTGGGTGGCTCCGCCGCAGCGGAATCGGCTAGCCACAAGTTCGTCTTGTTGGAATTCGCGATCCAACTGGAGCGGGTGTCGAGGGCGGCCGGATGTGTCGCGAGAGCCGCCGTGCGCAGTGACCATTCGCGCCAGCTGGTGGTGATCGGTTCCAGTGCGATCTCCTGCTCCGCCAGCCGTTGCCCGAACGCGGTGATGATGTCGGTCCCCAGGATTTGGCGCCCTAGGTCGTCGGCAACCATCTCCTGCACGCCGAGACCCAGGTAGTGCGGACCGCCGTGAGCGGCAGTGATATGCACGGCGATCAGCGGCGCGTTCGAATCACTTTGATTAGCAATCAGTTCGGCCAGGATGTCAGACGCCGCGACCCGCTCCGCCGCGCTGCCGGCGGCCAGATCATCGGGGAGCGACCGGGTCGAGAGCCGGGTGAATTCTGCGGGTGCTGCGATGTGCTGCTCCCACATTCCGGCGTGGTCGACGAGCTGTAGTCGCAACGCGTCGTGGTGGTTGGACACCGCGGTCAGCACCGCTCGGATGTCGTCTGTACCTACCCTCGGGTCCAGGCGCAGGATCAGCGGGACACGCCAGCGGCCAGTATCGCGCAACCCCCGGTCGAGCAGGTACGCGATGTTCGGCGGAACCGCCGGATGAGCGCCAGCCTCAGGGGGTTTCGCCAACCCGCTGGACGCGAACGAGGCGTCGACGGCAGCTGTCAGCGAGGCCAGGGTCGGGTGTTCGTACATATCCTGCGGCGTGATGGTCAGACCTTCGTTGGCCGCGGCCATCGTGATGCTGATCGCCATCAGGGAATCGCCGCCCATGTCAAAGAAATTGGCGTTTCGATCCACCGAGTTGACGCCCAGGCATTGCGACCAGATGCGTTGCAACATGGCTTCGGTCTGCGTTTCGCCGTTGCGCGAGACCCCAACGTTCGAGCCGGCGGCCGCGACTGCACCAGCGCCGACGGGTGACCCGTTAGTCGCGGCCGGAACCTTCTGCCAGGCGGTGACCTTGGGTTCGACCCAATGCCGTTGGCGGGCAAACGGATAGCCGGGCAATGAAACCACGTGCTGCTGGGCCGCACGTCGCGGAGTCCAGTCGACCTCGATTCCGGCGGACCACAGTTCGCCGAGGGCCCGCAGGAAGGTGTCGCGGTCGTCGGTGTTCTGAATCGGGTGCCGCATCAGCCGAATCGAGCGGTGCCCGGTGGACCACTTCGGGTGCCGGACCGCCGAACCGGTCAGGCTGCCGCCGGGACCGACCTCGACCAGGATCCGGCCCGGATCTGTCAGCACCACATCCAGTTCATCCACGAACTTGATGGTGGAACTGATTTGACGCGTCCAGGTGGCCGGATCGGTCACCTGCTCGTCGGTCAGCCAAGTTCCGGTGAGGTTGCTCAGCAGCGGTGTGCTCGGGGTACGCAACTCCTGACGGGACAGGAAGTCCTGGAATTCCGGGAGCATCGGATCCATCGAGCTGGAATGGAAGGCGTGGGTCGCGCGGACCCGCCGAACGGGTATCCCGGCCTCGACTACGCGGGCGCTGAACTCACGTATCTGGTCCGCGGGTCCGGCGACCACGCAGTTACCGGGATCGTTGACCGCGGACAGTTCGACGCCCGGCACCAGGTACTGCGCGATCTGATCGGCGCCAACCGCCACCGCGACCATCGCGCCCGCCGGGGATTCATGCATCAGGCTGGCACGCAACGACACCGCCTTGATCGCTGTCTCGCGGTCGAATACCCCGGCCAGGGTTGCCGCGATGTATTCGCCGGTGCTGTACCCGATGTACGCCCCGGCGCGCACACCGTAGCGCTCGACCAACTTGGCGAGCGCGTATTCCACCGTGAACAGCGCGGGTTGCGACTTGTCGATGCGCTCCAGATCCGTTGCGTTCCCACTGAATATCTCGGTGTGCAAATCCACACCCATCGCCTCACGGAAGCTCGCGGCGCAGGCGTCGAAGTGTTCGGCGAAAACGGGCTCAGTGTCGTAAAGGCCCTTGGCCATTCCGACGTGCTGAGCGCCCTGACCGGGGAACAGGAAAACGACCCGGTCCGAGTCTGCTCTGGCTTTGTCAGCGCCATCGGTGGCGGATTCGCCGACGAAGACATTGTCGTGTTCGGCCGCCATCAGGACGGAGACCGCATGCTCCCGGTCGTGAACGACGGCGGCCATCGTGACGTTGTGCTTGCGCCGCTTGACCAGCGTGTATGCGACGTCGGATAGGTCCGGTGCGTCTGGGCTGCTTAACGCGTTGGCGAGGGCGGTCCGCGATTCCCGCAGCGCCGCAGCGGTTTTGGCCGACAGGAGCAGCACCTGGGGGCCGGTCGCCTCGGCGTGCGCCGGATTATCGGGCGCCTCTTCCACCACCACGTGCGCATTGGTCCCGCCCACGCCGAACGAGCTCACCCCGGCTCGGCGTACCCCGTCGGACTCCCAGGGGCCGTACTTGCTTTGCACGACGAACGGACTTTGGTCCAGCCGCAGCTCCGGGTTCGGGCTGGTGTAGTGCAGCGTCGCGGGAAGCGCTTTGTTCTTCAGGCACAGAATCGTTTTGATCAGACCCGCGATTCCGGCGGCGACTTCCAGGTGGCCGATGTTCGACTTGACCGACCCCAGCGCACAAGGAGCCGTGCGGGGCGTCTCCGACACCTCGAAAGCCGTTCGCAGCCCTTGGATTTCGATGGGATCACCGAGCGGTGTGGCGGTTCCGTGGCACTCGACATAGCTCACGGTCGACGAATCGATGCCGGAAACCGCGTGGGCTTCGGCGATGACATCGGCTTGAGCGGCCGGATTGGGTGCCGCATAACCCATTTTCGCCGATCCGTCGTTGTTGATCGCCGATCCGCGGATGATGGCGTGAATGCGGTCCCCGTCGTCGATGGCGGCCTGCAACGGCTTGAGGGCCACCATGCCGACACCGCTGCCGAAGACCGTGCCGTCGCCCCGGACGTCGAATGGCCGACAGTGGCCGACCGCCGAAACCATCGCTCCCGGGGAGTTCCAGTAACCGACGCGGTGGGGGACGCATAGCGACGACCCCCCGGCCAGCGCCATGTCGCACTCGCCGGACAGCAGGCTCAGGCAGGCCAGGTGAACCGCAACCAGCGACGACGAGCACGCGGTTTGGACCGCGATGCTCGGGCCCCGGAGGTTGAACGCGTGGGATATCCGGGTGGCCAGAAAGTCCTTGTCGTTCTGCAGGAACAGGCTGAACTGGTCGAAGTTGAGTCCCTCGGCCAAGTGGGCGCCCGAGTCACGATGCGACAGCAGGTTGTGCAGCAGATAGCCACTGGGAGAGCTGGTTCCGTACACGCCGATCGAGCCGTCGTACTGCGCGGGGTCACAGCCCGCGTCCTCGAGCGCATGCCACGCGCACTGCAGGAACAACCGGTGTTGTGGATCCAGCACCTGCGCGGCCAGCGGCGGGAATCCGAAGAAGTCCGCGTCGAACTCTTCGATCCCCTCCAGCAGAGGTGCGCGACGTACATACGACGGATCAGCCAGCGTCTTCTCGCTGACCCCGTTTTCGCGCAGCTCCTGTTCGGACAGGGTGACGATGGACTCCTTGCCGCGCCGAAGATTGCTCCAGAACTCCGAAAGATTTTTTGCGCCCGGGAATTTGCCGGCCATGCCGACCACCGCGATCGCGTTGTCGGGGGCGTTCATAGTTACTGTCCTCGTTTCCGCCGCGTAGCGGCTCCCTGTCGCGCCGCCGCACGCTGCTGCGCCCGGTGGCGCACCGTGTCTACGCGCTCGTTCGTCGCCTGGTCGTCGGCCAGGCCAAGTTGTTGAATCACGTCCGCCGTCAGGTCTTGCAGCGACGCGCCCTGCAATATCAGTGTCACCGGGGGCTCCACGCCGAAGTCTGCCCGTGCTGTGTTGCGGATGCGCACCGCCATCAGCGAGTCCAAGCCCAGCTCGGTTAGCGGTGCGGTGGAATCGAGAGCCGTGCGGTCGGCGTAGCCCATGACCACCGCGATTCGTGCGTGCAACCGCTCGGTCACGACCTGGCGGGCCTCGGCTGGATCCAGCTCTTGAAGCGCGTCGGGCCCGGCCCAGTCACCGCCATCTCCCGCGGCTTCCAGCTCCTCGACCATAGTGGTGAAGTAGCCGAGGTTGGCAATCTCGGGGAAGGCGATCAGCGCCCGGTCGGTGCGCAGGCGCGCAACGCCGGTGCGACTCCGGTTTGCGGCCAGCAACGCGTCTAGGGCCGCAACGCCTTCGGCCGGAGAAATGGGGTCGAGCGGGCCACCGACCAGCGCCTGGGCAACGCCCACCTCCGACCAGGGCCCCCAATTGATCACGGCCGCCCGCAGACCCGATGCCCGGCGCCACGCGACCAGGCCATCCAGCCATGCGCTTGCGCACGCGTACGCGCCCTGGCCGGGGGAGCCCAATAGCGAAGCAGTGGAAGAGAATCCCAGCCACCAGTCGAGCTCACGACCTTCGGTCGCCTGATGCATCCGCAGCGCCCCGATGGCCTTGGGGGCCCACACTCGCTCCAGGCTCTCCCGGGTCATCGTGAACAGCAGGCTGTCGTAAATCACCGCGGCGCCGTGCACGATGCCCGCCAACCGACGGTTTTGGTCCTCGGCCGCCGCGACGAGCCCGTCGGCCACGCCCACGGCCGCCACGTCGCCGCCGACGACGACGATTTCGGAGCGGCTTTCCATTTCGGCGAGGATCTTTCGCTGCTCGTCCGAGGGTTCGCTGCGCCCGTTGAGGACGACCCGGCCTGCCCCGCCGTCCACGAGCCACCGGGCGACAACCAGACCGAGGCCGCCGAGGCCACCGGTGACGATGTAGGACGCTCCCTCGCGCACGACGACGGCACCGGGCACGGGCTCGGGCTCGGGTGTCGCACGGCAAAGCTGCGCGACGTAGCGGTGCTCATTTCGCCAGGCGATGACATCGTCGAAATTCAGGCCGCCGCCCCGCGACTCGAGTTCGGTAGTCAGCGTGGCCACCGGATCGCCGCTGGCATCGAGGTCGATGAGGGTGGCGCGCAGGTCGGGGTGTTCGTATGCCAGTACCCGCACCAGACCTTGCAACGCGCCGATCGCGGGCTGGCCCGGCTCGTCGTGTACGGCGAGGCCGCCGGGGGTGACCAGCCACAGCCGCGGTGACCGGCCATGCCAGCCGCTGATGACCGCACGTACGACCGTCGAGATGGCCCAGACCGCATCCCGCGCCTTGATCAGCCCGCCGTCGGTGATGCCTGAGTGGTCCTCGATCCCCTGGCCATCCTCGATGAAAATGACGATACCCACGGGAGGACGGTCGGGATCGCCTGCCGTTTCGGCGAATGCGGCGAGCATTGCGGCTTCATCGCCGAGATCCGCGGTGATCACCCGGCGCTTCGGTGAACGCCACCGGGCGATGAATTCGTCGGTCTTGGTTGTGGCCCCGGCCGAGTCTGTGAGCACCAGCCAACTGCCGGGAGTGCCGGGTTGGTCCGCGCCCGCTGTGTTGGCGGGGATGGCCCGCTCCACCCAGGCCGTATCGAAGACCTTCTGCGCCAACGGCAATGGCACGCTCCGGCGTTCGACACGCCGCAGGTAGATGTCGTTGATTTCGGCGGTCACGTTTCCGGCGTCGTCGGTCAAGACGATCCTGCCGAGCTTGCCCGCGCCGCCCTCGTCGAGGTTCATCAGCTGAGCCCGGCATCGGGCATGCCGGCCGGGATTGCCGTACACCCGCAGCGTCTCGAACGAGACTGGCAGATAACTGGTTTCGTCCGACGCGCTGAATGTGCCGGCATCACCGCTGGGCATCGCTGCCGCCAGACTCTGCAAGGCCGCGTCCAGCATGACCGGGTGAATGTGGTAACCCGGATGGCGGGGAGCTCCGTCCGGCAGGGTGATCTGGGTTTCCACCGAGCCGTCCGGCTGGCGGTGAATCTGGGTCAGGGCCGCAAAGGCAGGACCGTGGTTTTGGCCCGTCTGCCGCAGCAGGGCGTACAAATCGGCCGGCGATATCGCGGTCTCGCCGGAGCGCGCGCCGGGTGAATGCCGATCGGCGGAAACGTCCGGTGGCGACACCGCGGCCTTGGCGATCGCATGGCGGCACCAGCCACCCGTAGTGCGGGAATAGATCTCGATGCGGGTCTTGTCGTCCGCCCCGCGGGTCAACTGCGTCGTCACCTGGGTGTGGCCGTCGAGGGCGAGCATCTGTTCGACCTCGAGCTGGTTGATCGCCAGGGCGTCGACCGGCAGGCCGAACGCCTCGCTGGCCGCGGCCAAAGCGATCTCGGCAAACCCCGCGGCCGGCATGATGGCCTGGCCGAACACCTTGTGGTCGGCGAGCCAGGGGCACACCTCGGTTCCGAGGTCGGTCTGCCACACATGGTCTTGGCTTGAGGGAACTTCGACGTGCATGCCGAGCAGCGGGTGGGCGGCGACCAAGTCCGACATGGCCGAGCGATCCGCGACCCAGAATTGCGTGTGCTGCCAGGGCGTCACCGGGATGTCGGCCAGTCGACCGTTGGCGGTGCCGGGCGTGGTTCGCCCGACAGCGGCGAGTTGCGTGTGGAAGGTGATGGTGTCGTCGGCGTCGCGGTGCAGGGTGCCGATGGTGTGTGTGTTGGCTTCGCCGAGGGTGTCGATGATGGCGTGGGTGAGCAGGGGGTGCGGGCTGATTTCGATGAAGGTGTGGTGATCGGCGCCGGCGGTGGTGATGGCTTGGTGGAAGCGCACCGGGTTACGCAGGTTGGCCGCCCAGTAGTCGGCGTCCAGCAGTGGTGCGCGGCCCTCCGTGGTCGTGGTGATCATCGTTATGGCCGGCGGCTTGGGCGCCAAATCGGATAGCGCCGAACGCAATTGCGGCAACACCGGGTCGATGATCGGGTGATGGGAGGCCACGTCGACCTCGATGCGCCGGGCCAGCAGGTTGCGGGCGGCCACCACCGCGATCACCTCGTCCACCTGTTCGGCTGGGCCCGCGATCACCGATTGGCGCGGTGAGGCGTGGACGGCCAGCGTCACCTGCGGATGGTCGGCGATCAGCACCTCGGCGGCCGGGGCGTCGAGTTCGATGAGCGCCATCGCGCCCTGCCCGGCCAGCCGGGCCATCAGCCGCGAGCGGGTGGCGATCACCCGCAGCCCTTCGGCCGGTGTGAGCGCGCCGGCGACCACGGCGGCGGTCACTTCGCCCATCGAGTGCCCGATCACCGCGTCCGGCTCGATCCCGTAGTGGCGCCACAACGCCGTCAATGCCAGCTGGATGGCCACCAGTACCGGCTGAATGTTGTCGATGCCGACGACCTCGCGGCCGTCGGCCAGGGTCTGCTGCAGCGAAAAGCCTTTCTGGGCAACGAAATCGGGCTCCAGCTCGGCGATGGCCGCGGCGAAGGCCGGCTCGTCGGCCAGCAACTGCCTGCCCATGCCGATCCACTGCGAGCCCTGTCCGGAGTAGACGAACACCGTGCCCGGCCAGGTTGAGCCGTCCTGACATCCGAGCAGCCCGGGCCCGGGCTGGCCGGCGACCAGCGCCCGCAGCCCCGCCACCGCATCCGCACGGTCACGCGCGACCACGGCGGCGAACTTGGGGTGGCGGGCCCGGTGATGGCTGAGCGTGTGCGCCACATCGGCCAGCGCGGTGCCGGCGCCCGGCCCTTCCACCCAGTCGGCCAATACCGACGCCATCGAGGCCACCCGCTGCGGCGTCTTGCCCGACACCACCAACGTCGACACCGCCGGATCAGACCGTAGCTTCTGCAACGACTTTGGAGCCTGCTCGAGTACGACATGCGCGTTCGTCCCGCTCAGACCGAACGACGACACCGCCGCCCGCCGTGTGCCGCCGGTGGGCCACGCGGTGCCCTCGGTCGGCACGAACATCCGGGTCGATGACGCGTCGATAGCCGGATTCCATCGGGAGAAGTGCAAATTTGGCGGAATGTAGCCGCGCGCCACGGCCAGCGTCGCCTTGATGAAACCGGTGATCCCGGCCGACGCCTCCAGATGACCGAGATTGGTCTTCACCGACCCCAGCGCACAGGGACTCTCACCCCGGCCGTAGGTGGCCGCCAGCGCCTCGAACTCGATCGGATCGCCCAGAATGGTTCCGGTGCCGTGGCACTCGACATAGTTCACGCTGTCCGCCGTCGCGTCGGCCAGCCGCAGCGCGGTGGTGATCACATCACGCTGCGCCGCCGCATTCGGGGCGGTCATGCCGTTGGATCGGCCGTCCTGGTTGATCGCCGACCCGCGGACCACGGCCAGCACGCGATCGCCATCGCGGGTGGCGTCGGCCAACCGCTTGAGCACCACGACCCCGCAGCCCTCACTGCGCACGAACCCGTCGGCCATGGCGTCAAAAGTCTTGCACCGGCCCGTCGGCGACAGGGCAGACCACTTGGACAACGCGATGCTGGTAAACGGCGATAGGGACAGGTGCACCCCACCGGCCAGTGCCACGTCGCTTTCCCGCAGGCGCAGGCTCTGGCAGGCCAGGTGTAGCGCCACCAACGACGACGAACACGCGGTGTCCACAGCCACCGCCGGGCCACGAAGCCCCAACAGGTAAGAAATCCGCCCGACCGCGGAGCTGTGCGGGTTTCCGGTGCTCATGTAGGCGTCGATCTCGGCGTGACGCTCGAG
>Ga0335072_10012442_pt1 | contig 12148 bp, 8 predicted proteins | sample Lox_Sample_21_FD_206725 | JGI IMG/M metagenome (GOLD analysis project Ga0335072, IMG submission 206725) | Soil microbial communities from Loxahatchee National Wildlife Refuge, Florida, United States - Lox_Sample_2.1 | ecosystem: Environmental > Terrestrial > Soil > Wetlands | place: USA: Florida...
GCGACGAGGAATCTCTTCTCTGCGAAAACATTCGCTAAACTTCTCGCCTCACCAATCTCCGCCCCACCACGTGATAATCGCCCCTGATGACGACATTGATCGCTTCCGTATATGCGACATGCTCCTGGTCCAAAATCCGTTCCGCCAGCGTATGCTCGCTGTCGCCATCCAGAACCGGCACGGCCTTCTGCACGATGATCGCTCCATGATCTAGTTCTTCATCAACAAAATGCACCGTGCATCCGGAAACCTTCACCCCATGCGCAAACGCCTGCTGCTGCGCCTCCAATCCCGGAAATGCCGGCAGCAGCGATGGATGAATATTCAAAATCCGTCCCGGAAACTGCTGCACAAACCATGGCGACAGCAGCCGCATGTATCCCGCCAGGCAAATCAGATCCACGCCATGTTGCTTCAGCGCCGCCACAACCTCCCGATCATGTTCCTCCCGCGAACGTCCCTTCGACGCAATCACGACCGCATGCAGCCCGCGCTCGCGAGCAATCGCGATCCCCGGCGCATCGGCACGATTGGAAATGACCACCGCAATCTGCGCCTCGGGAATCCGTCCCGCAGCAATGTTGTCTGCAATCGCAACGAAATTCGATCCACGCCCCGAAAGCAAAATTCCAATTGAGTGCATAAATTGATTGTAGGGGATCAACCCAGAGTGTCCCAGTTTTCGGGATGCCTCACGTCTCGCCACCTTTCGCAGCGCTGAAGTGCGCCGGGGATGCCCCATGTCTCGCCGCCTTTGCCAGACATGGGAATATAAGAGATTCACTTTTCCAAACTCTTGCTTCGAAACCCCAACATCGAACTACGATAGAATTTCCCGTTGCCCACTACTTCTGAAAGGCTCTGCATGTCCCGCATCCAGCGCGCCATCCTCTCCGTCACCGACAAATCCTCACTCGTCGACTTCGCCCGCAAACTCGCCGCTCACAACATCGAACTCATCTCCACCGGAGGCACCGCCAAGCTTCTCCGCGATTCCGGCATCTCCGTCAAAGACATCTCCGAACTCACCGGCTTCCCTGAAATGCTCGATGGCCGCGTCAAGACTCTCCACCCGAAAGTTCACGGCGGCATCCTGCATCGCCGCGACAATCCCGCGCACGTCGCCGCTGTCGCCCAGCATGGCATCGCTCCCATCGATATGGTCGTCGTGAACCTTTATGCCTTCGAGAAAACTGCGGCCAAGCCCGGCGTCGCCTTCGAAGAGCTCATCGAGAACATCGACATCGGCGGGCCCTCCATGATCCGCTCCGCCGCCAAAAACTTTCACGACGTCGCCATCGTGACCTCGCCGTCCGATTACCACGAAATCGCCGCCGAACTCGACCGCTCCCAAGGCGAACTCTCTCTCGCCACCAAATGGCGTCTCGCGCAAAAAGCTTTCGCCACTACCGCGGCTTACGATTCCGCCATCGCCTCCACTCTCGAACGCATCACGCCGGAAAATTTCCAGCTTGCGTCGCCAAACTCCAGTTTTCCCCCGACTCTCCGCCTCTCATTCCAGAAAGTTCTCGATCTGCGTTACGGCGAAAATCCCCACCAGAAAGCCGCCATGTATTCCGACGGTTCTGGCATCGGCGTCGCCAACGCCCACCAGATTCAGGGCAAGGAGCTTTCCTACAACAACATCGTCGACTTACAGGCCGCCTGGGATCTCGCTCAGGAATTCGACCCTCTTGCTGCACCCATGTGCGCCATCATCAAGCACACCAATCCTTGTGGAGCCGCGACCGGTAAAACTCTCGCCGAAGCCTACAAGCGCGCTCTCGAATGCGATCCCGTCTCCGCCTTCGGGGGCGTGATCGGTGTGAACTGCCCCGTGGACGCCGAAGCCGCCGAAGAGATGCACAAGCTTTTCCTCGAAGTCATTGCCGCACCCGCTTTTGACGAAGCCGCCAAGGCAAAATTTGCGACCAAGAAAAATCTCCGTCTCGTCGAAGTCAAACCGGCAAATCAGAAATGGATTTTGAAGAACGTTTCCGGCGGTATGCTCCTGCAAGATGCCGACATCCGCCCGCTTCAAGAGGTCGATCTCAAAATCGTCACCAAACGCGCTCCCACTCCGGAGGAAAATCGCGCACTGCTTTTCGCCTGGGAAATTTGTAAGCACGTCAAATCCAATGCCATCGTCTACGCTCGCGACGGGCAAACCGTCGGCGTCGGCGCCGGGCAGATGTCACGCGTCGATGCCGCGAAGTTCGGTGCGATGAAGGCACAGCTCCCATTGAAAGGCACGGTCGCAGCCTCCGACGCGTTCTTTCCATTCCCCGATGGCGTCGAGGAAATCGCCAAAGCCGGCGCCACTGCCATCATCCAGCCCGGGGGCTCACAGCGCGATCCGGAAGTCATCGCAGCCGCCGACCGCCTCGGCTTGGCCATGCTCTTCACCGGCGTGCGCCACTTCCGCCACTGAGCCGGAACGCCCTTCGATCGCAGCGCCGGCGTCTCGCCGGCTGTCGTGAGTCCCTCCTCGCATCGCTATGACATTTGCTACTGAGAGCTCTACCGTTTCTAGCTGTCAACCTTGAAACCTCGCCAACCTTTGCTACTTTGAAACGTTGACACTTTGCCGCCTTGACACTTTGCCACTCGGAAACCGCGCTTTTCCCCACCCGTCCCTGACCTTCCGGGTTAACTCGCATTTTCCCCATATCCGGCCTTCGGGGTAGAATAAAGGCACCTTTCCCCCGGCGGCTGAGCATCCAAATAGCTGACGTTTCGGAAACGCACATTCATTAGGTCCCAGCATGAATAGAATTTTTCGTCTTTCAGTCGTGATGTCGTTGGCGATTTTCCTCGCCACTACGGCCGCCTTCTCCCAATCCGCCGAGTCTGAATCCAACAAGTCCGCCGAATCCAAGGCCGCCAGCCCTGCGTCGCCATCCTCAGACGTAAAACCCGATCGCGCCGCCTCCTACTACCACTACATGCTCGCCCACATGTACGAGGAGATGGTCACCGCCTACGGCCGGAGCGATCTTGCCAATAAAGCGATCGACGAATACCGCCAGGCTATCGACGCCGATCCTTCCAGCGAATTTCTCACCTCCGGCCTTGCCGAACTCTACGTCAAGACCGGCCGCATTCGCGATGCCGTGCTCCAGTGCCAGGACATCATCAAGCGCGATCCCAACAATCTCGAAGCTCACAAGCTTCTTGGCCGCATTTATCTTCGTTCTCTTGGCGATATGCCCGGCGGCTCCGGTTCAGATAACGTTCTGAAACTCGCCATCGAGCAATACGAAGAGATCGTCAAACTCGAGCCCAATAGCGTTGATGATCATCTTCTGCTTGGCCGCCTCTATCGCGCTGATACCGATCTGCAAAAGGCCGAAGCGGAATTCAAAACCGCCGTTAAGCTCGATCCCAGCTCCGAAGAAGCCGTCACTACGCTGGCCATGCTCTACACCGACGAAGGCGATTCGGCTCATGCCTTGCAAGTGCTCGCCTCCGTGCCCGACTCCGCTCGCTCTGCCAAGCTCTACTCGGCGCTCGGCGCCGCTTACGAGCAGCGTAAGGACTATAAGAGCGCCGTCGACGCCTACAAACACGCTGTCGCTCTCGATCGCGACAATCTTGACGCGATTCGTGGTCTCGCCGAAAACTACATGAATGACGGCCAGCTCGACGCCGCTCTCGAACAGTACAAGGTCATCGTCGACTCCAATCCCGAGGATGCGCAAAGTTATGTCCGCATTTCTGAGATCTACCGCCGCCAGGCTAAGTACGACGAGGCGCTCGAAAGCCTGAAGAAGGCCGACACGCTCGTTCCCGACTCTGCCGAAGTCGCTTACAACGAAGCCGCCATCTATCAGGCGCAAGGCCGTTACGACGATGCCGTCAAGCTGCTGCAGGATCTTCTGAAAAAGACCGACAACTCCCAGGGCGATCGCACCAACCGCGCCATCTTTCTTGAGCGCCTTGGCATGATTTACCGCGATCAGGAAAACTATCCCGCCGCCGTCGACACCTTTCGCAAGATGCTCACGCTCGGCGATGACAATGCTCGCAGCGGATATCAGGAAATCATCGATACCTATCGCGACGCGAAGCAGTGGCCGCAAGCGACTGCTACCGCCAAAGAGGCGGTGCAGAAAATGCCCGATGATCGCGATCTGCGTATGGTGCTCGACGCGCAACTCGCCGATATGGGCGATGTCGAACCTTCTATCAAAGACGTGAAGTCGATGCTCAAGGGCGGTCCCGAGGACCGCGACGTCTACATTCGTCTTGGAATCATCTATACCCGCGCCAAGCGCTGGAAAGATGCCGAAGACTCGCTCAACAAGGCCGACGAACTCTCCACCAAACCGGAGGACAAGGCTTACGGATGGTTCCTGCTCGGTGACGTCTATCAACGCCAGAAAAAGTTTGACGAAGCCGACGCTGAATTCAGAAAGGTCCTCGCCGCCACTCCGCCTACGGATCCCCAGGCCGCGGCCACGCTCAACTATCTCGGCTACATGAACGCCGATCGCGGCGTTAAGCTGGAAGAGTCGCTCAACTACATCAAGGAAGCTGTTTCCATGGAGCCCACGAACGGCGCCTATCTTGACTCACTCGGATGGGTCTACTTCAAAATGGGCAAATACGATCTCGCCGAAGAAAATCTCAACAAAGCCGCGCTTCACATGAGTTCCGATCCCACCGTGCAGGAACATCTTGGCGATCTTTACCAGAAAACCGGTCGCCTCAAGATGGCCGCCGCACACTGGGAGCGCTCCGTCGAAGAGTGGAATAAAACCGTTCCCGCCGAGCAGGACACCGACGCCTTCGCCAAAGTCCAGCAGAAATTGGACGCCGCGAAAGTCAAGCTCGCCAAGGAAGACTCCGACAAGCAGCAGTAGCTGCAACTTAACGCGGTTGCCCCAACTCTTCTCGCGTTTTGTGCGGGAGGGTGGGGATTTTGACTTCTCGAAACGTCATCCCGAAGCTCCGCGCTTTTACCAGCGACGAGCGCCTGCCCTGAGCAGCGTGCATCGCGAGCGCGTTGAACGGGGATCTCGCGTGCAGCGCCTCGCAGCCCTCCGCCGAGACTTTGTCATTTCGAGGGGCGTAGCGGCGAGGAATCTGTTTATCACCGCATGCTATCCTTCCCCCATGCCGCTCGCCAGTTACGCGGTGCATCATTCCCGCGGACGCCGCGTCCCTGAACCGCCTCACCCCTACCGCAACGATTTCCAGCGCGACCGTGACCGCGTCATTCATGCTCGTGCCTTTCGCCGCCTGGAAGCCAAAACCCAGGTCTTCACCCGCCGCTATTCTGATCACTTCCGTAATCGCCTGACCCATACGCTCGAAGTCACGCAGATTTCCCGCACCATCGCCGGCGCCCTCGGCCTCAATGCCGATCTCGCCGAAGCGCTCGCCCTCGTTCACGATATTGGCCATCCTCCCTTCGGCCACGCCGGCGAGAAAGCTCTCGACGCGGCCATGCGTCAGCAGGGCCTTTTCTTCGATCACAACCTGCATGCTCTCCGCATCGTCGAAGATTTCGAACAGCGTTACGCAGCCTTCCGTGGCCTCAATCTCACCTTTGAAGTGCGCGAAGGCATCATCAAGCATTCGCGCGATTACAACCCCGCTTCCCATCCCGAGCTTGCGGAATATCTTCTCCACCAGCGTCCTCCGCTCGAAGCCCAGCTCATTGACCTCACCGACGAAATCGCCTACAACACCGCCGATCTTGACGATGGCTACGAGGCGCATCTGCTTACGCTCGCCCAAATCCGCGAAGGCGTTCCCATCTTCGACAACTTTTATCGCGAAGTGGAAAAAATCTATCCCGACGCCGCCGAGAAACTCCGCTTCAACGAAACTCTGCGCCGCGTCCTCAACCGCTTCGTCGACGATCTCATCACCAGCACTCGCTCCCACATCGTGGAAGCTGGCATTAAAGCCGAAAACGACGTCCGCAATCATCCCCAGCGCCTCGTCGCCTTCAGCCCCGCACTCGACGCCGAGCGCAAACAAAGCAAAAACTTCCTCTACGAGAATCTTTACTTCAGTCCATCCTTGGCCGAAGAAAAAGAAGAGGCCGAGCGCGTTGTCACGGAATTATTTGCCTTCTGGATGGCTCATCCCGAATCTCTCCCGCACAATTACCAGGAGAAGGCCCACCAAGAATCCCTGCCGCGCGTCGTCTGCGACTACGTCGCCGGTATGACTGACAATTTCATCATCGAGCAATACGAAAAATATTGCGGCTGATCCAGTCCGCGATCGCGCATTCTTACAAGACTTCCCCCAGCCTGCGAATCCCTTCTCGAATCTCCAGCTCACTCATTCGCGAGTAACCCAACATAATTCCGGCGCGCCTCGGCTTTCTCAGAAAATATCCGGCAATGCCATAGGCCTTCACGCCCTTCGCTGCCGCCGCTGCAATGACCGCCTCTTCTTCCACTCTTCGCCTTGGCCAGAGCACAACATGCGCGCCGGCCCCGTCTCCTGTAATCTCCACGCGCGTTCCCAGATGTTTCTCTACCGACTCCAGCACGGTCTTCCGACGCGATGCGCTTCGTCTTCGTACACGTCGCAAATAGCGTTCATACATTCCGCTGGTAATGAATTCCGCCAGCGTTTCCTGCTCCAAAGTAGCCGTATGCCGGTCGCACAACCATTTCGCCGCGCTGAATGCCGTCACCAGCCGCTGCGGCACAATCAAGTAGCCGATTCGCAACGCCGAAAAAACCGTGCGTGAAAACGTTCCGATGTAGATCACCCGCCCTTCGCGGTCCAGCCCCTGCAGCGATTCCAGAGGCTGCCCGTCGTAGCGGAATTCGCCGTCATAATCGTCTTCCACAATCGCCGCATTCTCACGCTTCGCCCATTCCAGCAGCGCCAGACGCCGTGCCAGAGGAAGCACCGCCCCGGTCGGAAATTGATGCGATGGCGTCACAAACGCGAGTCGCGCCCCGCCCGGCAATCGACTCGGGTCCAGCCCCTCGCCGTCCACCGCCACCGGTAACAGTTTCGCTCCAGCCGCTCGCAGCACTTCCCGCGTTCCCTGGTAGCCCGGATCTTCGATCGCCACCCGGTCTCCTCGTTCAATCAGGACTCGGGTAATCAGGTCCAGCGCTTGCTGCGATCCGTTCACCACGATCACCTGCGACGGATCGCTCACCACCGCGCGCGATCTCCCAAGATGCGCACAGATCGCCTCCCGCAACCCAACGCTTCCCGCCGCCGGACCGTAATCGAGTTCCGCAACCGCCGTTCTTCTCGCTCGTCGCAGCAACAGTCGCCGCCACATCTCAAACGGAAACTCCTCCACGTCGCTTCGCCCATACGCGAAGTCATACCGCAGCTTCGGCTTCTCGCGAACCGGAAAGTTCACCTTCGCCCATGACGACGACGCGTGCACTCCAAATCTCGATAAGCGCAATTCTGCCGACCGCATCGGCACACTCCGCCGTCCGATGCTTGCATCTGCCGATACGTACGTCCCCGATCCCGACCGCCCTCGTACGAATCCTTCCGCGAGAAGTTGGTCAAACGCGAGCAGCACCACTGTCCGCGAGACTCCCAGCTGTTCAGCCAGATCCCGCGTCGATGGCAGCTTCTCGCCGCCTCGCAACACACCACTTAGAATGGCGTCCCGCAGGTGGATATAAATCTGCCGGAATAGCGGTTCGCCGTCTTTCGAAAGTGGTATCACCAATGCCATATAAAGTGGTCATTGCAAAATACCACATGCGGAATCGATTATCGAACTAGGCTACTTTCGCGCAATCCGCCCAGGGAGGTATCAGAAATGTCCACGCACATCCCCAGCAGAATTCACCTTTATCTTTTAATCGCCGTCTTCCTCCTTTCATCTGCCGCTCTACTACCCGCATCCACTAACGCCTCCTCGCAACCCCAGTCATCCGACGCTCACGACGGCCAGCACGATTTCGATTTCGAAGCTGGCGCCTGGAAGATTCATCTCAAACGCTTGCTCCATCCCCTCACCGGATCCAACACCTGGGTTGAATTCGACGGAACGACGGTGACCCGCAAAGTCTGGGACGGACGCGCCCAGATCGAGCAATTCGAGACCGAGGGCTCCTCCGGCCATATCGAAGGCATGACTCTCCGTCTCTACAATCCCCAGTCCCACCAATGGAGCCTCTATTGGGCCAACAGCAAAGATGGGCTGTTGAGCGCTCCCACCGTTGGCGAATTCAAGAACGGCCGCGGTGAATTCTTCGATCAGGAGCCCCAAAACGGCCGCTCCATCTTCGTCCGCTATGTCTGGTCCGACATCACTCCGAATTCGGCTCACTTCGAGCAGTCGTTCTCCGACGACGGCGGCAAGACCTGGGAAGTGAATTGGATCACCGATCAGACTCGCGTCAGCGCCGATCCCGGCAAACTCATCTCAGAGGCTTCTCCAAAAATCCAGCCTGCCGCCGGCCCGGAAGATGGCCAGCATGATTTCGATTTCGAGTTCGGATCCTGGAAAGCTCATCTCCGCCGCCTGGTTCATCCGCTCTCCGGCTCGAACGAATGGGTCGACTACGAAGGCACCTCGGTCGTCAGAAAACTCTGGAATGGCCGCGCCAATATTGGCGAATTCGAGGTAGGCAACGCCACAGCTCACATCGAAGGTCTCACCCTCCGACTCTATAATCCGCAAGCGCGTCAGTGGCGCCTCTATTGGGCCAACAGCAGAGATGGCATCCTTGCCACTCCGAGCATCGGCCAGTGGAGTCGCGGCCGTGGCGAATTTTTTGATCAGGAAGATTTCAACGGCAAATCAATTTTTGTCCGCTTCATTTTCTCTGATCTAACCCGGGATTCTTTCGAAACCGAGCAGGCTTTTTCTGCCGATGGCGGCAAAACCTGGGAGCCGAATTGGGTCTCGTCCTTCACCAGGCAGGAATAGCATCGCGGCCCGCTCGACACGATAAATCGCGGGTGCCCCACTCGCGGTTTGTGCGAGAGGGGGATTTTGACTTTTTCGAAACGTCCTTCGTGGTTAATCAGGACAGTATCGACTGGTGGTGTAAATCCGGGGCAAAGAACTTCTACCTTCCCGCCACCTCCGCCACCACATCGAACAGAATCCTCGGTCCGCGCCGTACTTCTTCCACGCGAATCCTCTCGTCGTTTCCGTGTTCCGTATTTCCTTCTTCATCTGTCGCCGTATACGGATTGAACCCGTACGCCACGATCCCCAGCGGCCGATATCTCTGATTCTCCGTATATCCACTCGTAATGTGCGGCACCACCGGCGTTCCGGGAAAATATTTCGCCGACACTCCCTTAATCGCCGCATACAGCTCGTTATCCGTCCCCGAATAATTCGCCACCCGAAACTCCGCATTGATCGGCTCAATCGTCACATTCGGATCGTTCACCAATCTCCTCAATGCCTCCGCCAGCGCCTTCGGATTTCCTCCCGGCAAAATCCGCACATCCAGATTCGCCCACGCCTCCGCCGGTATCACATTCGTCTGCTCCGATCCTCCCATCATCGTCAACGAAATCGTGTCGCGCAGCAGAAAGTTCAACGACTCGTCCTCTTCCACTTCCGTCTGGAATTTCTTGTCGCGAATCGCCGCTTTCACGTCGCGGTAATACACCGCCCGGTCCGGAGGCTCATACGGCGCCATATCCTTCAGAAACTCATCCACCACCGGCAACACGCGCAGCGGCGTCTGATAAGCAATGATTTTGTTCAGCGCCCTCACCAGTCGATCCGGCGCGGAATCAATATTCGGCCTCGACGCATGCCCCGGACGCCCGTGCGCCGTCACGCGCAACCAGTACGTCGTCTTCTCGCCCACATCCACGCCTACGTAGCGCACCTTGCCGTTTTCCAGCAGATTCTCGCCGCCTTCATTAATCAGGAATGCCGCATTTTCCAACAGATCCCGTTCATTCTTGATGAACCAATCCGTCCCCGTTCCATCCGCCTCTTCATCCGACACTGCCAGAAAAATCACATCCCGGTCCAGCGCGATCTTCTCGCGCTTCAGCATCACCATCACCATCAACTGCGCCAATCCTTCATCTTTCATGTCCTGTGCGCCGCGTCCCCAGATGTATCCATCGCGAATTTCCCCGCTGAACGGAGGCACTCTCCAATGCGACGCATCGCTCGTGACCACATCCATGTGGTTCAGCAGAACAATCGCCCGATGATCATCGAGGTGTGTTTTCCCCACATCAGGGTGCCCCACTTCTGGCCGGTTTTGCCAGAGGTGGGGTTTTTGATTTTCATCTCCGCTCGCCGGAATTCTCGCCCACAAATCTCCCCGTCCCGGCGCGTATTCAAACACTCGATTCTCGATTCCCTCCGCGTCCAGGATCTTCTTGTAAAACTCGACCGCCTTCATCTCATTCCCCGGAGGATTCGTCGTGTCGATTCGCAGATACTCCTGCATCCACTCCACGGCCTGATCCGAATATTGCTGCAAATGCTCCGGCGGCAGACTCGCCGATCGCGTCCCTTCCACCGCCCGCGTATCTTCTCCGTTCATCGCGCTACCAAGCGCTAGGCAGACCAGACATGCCATGCCAACAAGCCATCTTGAATTCCACGCCCGTTCCGCTCGTTTTATCCGCACAAAACCCCCCAGAAATCCCCTGCCGGTCAAAGCAGTTTTTATATCAGGTTTCGCCAAAATTACCCTGCCATCTTGTTCGCCACTTCGCACTCGCCACGACAAGTCGTATAATCTTCCATGAATTCAATAAGTTAGCTCTTTAACCTTGTATCCGGTTTTGGCATCACACCTGTATCAGCAGTACATGGCTGCCCGATCGGGTACCAGCAAAGGCGAGGCGCTGCGTCAGCGCCCAACCTGGCATAGTCAAACAGCTTGCCAACTCAGCTTTATAGGGGACGCAATTAAATTTCAAGCACGCCGAAGGCGTGTACCGGGCCGGAGCGATCATTTCAAACGCTCCCCCAACTTTGGAGGAAGTCAACATGAACTACCGCGTACTCGTCACTCTGCCGCTCGCTGCTGTGCTCGCTGTTCCGGCGCTGGCGCAGACCACTACTCCCAGTTCTGATCAGAGTCAGCCCGCCGCTCAGTCGCAGTCAGCCTCTGACACCGGCAACGCCACTGGCAAGGCGCCTCTTGCGCCTCCGTCGCGCGAAGGCTTCTGGGGACGCATCAATCCCTTTGCCCGCAAAAACTATGTGAAGCGCCAGACCGAGCCCATCCGCGATCGCGTCAACGAACTCGATGAGCTCACTGCCGCCAACAGCAAGCAGATCAAAGATGTCGACTCCCGCGCCCAGGCTGGCATCAAGCTCGCCTCCGACAAGGCCGATACCGCCGATCAGCACGCCACCGATGCCGGCAACAAGGCGACCATGGCGCAGCAGAGCGCGCAGCAAGTCAACACTCGCGTCCAGAACGTCGAGACCGTCGTCAACAACATCGACCAATACAAGGCCTCGAACCAGACGGAAATCCGCTTCCGTCCCGGCCAGAGCATCCTGAGCAAGACCGCGAAAGATGCCATCGATCAGATGGCCGACAGCGTGAAGGGCCAGCACGGATACATCTTCGAAGTGCAGGGCTTCTCTTCCGGCAAGGGACAGGCCGCGATCTCGACTTCGCAGAAGATGGCCGAGTCCGTCGTTCGTTACCTCGTCCTCAGCCATGACATCCCGGTCTATCGCATCTACCTCGTCGGAATGGGCAACGCACCCGCTCCTTCCGATGAAACGGCCAAGACCAAGCGCATCAGCGGAGGCCGCGTCGAAATCAGCCTGCTGAAGAACGATCTCGAGCAACTCTCCTCCAACACTGGAGCGCCCGCGACCACGCAGGACCAGCAACAGCAACCGAAATAAGTGGTAGCGCCGGCATCTCGCCGGCCGGGTGCCCCACTTCTGGCTGGTGTTGCCAGAGGTGGGAATCCTGAAAAACTTCGCCTCCCCCAACCAAGCCCCTCTTCACCGAGGGGCTTTTCGTTTTTAAAACCACAAAGATGGGATGCCCCGTGTCTCGCCGCCTTTGCGAGACATGGGTTCATAGAGAGCCACACATGCGAGTCGAAAAATCCCGTGTCTCTATTTGTCACTCCTCACGGCGCTGACCTACCATCCCAGTTTCATCTGGACGGCGTCATCCCGAACGCCCATGTTTTCACCAGTGCGCGGAGGGATCTCGCGGGCATTGAA
>Ga0335072_10012444_pt1 | contig 12147 bp, 7 predicted proteins | sample Lox_Sample_21_FD_206725 | JGI IMG/M metagenome (GOLD analysis project Ga0335072, IMG submission 206725) | Soil microbial communities from Loxahatchee National Wildlife Refuge, Florida, United States - Lox_Sample_2.1 | ecosystem: Environmental > Terrestrial > Soil > Wetlands | place: USA: Florida...
GATGTGCTTGGCTACCCGCGGCTGGTAGCAGCCGGGGATGATCGTGGTGACCTGGTACCGGCCGTCGGCGTCGGTCCGCACGTAGCCGTTGTACCGGTAGCCGACCATGTCGTAGTTGCCGTGCCCGTCGGACGACCAGAAGTTCACGACCGCCCCGGCGATTGGCTTGCCCTTCGGCGTCAGCACCCGGCCGGACAGCACGATCTCCGGCTTGTCGCCCGGCTCGAGCAGGTTCGACCGCATCGGGGCGCCCAGCCGGAAGTACGGGCCCTCGATCTCCTGCGGGGTCTGCCTGAGCTCGCCGGGCTCCGGCGCCGGCCTCTCCGGGACTCCGGGCGTCTTGCCCGCCATCGGCCCCGGCACCCCGCCGCGCACGGCTTCGCCGGCCCCCGTCTGCTCCTGCACTGTCATGTTGTTCTCCTCCTCGCCGCAACGGGCACGCTCCGCACTCCGAGCCGAAGCCGGGCCTTCCCGGCCGGTCTGGTGCTCACCGGCCGAAGATCTTCTTGGAGGCGATCGCCGCACCGGCCGCGAGTGCCTCAAACTTCGCCCACATCACTTCTGGATGCGTGCGCTGGATGGTGGAGGCCTGGGCAAATCCGCAGTCGGCGCCGCCGATCACCTGTTCGGGGCCGACTATCCTGGCGAACCGCTCGATCCGCTGCGCGACCAGCCGCGGATGCTCAACCGTGGTGGTGTGGTGGGTGATGACACCAGGGATGAGGATCTTCCCGGCGGGGAGCCTGGTCCGCTCCCACACCTCCCACTCCCACTCGTGACGCGGGTTGGCGGCCTCGATCGAGTACGCCCCGGCGTTCACCTGAAGGATGAGATCGATGAGCGCTTCCAGCGGCGCATCGGCGACGTGCGGGACATGCCAGCTGCCGAAGCAGACGTGATAGCGGATCCGGTCCTCGGGGATGCCCCGGAGCGCGTGGTTGAGCGCGTCGATGCGGGCCTGAGCCCAGCGCCGGTAGTTGTCCTCGCCGCCCTGGATCAGGTGGTCGTACATGTTGGCGAGCACGGCGTCGTCCACCTGCAGAATGAAGCCGGCCTCGTGAATCGCCAGGTACTCCTCGCGCAGCGCGTCCGCTATGGCGAAGGCGTACTCCTCGTCGGTCGCGTAGTACTCGTTGATGCCCTGGTAGGCGGTGCTCGCCGGGGCGACGCTGGTGAAGAACACCTCGTGGCCGCCGGTCAGCCCGGCGGCGGCCGCCTTCAGGTTGTCCAGGTCACGCCTCACCTGGTCGTGGCCGATGTACTTGATCGGGCCGACGCATATCTCGGCGGGCGCGCCGTCCAGGGCTGGCAGCTCGTCGGTCGCGGTGAAGAAGCCCCGGAACCGGTCCCGGTCCCGGCCCAGCCAGTCCAGCGGCTTGATCTGATCCTCGCGGATCTCGAACCCGCTGATCCGGTCGAGCACGTAAGCAGACCAGCTCGACTTGCCGAACTCGCCGTCGTTGACGATGTCGAGGCCGACATCGGCCTGCTTGCGTACCACGTCGGCCACGGCCGTCGTGAGCGCGCGCTCGTAGTCCGCGCGCGGGCCCGCGGCCGCGTCGCGCGCCGGGTCCTCGGTCAGCGTGTCCGGGCGGACCAGGCTGCCCGTGTGCGTGGTGAGGAATCTCGTCTGGCTCCGTTGCAAGGTTTCCTGCCTTTCTCCAGCTGAGAGCCGATCGCGGGCCCAGCGCCGGGCCCGGCTCGGTGCGTCATGGCCATGCGGCGGGCAGCCCGGTTGCCCGCACCACCCAGCTGCGGTCGAGCGCGTCCAGCCGGTCGGCCAGGCCCACCGTGGCCAGCACTGCCCGCGCGTCCGCGCCCGGCTGCCGGGGCGGGTGCCCAACCCGGGCCGGCGTGGCGGACAGGTGCGCCGAAATGCCGGGCATCGTGCAGTTCCCCGCTCCCGGCACCTGCTGGGTCACGCTCAGCCCACGGGCCCGTACCAGCTCGTCCGTCATCAGCTCCGCGATCGGCACCACGGGGTGCGCGGCGATGCCAGCGGCGGTGAGCCGGCGCACCAGGCGGTCGGCAGGTTCCTTCTTGAACGTGTCGGCGAGTGCCTGCTCGAGAGCCGGGCCATCCTGGCCGCCCAGATCTTCCGAGCCGGTCGCCTCGGCCAGCGCGGCGAGGTCGGCCGGGCGGGCGCCGAGGAAGAACCAGCGGTCGCTGGCCCGGTAGAAGCGCTGCAGCGGTCCGTCGCCAAGAGCCGCGTAGCCGCGCGGCTCGCCCGGCGTATAGCCGGGAAAGTCGAACATCATCGTGGCCTGGTGGTAAGTGCCGGTCTGCGTGAGCGACGCGCTCACCAGCTGGCCGCGGCCGGTCTGCTGGCGGTGGTACAGCCCGAGCGCTACCGCGAACGCGCCGAGAATGCCGGTGCCGATGTCGACGATGTTGTAGGGACCGAGCACCGATGGCAGGCCGGTCCTTTCCATAATCCCGGTGACCGCCTGACCCTGGCGCTCCCAGCCGCGGCGGCCCTGCCACGGCCCGCCCAGGCCGTAGCCGCTGATCGATGCGTACACGACCTCGGGCCGGCGGGCGCGCACTTCGGCGTGGCCGATGGCCAGGCGATCGGTGGTGCCCGGGGTGAAATTCTCGAGCACAACGTCGGCCCGGTCCACCAGCCGCCAGTAGACCTCCTGGCCGGCCAGCGTCCTGAGGTCGACAAGCAGGGAGTCCTTGCCGCGGTTCAGGTACCCGCTGACGCCCGCGTTCGGCGCGCTGATCTTCACCACGTCCGCGCCGAACTCGGCCAGGATTCGCCCGCAGGTCGGCCCGGCGAGCGCAAGCCCGAGATCCAGCACCCGGACGCCGGCCAGCGGCCGGTCCAGACCGGGCTCGGGCCCGGGCGCGGCCTCCCGCGGCGGCAGGTCCGCCAGCTCGGCCAGCACCTCCACGGTGCCTGATCCGGGAAGCTCGCGCGGTTCGAACCTGGGGTCAGGGAAGGCGCTGAGCCAGACCGGCAGCCCGGCACACCAGATCGGGCCCAACTCGGGATCCTCGACCTCGGCCACCGCGTGGCTCAGCCGGGCATGCTCGGTGCCGATCCACTCGGCCGGCGTGCGCACGAACCCGACCGCGGCGCCGGCCGCGTTCCCCCGCTCCTCCCACTCGAGGGCGGTGCGGGTGGCGAACTCCTCCCGCAGGCGCGCGTGCAGCCGCTCGTTCACCTCAGGGTCGGCGTTCGCGGACAGGTCAAGCAGTTCGGCGTCGAAGGTGCCCAGGAGCCCAGCGGCGCGGGCGAACCAGGACAAGTGCCGGGGGCTTGACGTATCGAACTGCACGTAACGGCCGTCACCGCACCGGAACGCGCCCGCGCCCCGGCCGTGGATGCCCCGCGGCGGACGCAGCCCCCGCTGGTCGGCGTACGCGCCGCAGTGGCCGATCAGCGTGAACATGGCGTCGAACAGCGGCACCTCGACCAGCTGGCCGCGGCCGGTGCGGCGCCGCGCGATCAGCGCCATCACGATGCTCACGGCTGCGAGGTAGGCGGCGAAGCAGGAGGCGAGCGGCAGCGCGGAGTACGTGGGCCGGTCCCAGTCCCAGCCGGGCGGCTCCTCGCCCATGCGCGGATGGCAGTTGTCTGTCGCCGCGGCGATGACGCCCTCGAAGCCGCGCAGCCGGGCACGCGGATCGTCCCGGCCGAAGCCCGGCATGGAGCACACGATCAGCCCGGGGTTCTGCGACAGCAGCGACTCGGGGGCCAGGCCAAGCCGCCCGAGCACGCCGGGCCGGAAGTTCTCGATCACGACGTCCGCTGTGGCGGCCAGCCGCCGCGCGGCGCCGGCGCCGGCTGGCCGCTTCAGGTCGAGGATCACCCGGCGCTTACCCCGGTTGAGGAACGCGTCGGCGACGCCACCCCAGCGCGGGCCGCCCGGCGGATCGACATGAATGACCTCGGCGCCCTGGTCGGCAAGCAGCACGGCGGCCATCGGGCCGGCCACGTACTGGCCGAAATCGATGACCCGCATGCCGGTCAGCGGACCGCGCATGCCTGCACCCCGTGGACGAGGCCGAAGCCACCGATCCCGATGGTGCGGCCCGGCCCGGTCTCGCCGGCCGCTTCCGCCGGACTGCCTGTTACCTTGTCGATGGACACCTCCTCATATCGCACCCAGGGCACGGGACGTCGCTGCCCGCCGCGCCCCCGTCATGGCGGCCCGGCCGCTGCCACGTCCTCGAACTCGGTGTCCGGCCGGGCGTCGAGGTCGTCGTCGGGAGTCAGGTACTGGCCGGAGAGCCGGTCGTAGCGGCCCGAGCCGAGCCGCACGCATAGCGCGGCGCACGCACGGAAGCCCGCGGTCCCGTCGGACCCCGCTTCCTTGCGGCTGGTCAGGTCGCCGACGAACCAGGGCACCCACCGCTGGGCGTCTGGGTCGCTCATCGTCAGGTCGGAGATCCCGGTGAGCTCGTCACCAGGGTGGACGGCGAATGCGGATACGCCCGCATCCCGGCCCTCGGCCGCCAGGAACTGGACCAGCCTCATCTGGGTGGCCTTCGCCACCGCATAACCGGACATGTACGGGGTGACTCGGGTGCCGGCGGCGCTGGAGATCACGATCACCCGGCCGTCCTGCCGCTGCACCATGCCGGGCACGAACGCGGCGATGCAGTGCATCGCCCCGAGCACGTGCACCTGCTGGGCGCTCCACCACCGGCCCGGGTCCACCAGCCAGGTGGGCCCGAACGGCCACGGCACTCCGGCGTTGTGCACGGCCAGCGTCACCGGCCCAAACTCCTCCTCGGCCGCAGCCCGCAAGCCCTGCACGTCGGCCAGCTTGGTCACGTCGGCCACCACGCCCAGCGCCTTGCCGCCGGCCGCTTCGATCGAGGAGACCGTGTCATCGATCTGCGGCTGGGTCCGCGAGGTGACGACCACCGCCGCCCCGGCCGCGGCCAGGCCCCGGGCGATCGCCCGGCCGAATCCGCGGCCGCTCCCGGTGACGACCGCCACCTGCCCGGAAAGCTCCTGGTCCACTGAGCGCCCTCTCTCTGTCTCGGCACCGGGAGCCGAGACCACCGCACTCACTGCAGGCCTTTGGGAATCACGAAGCCGGCCGGCGGCCCGATCCACCTGGCGATCGCCTTGAATACCCCCGGCGCGGTGTTCTGGAAGAAGGAATCCTTGTCGTTGCATACCGCTGGTGCCTGCGGGAACGAGCCGCAGACCAGCGCCGGCGCACCCTGCGGCACCGGGCCCTTGAATGTCTTGGCTATCGCATTGAGGTTGGCCACCGTGATCGGCTTGCCCGCCTTGAGCAGCTCGCCGTCCCACTTGGCGATCGTCAGGAACTGCGCGAACGAGTCGGCGGTCCAGGCGTCCGCGGCGTACACGGCGTTGCCGAACTGGTCGGCAACCTTTTTGAAGGCCGCCAGGCTGGGATCCGACGCATCGCCGGGCAGCGGGTTCGCGCTGGCGTAGTACCAGCCGATCGGCAGCGACCCGCCGTCGCCGGTGGCGGTCACCGTGGAGTCGCACGGCACGTTGGCGAGCACCGGCGTGGTGATGTTGAGCTGCTTGATCGCCTTGTAGATGGCGGAGCAGATCTGCGGGCTCGGCGAGTCATTGATCACCAGGCCAGCGGTCGCCGCCCCGGACGCGATCAGCGGCCCGGTGAGGTTCGTGGTGGTCGGGTCGAAGCCGACGACCTTGACCGGGACGTGCTCGTACTTCAGCGCCGCCTCGGTGATCTCGGCGTCGATGTTGCTGCCCGGCAGGTCCGGGTAGACGATCGACACGCTCTTGGAGTGCAGGTACTGCTTGATGAACGTCGCGAGTGGCGCCTCCACGTGCGTCGCGTCGCCGAACAGGATGTAGCCGTCCTTGTAGGTGGTGTCGACCGGGCTGACCGAGACGCCGAAGACGAGCACCTTGCCGGTCGGCGCCAGGGCGGACTCCATCGCCTGGTTGCCGATCGCGACCGCGCCTACCGAGACGGCCTGGACGCTGGAGTTGTTGGCCATCTGCTGACCGCACTGCGCGGCGTTGGCGACCACATCCGGAATGAAGCAGGTGACGAGCTTGACCGGATGGCCGTCGATGCCGCCAGCGTCGGAGTTTATGAAGTCGGCCGCGATCTGCGCGCCGTTCGTCCACTCCGGGGCGATGTCGGCGCTGCCGCCTTGCTGGTTGACCACACCGATATCGATGGGCGACAGCTTGGAGTTGGCCGCGCCCGAGTGCCCATTGATAAATGCCATGTAGTCGCTGACCGGGTGGTAGCTACCGAGGCCCGCCGCGCTGGCGGGCGTGGTCGCAGCAGACTTGGACGGGGCGGGTGGCGAGCTGCTTGAGGACCCGCACGCGGCCAGGGCCAGCGCGGCGGCCAGCATTAAAGCCAATGCGCTAGCTGATCTTCGAACGTTCATCGGCTCTCCTAGAGACGCTGATGCGGGCCCTCAGGGGGTACCTGAGACGGCATCTGTCAGCTCAAACTCCCTGTTGCGCCTACCGGTGTGACAGTGCGTCCGGCCGAGACCCCTCCGTCGGTTTTTCGCGGACGGCCTGGCTGCCAATGTCATGCGAAAATTTGTACGATAGCCATACACGCTAACTAAATATTGTCCGACGCCGATAGGCTCCTTTTCAGCAGGCGGAAGCCTTTGCGGGACAAGCCGACGGCCCCTATTGCGGGCAATCGGCCGGCACGGCGCGGTAGGCGAAATACGTCGGCCAGGACCACAGCGACCGGAACGCGCACCACCGTCATACGGCAGCCTTTCCGAACGCCTCGGGCCACGGCCCGGGGCAGCAGCACGGCGGCGCTCGAGCGCGGCCAGCCCCGGCTGGGTCTCCGCCACCGCCAGACCAACCGGGACATTCCGCTCCTTCTCCGGGTTGGTCCGGGCCTGCTTTCCATGATCTGGGTTCCTGAAGCGCACATGGACCATTCCAGGTACCCGGATCATGAAAACGCCGCCTTCCAGGCGGTCGCGAAGCAGGCGCCTGGCTTTACCTGTGGCTCACCCGTCACATGAGTCACAGCGGCGCTAAGAAAAGCGGCGGCCGGTTATTCCGGCGCGGCCCCTAAGCGGCTAACGATCATGGATGGGGGACGAGGGAGGGCCGCTGACCGGCGGCTGCGGCCGGTGGTGACAGGCTGTGAGCTTAGGAACCGTTTAGCGGACATGGCCAGCGGAGATACCGTCAAGGTTGTCAGGTATTTCGGGGGATGAAACGTCTTAAACCATCCGGATTGGAGTATCGTCCAATGCTGCCGCGGTCGCTGGCGGGGTTGCTGGCCGCATGACCGCGCGCGCTGAGGGGGCAGCGACACTGGCTGCTACGGGGCCGCGGGGCGGCGAGTCTTTGAGGGGGTTGCGATGGTCGCGGTTAGGCCGCAACCAGAGAAGCGGACGGGGAGCGAGCCGCACGCCAATCTCGAGCTCACCTGCATGAACAATCTTCTGGCCAGCGAGGAGCGCGTCTACTTCAAGGACCGGATGAGCCGGTTCCTGCTGGTCAGCGAGGGCTGGGTCGCCGCATACGCGCCGGGGCGCACCGCGGAGGAACTGATCGGGAAGACGGACTTCGACGTCTTCAGCGAGCAGCACGCCGCTGCTGCGTTCGACGACGAGCAGCAGATCATGCGCACCGGCGAGCCAATCGTGAGCAAGGTGGAACGGGAGACCTACAGCGGGCGACCGGACGCCTGCGTGTCGACGACGAAGATGCCACTGCGCGACGAACGTGGCGAGATCATCGGCACCTTCGGCATCTCCCGCGATGTCACGGCACAGATCAGGGCCGAGGAGGCCCTGACCAGACAGGCTCAGCAGCTGAGCATGCAGAACGAGCGCCTGCGCGAGCTGGACGAGATGAAGGATGAGTTCATCGGCTTGGTCTCGCACGAGCTGCGGACGCCGCTGACCTCGATCATCGGCTACGTCAAGCTGCTCAGGGACAAGCGCGTCGGCGAGCAGCACGCCGACCATTACGCCGATGTCATCCAGCGGAACTCGCAGCGGCTCCTGCGCCTCGTCGAGGACCTGCTATTCCTCTCCCAGAATCATCCGGGAAAGATGGCCGTGGAACTCCGCAGCGCAGACCTCGGCGAGATCACCGCCGGCGCGGTAGAAGAGATGCGTCCCGAGGCCGAACGGAGAAACATCGGCCTGGCCCTGTCCGCCCGGGCGGCCCCCCGCCTGCCGGTCGATGCGGCCCGCATCACCCAGCTACTCGGCAATCTCATCTCCAACGCCGTGAAGTTCACCCAGGACGGCGGGGAGGTCCAGGTCGAGGTGGGAACCGAGGGGGAGCAGGCCGTGCTCACCGTCGCCGACACCGGCGTCGGCATCCCCGCCGCCGACCGGGAGCGGATCTTTGACCGCTTCTTCCGGTCGGCGATCGCGACCCGGCAGGCGATCCCCGGCACCGGGCTGGGGCTGACCATCGCCAGGGACATCGTGGCCGCGCACGACGGAACCATCACGGTCGAGAGCGATGAGGGCCGCGGCAGCACGTTCAAGATCTGGCTCCCGCTCCGGCCCTCTCCGGTTCCCGGCACCACGGATTGTGCCGCCGAGGAGGCGCGCCGGGCGTGACCGCGGCCGCAGCCGTCGCGCGGATGTGCGGGCTTACGAAGGTCCCGAGACCGGGCTGGTCCGGGCGGGGTCCAGGGCGGCGGCCAAACGCTCGACCATCTCGGTCAGGATGGGCTGCGGTGTGGCGAAGTTGAGCCGGAACGCCCCGGCGCCGCCGAGGCCAAAGGCGGGCCCGTCCACCACCGTGATGTGCGCGCGGGCGGTGACCAGCGCGCCGGGTGAGTCCGGCAGGTCCAGCCCGGCGCAGTCGAGCCAGGCCAGGTAGGTGCCGTCGGGCGGGCGGTAGCGCACCTGCGGCAAATGCCGGGTGAGCAGGTCGGCGAGCAGGCGGCGGCTGTCGTCCAGGTAGGCGACGACTTCGTCCAGCCATGGCTGGCCGTGCCGGTACGCGGCGACGTTGGCGACCACGCCGGGATTGCTCGCCCCTCGGCTGGCGAAGAACCCCATCTGCTCCCAGCGCTGCCGGTCGGGCTCGTTGCTGAGGATCACCTGGGCGCACTTGAGGCCGGGCAGGTTCCATGCTTTCGAGGCGGACGTGGCGGTCAGGGTGTGCGACGCGGCCGCCGCAGAGGTGGATGCGTAGGGGATGTGACGGCGGCCCGGGTAGATGAGTGGGGCATGGATCTCGTCGGCGAAGACCCGGCCGCCGTGCCGTTCGACGACGTCGGTCAGCTGCAGGATCTCCTCGCGGCCGAAGACTCGCCCGAGCGGGTTGTACGGGTTGCAGAAGATGAGCAGGTGTCCGCCGGCCCGGAACGCGTCGGAGATCGCGTCGAGGTCGAGGGTGAAGAAGCCGGCATCGTCCCGCATCGGCACCTGGATGATCTCGCGGCCGAGGGCTCCCGGCACAGACAGGAACGGCATGTAGGCGGGCGTGGGCAAGATAACCGGTGAGCCTGGGCGGGAGTAATGCGAGATGGCGATCTCGAGCGCCTTGATCACGTCCGGGACCGGGTGGATCAGCGCGGGATCGACCGCCCAGCCGTACCGGCGCTGCTCGAACTCCGCGCAGGCCTCGGCCAGCTCGGTGGCCAGATGCGGCGGCAGGTAGCCGAAGTTCGCGTCCGCGGACAGCCGGGCCAGGGCGTCGAGGATCGGCGGCGCGGCGCCGAAATCCATCTCAGCCACGGCCGCCCCGAACCCGCCTGGGCCCGGAGCTGTCCACTTGACGCTGCCGCGGGCACGCAGCATCGCCGCGGTGGTGGCGTCTATGGCCTGCCTGAGGGAATTCATCGGGGGCGGTAACCGCCGTAGATGACGTAATCCAGCCGCTTCCAGTAGACATCGATACCCGCGAATCCGGCCGACCGGAGATAATCCAGTTGCTGGGCCAGAGGAATGATGTAGCGGACGTGGTTCTCCCAGCGGGCCTGCTCCTCATGCGTTCGGTGGTGCCGCTTGGCCGCCGCGACAGGATCGTCGTGATCGTTCACCCGTTCCCAGGTGGCCTCGATAACGGGGTCTTCCGCGCGCACCGGGTCGTAGTTCAGGTACCAGCCACCGGGGGCGAGGCGGCCGAAGATCTCGGTGAACAGTCCCTGCTTGCGCTCATCGGTCAGGTGGTGAACGGACATCGAGGTCACCACCGCGTCGAGCGCCGCCGGGATCTCCGCGGGCCATTGCCCGGCCGCCATGTCGAACTCGACGTACCGGTAGCGTCCGGCGAACGGCTGCATCTGACGCTCGCCCGCCCGCATCATCTCGGTTGAGAAGTCGGCCAGGATGGCCGTGCTGCGCGGGCGCAGGCCGAGGATCGCGCGCGACGCAGCCCCGGTGCCCGCGCCCAGATCCAGGAATGTGAACGCGTCCTGCTCCCCGAACGGGAGGAGGACGGCCATGAGCCGCCGCTGGGCGGCCCGGTTCGGCTCGCGTCTCTCCTCTTCCGCCGCCCAGGTCTGAACGGTTTCCGCCGACTGCCAGATGGCCGCGTTAGTGTCCGCCGAGTGCCCCATGAGCAGAGGCTAACGGAAGCAGACGGGCCGAAAAAACGTTAGGCACCCGGGGGCTGCACCGTCATCCTGGGTGTGGGTCCCGTGCGGTGCTATGGAGACTGTTGCTTTGACAACCCGAGTGGAAGCGCGCAGGCGCGCGGTGCCGGTGGTGTCGTATCCGCCCGGGCTCCCGGTCAGCCAGCGGAAGGACGAGATCGCCGCGGCCATCCGCGACCACCAGGTGGTCATCGTCGCGGGCGAGACTGGCTCAGGGAAAACCACCCAGCTGCCGAAGATCTGCCTGGAGCTGGGCCGGGGCGTGGCCGGCCAGATCGGGCATACCCAGCCCCGGCGGATCGCGGCCCGCACCGTGGCCGAGCGGATCGCCGACGAGCTCGGCACCGAGATCGGCACAGTGGTCGGCTACAAGGTCAGGTTCACCGACAAATCCAGCGACAGCACGCTGGTCAAGGTCATGACGGATGGCATCCTGCTGGCCGAGATGCAGCGGGACCGTCAGCTGCTGCGCTACGACACCCTCATCATCGACGAGGCTCACGAGCGCAGCCTGAACATCGACTTCATCCTCGGCTACCTGAAGCGGCTGCTGCCCAGCCGACCCGACCTCAAGGTCATCATCACCTCGGCCACGATCGACCCGGAGCGGTTCAGTAAGCATTTTGCCGGAGGCGAATCAGGCAAACAGAGTGCCGGAGGCGAATCAGGCAAACAGAGTGCCGGAGGCGAATCAGGCAAGCAGAGCGGGGGGGCGCCGGTGATCGAGGTGTCGGGGCGCACCTACCCGGTCGAGGTCCGGTACCGGCCGCTAGCCGATCCTGACCGCCGCGGCGACGACCAGCCAGACCAGGCGCAGGGCATCGTTGACGCGATCCGCGAGCTGCGCGCCGAGGGCCCCGGGGACGTCCTGGTGTTCCTCAGCGGCGAGCGGGAGATCAGGGACGCCGCCGACGCTCTCACCGACCAGCCGGGCCTGGCCGACCTCGAGGTGCTGCCGCTCTACGCCAGGCTGTCAGCGGCCGAGCAGCACCGGGCCTTCCAGCCGCATCGCCGGTCACGTGTGGTGCTGGCCACCAACATCGCCGAGACCTCGCTGACCGTGCCGGGCATCAGGTACGTGGTCGACCCCGGCACGGCCCGGATCTCCCGCTACAGCCAGCGCACCAAGGTGCAGCGGCTGCCCATCGAGCGGATCTCCCGGGCGTCGGCCGACCAGCGCAAGGGCCGCTGCGGGCGGACGTCCGACGGCATCTGCATCCGGCTGTACAGCGAGGAGGACTTCGAATCGCGGCCGGAATTCACCGACCCGGAGATCCTGCGCACCAACCTGGCCTCGGTCATCCTGCAGGCGGCAGCGCTCGACCTCGGCGACGTCGCCGACTTCCCGTTCCTGGACCCGCCGGACTCCCGCAACATCGCCGACGGCGTGCGGCTGCTGGAAGAGCTGGGCGCGATCTGGAAGGCTAATTCCGCCGGAACCCGCCGCCGGGGCGCAACCCGGCTCACCAGCGTGGGCCGCAAGCTGGCCCGGCTGCCGGTAGACCCGCGCCTCGGCCGGATGATCCTGGAGGCCAAGCACAACGGCTGCGTCCGCGAGGTGCTGGTCATCACGGCCGCGCTGTCCATCCAGGACCCGCGGGAACGGCCAGCGGAC
>Ga0335072_10012445_pt1 | contig 12146 bp, 10 predicted proteins | sample Lox_Sample_21_FD_206725 | JGI IMG/M metagenome (GOLD analysis project Ga0335072, IMG submission 206725) | Soil microbial communities from Loxahatchee National Wildlife Refuge, Florida, United States - Lox_Sample_2.1 | ecosystem: Environmental > Terrestrial > Soil > Wetlands | place: USA...
GATTGAGAAGGCGCTGGAATAGCACGCATGCTCGAAAAAAAGGACCTCGAGCTTCTACGGCAGGCACTGGAAAAGTTGGATGCGGGATTCGCTGCGCTGCCGGAGGATTCGCGAACGCCCGCTGATGAGAGTCGAATCGCCAAGGTTTTGATGGCAACTGCTGAACGGCTGCAAGACAACTACCCCTACTTTCACCCACTGTATGCGGGGCAGATGATCAAGCCGCCGCATCCGGTGGCGCGCCTTGCGTATGCTTTGGCACAGTGGATCAATCCGAATAATCACGCGCTGGATGGTGGGCGCGCGTCTTCGACCATGGAGAAAGAGGCCGTCGCCGGGTTGGCCAAGATGTTCGGCTGGACGGAGCATCTGGGCCATTTAACCAGCGGCGGCACCATGGCTAACCTGGAAGCGCTTTGGGTGGCAGGGCAGTTGATGCCGGGGAAAACGATCGTTGCCAGTGAGCAGGCGCATTATACGCACCACCGGATCAGCGGCGTGTTGCGGCTACCATTTGAGTCGATTGCCTGCGACGAGCGCGCGCGTATGGATTTGCAGGCGCTCGAAACGCGATTGGCAAAACGCGACGTAGGAACCGTGGTGGTGACGATGGGGACCACGGCGACGGGCTCGGTCGATCCTTTGACGGAGATTCTGGCACTAAAGGAAAAGTATGGATTCCGGGTGCATTGCGACGCGGCGTATGGAGGATACTTCGGATTAGCGGGGAACTTGGCGGAAGAAACGCGGCGGGCGTTTGATCGCATGGGCGATGCGGACTCGATCGTGATTGACCCGCATAAGCATGGGTTGCAGCCGTACGGCTGCGGATGCGTATTGTTTCGGGATCCCAGCGTGGGGCGGCTATACAAACACGATTCGCCTTACACCTATTTCAGCTCGAAGGAAATGCATCTTGGGGAGATTAGTCTGGAGTGCTCGCGGCCAGGAGCGGCGGCGGTGGCGCTGTGGGCGACGCAAATGCTCTTGCCGTTGGTCAAGGGCGGCGAATTCGCGCAGGGTTTGGAGAAGTGCCGGGAAGCGGCGCTGGAGTTTCACCGGAGAATCGGGAGCGATCCGCGGTTCCTAGCGGGATTTGTTCCGGAACTGGACATAGTCATTTTTGCGCCGCGCGCGGAAACTGCCAGCGCATCCTCCACCTTGAGCCGGCAAATCTTTGAGGCGACGGCTAGACGGAATCTGCATCTGGCCGTGGCGGAACTGCCGGTCCGATTCTTCCTGGGGCCGTCGGAGTGGAGGAAGCAGGAGAGCGCTACGCTAACCTGCCTGCGATCCGTGCTGATGAAGCCCGAGCACGGCGAATGGGTGCCGCGCATCTGGGAGATTCTGTCGGCGTCGACAGAGGAGGTCCTGGGGAAGGGGCGCGGATCGAACGTTGTGTAGCGCTATGCCCGTTGTGGCGCGGCAAGTGCCACTTAATGCGGGATTTAGCCATTGGATGCATCTTTCGAGGCTTTTGCAGAAAGGGCTGCCGGGATGTAACCAAGTTCGGTAAACTATGATCTGGACCTATTGGGGCAGCGAGACCAGCCGAGTTCTGGGAAGGACAAGTGCGGCTGGCTGGGCGCAGGTTTGCGCAGGGAATCTGACTCACACTGAGGGTGACGAATGCCTGATGTATTGAAGACATTGCTTTTGAATCCGCCGAGCTTTGAGAATTTCGACGGTGGAGCCAGTTCGCGTTGGCCAGCGACGCGCGAGATTGAATCGTATTGGTTTCCGGTGTGGCTGACCTATCCAGCGGGGCTGATCCCGGGCAGCCGGCTGCTTGACGCGTCCCCGCACAAAATTAATTGGCAGCAGACGGTACAGATAGCGAAGGACTATGAGTTCCTGGTGCTGTTCACCTCCACGGTGGGCTTCGAGAGCGACGTTAAGTTGCTGAGAAAGATCAAGGAATCTAATCCCTCGTTGAAAGTGGCGTTTGTGGGACCCCACGGCCATATCAAACCCGAGGAGACCCTGAACGCCAGCGACGATGTTGACTTTATCGTGCGCGGCGAATTCGATCACGCGGTGGCGGAATATGCGCACGGCAAGGCGCTGGATCAGATTCTGGGCGCGAGCTACAAGAAAGACGGCAAAGTGGTGCACAATGCGCCGCGGCCGCAATTGCATACGGAAGAACTGGACGCGCTGCCGTTTGCGACGGACATTTACAAGCGGGATTTGCAGATTGAGCGGTACAACGTGCCGTTCCTGCTGAATCCGTTCGTATCGTTTTACAGCTCGCGAGGCTGCCCGGCGCTGTGCACCTTCTGCATGTGGCCGCAAACCCTTTCCGGACATGCGTGGCGGGTGCGTTCCGTGGACAACGTGGTGCGGGAAGTGAAGAACGCGCTGGAATACTTTCCGCAGATGAAAGAGATTTTCTTCGATGACGATACGTTCAATATTCGCAAGGATCGCGCCATCGAAATCAGCAAGAAATTCAAGCCACTGAAGTTCCAGTGGTCGTGCACGGCGCGCTGCCACAGTAAATATGAAGAGTTGAAAGCCATGGCCGAGGGAGGCGCGCGGTTGTTCATTGTGGGCTTCGAATCGGGCGACGCGCAGATCCTGAAGAACATCAAGAAGGGCGCGACGATCGAGATGGCCCGCGAGTTCATGAAGAACTGCAAGAAGGTGGGCATCAAGGTGCACGGCGACTTCATCATCGGCTTGCCGGGCGAAACCAAGGAAACCATCAACAAGACCATCGATTTCGCCAAAGAACTGGATTGCGAGACGATTCAGGTTTCCCTGGCGCACGCGATGCCCGGCACGGAGTTGCACGAACAAATGTCCAAGGAAGGTTTCCTGCGCGTGGAAGCGTTAGCGGATCAGAGCGGGCACCAGCTGCCGCACATCGAGTTTCCGCATCTTTCGAAAGCGGACATGATGGCGGGAGTGACGCGGTTCTACGACGAGTATTATTTCCGGCCGAAAGTGGTGTGGCGGATCGTCAAAGAAGCGCTATGGGACAGCCACGAACGGAAACGCTTGTACCACGAGGCGGTGGACTTCCTGAAGCTGCGCGCGGAACGCATGAAGTGGGTGCAGAGCGGCGGTGACGCGCCCAAGACCATGGTGGCGGTGTCGGGAACCGGGTCCGCTAGCGGCAACGATTAACCGATAAAAATGAGTCACGAGCACAGGCTCAGGATCAAGACTCTGTCTGTGGTCCTGCTGATGGTGGTGTGCGCGAATGCGGGCGACCTGATGCTGAAGCGCGGGATGCTGCAAATTGGTGCGGTGCAGATGACCGCGGCGGGGATCTGGCAGGCGCTGTGGGCGACCGCGGGTAACGGAACGATCTGGTTGGGGATTCTGTTTCTCATCGGCTTCACGGTGTGTTACATGACGGCAGTGAGCTGGGCAGATTACAGCTACGTGATGCCCGCTGGCGCGTTCGGCTATGCGTTGCAAACCATGCTGGCGGTAGTGGTTCTGCATGAAGCGGTGAATGCCCAACGCTGGATTGGCGTAGTGTTGATCGTGACCGGCGTGCTGCTGGTGGGACAAACGCACCCGGTGACCACCGAGACGAAGGTGCCGAGCGAGCCCAAGGCGGTGGCGTCATGATTCGCGTTGGGCTGATGCTGGTGTTTTTTATTTGCTGGAGCACCGGCGGGGAAATCGCCATGACCTACGGCATGAAACAAGTAGGTGAACCCGAGAGCTTCCGGCCCATGGCTATGATGCGGTTCATTGGCAAGGCGGTACGTAATGGCTGGGTATGGTTTGCCTTGCCGCTGCTGGCCGCGTCGTTCTACTCCTTGCTGATTCTGTTGTCCTGGGCGCCGCTGAGCGTGGTAATTCCAGCATCGGCGTTCAATTACGTGGTGGGAACGTTTGGAGCGAAGTACCTGCTGAACGAGCAAGTGTCGGTGAAACGGTGGATGGGCGTGGTGATGGTGTGTGCCGGAGTGACGTTGGTCTTGCTCACCGGGAAAAATTGAAATGATGGCGCATCTTCCCCTATGGCGCACGGTGCTATTGCTGGCGGCGTTGGTGCCACTGGGTTACTACGTTGTGGCGATCCTGGCGACCATCCGCTTTTTTCGCAGGGAAAGAAAAAAGCAGCGCCCGGAGTTCACCCCACGGGTCAGTATTTTGAAGCCGGTGCGTGGAGTGGACTTTGGTTCGTACGAGAATTTTTCCAGCTTCTGCCGGCAGAACTATCCGGATTACGAGATCCTTTTTTGCGTGAACGAAATGTCGGATGCGGCGGTGCCGGTGATCCAACGGGTCATGGCGGAGTTCCCCGAACGGCGCATTCGCATTCTTTCCGGAGCGGCGCAGCTCGGCAGCAATCGCAAAGTGAATAATCTGGTGCTGCTGACCAAGGAAGCGCAACACGAGTTTCTGGTGCAGAGCGACGCTGATGTGCGCGTGGACCCAGATTATCTGCGAGAGATGATGGCGCCGTTTGCGGATCCAGGGGTCGGCGTGGTCAGCTGTTTTTATCGCGGTATCACACAAGCGAATCTGTTCGCCGAACTGGAGGCCATTGGAGCGGCCAGCGACTTTTTCCCCAGCGCGATGGTAGCCGATTGGGTGGAAGGGGTGAGGTTCGCTTTAGGCGCTTCCGTGGCGACGCGCAAGACGTGGCTCCAAAAAATCGGGGGCTATGAGGCGTTTGCGAATTACCTGGCGGATGACTATGAAATTGGCTATCGAGTGTACAAGGCCGGGGGGAAAGTGCTGCTTTCGCGGGAAGCAGTATGGACGATGTATCCGGCATTGAGCCTGCGGGAGTTTTGGGATCATCAGGTGCGCTGGGCACGAACGACGCGATTGGCACGACCGGCATCATTTTTTGGTTTGATTGTGACGCATGGGTTGCCATGGGCAGTTGGCGCAGCGCTGGTAGCGCCAGCAGCGTGGATCGCGGCGGCATATTTGGGCGCGTGCTTGGCGTTGAGGTTGATGCTGACCTGGGTGGCGGGCGTGTGGGGCGTGGGCGACGAAGTGGTGCGCCGAAAATGGTGGCTGGTGCCGCTACGGGACGCGGTGCATTTTCTGGTGTGGCTTAGCAGCTTTGCCTCGAACCGCGTAAAGTGGGGCGACGCCGAATACGTTGTGGACAAGGGCGAAATGAAGGAAGTAGTCCCTTAAGGACGGCCAGCCGCGGCCTTGAATGGGTGTGGATTTCGGTGTCATGATGCCAGACACCGGCTGCCTGCGTTGCATCCACAGTTCGCTCCCGAGAGCGCCGATCTTCCGCCCGGAGAAAAAATGGCCAACAAACTTAAGAATGTGCATAAGTTCATCAAGCCGTATATCGTCACATCGGGAAAGGGCTTTCGGTTGAAGGACTACCGGCCAGACGATACGCATCACCTGAATTCCGAAGATAAGCCCGAAGCGAAAAAGTGGTTGGAGGAAGGAGTGGAGTTGCTCTCCGACCTGCAACAGGTGTTGTACGCGCAGGGAAACTGGGGCTTGCTGCTGATATTTCAGGCCATGGATGCGGCGGGGAAAGATGGCACCATCAAGCACGTTATGTCCGGTGTGAATCCTCAGGGGGTGGATGTAAACGCATTCAAATCGCCTTCGTCGGATGAATTGGCTCACGATTTTCTGTGGCGCACAAACCGCTGCTTGCCCCCGAGGGGCAAGATCGGCATCTTCAATCGCTCGTATTATGAGGAGGTGCTGGTGGTGCGGGTTCACCCGGAGTTTTTGCAGAAACAGCGTATCCCCGATGACTTGCGCACCGACCATTTCTGGAAAGGGCGTTACGAGGACATCAGCGCGTTCGAGCGCTATCTGACGAGGAACGGCATCGCCGTGTGCAAATTCTTCTTGCATCTATCGAAGAAAGAACAGAAGCGGCGCTTCCTGGACCGGTTGAATAACAGAGACAAGTATTGGAAATTCTCGGCGGCGGATTTGAAGGAGCGAAAATATTGGGATGAGTATCAAGACGCGTACGAGAAAATGATTCGAAACACGGCCACGGAATATGCGCCGTGGGTGATCGTGCCGGCAGACAATAAGTGGTTCAGCCGGCTGCTGGTGGTAGCGACAGTGGTGGACACACTAGACCGGCTGAATCTGGAATATCCGCAGCTGACGTCGAGCCAAGTTGCCGAGCTAAAGGAAGCGCGAAAACATCTAGAGAAGGAATAAATTCAGGAGCATCCGCTTAATGGGTTGCGTCCGGAGCTACCGGAGCAGTGACCTTGAAGCGATTCAAGCCCAGGTCGTGAAAGAAGACTGGCCAATAATTCTTGAACATATTGCCGCCAAACCTCCAGGCCAGGTCGATTCCGATGCGTTCGAGAGTTGACCCTGTGCCTTGCTGGGCGGCAGGGACGTAGGCATTGGACAGGGCTTCGGCTGCAACGGTGCCCACGATACCTGAAGTGTTGAAGACCTCTCTGCCGGAATCGGTTCGGGTAACGAACACACGTTTGACCGAGTATTTTACGCTGCCCCAGAAGGTGGGGCGATATTGCGGGAAAAACCGGGGGTCCTGGTGCAGGGCCGAGGACAACACGAAAGTGCTGAAAAAACTGGTCGAGGAAGCTCTGGCCATATCATCGCCGAAACGGCGGCCGTAGGCGTCCCAACCTTGCCCGTAGCCCTTCGTGTCGATCGCTTGGTCATAAGCCGAGCTAATGGCGGCCACCAGAATATAGGGCGGGGAAATACTTTGATTCACGAAGAGCTGGAATTTTCCACCGGTGGGGAGTGGACCTTCGCTGTGCGCGATGTCCGGGAAGACAACGGAGGGGTTGGTCATATAGCCAATGAAGCGCTCGGTGGTATCGATCGCCGGATTCACCTGGCCTTGGGGTTTAGGAGAGTCGGGCAGGGAGGTGCGGCCAGTGCCGGCGCCGGCGGGCTCTTGCGGGAAAGCGGTCAGAGGGCCCAGAAAGCAGGCCAGGAGAAGCAGGACAGGAGCGAGGGTGATGCGATGAGAGGGCCAATGAAGCATTCTGAAATAAATTCGATCCGCCAATACGGTTTAGCCGCAGTTTTGATTCTTCCCCAAAAACAGCGCAATCCGCCTTTCGCAGTGAAACCAGGTCCGAGAAACCTTAAGAAACAGGCGAAATTGCTAAAAGCCTGCTGCTTGGCGCTATCGAAACCAAGGCCGCAGCAAAATATCATGGAGCTAGCCGTGCAGCAAGCATTTCTGCGCGTCGTCGAGCTCAATCGTTAGCTGCGGCAGCGAGCTTCCTTGCCGGAACAGCGATTTCCGCGGTGATTTCTGTGCCCTGGTCCGGTGCCGATTTAAGCTGCAGTGTCCCGCCAAAAATGCGCAGGCGCTCGCGCATGCTGATCAGGCCGATGCCACCCAACTGGGCGGAAGAATCGAAGCCAACGCCAAAGTCGCGCACCGAAAGATATACGCGGTCGGAGTCTTGTGTGGCACGGACGCAGACGTTTTTTGTCTGGGCATGCTTGAGGGCATTGGCCAGAGCTTCCTGCGCCACGCGGAACAGACACAACGAAATGTCCGCGGGCAACTTCGGGTCAAGTGTTTCGGCGTGAAGCTCAATTTGCATTTGGTGGCTGTGCGCATACTTCCAGCAAAGATCTTTGAGCGCCACCTTTAAACCGCAACATTGCAGGCTTGCCGAATGTAGCTCGTGAGAGAGCTCATGGATATCGGTGGCAACGGCATCCAGCTCTTTGCGGAGTCTGGAAAGGAGCGCCGGGTCACGTTGCTGGGTGATGGGGTCGCCCTGCAGGCCCAAATCGAGTTCGCAAGCCAACAGCGAAATGCGCTGGCCGATGTCATCGTGGAGTTCGCGACTGATGCGGCGGCGCTCTTCCTCCTGAGTCTCAATGAGTTGTTCCGCGAGGCGCTGCAACTCCTGGTCCCGGAGCCGCAGACTGGCCTCTGCGTTTTTCTGGGCGGTAATGTCGCTGACCATGCCAATCACGAGAGGCGTGCGGCCATCGTTGCGGTTCAGCAGAGAGACGCTAACCTGCCCCCACATTTGCGAACCATCTTTGCGGAAAAAGCGCTTCTCGATGCGATAGCTGGTCCGCGTTCCTTCGCGCAGCTCCTGGAACAGGGCCTGTTCGATCTTCTCGTCGTCCGGATGGCTGATGCGGGCACAGGTGCCACTGCAAAGTTCCTCGGGCGAGTAGCCGATCATGGAACAAAAGGCCGGATTCACCTCGAGAATCAGGCCATCCATGCTCTCCAAGGCGATACCCATGGAGGCTTGCGCGAACAGATGGCGGAAGCGTTCCTCGCTGGCCTCGCGCTCCCTTTGCTCGTATTTACGTTCCAGCGTAGCCCCAATGATGTTCGCGGCAATGGCGAGTTGGCTGATCGACTCATCTGGCCAAGTCACTTCCGTAGTGTACGACGCCAGACCCAGAACGCCCTTTCTGCGCGGACTGTAACTGGAAGGAATGAGCAGCAGCGATTGCACGCCCAAGCCCTCCAGGAACTGTCGATCCGTGTGAGCCTTCGCAGGGAGATCGTCTACCCGGTGCAAAATAACCACCTCATGCAGCCCCAGGCGCTCGGCAAGGTAGGGCATGCGGTCGGAAGGAATATGCTCAGGCGAGGAAGGCGCGTCGGGAGGTCCCGCAGTGTATTTGTGGAGAAGAGTAACGGAGTCTTCCGCAACCTCATACCAACAAATGCGGTCGATATTAACGGCTTCGATGATGTGGTGGAGACCAGCAGTGATGGTGGTGTCGACCTGATCGAGAGGGCTCGCCGCTAATCGCTCTCCGAATTCGGAGATGCGTTTACCTAAGGCGAAACCGCCGGTGGCGAGCTGACGTGACTTCAACTGCCAATGGCGCTGCAGAAACGCCACGGCCAAGACTCCGCCGACGACCGCCGTAGAGATAAGGGCTTGTGTGTACGCGGACAAGAAACTACCTATGAAAAATAACAGCGACGCCCTCTCGCCAAAGTTTGCGAAGTCTGGGGACATGCTCGACTCCACCGAGAGCGCAAAGACGCCGCACTCTCTCAATATTCGTAACCTGGGCGCTGAGTACGATCCCCTCGACCTTTGTGGGAGTAACCCTACTCTTGAAGCGGTGCGCCCGTCAAGAGAGGAATAGCCATAAGCGAAGCTAAGGGCGTGCATTAGCTAGGGTTTCTGGGGGCTTGGCGGGATCGCGTGTGAGGAGCCGAGTGCTGGTTACCGAACGTTCGTACGACAGGCGGCGCGGGATCAGCCGCCTTCCCAACGAGGTCGGAGCTGCGGAAAGTTGAAGGTGAGGAGGACCCACGATACAATGATGGGAGCCATTACGACTTCGACGCTCAGCTATTCGGAAACTAGCTAAGGCCAGCGTGCCGGAGGGGTAGTCACGGCAATATCGGGGCGCGAGCTAGTGCTGTATTTTGCGTGAAGGCGTGGATCGGGCCGTGTGGTAACCGCTTGTTTTTCAACTGCTGGGAGGTCGTCCAATTGGTAGGACTCCAGACTCTGGATCTGGCTATCCTGGTTCGAGTCCAGGCCTCCCAGCCAACCTTTTCAATGAATTAGCGAGGGCCCTTCCTCAAACTTGGGAACATTTGGGAACAAAACTCTTTCCAATTTAGAAATTGCAGTCCGCTGAGAATCCTCTACCGACTGCGTGTAGAAGGCCAGCGTCGTGTGCGGCGATGAATGCCCGAGCACCTGTTGCGTAGTGCGGACAGGCTCGCGCATTTCACTCAGTGCTGTTGCAACAGACCGGCGAAAAACCCGCCAACCGGTTCGTGGCAATCCGCACTTGGCTAAAGCCGGATGCAAGACCCTGCGAAGCAGGTTCGCCGCCTCGTAGGGTTTGCCATCGGCGTTTGGGAACACCAAGTTCATGGTGCTTTTTCTCACGCGCTCTCGATGCTGCTGAAGGGCATATGACAGGCCATCGCTGATCGGAATGACACGCTCACTGCTATGTGTCTTGGGTAGGCCGAAATTTCCTCGATAGTACGTTCGCCGTACGTGCAGCAACCGTCGCTCGAAGTCAATGTCGGGCCACTGAAGGGCGAGCAGCTCTGAAACCCTCATGCCTGTGACCGCAATCAAGAAGATGAGCGTCCGATGCCGCTCTTCCACATGATCGAGTACCATCTGGAGATTTTCCGGCTGAAACGTGACCTTTGGCTGAACGGGATGCCGGTGCGGAAGCCGAATGCCAGCAGCCGGATTGTTCTCTACGTAGCCCCATTCCTTTGCGCTGCCACAGACGCGGCTCATCGTAGCGCGTATGTGGTGAAGGACCGAAGGCGCGTAGCGTTCAGCCTTTTGATTGAGGAATATCTGCAGATCTGGGGTGCAAATGTCGCACAGGCGGTATTGCGCGAATTTAGGCAGCACATGTCTGCAAAGAATATACCGGTAGAAGTTTCGGGTGGACGCGCGATAAGTGGGCAGCACCGCTTCTTGCCACTTTCGAGCGAAGTCTCCGAACAGCATGGTCGAGTGCGGTTTGCGAAGACCTTGATTTGTCGGGCGTAGCAAAGCATTAAGCAACAAGCGAGCCTCACGTCTGGTGGCGATACGGCACATCGGACCCAGCACCTGCGAACGCATAGTCCGAATTACGGTGCCGTCCGGCCGAAGTGCATCTTCCCTCCAGCGAGCAACCCAAACCTTGCGACCTGCTTTGCCACGTGTGAACAAAGAACCTTCCTGATAACGGCGTCGAGCCATCGTTTCCTTTCCGTTGACTCGTCCGCCTTTTCCTATGTCAGTGTTGAGTGTAGCCCACGTGTCAAGCACTGCGACCACCTCGGCATTGACGTTCCACCCAATCGCGTATTTCATTTTCGCGGAAGCGCCAGTATTTGCCGAGGCGATAGGCCGGCAATCGTTCCAATGATCGTTCGCGCATGCGGCCGTAGACCCAGGAAACTGGGACGTGCAGCAGGGCCGCCACTTCCTCGACAGTGAGCAGCCGGCCCGACTCCTGTCTCTTCTCCGCCGTGGCCCCGTGAGGGACATTGCTAAGTGGCGTTTCTTCTCCGTTCTGTAGTTCCTTCCGCTCTGCATTCGACGGTCCGCTAAGTGCCGGGCGCAAGCCATGTACTCGTGGAGAGTCTGGGCTCTTGCGCACTCCGAGTTGGGTGCTGCGTTGTTTCATTGGTCCCTGTGGAATCCCCCCTGGTGCTTTCGGCTTGACTTGCTGCACACAGGAGAGTATGATGTTTGCAAACAAATGTCAATGCGTATGACTGAAACCATCTGCTCGTCAAAATGGAGGCAATTGAGTGCCCGAAAAGCCTGAGAAGCCTTTGCAAGGGCAGACCCTCTCGCTGCGAATCAGCGATGCACTGCATAAGCGATTGGAGCGTGCCAAGGAACTCCTTTCATCAAAGACAGGCGAGAATGTCACGACTTCCGAGGTTGCCAAGCAACTGCTCGAATCGGCTCGTGAAGACCGATTCGAGGTTGCTGATCTGATAGAGAACCCCACGGAGGCGCTTCTTCAGATTCGTAAGAAGGGCGAGGCCCAGCACATCCTGTCGAGAGCCGAATGGATACTGCTCACGCACTTCGTTCAGCAGGGGCTCGAAACCTACTCAGAACGAACCCCGAATCCGGTGTCGAGCGAGTCCCTCATCGCTGTGCTTGATGCATTCCTCGCTGTTTATGATTTGCGAACCGAACGCACCTCGACACGGGACGCTTACTACCTGAGCAATCTACCCTCGGAGTGCCGTCCCGCGAAGGTGAAGGGAACCGAGGATTCGGAGCGCACAACGGCCGAGGCCGTGCGCAGGACCGTCCTCGAAACCCGCAAGCGCTTGGGTGCTTTGGGAGTAGTTTGGGATGCCTACCTAGCAGCTCGGAATCTGCATGTCTTGCTGGAAGACGAAAAGCCGCCCTCAATGGACGCCGTAGCGCGAGCACTCCGGCCTTACTGGCCCACGCTCTGGCGGCTGGCCGCGCGCGGCCATTACTGCCAGACGCAAGAGCCGCTCAGAGCAAAATCGATGGCGCAGGAACCCTTTTATCAGCCGCCAATCCCGTCCATCAAGGAGGCGGACTTCACACTCTCGTTTAGCCGTGGTGACGGCGGCGACCTGTACCTGCTGCTGAGCTTTCCCGGCGCACGCGGCGCAACCTATCCGCTTATCGGTTACCCCAAGATCACGGAGTTCCGCGCCATGCTCGCAGCCCTTACCCCAGACAGCGCAAAACACCGCTGGGAAGGCG
>Ga0335072_10012446_pt1 | contig 12146 bp, 13 predicted proteins | sample Lox_Sample_21_FD_206725 | JGI IMG/M metagenome (GOLD analysis project Ga0335072, IMG submission 206725) | Soil microbial communities from Loxahatchee National Wildlife Refuge, Florida, United States - Lox_Sample_2.1 | ecosystem: Environmental > Terrestrial > Soil > Wetlands | place: USA...
CTGGTGTTCTCCGGACCTGCACGTATCTTCGAGAGTCAGGAAGCTGCCGTGAGCGCCATCCTCGGCGACAAGGTGAAGGCCGGCGACGTTGTGGTGATTCGCTACGAAGGTCCGAAAGGAGGACCCGGCATGCAGGAGATGCTGTATCCCACGAGCTATCTAAAGTCGAAGGGCCTTGCAAAGAGCTGTGCGCTGATTACCGACGGACGTTTCTCCGGCGGGAGTGCCGGTTTGTCGTTGTGTCACATCTCGCCGGAAGCGGCAGAAGGCGGTGCGCTCGGCCTGCTAGAGGAAGGCGACCGGATCGAAATCGACATTCCCGCGCGCTCACTGCGCGTCGCGCTGTCGGACGAAGCATTGGCGGCACGGCGTTTGCGCATGGACGCGCGCGGAGGCGACTCCTGGCAGCCGCGGCGCGAACGCGTCGTGTCACCTGCCCTGCAAGCCTATGCCGCGTTGACCACCAGCGCCTCCCGTGGCGCGGTACGCGACGTGACGCAGGTTGCGCGGGCGCGATAGTCACTCGGCACCGGCTGCGGGGGCAAAAATCCGCCGATAGAGGTCCTGGCCAAAGCTCGTTGGCAGCGGCGCGCCCTCGTGCAACCTGAAAGTGCGAGTGCCGTCCGCCTGCCGCTCGGCGAGCAAGAACAATATGTCCGGCCGCTGCTGCGCGTGGAAAACGCGCGCGAATTCGTACTGGTGGCTGACGAAAAAGACTTTAACTCCTTGGTCGGTGAGCGCACGGACGATCTGGCTCGCGATCTCCGAGCCTTCACGCTCGTTGGTTGCAGCAAAGGACTCATTGAAGAATACCAGAGCGTTTGGTATCAAATGGTCCGCGATCGCATCCATGCGCCGCAGCTCTTCATCGAACTTGCCGCTTTCCATGGTGGCGTCCTCCTCTCGCTTGTAGTGCGTCAGGATTCGTTCCGCGACATTGGCACGGAACGCGTTTGCCGGCACAAACATGCCGCACTGCATCATCATTTGCGCCAAGCCAATGCCGCGCAGAAAGGTCGATTTGCCACCGCGGTTTGCTCCCGTAATGATAACCAGGTTCTTGCCGTCTCCGTGAATATCGTTGCCCACCACCTGCCCATCCATCGTTAGCGCAAGGCAGACATCGTAAATTCCCAATGCCTGGTGTTGCCTTTCGTCAGCAGGGCATGGGACGGGCAAGCAGAACGGGGCGCCGCGCCGCGCGAGCGCGACACGTAGGTTGAGGCAGCCAACGTAGAATGCCAGTTCAATCCGTAGCATATTGAAGAACGCAACAATATGCTCAACTGACTGCGCCAGAGCGTTGGCTACCAGGTTGATCCCGCGATCTTGCAGCTCTGATAACGCCCGTGCGCCGGCCTCATCCCGTGGATGCAGACGGAAGGTGAAATCGGGCGAACCGGATGCGAACATGCGCTGAAACCAATTGCCCTGTGGTTGGTTCGGTTGGCGCAGAACGTATTCGGTCCCCTTGTTGCCTTCTCCCAGGCGCGCACTGATCAGTGTGCCTTGTGCGAACTTCAACTGCTTTAGGTGCTGTCGAATTAACGCGAAGTACTGATCGTCTAATTCCCGTTGCAGCATGAGGAACATGGTCCGGAATCCCTCGGATGAAAAGCTGCCGGCATGCTGGTCCGCGATGGCTCGGAGCCGACGCAGCTTGCCTGCCAACATTTCCATCACTTCCACCGAGCGGTGCAGAACCCAACCCGGTGAGCGCATCGAGAGGCTGAAGTAGTTCTTGCGTTCGGCGGTCAGAGTTTCTACCGCGAGCTCGTACATGCTGCGTACGACGCCTTCTTGCGCGAGGCAGTCCTGTAGAATGGCCTGTCGGTACAGGATCGTGTCGACGTCGGCAGTGCTCGCCATAATTGCTTTGCGGGCAATGTCAGCCAACGACGTGTCGCCGGCCGCCATGGCCGAGAACAGCGTCGTTAGCTCAAGGTCTTGGATCACATGATGTGCCAACGGTGGTGCCGGCTGGTCCAAGTCGAAGTCATTCTCGCGGTACATCAACCTGGCCTTCATGACGCGCTAACCTTCCGAACGGCGGAGCCCGGTTCCAGGTCTCGCCGTCGCGGGCGCTCGGCAGAAAGCGGCGCCGGAATACGCGCGCGAAGTTGCTCAAAAGTAAGGCGATATTTCTCGGCCAGCGAGATCGCATAGGCTCTGCCGTCCGCCGTCCTTCGTACGACCTTATAGGTACGCACGGTCGCGTCTGCCTGGTCGACCGTACTCATCATGCTGACGATCGTGTCGCTGAATGAGGCCAACTCATCGAGGAACGTCACACAGACACATAGGCAGTCCGACGCGACGATCTGCTCCATCATCCTGCTGGCGAGGAATACCGCGTCCTGCAAGGTAGTGGAATTGAATATTTCATTTACGATCAAAATGCTATCGGAGGTTAGCTGCTGCAGGATCGCGTGCATACGTACCAGATCGTCTTCCAGTTTACCGTGGAGGGTGGTAATGTCTTCCTCTCGCTCAAAATGCGTGTAGATCGCGTCTGGCAAAAACAGGTGGGCCTCGCGCCCCGGCACTGGCAGGCCGAGGCTCGCGAGGTGGTGCAACTGACCGAATACGCGGGCGAAGGTGGTCTTGCCGCCCTGATTCGGTCCCGACACCACGAAGACGCGCTCCTTTCCGTCCAAGCTGAAGCTGTTACAGACGACGGACGCATGCGCCGTCACCAACTTTGCCGCAAGCGCCAAATCGAAGCCGTCAATGTTGCTCACCTGCTTGATGTCCGGCATGACCTCCGGGTAACAAAACGGCAGCCCCGCACGCTTGATGGGGGCAATGAAATCCAGATACCCGAGGTAGAACTGTACCTCCCGGTCGAACCGCGCGAGAGGCGGGTCAAGGTAGTTTTCATACGTCGAGCAGAACCGAGCTAACCGTGCGAACACGTCCGGGTGAAGGAGAGCGACGAACTCCAGAACCTTGGCTTCAATATGGTTCATGTCTGGTGTATCGCGAAACTCGACGAGGTAGTCTTTTGTGTCGCCTTGCCGGAATTTTGCGAACACACCCGAGACTTCGGCGCTGTAATCAGACTCGGACTCATAGCGCTGGACTTTGAAGGAGTCATTTTTGATCAGAATGGCGTAGGGAACGCGATCCAGTTCAGCAAGCAGGCCCACGAGCTCAGTCTCCAGCGTGCGGAACCACTCAGAATTTAGATAGCTTTGCAAATAAGCGTGCAACAAGCACAACCCGGTCGATGCAAAAGTCGCGTCATCGAGTCCTGCCAGCAAGGTCTTTATGGCTTGGCAGTACGTCGCGACAAGTTGCACGAACCACCGCTGCTTCTGCTGCAGGTAGTAGAGCTTGTTCACTCGCTCATTCTGACCGCGCATGCGCTGCATCTGTTCAGCGAATCTGACGATGCAGTCGTGCACCGTACGAACCTCTAGATCGCGTACGACTTCGTGGCGATATTGAATGGCTACCTTCGTCCTGAGCGGTCGTTCGAACAATGTGGCGAGCTGGTATTCCTCTCGCCGGCCGCTGATCTTCTGCACGACCTGGTCTAGGTTCAGGTCATGCGCATAATCCACCCAGTGCTCGCCGGTTGCAGCGGTGTCATCCGCCGGAGCAGGAAATAGAATGCTATAGAAGGTCATGTACGCCTGCCTAGTGCCCGTTCGCTCGCGCGGAAGAGCTCAAGACGGCTGGATAGAATCAGGTGCGCCATACGATCCTCGTCCGTCCCGGACTGGACAAACTCACGGCGCAGAGTAGGACGGAATCTCCTGCCGCAGGTCGGAGCAGCAGGAGTCATCAGCCCGAGGGCGGTTTCAGGGGACCCCTTCCCTGTCGGCGATAGGCTAACCCGAAGCTTGGCCGTGTCAACGGCAGTAAGCGACACGGCAGTAAGCGGCACCTCCGGCGCAATCTCAACGCAAATGAGTTGCTTCAATCAAAGGGGTGTGTCTGCACCAACGGCGGGCAGCTCCCAAGTGCTCAATGGGCCCCACGCGGATGATCCCTATTGTGCGCGCAGCGAACGTGACGTGGATGACTCTGACGGTTCGGCGGCTGCAAGCTTGTCCGCTCTTCCGCTGGACGCAAGAGCCATTGAAGGTGAGCGGTCCGACGCAGGTAGACGAACGGACACGGGGGCTCCGCGCCTCCCGTGGCTCGTCCTCGCAGAAGTTTGAGCGGGCCAAACGTATGACAGTTTTGCTCCGTCACGCTCACCGCGCAACTTCGCCGTACAGGGACATCACAAGGTCTACGTCGCTGAATGTCTTGCAGAGGGACCGCCATTCACCCTGTGCTCGGCCGACCGTTGTGCCAGGTATGAGCCGATGGGTGCAAGGAGCGCGGCAGCGCAAGGGAGCGTGCTGACCACTACTGATAATTCAACCCTCGCCGGCCGATGGCAACATTCCCTGAAGACCGTTGCGCATCGCGACCGCCAATCAGCCACTGACGATCAAGTGCGAGCGCGATCCAGCCCAGTCGAGGAACCCGACGCGTTGCAATGTCATCCGGGCCAGACCGCCGATTCATCGATCTATCGTCCAAACAGGTCTAACTCTTTGGTATCTTGACATTGATTCCTTTAAAGGTCTCGTTTTCAGGCCCAATTATCGAGTTGGGACTATGCGGTCATGGGTCATCACGTCCCTACCGAACGGACCCAGGCCGCTTGGCCCGTGCTGTATCGCTGTGCTGGTCAAGTTGGTGACTTACAGAAACGCCGCTTTACCAGCCATATACGTCGCGCGCTTCAGTCGCCAGGGGTGGCTGTCATGACCGTGATGCTGCGTACCGAGGCTCTAACGAAAACCTTCACACTCCATCTGCGTGGGGGCCTACGACTGCCCGTCTTGTCCGGCATCGACTTGGAGGTACACGGGGGTGAATGCGTGGTGTTGTCCGGTCCATCCGGCGTCGGCAAGACTACCCTTTTGCGTAGTCTGTATGGCAACTACCGCGCCGAGAGCGGTGCGATCCTCGTGCGTCATAGGGGAGAGATGGTCGACATCGTGTTGGCTGATCCCCGGACGGTACTAGCCGTCCGCCGCGAGACGATGGGCTATGTTAGTCAGTTCCTGCGAGCAGTTCCTCGGGTCTCCGCGTTGGACGTGGTGGCTGAGGCGTTGCTGGCACGCGGCGTGATGCAAGCTGCAGCTCGGGATGAAGCCCGAGCACTCCTGATTCGACTCAATATTTCCCCCCGTATCCATGCGATCCCACCGAGCACATTTTCCGGTGGCGAACAGCAGCGCGTAAACCTGGCGCGCGGCCTTATTGCACGTCATCCGATCCTGCTGCTGGACGAGCCGACCGCGTCTCTTGATCCGGAGAGCTGCGCGATCGTCATACGCATGGTACGAGATGCGAAAGCCCAAGGAACTGCAATCATAGCAATCTGCCACGAAGCCAGGTTTCGTGAGGCCGTTGCCGACCGGCTATTCACGTTGGCATCAAGTCAGGACGCCGGATAGCAGGAGACGATGGTGAGATCGGTACATCGGCGACAGCATTCTCGTTTTCTTGAGTTTCGTTGCATGCCTCACCAAAAGCCGGGCTTTTTATGTCTGCCGATGGTTTGGTCTGTGGTGAATTTCCAGATGCGGCAATTTTTGCCACCTCTACTTCCGCAGCGTTTACTTCGACGGTAACGCGGTTGCGGAAGGTTAGCTTCGACGAACCCAGAGCCGACCGGCGTTCCTCTCAACACGTAGGATTCGATTACGTCCGTTCAGATGCCGAATTTACTCTACGCTATTGCGCCCGGATTCAACAAGATGTGATAGTTCAACGGAGGTCGTCCGCTGTCCGCTCACTGCCTTTCGAAGCATGTTGAGACGTCTAAGAGCCTCTATAGCCCCGCCGCGATTGGCGGCCGCGAGGCCCAAGACTATTGCTTCGAGCGCAATCAATGTTGTTCCATGTAGCGCGACTCTTGCTGTGCGTCCGCGGCGGACTGCTAGTACAACATCGGCAGCACGAGACAGCTTGCTGTCGACAACATCTGTCACCAATACCACAGGAAGGGCAAGCTGGCGCGCTTCCGAGACGAGGGTCGTCACCTCTCGGTACGGGCGCCCGTAAGCCAGCACAAGAAATGCGTCGCCCCCGTGCAGGTCGAGCATTTGATCGGCCATCATAATCCCGGTCGCGGTTAGACATTTGCTGTGCCGACCGGATCGTTCGAGCAGCATCGCGGTATACGCAGCGAGCGGCGCTGACGGGCCGATCCCGAAGACAAGTATCCGCTCTGCAGCATTGAGAGTGGAAATCGCGGCGACGAACTGAGCCTGCGCCTCGGTATTCATGAGCAGTTGTAGTGCCTCTGCATGGGTCTCGAGCACCAGTCCCACTGCGCGCACCGTGCTTTCGCCGATTTCTTCGAGGGTCCGGCGCATGTCATCAGCGGGCGTTGACGGTCCATTGAGAGACGAAACCAATGCCCGCTTCAATTCGGCAAGGCCAGCAAACCCCAGTGCTTGGACCGTCCGGATGACCGTCGCATCGGAAGTGCCGGTGCTGGCGGCCAGCTCCATTGCCGAGCTCGCTAAGGCCCTCGCCCGGTTTCGATCGATGAATCGCACGACACGCCTGCCCGCCGGCGCAAGGGTTGCACCACGCGCCAGAAGCCGCTCGGTGAACCGGTCAGGAGCCTCGTCCGTCTTGCTTGCCATTCCGTCCTACTTTGAGTATGTAGTGGACACTAACTCCGATAAGCGTAGTAGTGTATACTACGGAATCTGCCAACTCGTGTGTCGTCTCCGCTGGCATTCGTACCCACAGTCGCGGGAAGCCACTATGGAACCAAGCCAAGTTACCTGGGCCCACGCCGGGCCACCAATTGTCGCCGCGTTCCTCGCGTCATTGGTCGAGTTCGTGGAGGCCCTTACGGTCATTCTGGCGGTTGGAAGCGTGCGAGGCTGGCGAGATGCCCTAAGCGGCGCTGGTGTCGCATTGGCTGTCTTGGTCGCCATCATCGCCGGGCTCGGGACTGCCCTGCGGCGCATCCCGTTGGGTTATGTCCAGCTGGGCGTGGGTATCCTGCTCCTGTTATTCGGCGTGCGCTGGCTGCGAAAAGCAATTTTGCGCTCGGCCGGGGTGATCCCCTTTCATGACGAAGCGGCGATCTTCGCCAAGGAGACGGACGCAATGCAGCGGTTGGGCGGGAGCGGCAGGTGGGACAGGGTAGCATTTGGCACTACATTCCAAATCATGATGCTCGAAGGCATCGAGGTTGTGTTTATCGTGATTGCCGTTGGAGCCAGTGGCTCCGGATTGCTCGTGCCCGCCAGCCTTGGCGCACTTGCCGCACTTTTGGCGGTGATCCTGCTCGGTATCGTCGTTCACAGGCCCTTGGCAAAAGTTCCCGAGAATACTCTCAAGTTCATAGTCGGTGCCCTTTTGTCTGCCTTCGGCAGTTTCTGGGTGGGCGAAGGAGTCGGATTGGATTGGCCTGGGGCCGACTGGTCGCTCCTCGGCTTAATTGTTTGGTTCCTGCTCATGGCTCAGTTTGCTGTATCGCTTTGCCGCATGCAATCGGCCAGACGTGCTGTGGATGTTGGTGACTAAAGGGGGGAGACAATGTGCTGGCTAAGGACGGCCGTTCTTGGAATCCTGGGTTTATTCGTCGATGATGCAACCTTTGCTGCGTCGATCCTTGTCTGGGTGATGCTCGTGGTGCTCTTACTCCGACACGCCCACATTCGAGCCGAGTTCAAGGGACCAATTCTCGGTATTGGGCTTGCAGCGATTCTTGTCGAGAGCGCCACACGTCGTGCGCGAAAATGACGATCTACCGAGACCAGTTTTGTAATTTGGCCTGCTGGCCTGAATCCGAAAGGCCCGGTTCGGCAAGGTCGTACCAACTATACGGTCTCGCCCGGTGTCTGTAATCCATCCCGGCATGTAGGTAGTGTCTCAGTTTGAGTTTCAGCTTTGGGCCACTTCCGGACATCCCGGCCAACGGAATGGGGGCTGGACAACCTAGAACCCTTCATGGAACGGAGAAAATGACGATAACAGGTGCTGAGAATCCTGTCACAATCCGTGCATACGAGAATGCCGACCATGAGGCGGTTGTGGCGCTGTTCACCCGTATCAACCGTGAGCTGGCGCCTCCGGACATGCGCGAACGCTTTGAGGAATACATCGCGACGTCCATCAGCAGGGAGTTGAGCCAGTTGCGCGACATCTTCTCGGATGCCAAGCGCAACGCCTTCTGGGTGGTCGCAATCGATGGGCAGGTCGTCGGCATGTTCGGTATCGAGAGCCGCAGCGAGGACAGCACGGAGCTTCGCCGCATGTACCTGGATCGGCCCTATCGCGGTCGCGGCATTGCGCAGCGCATGTTGCAATGTGCAGAAGCGCGAGCGCGGGAACTCGGTTTCTCAAAGATGATCTTGAGTACCGCGGAGATTCAGGAAGCTGCACTCGCCTTCTATCGCAAGTGCAAATATCAGCTCGTCAGAGCCGAGCTTGCCGACACGATGTCCACGAGGACCGTTGGCGGCGGCATCACGCGCTTTCACTTCGAGAAGACACTATAGGTGCCCGGAGCAGCTCAGGATCAAAAACTGAAGTTCAAACTGAGACACTACCGGCATGTAAGCTGAAGTTGCCAGCGTAAGCATTTACCCAACCGACATTGTGCCGCGCAAGTCTATCTTGCGCAAATCGATCACCGTCTGGATCCGGCCAAAAACCCACTTGATGCGCGCTGCTCCCTTGCGGGTTGAGATCGGCCCGTCGTACGGCCTCGCCGCGTGGCGCAACCAGCGGTTGCCGGCTGCCGACCTTTTGTGCGCTGCACCACATGCGGTGTCCTCCTGACCCACTATAAGCCGGAAGCCGTGTGTACGCTCAATTTCGCGAGCCGCGGTAGACGATGAGTATGCCTCGCGTCATGGAGCCACACACCAACAAGCCCATTGGGAAGCGACGAAGGTCCCAAGGCTGTCCCCTGCTGGCGCCCCTACACTGCTGGCCACTGCTGGCGCCCCTACTTGACTATCCTGCGCAAATGACCAAACTGGCCCCACAGGGGATGGAGTCCCCCGTCTCCAGAAAGCGCCGGATGGGCTGATGACTCCTAATTGCTGATGTCGAGCAGTAGGAGTCGAGGTGGCTTACGGCTTTCGGCCGATGTGGCACCTGCCGATACGTGCTTCCAACTGGGATAGCGCGGCAGCACCCTTGGGCGGTCTACCAAGCTACCACACAGTCCGAGTTGAGGCGCCGGCAGAGTCATCGCCGCGATGGATCTGTTACACTTCTCAATCTACGACCTATGTGCTGCGTGAACGAGCCGCTCCACGGCAGCGACGCGTGCGGTCACATCTCCAACTGCTCTCATCCTTCGCGCGGTTTATGCGATCCACGACGGGAGCGACAGAGCCAATGGCCGAGGTGTCAATACGAAAGATCGTCAAGGAGTACGAGGGTAACGTCCAGGCGGTGAAAGGAATCGATCTCGAAGTGGCCGATCACGAGTTCCTAGTGCTCGTTGGCCCTTCGGGGTGTGGCAAAACCACACTCCTGCGAATGATTGCCGGCCTTGAGGAAATAACATCAGGTGAAATCCTGATCGGGGGAGAAATCGTAAACGACGTTCCGCCGCGCGATCGTGACATCGCCATGGTCTTTCAGAACTATGCTCTCTATCCGCACATGAACGTCTTCGACAACATGGCCTTTGGTTTGAAGCTGCGTCATGTACCCCGGACAGAAATCAAGCAGCGCGTCGACCATGCGGCACAGATGCTGGACATCACTCCTCTTCTCGACCGGAAACCCCGTGCATTGTCGGGTGGTCAAAGACAGCGTGTCGCCATGGGGCGTGCCATCGTGCGGAGTCCAAAAGTGTTCCTATTCGACGAACCTCTGTCAAATCTCGATGCTAAGCTTCGCGTGCAAATGCGGACCGAGATCAAGAAAGTCCATCAGGCTGTTCATACCACAACGGTCTACGTTACCCACGACCAAGTAGAAGCCATGACATTGGCCGACCGGGTGGTGGTTATGAACCAAGGCATCATTGAGCAGGTCGGACCTCCCCAAGAACTGTATCACGCTCCAGCTACACAGTTCGTGGCCGGGTTTATCGGTAGCCCGGCTATGAATCTTTTGCCGTGCCGTGTGCTAAACGGCACTGACGGTCTGCGGCTTGCCCTTACCAACGATATCGTACTGGCCCTGCCGCTTTCGCGGACTGAACGGTACGCACCCTACGTCGATCAACCGATGCTGCTTGGTATCCGGCCTGAGCACTTGACGCAATACGACGCTGACAGCGAATTCAGACCCGGAGTAGTCCGGGTGAATGCGCCGGTCGATGTGGTTGAGCCCATGGGCATGGAAACCATGGTGCACTTCTTTGTTGACAGCGTGGCTGTTTGTGCGCGCGTCGATCCTACCACCCCGGCGGAACCAGGCAAATCGCTGCCACTGGCTGCCGACCTAAATCAGATGCATCTCATCGACCCGAACAGCGGCCGTGTTGTCTGACCACTGGTGGGTGATCGCCCAAGACCCGGAGGATACTACCAATGGCGAAGTCATCGCCTGCTTCCCGCGCAACGGAAGATCTACTCCCAAATCTTCTGCGTAGCACCATATTGGCTGGTGTGCGCGATGAAGGCCCTGATCTGACTCTCAGACAGCTTGCTGTGCTCCTCAACATATATCTGGAGCCGGACGCTAGACACACAGTTCGGGGGTTGGCTGCCGCACTAAACATCTCGAAACCAGCAATAACACGCGCGCTAGACCGCCTCGAGGACCTGGCATTTGCCAAGCGGCAAATAGATCCACTTGATCGACGAAGCGTCCTGGCGAGGAGAACTCCAGCGGGCACGGCCTACTTTCGGGTGTTCCGAACGTATGTGACCGAAGCCGGCGGCGCGGCCAAGAATATCGAATAGCGGCCAGAAACCCAAAATGACCAGGATAGAGCTGACCCACACCATTGGCGGCGCAATATCTGTGGCCCGGCCCCTCCTCCGTGCCTCAACCCAGACGCCGTGCCTCAACTCTCGCGTACCCCTGGCATGCATTATCGTGATAAGGTCCCCGATCTGCGACCGACCAATGGTCTTGCATCGTATTGTTGGACGCCGGCGCGCTTGCTCATGCCCACTTGGTCAGCCGGTGAATGATGCGTCGCTGTTGAAAGGAGGGCGAAGCGGCAGATACCTGACGTTCGACTGTGTCTCGTCCGAGCGACCGGCCCTGTGCAGGTGCAAGGGGCACGGTAAGCAACTTAAGTCAACTTCCTCGGCGCTGGCCCAACTGTCAATTGAGCCGAAGGGGTATGAGCAGAACGGCTATCGCCTCTCACCAGGACCGATAATGGATTCGTACTGAGAGACCGAAAGGGAGTCGCAGAGTCGTGAGTCGGCCATCGCTAAAGATTACCCGCTACGAGGACGGGGTACCCGCAGGAAGGTTTGCATTCGAAGTCTGGAACCCGATCATCGCAGCCTATGAGCCCGCGGCCACTTTGGATAATGGTCTAACTCGCATGATGGGTCTTGCAGAACAATTGCGCCTGATGTGGGTTCAGCGTGACCCCGCGAGGTTCTTTCTCAGTGATACACCTGCACCGGTTGAGGACGACAACACCGAGTGGGCGGAAGTCCGTGTCAGCGCCCGTGCAAGGTGGGTATATTCGACGCGAAGCTTTGATATACGCGAGTGGACGCAGGCCAGGAGTCGGAGTTCTGCCGTTGAGACCATCTGCAATGAGGTCGGATACGTTTCCCCATAGACGGCGCGGGGTCATGTCAGTCCCGTATAACGGCACTATGCCGGCATCGGATCATACTCTCGGTCGGGGCCAGACTGATTTTCCTGCCAAGATACTCGCCGGGCCTGAACACGATCGAGCAACTCTTCGCTAAGCTGAAGCGCCGACTGCGCAAGGCAGCTAAGCGTTCTGTCAAGGTAGTCAGCGCCGCAATCGGCGGGACTCTGGGTACAATAGACCTGTTGCGAAAGTCGCGGCCTGACCCATCCGGCCGATCCTGAGCGAGGGGGGGGATTCCCCGGTCACGGGCGAGTACGATTCGTAGGACTCCTTCATCGCGAAGGAGCCGCCCGTTCTCTGCCGACCGCCTGCGCCGCAGCCCAAGCTTCCGCCGGTTGACCGGCATCAGTTG
>Ga0335072_10012447_pt1 | contig 12145 bp, 6 predicted proteins | sample Lox_Sample_21_FD_206725 | JGI IMG/M metagenome (GOLD analysis project Ga0335072, IMG submission 206725) | Soil microbial communities from Loxahatchee National Wildlife Refuge, Florida, United States - Lox_Sample_2.1 | ecosystem: Environmental > Terrestrial > Soil > Wetlands | place: USA: Florida...
CTCCTCGCGCTGCTCGCTGAATCGGGCGCCGAAATCTGCATCGACAAGGGAGCCGGCGGCGAAGAAGCAGACCGCGTCCAACGCGCCGTCTCCCGTTCCGGCATCCGCGCCACATTCTGGGAAGGCAGCTTTGCCGGATTTGCCGCCATCATCGCTGCCGCCCGCCTTTATGCCGGCTACGACTCCGCCGGCCAGCACGTCGCCGCCGCCGCCGGAGTGCCCCTCATCAGCATCTTCGCCGGATTCCCCACACTCCGCATGTTCCACCGCTGGCGCCCCCAAGGTAACGTCATCCGCGTGGACAACCCCAACCCCGTGGAAGTTCTTGCTCATGTGCGCGCGGTGGTCTCGGGAAGCCCGAGGCCTACGGAAGACGTCTGCCGCCCCTCACGAATCGAATCGGCATAGCACCGGCATAAGCGTTCGCGTACAATGACCCCCAGGCGATGGGAACGCCCCGAATGCTAGTCAGCCGGTCGTATTATCTGCCAACCCTCTTGAGTATTCTGCTGATCGCTGCGGAGGCACAGGAGCGCAAGCCGGCGCAGGAAGTTCAAGTGAGCGCCCAGCCCTACGCGCCCGCGCCCCTCGCCATGCGCGTCGAGACTGAGTTGGTCGAAGTGGGAGTGGTGGTACGCGGCCACGACGGGAAGGCCATTTCGGGGCTGAAGCAGGAGAACTTTGTGGTTAGCGATCAAGGTTCGCGGCGGGAACTGAGCTATTTCGCGGTCGAGACGCCGGGAGCCGTTCGTCGAGGTCCGCCCACGGAGATTGCATCTGGAGGCATGGCGAAGACTGCGGCTGGTTCCCCGGCACAGCCGCCTGAGCAGAGCAGCGTTGCCGCCCGGCCTCGCTTTATTGCGCTTTATTTTGAAGACTTCGGCACGAACGGCGGGGATTTGAAGCGCGCCCAGTTGGCGGGACGGCGATTTGTCACCGAGGGGCTGGATAACAACGACCGGGTCGCGGTGTTTTCCAGCTCGGGGGACTTCCTCGACTACACGAACGAGAAACCGAAGCTGATCGCGGCGATCGGCAAGCTGAGGCCGCATCCGAAGTTTTCCGAGTCTGGACTTGGCGGGTGTCCTCGCATCACCCCGTACCAGGCTTACTTGATCACCGTGATGTCCGATCCGGGTGCGATGGACGCGGCGGCCAAGGAGGCGGGAACGTGCGCTTCTTCCGGCGACGATTCTGCGTATGGCGGGGCACAGGCGAAGATTGCGTCCCATGCAATTCTGGAACAGGCGGAGATTACCTGGGGCCAGGTCCGCACTGCATCGCAAGCCACTCTCGATGCCATCGGGCGCGCGATGGCATCCCTTCAAGCGATGCCCGGACAGCGTTTATTCCTGCTGGTCTCTTCGGGCTTCAATTCCGCCACGCTCGAAACGGAGCGAGACCAGCTGATTAGTCAGGCTCTGCGCTCCGGGATCGTGATCAGTTCGGTGGATGCCAAGGGGTTGTACGCGGCGGTTCCTTCCCGCGGCCCCAATGAAGAGATCAACACCGATAGGCCGCTTCCGGTGGAGACTTTTCGTTTTGAGACCGGCTCAATCGGTGGCGAGGGGTTCGCCGATAACCAGGTGATGTCCGATTTGGCGCAGGCGACCGGGGGATTGTTCTTCCATAACAATAATGACCTGCCTTATGGGTTCAGCCAATTAGGTTCAATCCCGGAGGTGAGTTACCTGCTCGGGTTTACGCCCACCGAAGCGGGAAATGGGAAATACCACAAACTGAAAGTGACCCTGAAGGGGTTGAATTCGTACGTCGTTCAAGCCCGGCCGGGCTATTTTGCAAACCCGCCAGGCGCCTCCGGGAAAGCCGTCAACCGTGAAGCCGAGTTGGATCGCGAAGTCAGCGGCACGTCGCTGCGCGCCGACCTACCGGCCACGGTCGCGTTCCGCTTGGGTGGCGCGCCATCCGCGGGTATCAAGACGGTGATGGCTCAGATCCATATCACTATTGACAAGTTGCAGTTCCCGGTCCGCGATGGACGGCGGGTGCAACGCCTGAAGGTAGTGGCGGCACTGCTCGACGGGAAGGGAAATATCGTTGCGGCGAAAGTGGGGACAATGGATTTCGCCATGGCCGGCGCAACCTACGCTCGTCTGTCGGCCAACGGCATCAATGCCGGGCTGAATTTGGATGTGCCGTCGGGCACATACCGGCTGCGAACCGTGGTCCAGGAAACAGTGGAAGGGAAGATGGCGAGTTCAACCTTGAATATCGAAGTCAAGTGATGCGAGCGCGGCGACCCGCGCAATCCTTGTAGAACTACACGAGCCTGAATGGTTTCAATGTTCCTGGCCAGGCCTGCGCAAACGGCTCTCCGGGCGAGATAACACACGCAAGCCCGAGTAGTCTACTCGGCAATCTCTTCCGCCGATTGTAAGGTCCGCTGGTCTTCGCCGGCGAACCAGACATACAGCACCGGAAGCAGGTAAACACTCATCACCAGTACCGCCATCAGACCGCCCACGATCACGATGGCGAAGGGCCGCTGCGAGTCCGATCCGATGCCGTGCGAGGTGGCCGCCGGAACCAGCCCCAGCGAAGCCACCAGCATGGTCATCAAAATGGGGCGGAATCGCCGTACCGCGCCTTCGCGCGCTGCTTCCAAAATGGGAAGTCCGCGCGAGCGCAGTTGATTCATGTACTCCACCATGATGACGCCGGTCTGCACCGAGACCCCAAACAATGCCAGGAATCCCACGCCGGACGACACGCTGAAATTGGTGTGGGTCCAAAGCAGGGCCAACAACCCTCCCACAGGCGCCATTGCCACGTTCATCAGCACCAGTCCGGCCCATTTCCCGGACGCGAACATCGTATAGAGGATGAAGAAAATCAGCAGGAGCGTCAGCGGGATGATCATCGCCAGGCGCCGCTGCGCGCGCTGCTGGCTGGCGTATTCGCCCGCCCAATCGATGGTGTACCCGGTGGGCAGTTTCACCTGCGCATTCACCTTCCGCATGGCTTCTTCCACGGTGCTGCCCAGGTCGCGCCCGCGCACGCCGTACTTGATGGCGACGTAGCGCCGGCTGCCCTCGCGATAGATCTCCGCCGCGCCATCTTCCATTCTGACGTCCGTAAGTTGCGCCAGCGAAACGCGCTCTCCGCCGGGCGCCAGCAGGCGGATGTTTTCGATCGCCTCCCTGGTGTCCCGAAATTGCGGAAGGTAGCGGAGCACCAGGTCGTAGCGCTGCTCGCCTTGTAGAACCTGCGTGAGCGCGTTGCCTCCGACGGCCGTCTGGATGGCGTCCTGCACATCGGTGGCATTGATGCCGTAGCGCGCGGCCTTTTCGCGATTCAAAACCACGTTCAGATTCGGCTGCCCGATCACGCGGAAGAGGCCCAAATCCTGCACTCCGCGCACTGTGCGCATCACGTCGATAATCTGCTCCGCGGTGCTTTCCAGCTTCCGCAGATCGATGCCGTAAAGTTTGACCGCGAGTTCGCCTTTCACGCCGCTGACGGCTTCCTCCATGTTGTCGGCAATCGGCTGGGAAAAGTTCCAGACTACGCCGGGAATCTTCTCCAGTTCTTTATCCATGGCCGCGATCAGCGCATCCTTATTCTGATGAAACGCCGGCCGCCATTGCTCCTTGGGCTTCAGGTCGACGAAATACTCGGTATTGAAAAATCCCGTGGTGTCGGTGCCATCGTCAGGCCTTCCCACCTGGCTGGTGCACTGCGGCACCTCCGGAAATGAGCACAGCAGAATGCGCGCCCGGTTTGCCAAAGCGACGCCTTCGGTTTGGCCGGTGGAAGGCGCGAGGGTGCCGCGCACCCAAATGGCGCCTTCATCGAGGTGAGGCAGGAATTCCGATCCGATCCCGCGCGCCAGCATGATCGTCGCGGCCAGCGTGGCGACTGCCGCGCCGACCGTAACCCATCGCATCCGGATGGCCACGCGAAGCGTGCGGTCGTACATGCGCGTCAACCAGACCACTCCCGGATTGCGCCATTCGCGGGTGCCTTTGGGAAACACCACCGACGCCAGCACCGGTCCGATCAGCATCGAAAAGATCAGCGCCCCGAGCAGCGCGAACGCGACGGTCCATGCCATCGGTTTGAACAGGCGGCCTTCAACCGCCTGCAAAGTGAAAATCGGCAAATACGCCGTGATGATGATGGCGATGGAGTAGAAAACCGGGCGCTGCACCTCATGGGCCGCCTTCTGAATCTTCACAGCCACCGTGTCCTCCGAATTCTCCGTGGCATGGGACAGGAGGCGCACGATGTTCTCGATCATCACCACCGCGCCTTCCACGATCATGCCGAAATCCAGGGCACCGAGCGACAGAAGGTTCGCCGGGATGCCGGAGAGCTGAAGGCAGATGGAGGCAAACAGCAGGGCGAAGGGAATAGTCAGGGTAACGATGAGGGCGCCGCGGACGTTGCCGAGGAAGACAAGCAGAATCACGGAAACCAGAATGATGCCTTCCGTCAGGTTGTGCAGCACCGTGTGGGTGGTCAGATGCACCAGGTCGCTGCGGTCGAGGAACGGGACCACCTGCACACCGGGCGGGAGGATACCATGGTTCAACTCTTCCACTTTTTGGTGAACCAAAGTCAGGGTGCTGTCGGACTCCGCGCCCTTGCGGAGGAGCACAATCCCCGAAACCACATCGTCGTTATCGATGATGTTGCCGTTTGCCAGGTGTCTCGCCCGCCCAAACTGGCCCAGGCGGACCTTGGCTCCCTGTTCCACCGTCGCAAGGTCGCGAATGCGGATGGCGGTGCCGTTTTTGGTGGTGATGACGGTGCTGGCAATGTCGTGGACATCGGTCACCAGGCCGACCTCGCGAACGTTGACCTGCTGCGCTCCGGCCTGAATGAAATTGCCCCCGCCGTTCACGTTGTTGCTGGTGAGTTGCTGCTCCACCTGGCCGATGCCGATTCCATAGGAGATCAGCTTGTCCGGGTCGAGGCGGACCTGATATTCGCGCGTGGGACCTCCGAAGCTGGCCACGTCCACCACGTTCGGCACGGACTTGAACGCTTTCTCGATGGTCCAGTCTTCGATTGACTTGAGATCCATGACGTCGAACTGCGGATTGGTGCTGTGCAGAGTGAAGAAGAAAATCTGGCCGACCGGACTCCAGTCGGTGCCGATTTGCGGTTGCAATCCCGGCGGCAGCACTACCTGCGTCAATCGCTCGACGACTTTCACGCGGTTCCAGTCGTTGGTGGATTGATCGTCGAAGATCATGGTCACGCTGGAGAGGCCGGCAAGCGAAACGGACCGGAGATTCTGCAGGTGCGGGATTCCGTTCATGACGATCTCGATGGGGATCGACACCTGCTGCTCCACTTCTTCCGCTGCCCGCCCGGGCCATTGCGTGATCACGGTGACATAGTTATTCGCCACATCGGGATAGGCTTCGACCGGAAGATTATGAAAGGAAATTCCGCCCCAAACGGACAGCAGAATCGCGGCCGTGAGGACGATGAAGCGGTTCGCGAGCGCGAAGTCGACCAGCGCCCGAATCATCGGCGGCCGCCGGAGAACCGCGGGCCGTCACACCAATACTCGTGCCTGAGAGGCATATGGTTCCACCCAAAGGTTTTGTCAAAAGACGCAATCCCCGGTTCCCCGCTCTCAGACTTGCTGGTGTTTGCATATTATGTCGCGACATGGCCTGGTGTCAAATTCGATGCCAGGCACAAGGATAGAGCGAATTTCGACGTGGATTCCCCGGCAGGTAGAGCACGCACACGGCATCGCTTTCCCGGCAAGGGCGATTGGTCTGATCGCTGCCGCCGAGTACGGTTCCGTCGGCCGCGCGGAATCGATATTGGACGGACCATCCGGTCTTGACTTCGATGCATCGCGTGATCACTCCCGGCGCCGGTACACCGCGCGAGGCAATTTCTCCGCGGCTCCGGATCATAAAAAAAAGGTAGAAACTAATCGCCGCGCACAATCCCGGCACCCCGAGCGCCAACCAGAGTGGGACCGGGTCTTCCTCCCATCCCACCGGGAGATTCACCGACGGACGGGCGGGAAGATAGCGCACGGGAAGATCGCCGCCGATGCGAAGATGGTCCCAGGCGCGGACCGGCACGGCGCAATCGCTCTCCACGCGCGCGTTGCCGGCGGAAAAAACATACGTCACCACGTCCGTCGAATTTCTCCCGCTGGTGTGCCAGAGCCGGACGATCCGCGCCGTCGCGCCGCGACCATCCAGCCGCAATTTCTCGTTGGTCTCGTTCGTCTGCCGCCGCGCCATATGAAATGCAAAGCCGGTGAAGATCGCGAGCGGCAACAGCGCCAGCGCGAGAACATTGGCGAACCGGCCAAAGCCCGTCAGGCGCGTCTTTCGCGGGGGCGGACCGGCGAGTTCCCGGGGCGGCGCCCAATTCTCGGGAAACAGAGGGGCGGCGTGATCCATTCCCGAAGGCTAACAGATCCGGCTCTCTTGGCTCTGTGAGCCGTTGTAAACTGAGCACGATGGGAGCTATCGAACAGGCTCGCGAGTGGCTCGCGCAGGCCGCGTCTCTGGCCGTTTTGACGGGAGCGGGGATTTCAGCCGAGAGCGGTGTTCCGACTTTTCGCGGCGCGGGGGGACTCTGGAAAGACTACAAGCCCGAGGAGCTCGCGAACCCCGAAGCGTTCGCCAAAAACCCCAAGCTCGTTTGGGAGTGGTACAACTGGCGGCGGGAAGCGATTTCGAAGGCGCTGCCCAATGCCGGGCATCGCACGCTGGTGGAATTCGAAAAGCGCATCGCGCGCTTCACGCTCATCACGCAGAATGTCGACGGCCTTCATGACCGCGCCGGCAGCGGCAAAATTCTCAAGCTCCACGGCGATATCTGGCGCATGCGATGCACCGTCTGCGGCGCGAACTGGCCGGACCGGCGCGTGCCGCTGCCGAAACTTCCGCCTCACTGCCAGTGCGGCGGTCTGACCCGCCCCAACGTGGTCTGGTTCGGCGAGCCGCTGCCCGAGGGGATGATGAAGGAGGCGGAACACGCCGCCACTTCGGCGAGCGTGTTCCTGGTGGTGGGCACGTCGGCGATGGTGGTGCCTGCCGCGAACCTGGTTCCTTACGCCAAGAAAGCCGGCGCCAGAATCATCGAGGTGAATACCGAAGAAACGGCTGCCACGGGAATGGTAGATTGTGTTCTGCGCGGACCCTCGGGCGAGGTTCTGCCGCAGTTGCTGTAGCCGGTTTTGTGGGCGCCCAACTCTGCCCGCCCACGGGTAAGGATTCCCGCCCGACATCTAACGAGCTTCCAGCGCGAGTTCCACAACTTCTTCCATGGTTTTCACGTAGTGGATCTTCATATCGCCGATCTGCTCGCTTTTCAGGTCTTCGCGTACGTTGACCTCATTTTCGAAGGGCAGAATCACTTCCTTCACGCCGCTGCGCTTGGCGGCCAGCACCTTCTCCTTGATGCCGCCCACCGGCAGCACCTGGCCGATGAGAGTGATCTCGCCTGTCATCGCCAGGTTCGGGCGCACGCGGCGGTCTGTGAGCATGGAGAGCAGCGCCGATCCCATGGTGATGCCCGCCGACGGGCCGTCTTTCGGGATCGCTCCCGCCGGCACATGAATATGGATGTCGCTGCTCTTGAATAATTCGGGGTCGATGCCGAATTTGGAGGCGTTTCCGCGCACCCAGGTGAGTGCCGCCTGCACCGACTCCTGCATGACGGGGCCGAGTTGGCCGGTCATGATCAGGCCCTTGTTGCCGCCCGGCATGCGGCCGGCCTCGACGAACAGAACGTCGCCGCCAACCGGCGTCCACGCCAGCCCCACGACGACGCCCGGACGGCTGGTGCGCTCCGCCACTTCCACGTCGGTGCGGAAGCGCGGCGCGCCGAGATCTTTTTCCACGAGTTCGGGCGTCACCACCATCTTTTCGCGCGTACCCTCGGCAATGCGCCGCGCCTGCTTGCGGCAAATGGTGCCGATCTCGCGCTCCAGGTTGCGAACTCCTGCTTCGCGGGTGTAGCGGCGGATCAGAAAGCGCACGGCCTCGTCTTCGAAATGGAGATCGCTCTCCTCGTCGAGCCCGTTTTCCCTGGTCTGCCGCGGAATCAGGTAGCGGAACGCGATGATCACCTTCTCGTGCTCGGTGTAGCCTTCGAGCGGGATGATTTCCATGCGGTCGCGCAGCGCATCGGGGACGGGGTCGAGAACGTTTGCCGTGGTGATGAAGAGGACCTTCGAAAGATCGAACGGCACGTCGAGATAGTTGTCGCGGAAGGTGGAATTCTGCTCGGGATCGAGCACTTCGAGCAGCGCCGATGCCGGATCGCCGCGGAAGTCGCGGCCCAGCTTGTCGACTTCATCCAGCATGAAGACCGGATCGTTGGCTCCGGCGCGTTTGATGGCCTGAATGATCTGACCCGGCAGCGCGCCGATGTAGGTGCGCCGATGGCCGCGGATTTCGGCTTCGTCATGCATGCCGCCCATGGAGACACGCGCGAATTTGCGCCCGAGCGCGCGGGCGATCGACTTGCCGAGCGAGGTTTTGCCTACTCCCGGCGGGCCGACGAAACAGAGGATGGGGCCTTTCAAGACCGGACGCAGTTGCAGAACAGCCAGGTAGTCGAGGATACGCTCCTTGACTTTCTCGAGATCGTAGTGATCGGCGTCGAGGATTTCCGCCGCTCGCTTTACATCCACCTGCGACCCGGATGAAACGCTCCACGGCAGCGCGGCCATCCACTCGAGATAGGTGCGCGCCACGCCATATTCCGGCGATGCGGGAGAAATGCGCGTCAGGCGGTTCAATTCGCGCAAGGCCTCGGTTTTCACTTCGTCCGGCAGCCCGGCCGCTTCGAGTTTCTGGCGCAGGTCTTCGACGTCGCGGCTGGTGTCGTCGGCCTCGCCCAGTTCTTTCTGGATGGCTTTCAACTGCTCGCGCAGATAGAACTCGCGCTGGTTTTGCGACAGCTGGCCCTGCACGGCGGACTGAATGCGCCCGCGCAATTCCACGAGCTCGAGTTCGCGCGTGAGCTGGCGGTTGATTTCGTTGAGGCGTATGCGCCCGTCGGGCTGTTCGAGCAGTTTCTGCCGCTCGGTGGGGCTCAAGGATGGCAGGTTGCCGGCAACGAAATCGGCCAGCACGCCGGCCGCGGCGATGCCTTCGGCGGTGGACGAAAGATCGTCGGAGAGATTCGGCGAAGCGCTGACGATTTGCTGGAACAGGCTCACTACGTTTTGCCGCAGCGCGGTGATTTCGGGCGTGATTTCAGGCTCGAGGTCGGTAATGCGCTCGACGCGGGCCTTGAGGAACGGGTCGGTCGCGGTGAAATCGCGCGTACGCAGACGGCCCAAGCCTTCGCAGAAGAGCAGCAGGTTGTCTTTGGGCACGCGGATAGCCTTGTGCATTACGCACACCGTACCTACCTGGTAGAGATCTTCCGGCCGCGGCGTGTCCACGCGCGGATCAAGCTGGGAGACGACGGCGAGCAGGCGGTTCTCTCCGAGCGAATTCACTAGCGCAACGGAACTGGGCCGGCCTACCGTGATGGGGAGCATGGCGCCGGGAAAAATTACGGTATCCCGCACCGTGAGGATGGGCAGTTCTTCCAGAATTTCTTCAGGCGAGGCTTCAGACAGGGCTTCTTCGATGATGGGAGCAGGAGTCTCTTCGACGGCCATAACGCAATTTTAGTGTACCCCTGAAAGGCGCGGATTTCGCGGCGGCGGCGGCCTATCTGGTAAGCTCACAACGTATGAGATGTGCCCTAATGCTCGTTGCCGCGGCCGCTTACGCACAGACGGCCGTGCCGGTGGACCCCGCGCTGGCCGAGATTGCCGCCACACACCGTTTCTTGCAGGCGGCGGTCTCGCCGGACGGCGCGCATGTGGCGTATGTGGAAGCGCTGGGCGCGCCGAACCAATCGGCGATCTACCTGGCGCCGCGCACGCGCGTGACGGCGGGCGACGGCAAGAGCGCGAGTGACGAATCGGCCATCGCCTGGTCGCCGGATTCGAAGCATCTCGCGTTCCTCTCGGACCACGAGAAGAAGGAACAGTTGCAATTGTACGTGGCGCCGGCGGACGGCGGCCCGGCGCGCCGTTTGACGCACCTCGAGGGGTTGCTGGCCGAACCGAAATGGTCGCCGGACGGGAAGCGCATCGCCATCCTGTTCACAGAGAATTTGCCGCACGCGGCGGGACCGCTCGATCCGGTGCCGCCGGATTCCGGCGTGTTGGGATCGCAAATTTACGAACAGCGGCTGGCGCTGGTGGATGTGGCCACTGGCGCGGTAAAACAGATCTCGCCCAAGGACGTATACATTTACGAATACGATTGGTCGCCCGACAGCCGCACGTTCGCGGCCACCGCCGCGCCGGGCGCGGGCGACGACAACTGGTGGATCGCGCAGCTCTATACGATGCCGGCCGAAGGCGGCGCCATGAAAAGCATTTACAAACCGCCGGTGGATCAACAGATCGCGGCGCCGCGGTGGTCGCCGGACGGGAAATCGGTGGTCTTCATCGGCGGGTTGATGAGCGATGAAGGGTCGACCGGGGGCGATGTGTTCGAGGTTGCGGCGGCGGGCGGCGCGGCGCGCGATCTCACGCCAGGGATCTCTTCATCGGCGAGTAACATTACGTGGCCGCGGAACAGCCGGAAGCTTTACTTCACGGAGCATTTCGACGGCGGCAGCGCCATTTCGGAATTCGATCCGGCGAGCGGGAAGACCGAACGCCTCTGGCAGGGCGACGAGAGTATCAACCCGCCGTTCGACGATAACGGGATTTCGATGTCGGCGGACGGCAAAGCGAGCGTGGTGATCCGCCATGCGTGGCGGAAGCCGCCGGAGATTTGGGCCGGCCCGGTGGGCGATTGGAAAGCGGTGACGCACGAAAATGCCGGGCGCAAGCCGCTGTGGGGCGAAGCCAAGAGCCTGCACTGGACGAACGACGGATTTCGCGTGCAAGGCTGGCTGCTGTATCCCGAGCATTTCGACGCGGCGAAAAAATATCCGCTGGTGGTAGCGGTGCATGGCGGGCCGGCATCGAGCGTCAAGCCGACGTGGCCCCGGCCGGGGTACAATCCGGCGCTGCTCTCCCAGCAGGGGTATTTCGTGCTGATGCCGAACCCGCGCGGCAGCTACGGACAGGGCGAGAAATTCGCCATGGCGAACGTGAAGGATTTCGGCGGCGGCGACCTGCGCGATATTTTGGCGGGGGTGGATGAAGCGATCCGCGCCGCGCCCATCGATCCCGAACGCGTGGGCATCACCGGCTGGAGCTACGGCGGCTTCATGACGATGTTCGCGGTGACGCAGACCACGCGCTTCCGCGCGGCGGTGACGGGCGCGGGCATCGCCAACTGGAAAAGCTACTACGGGGAGAACTCCATCGACACCTGGATGCTGCCGTACTTCGGCGCATCGGTGTACGACGACCCGGCGGTGTACGCCAAAATGTCGGCCATCGATTTCATCAAGAACGTGAAGACGCCGACTCTGGTGGTGGTGGGCGATCGTGACGGCGAATGTCCCGCGCCGCAGTCGTACGAGTTCTACCACGCGCTGAAGACGATGGGGGTGAAGACGGAAATGGTGGTCTATCCGAACGAAGGCCACTCGTTCCACTCGCCGGCGCACCAGAAGGACGTGCTGATGCGCATGATCGCGTGGTTCAACGAGAATTTGAAGTAGGACGCCGTTTGGCCAGGCGCAAGTCTTCGTGTTCAAAGGCGGAAGCCATACGGCCGATCTCCGCCGAACTGAGGCCCAGCTTCGCGGCGACCTGGCGCCACGTGGCGACCGCTTTTGCGACCTCGCCCGCGATGCGTCTGGCTTCGGCGGAGCGAGCTCGAAATAGCCGGCTACTTCGAGAGCCAGATCGAGGGAAGCGGTGCTGTCCTCCAGATCGATGGCGGTTGTCAGCATCCGCGGCTTTATGTCGGCAGGGACCGGGTTCAGATCGTAAGCGGGCGAGAGGCGCCAGCCGGCCGGGCCGGTCCAGCTTGGCCTGATCGGTGCTCCGACCCGGCGCCTAATCGAGCCCCGTTCCGCGTTCTCGATTCTCCAGCGTATTTCCAGCCATGCCTGGCGCAATTCGACGCGCCGCGGCGCGTTCACATGGAGCAGGCGGACCGTGGCGCGTCCCTCCGGCGTCAAGCCGGTGATGTGTCCGCCACGAACCGCGAAGCGATCG
>Ga0335072_10012449_pt1 | contig 12145 bp, 8 predicted proteins | sample Lox_Sample_21_FD_206725 | JGI IMG/M metagenome (GOLD analysis project Ga0335072, IMG submission 206725) | Soil microbial communities from Loxahatchee National Wildlife Refuge, Florida, United States - Lox_Sample_2.1 | ecosystem: Environmental > Terrestrial > Soil > Wetlands | place: USA: Florida...
CGCCGGCGAGGGTGCAGCACGGGGCAAGGGCCGCGGGGCGCGCGTCGGCGCCGGGGCGTCGCGCATCGTGCGCCCGCGGCCCCTCGGCCGGGCGGCGATCCCCGCGCTCGCCGGCGTGGCGGCCGTGGTCGCGCTCGCGCTCGGCGTGCCGGTCGGGGCGATCGTCTACCTGATCATCGAGGGCGGGTCCTCGACCGTCCCGAGCGTGTCGATCTGGAGCGCCACGCTGACCACCTTCGGCCTGGCCGCGGCGGCGGGGCTGGTCGCCACCGTCGGCGCCCTGCCGATCGCGCTGCTCTCGGTGCGCCACCCCGGCCCCTTGATCCGCTCCCTCGAGCGCACCTCCATGCTGATCCTCGCCGTCCCCGCCGTCGTCATCGGCCTGACCGCGGCCTTCGTCACCACGCACTACCTCGACGGGCGGTGGTACCAGACGACGCCGTTGCTGATCGTCGTCTACGCGGTGATGTTCTTCCCGATGGCGGTGGTGTCGGTGCGCGCCGCCGTGGCCCGGGCGCCCATCGGGCTCGAGGAGGTGGGCCAGTCGCTCGGCGTGACCAAGCGCTCGGTGTTCTGGCGCGTCACCCTGCCGCTCATCGGGCCAGGCCTCGCCGCCGCCTTCTGCTTGGTCTTCCTCGAGACGGCGACCGAGCTCACCGCCACCTTGATCCTCATCCCGACCGGGATGGAGACGCTGGCCACGGGCTTCTGGGCCCAGCAGACCAACCTGAGCTACGGGGCGGCGGCACCCTACGCCGGGATGATGCTGCTCATCGCGGCCATTCCGAGCTACGTGCTCGGCCGGTGGTTCGACCGTCTCCCGGCCCGGGCGGCCAGCGCCGGCGTGGCCACCGGGGCGGCCGGCGAGCCCGCATTGGCGGTGGGGGGCGTCCGCACGGCCACAATTGGGAGATGAAGGAAGTCGCCGTCCGGGGCGTCCGCAAGTCGTTCGGCGGGCTGCGCGTGCTCGACGGCGTCGACCTGACGATCCCGGCGGGGAGCTTCACGGGGATCTTGGGCGCGTCGGGCAGCGGCAAGACGACACTGCTCCGGATCATCGCCGGCTTCGAGCGCCTCGACCGCGGTGAGGTGAAGCTCGGCGACGAGGTGGTCGACGGCCGCCGCGTCTTCGTGCCGAGCGAGCACCGCCGCATCGGCTACGTGCCCCAGGAGGGCGCGCTCTTCCCGCACCTCTCGGTCGGGCGCAACGTCGCCTTCGGTCTTCGTCGCGGGCCGCACCGGCGCGCGCGTGTGCTCGAGCTGCTCGACATGGTCGGCCTGGCCGGCCTGCAGCGCCGCTACCCGCACCAGCTCTCGGGCGGCCAGCAGCAGCGTGTCGCGCTCGCCCGTGCGCTGGCGACCGACCCCGAGATCGTGCTCCTCGACGAGCCGTTCTCCTCGCTCGACGCGAGCATGCGCGCCGAGGTGCGTGCGGAGGTGCTCGACGTCCTGCGCCAGGCCGGCACGACCTCGATCCTGGTGACCCACGACCAGGACGAGGCGCTCTCGATGGCGGACCACGTCGCCGTGCTGCGCCACGGCGTGATCGCGCAGCTCGACACGCCGGCCGGCATCTACCGCCGCCCCCTCGACCCCGCCTTGGCCCGCTTCCTCGGGGAGTCCAACGTCCTGCACGCGCCGGTGACACCGGCGTCCGGCGCCACGGACCCGAACGTGCTGACGGCGGACACCCCGCTCGGCTCGTTGGCGGTGGAGGGCTGGCCGGCCACCGCAGGCGCCGGGCCCGCACACGTCCTCATCCGGCCCGAGCAGATCCTGCTCGGCGAGCCGGGGACGGCGCCGCTCGACGCCACGGTCGAGAGCTACCAGTACTTCGGGCACGACGCGGTCGTGCGGGTCCGCCCCGACGGCGACCGGCTGCCCGAGCTGGTGGTCCGGGTCACGGGCGGCACCCCGCTGGTCGCCGGCGCCCGGGTCGGCCTCACGGTCCAGGGCTCGGTGGTGGCCTGGCCGATCGCCGACGGCGAGGACGGCCACGGCCGCACGCACGAGGGCAGGCACGACGGCCGGCACGGGGACGGGCCCGGTGGGTCGCGGACGAACACCGACCCGGAGGAAGCAGCCGGGCCGAGCGAGCCCGATGCCGAGCGGCTCACCAATTCCGGCAGAAAAACGCCCCCGTAACTACAGCAGTGTTGTCCCCGCTGCACTAGAGTTCGGAGTGGAGATCCAGTGCAATGCAGGGAGGTGGAGATGGGCGACGAGTCCGCGACCCATGTCGGGGGGTTTTCCGGACCGCAGGTATGCGGTTTGGTGGGGATCTCATACCGACAACTCGATTACTGGGCCCGCACGGGCCTGTTGCAGCCGTCGGTGGCGACGGCGAAAGGCAGTGGCTCGCGCCGCGTCTATTCGTACTCGGACGTGCTCGAGCTCAAGGTGATCAAGCAGCTGCTCGACGCCGGCGTGTCGCTCCAGTCGGCACGGCGCGCCGTCGAGTGCCTGCGTGAGGACCTCGGCGCCGACGTGGCGTCGGCCAACCTCGTGCTGACCGGGACGAGTTCGGTCCTGGCGCGCACCAACGACGCCGTCGTCGACCTTCTCGCGGGCGGCCAGGGTGTCTTCAACATCGTGCCGCTGGCGGGTGTGGTCGAGTCGCTCGACGCCGACATCGTCCGGCTCGACACGTCGGCCAACGAGCAGCCCTCGACGCGTCGTCAGGTGCAGACACAGCGGGCGCGGGCCGCCGGGGAGTGAGCCTCACGGACCCTGCGCGCGTCGGGCGCACACGCCATCCCGCTTGTGCGCCCGCAGGGTCCATCCGTTTCGCCCACCCCTCCGAGCGGCTCTTCGCCGCGTTGTTGGACCTGTCCGGCGAGCGCTGGGAGTACGAGCCCGTCGAGTTCCCGCTCGCGTGGGACGAGACGGGCGCGCCGGTGTCGGCCTTCCGCCCGGATTTCTATCTGCCCAAGCGTGGCGTGTTCATCGAACTGACCACCGCCGACCAACGGCTGGTGACGCGCAAGAACCGCAAGGTGCGCCGGATGCGCGAGCTCTACCCCGAGGTGCCGATCTGCGTGGTGTACCAGCGCGACTTCAGCGCGCTCTTGGCGTCGCACGGTCTGGCCGCCGTCACCGCCGGCGCGGCATAGCCAGTCGCGGGGCACCGGGCCGACCTGTCTAGTCTGGCCCGGTGAGCGCCGAACAGACCACGAGCAGCGGGCCGGTCCGCGTCTCGCCGTTGCACGAGCAGCACGTCGCGCTCGGCGCCAAGATGACGCTCTTCGGCGGGTGGGAGATGCCGCTCGCGTACCCGAGCGGGACCCTGGCCGAGCACCGTGCGTGTCGGTCGCGTGCGGTCGCCTTCGACGTCAGCCATCTGGGCACGGTGCGGGTCAGCGGACCCGACGCGTTCGAGCACCTGCAACGCTCCTTCAGCAACGACCTCACGCGGGTGCACCCGGGCCGGGCGCAGTACACCCACCTGCTCGACGACGACGGGTTCGTGGTCGACGACATGATCGTCTGGTGGCTCGACGAGGAGCGCTTCGACGTCATGCCCAACGCGTCGAACACGAGCGACGTCCGCGGCGCCATCGGGGGGACCGACGTCACCGAAGAGCGGGCGGTGATCGCCGTGCAAGGACCCGAGGCCCGGACGCTCCTGGCCGCGGTCTCGCCGGCCGCCGCGTCGGTGCACCGCTTCAGCGTCGAGCGCTTCGACTGGGACGGTGCCACCTGCCTGGTCGCGGGGACCGGCTACACGGGCGAGGACGGCGTCGAGTGCGCCATCCCGGCCGAGGTCGCGCCGGCGTTCTGGGAGGCGGTGCTCGCCCAGGGCATCGCACCGGCGGGGCTCGGGGCACGCGACACGCTGCGGCTCGAGGCCGGGCTCCCGCTGCACGGGCACGAGCTGGGGCCGGGCATCACGCCGCTCCAGGCGGGGCTGGCGTGGGTGGTGGGCTGGAACAAGGGCCCGTTCACCGGCAGGAGCGCCCTCGAAGAGGAGCGGGCCAACGGTCCCGCGCGCCGCCTGCGCGGTCTCGTCGGCGGGGGACGTCAGCCCTTGCGCGACGGGGCGGACATCTGCCACGGCGAGCAGCGGGTCGGGGTGGTCACCAGCGGCAACTTCTCGCCCATGCGCGAGTGCGGCATCGGGCTCGGCTTCGTGGACGCGGACGCGCGTCTGCTCGACGGCGACGAGGTTGCCGTGGTGCACGGCGAGCGCTCGGTGCCGGCCTCCCTCCTGCGCACCCCGTTGTGGCCGGTGCGCGAGGACGAGGAGTAGCTCACCCAGGGGTTGCGGCGGCATGCCGTCGTGGCCGGGACGGACGCCCTATAGTGATCTGGACAACTGAATACGCCGTTTGAACCGGAGCGCCAGAGTCCCCACGGGTGTACGTCGAGGGGACGCCGGAGGAGCAACACTCCCCAGAAACTCTCAGGCCGACATACCGCTCCGGCGAGGCAACTCTGGAAAGCGTGGCGTGCCAGGGCGCCCGCACCGAAGGTGGAAGCCGCTCGTGAGAGCGGTGAGACTCTCAGGTCCGACGACAGAGCGGGGAGGACATCCGACGAGCGCCGCAGCGATGCGGCGCACATGAGGAGGCCTCCTTGAGCCATCGTCCAGCCGGCAGCGAGACACTCGAGCCGTTCGAAGACTTCTTGTACCGCCACGTCGGCACGTCGGCGGAGGAACAAGAGGCGATGCTCAAGATCCTGGGCTTCGACGACCTCGACGCGCTGATCGACGCGGCAGTCCCCGGATCGGTGCGCAGTCTCGGCGAGCTCGACCTGCCGCCCGCAGTCACCGAGCAGGCGGTGCTCCAGGAGCTGCGCGCCCGCGCCGAGCGCAACGTGGTCGCCGAGCCGATGATCGGGCTTGGCTACTTCGGCACCATCACCCCGGCGGTGATCCGGCGCAACGTGCTCGAGAGCCCGGCCTGGTACACGGCGTACACCCCGTACCAGCCCGAGATCAGCCAGGGCCGGCTCGAAGCGTTGCTGAACTTCCAGACGATGGTGATCGACCTGACCGGGCTCGACACCGCGAACGCCTCGCTCCTCGACGAGAGCACCGCGGTCGCCGAGGCCGTGACGCTCATGCGCCGGCGGGCCACCGTCGAGTCGAACCGGGTCATCGTCGACGCCGACTGCCTGCCCCAGACCATCGCGGTGCTCCGGACGCGGCTGCGCCCGCTCGGCTTGGAGGCCGTGGTCGCCGACCTCTCCGAGGGACTGCCCGCAGGCGAGTGCTTCGGCGTCGTCCAGCAGTACCCGGGGTGCTCGGGCGCCATCCGTGACTTCGCCGCGGTGACCGACGACGCGCACGCGCGCGGTGCGCTGGTGGCGGTGGCGACCGACCTCCTCGCCCTGACGCTGCTCACGCCGCCGGGGGAGTGGGGCGCCGACGTCGTGGTCGGCTCCTCGCAGCGCTTCGGCGTGCCCCTGTGGTACGGCGGCCCCCACGCCGCCTTCATGGCCGTGCGATCGGGCCTCGAGCGCGACCTGCCCGGCCGCCTCGTCGGCCTCTCCGTCGACGCCGCGGGCCACCGTGCCTACCGGCTCGCGCTCCAGACGCGCGAGCAGCACATCCGGCGCGAGAAGGCGACCTCGAACATCTGCACGGCTCAGGTGCTGCTGGCCGTCGTGGCTGCGATGTACGCCGTGTACCACGGCGCCGAGGGGCTGCGGGGCATCGCACGGCGGGTCCACGCGCGGACGGTGCAGCTCGCCGCGGGCATCGAGGCGGCGGGGTACACGCTCGCCCACCGCGAGTTCTTCGACACGATCGTGGTCGAGGCGCCCGGGCGCGCCGAGGAGATCGTCGGTGCTGCAGCCGAGCGGGCCGTGCAGCTGCGCCTGATCGACGACGACCACGTCGGGATCTCGTGCGGCGAGACCACCGACGAGGACCACGTCGCCGCGGTCCTCGACGCCTTCGGCGCCCCCGCCGTCGCGACGGAGGGCCGCTGGCGCGACGCCCTGCCGGTGCCGTTGTTGCGCCGGGGGCCGATCCTCGTCCACCCGGTCTTCTCGGAGCACCATTCGGAGACGTCGATGTTGCGCTACCTGCGCCGCCTCTCCGACGCGGACTTCGCGCTCGACCGCGGCATGATCCCGCTCGGGTCGTGCACCATGAAGCTCAACGCCACGTCGGAGATGGAGCCGGTCGGCCTGCCGGGCTTCGCCGACGTCCACCCGTTCGCACCGCTCGAGACGACGGCCGGCTACCAAGAGCTGATCGACCAGCTCGAGACGTGGCTGGCTGCGGTGACCGGGTACGCCAAGGTCTCGGTGCAGCCGAACGCAGGGAGCCAGGGCGAGCTCGCCGGGCTCCTCGCCATCCGTGCGTACCACGAGTCGCGCGGCGAGTCCGAGCGCGACGTCTGCCTGATCCCGTCGAGCGCACACGGCACCAACGCGGCGTCGGCCGTCATGGCCGGCATGCGCGTCGCCGTCGTGGGCGCCCGCCCGGACGGAACGGTCGACCTCGACGACCTCGAGGCGAAGTGCCAGGAGCACGGGGCGCGCCTGGCGGCGATCATGGTGACGTACCCCTCGACGCACGGCGTCTACGAGGAGGGCATCAGCGCCATGTGCGAGGTCGTGCACCGCCACGGCGGCCAGGTCTACATCGACGGGGCCAATCTCAACGCCTTGCTCGGGCTCGCGGAGCCGGGTGAGTTCGGGGGCGACGTCTCGCACCTCAACCTCCACAAGACGTTCTGCATCCCTCACGGCGGTGGCGGGCCGGGCGTCGGCCCGGTGGCCGTCGCCGAGCACCTCGTCCCGTTCCTGCCGTCGCACCCGATGCACCCGAGAGCGGAGCAACGCGAGGGGATCGGACCGGTGAGCGCCGCCCCGTACGGCAGCGCGGGGATCCTCGCCATCAGTTGGGCCTACATCCGGCTCTTGTCGGGGAGCGGGCTGGCGCACGCGACCAAGGCGGCCGTGCTCGCCGCGAACTACGTGGCCACGCGGCTCTCCTCGTCGTACCCGATCCTCTACACCGGCACGAACGGGTTGGTGGCCCACGAGTGCATCATCGATCTGCGTCCGCTGACCAAGGCGACGGGGGTGTCGGTCGACGACGTGGCGAAGCGGCTCATCGACTACGGCTTCCACGCGCCGACGGTGAGCTTCCCCGTCGCGGGGACGATGATGATCGAGCCGACGGAGAGCGAGGACCTCGAGGAGCTCGACCGCTTCTGCGACGCCATGATCGCCATCCGGGGCGAGATCGACGACGTCGCGTCGGGGACGTGGTCCGCCGCCGACAGCCCCCTGCGCGGCGCGCCGCACACCGCCGAGTCACTGGTGGGGGAGTGGGACCGCCCCTACGACCGTTCGGTCGCGGTGTTCCCTGCCGGGCGCACGGCGGACAAGTACTGGCCACCCGTCGCGCGGATCGACCAGGCGTACGGCGACCGCAACCTGATGTGCACGTGCCCGCCGCTCGACGCTTTCGTGTCCTGACGCGCTGACCGACGCCCTCTGATCCGCGGCACGCGGTCCCGCAGCCGGTAGCGCCGGCGGGTCGAGGCCCGGGTGCTCAGCTCAAGCGGTACAGCCTCGTGCCGTTCTCGCCCAGGACCTTGCGCTGCGTCTCGGGGCGCAGCGTGGCCATCGCAGCGTGAACGTGCTCGAGCGGCTTGGGCCACAACGCGGTGGGGTGAGGAAAGTCGGTCTCGAAGAGCACGTTGTCCTCGCCGACCTTCTCGACCAGCTCTTGGAGATGCCCGCGCCCGGTCTCGAACCACATGGTGGCGTACCAGTTGTCCTTGAAGTACTCCGACGGCGCGCGTCCGAGCTCGGCTGCCTGCACGGGGGCGTTCTCGGGCAGTTCCCAGTCCATGGTCTCGAGGATGAAAGGCACCCAGCCGATGCCGCTCTCCACCGAGACCATCTTGAGCTTGGGGAACCGGTCGAAGATCCCTGCGAAGATCGTGTTGATCACGACGCGGGCGTTCCCGATGAAGAGCATGGAACCGCCGATGGCCGGCTTGACGAACTCGTCCTGGGACTCCCAGAAGTACTGGCCGAAGAAGTTCATGGCGGTGAGGCTCGCCCCGATGTGGAAGTGGACGGGGAGCTCCAGGTCCGCACACACCTCCCACAAGGGGTCCCACGCCTTGTTGGCCAGGTCGGGAGCGCCGAGGTCCTGGGGATCCGAGGTCATGTTGATGCCCCGGAGGCCGAGGCTCCCGATCCGTTCGGCCTCACGGACGGACTCCTCCACGTCCCACGCCGGCAGGATGGGCATGGGCAGCAGGCGGTTGTTCGTCCGCTCCTGGATCTCTGCGCGCGTGTCGTTGAAGATCCGGACGCAGAGCTCGCGGAGCACCGGGTCCTTCACCTCGGCCAGGGTCTGGCCACCGAGACCGAGCGCATTCGGGTACAAGACCTGGTGCTTGATCCCCATGTCGTCCAGCACCTCGAGGCGGGCGTCCACGTCCCACGCCGCCACGTGCGCGCGCTCGAACTCCCACTCGATCAACGATTCGAGGAACGGGTGCTTGATCCCCGCGCGGTCGATGGTGCTGCCGCCCCCCGCCTTGCCGACAGCGGTCCCTTCGATGACCCACTGACGCTCGCCGTCGACGTCCTCGACGTGAAGGATCTGCTCCTTGTAGGCCGCAGGGGCCCGCGAGGTCCACAGGTCCGCCAAGTCGGTGAAGTGCGAATCCGCGTCGAGAACAGCGAGTCCCTCGGGCACCTCGGGGGCGAGAGTCATCAGATCAGTCCTCCAGAGATCGAGACCACGAGCACGCACCGTGCGTACCGCAGGCTACTACGAGAAATAGTCGTAGTACTCGAGCCCGAGGTGGGTGATCGGCTCTTCCCCGGCCAAGAAACGCAACGTGTTCTTCAGCTTCGTCAGCTGAATGAACAAATCGTGCTCGGGGTAGACACCGGTCGCGCATTGCGGTGACTTGAAGTAGAAGGACAGCCACTCCTGGATCCCGCCCATGCCGGCGCGCTGGGCGAGGTCGGTGAAGAGCAAGAGGTCGAGGACGAGCGGGGCCGCCAGGATCGAATCGCGGCAGAGAAAATTGACCTTCAACTGCATCGGGTAGCCCAACCAGCCGAAGATGTCGATGTTGTCCCAGCCCTCCTTGTTGTCGCCCCGTGGCGGGTAGTAATTGATCGAGACCTGGTGCTCGATCTCGCCGTAGAGCTCGGGATAGAGCTCCGGCTGCAAGATGCCCTCGAGCACCCCCAGCTTGGACTGCTCCTTGGCCCGGAAGCTGTCGGGGTCCTGGAGCACTTCGCCGTCGCGATTCCCGAGGATGTTGGTGGAGTACCACCCGGAGAGCCCGAGCAGCCGGGCCTTGATCATGGGGGCCAAGACCGTCTTCACCAACGTTTGTCCGGACTTGAGGTCCTTGCCGGCGATGGGCGCCGACCGCTCGGCCGCGTACGCCGTCAACGCCGGCGTGTCGATGGAGAGGTTGGGCGAGCAGTTGACGTAGGGGATACCGAGGCCGAGGGCGGCGTAGGCGTAGAGCATGCTCGGGGCGATGGCGCGATCGTCGCGGTCGAGCGCCTCCTCGAAGGCCTCGAGCGATTGGTAGGCCTCGTGCTCGGGGAGCAGCCCCTCAGTCGATCCACACCAGACCATCACGCTCCGCGCCGACCCCTTGGCCTCCAAGAACCTCAGCATGTCCGCTCTGATCGCGTCGACACGCGCACGGTGGGTCTGCTCGGGGCGCGTGTTCTGTCCGTGGACCTGGGTGACGTAAGACGAGTCGAACACAGCAGGGAGGGGCCGGATGGTGCGCAGAAATGCGCCGACCCGCTCGATGGTCGGCTGGTCCAGGACTCCCGCCCGGCTGGCAGCGACGAAGGCGTCGTCGGGAAAGGGGTCCCAGGTGCAGAAGTCGAGTTGGTCGAGGGATGCGAGGGGGACGAGCTCGCGAATGGGCGTGATTCGCTGCTCGTCCCGCCGGCCGAGCCGCGCCGTGCCAAGTTGGGAGAGCGAACCGATCGGCTGACCCGAGCCCGCACGGATCGACTCGATGCCCGCGATCAGCGTCGTCGCGAGGGCACCAAGGCCCACGCAGAAGACAGCGAGCCGACCCTCGGCCGGCGCGATGGCCGGTGGATTGGGGAGCGGACTCTGGTACACGTGCTCGCCTGACGACATCGGCTTCCCGTTCCTTCACGCGGTTGCGGTGGTGCGATCGATCGTAGGGGATGGCCGCCGCAGCCTGCAGCGATCGTGGCTCCGGCGGTGCAGGACGAGGGAACAGCACCGCGGCACGAGGAGAACCGCGACTTCGCCCCGCCTTCGTCGGGGGTGCTCGTCTAATCTGCGCGGCGGGAGGCTGGCGGTGGAGTCCGAACAAGAGGGTTGGTACACCGACCCGTGGGGTCTACACGAAGCGCGCTGGATCTCCGACGGCGTGCCGTCGCGTCTGGTCCGTGACGGTGGTTGGGAATCGTACGACGACCCACCCGACACGCCACCGAGTCGCGCCTGGGTGCCCGTCGTGACTCCGCCCGGTTCGGTGACGCTCACGGACATTCGCAGAGCGGGCGCCGCCGAAGGGGACTGGTTGCCACCGCGGCCAGAAGAACGGATCCCGGGCGCGCAGCCGCACGGCGTGGTGCAGGCGCCACGCGGCGACAGACCGCGCGTCAAGTCCGCCCGGTGGATCTCCTTCCTCGTCGCGTTCCTCGTCGTCATCGGTGTCTACGTCGGCGGCGTCCTCAGCGGGCTGTGGGGGCCGGGGAGGACCGACGCCGGCACCACGACGACGACGTTCAACGCACGCGCGGACGACTCCGCCGGGGAATTCGCCGCCGGGTCCCAAGCCGTGCAGGACGGCTGCAGCGCCATCGGCCGGCTCACGTCGGACCTGTCGCAGGATGAGGGGAAGGGAGCGGCCGTTCCGTCCGAAGCGGCCTTGACCCAGCGAGATCCCACGTTCGACGAGATCGCGATGATCGAGCGGGCGAACGCCGTGCCTCAGTATTCGGGCATCGTGAGCGCAGCGAACACCTTCACCACCACGCTGCAACAGGCCACCGGATTGCAGGTGGACGGCTGGCTCCCGGTCACCGGCGCACTCAACGCCCTGACGGCGCAGTGCGAGCTGCTCGGCGTGCCGACCGGTACCTGACGCCTGCCGGCTCAGCCGGCTGGCGAATCGATCTGGATCACCAAATCGAAGTCCCCACGGGGGAGAACCATGCCACCCGGCGCAGCGGACGGATGGGGCAGCACCGTGATGCCGAGGTCGGTGAGCAGATCGACCGGAGTGGCGGACGACAATGCCTGCTCGAGCCGCTCTCGACAACGCGGATCTCCGAATCCGAGAAGGTGTTCTCCTTCGACCATGGCCAAGCTGCCGCGGCCCGCGTCGAAGAGTCCGAACGCGCCCCGGAACTTGCCCTCGAGCCGGTACAGCCCGATGGGGTCGGGCTCCTCGAGGGAGAGGCGCACGTTCCAACCGGGCGAGAGCGGCGGTGCGGTCGCAACGGTCGGCACGCGTCGGAGGAGTTCCTCGAGGATCCCGATGCGCGTGGCGGACGCGTCGTCGAACACGGCGATCCATCGGAGCCTGTCGTCGCTGCCGCTCGAGTCGGGCCAGCCCCGAACGACTGTCCGTCGAGGCGGGCCCCCGTGTGGGCCCCGCAGCGGCATGAAGCCGCAGAAAGCAACCGAACGACTCTGCAGTGTCTCGCCGACCTTCTCGAAGGCCACGGCCAACGTCAGACCGGGGCGGAGCCACAGGGGCAAGACCAGGACGCCGGCGTGCCGAAGCTGACGCACCCAGTACGGGGAGATGCCCCAAGACTCGGCGGTGACGACGACGCGATCGACGGTTGCGCCGTCGATGCCGGCCCACCCGTCGCCCACGACGATCCGGGCCTGGCGGATCCCGATTGCGGACAGATGGCTCTCGGCTTCGGATGCGGCTGTGGGGTTCACGTCGATCGAGACGACCCGGCCCCGTGGTCCGACGAGCCGGTCGAGGAGTGCCGCGTTGTAGCCGGTGCCGGCTCCGATCTCGAGGACCCGATGCCCCGGGCGCACGTCGAGCATCTCGAGCATCACGGCCATGATGCTCGGTGCACTCGAGGACGAGATGGAGACGCCCTCGTCGTCGAAATGAGTCGGGATCGCTTCGTCCACGACGAAGGCGCGCTGCCGGGCGCCAGCCGGCAGGAACCG
>Ga0335072_10012452_pt1 | contig 12144 bp, 16 predicted proteins | sample Lox_Sample_21_FD_206725 | JGI IMG/M metagenome (GOLD analysis project Ga0335072, IMG submission 206725) | Soil microbial communities from Loxahatchee National Wildlife Refuge, Florida, United States - Lox_Sample_2.1 | ecosystem: Environmental > Terrestrial > Soil > Wetlands | place: USA...
CGCTCTTTGTTCACGCAAGCAAGTCGCTCTGCTCAACACGGAACTGTCTAAGGCACTTGCCACCCTCCATCAGAAAGTGCGGGGCTTCATCTTGCAGGTGAGCGACTTCGTTCGCATTGACCTGCTATGCGCGCCGACTGAACGTAGGCTTCACCGGTCATCAGCGCGGTAATAGCACCGCATAAAGCGCGACCTTCGTCAGAATCGTATGGGAGCGCTAGTAGCATTAAGAGCGCCCCAAGGTTTGCGTATCCCAGTCCAAGCGGCCGAAAATCGTGCGAATTCCTGGCAATCTTCTCAGTCGGATAGCTCGCGTTGTCTACCAGGATCTCCTGCGCTGTAATCGTGATGTCAACCGCGTGTTTGAATGCCTCCACGTCAAACTGGCCGTCCCCGCGGAGATATGTCGTCAAATTCAGCGATGCCAAATTACAGGCCGTGTCGTCGAGGAACATGTACTCGCTGCACGGATTCGAGGCGTAAATGCGGTCCGTGGCTTTGCAGGTATGCCAACGGTTGATGGTCGTATCGTACTGCATCCCGGGATCGCCGCAGTGCCAAGCGGTCTCGGCGACGCGCCGCAACAGCTCACGTGCGCTGTACTTGTCCGCTCGAGACCCATCCGTGACGTTCTGCGTCCACCACTCACGATCCTCAATCGCCGCCTGCATGAATTCGTCGGTCACACGCACCGAGTGGTTCGCGTTCTGGAAGAAGACGGAACTGTACGCTTCCCGTTCCCAGGCTCTGCAGAATGAAGGAATCCATTCACGCCGCGAAACAGAACGGCGTTCTCTAACGGAGGTCGTCTGCCTTTTTCCATCTGTCGTGGCTCGTGCCGCGTGATCAGTAGCTGGCAGGTCCGGCCGGTTCGAAATAACTCAATTCGTATCAGAATCGGAGCGATAACCACGGCATGAACGCCGTTCACTCCGACAGCGTCGATCGGATGGAGATACGGCAACGGCTCACCATTCGGGCCGCAGAAGGTAATGTATCGGCCGATCTCCCGCACCGAGCCGCCCGATTCGATGCCCCGGACCACATATCGTCGCGCCAAGTGTTGGTGCTCAAGACTTACATGCGGTTGCGCGAAAATCCCTACGTTGTCTAAGCGACGGAGCACGTTTCTCGGCAATGTGAGTCCCCGATGTGCCAGGGAGTCTGGTTTCTCGACCATATAGGTAGCCTCACGCCGAGCGCCTGACAGGGATGGGACAGCCGACAGCTCTACGAATCATTTCTTTTGTACAACCGGCCCAGCAGATGTATTTTCGCGGATCGTCGATGGAGATCGCCAAGTTATCGCCACTGCGGTCCTGGCCAGCGTCGGCACACGACGGGCATTGGGTCACGTAATTTCTGCCGACCTTGCGAACCTTGCTGACGTGATCGAGAATCCGGAACTCGTGAGCAGAACTGCGAACGAATGGTTGACACGGCGCCGGCTGCTTTCTTTCAAACTCCGGTGGCATGGTCTTCCCGGCTATGAAGGTCCGAAGATGTTCCTCGCTCACTTTGCGCAGCCGGTTCAGGTACGCGATCTGTCTTTCCAAGTCGTAGTCTGCCCCGTAAAACCAGTAGCGCCGATTTGCGCCGCGGTGAATCCCAAGCGGGCCCCGGATCGCGTTTCCGAACTCACCTGCGCGCAGATCATCGTGCTTCGGGAAGATTTCAATACCCTCGGCCAGACCCAAACCCTTGATTCGCACTCCGAGCTTCAGCGCCAGATTGTAGATGTAAACCCTGCACTCGCGGGCCAAGGCTGGTCGTTCCATGAAAATCCAAAGGTGACCACCCCGCTTGCTCATCTCAAGAGCCGCTTCCACTGCGTCTTGCTGGAGGGAGTACTGCAGCTTGAGCAGGTCTTCCATCGCCCCGGCATAATCCGCGTCGATGGCAACCCATTTGGACCGCTGTGTGACGGGGTTGATCGCATACAGCCCGATTGTGATTTCACCTTCCAGGTGCCGCCGAATCGTCGCTGCCGTCAAACTCAATTCCTTCCCTGTTCCCTTGGCCCTGGGTCGGAAGTAATAGTGTCGGCCGCTCTCCGGCTGGGGCCGTGAGGATTGAAGGGTGTACGCGCCGCGATTCACAAACAGAGCCGCATACTGTCGAACGACTTCGCAACTAGCTCTAATCGCGATCTCCACGTCTCCCTCCTTTCGAGGACCTTCACCTTCGAACGACCGTCCTCTACCTAAACCCACACTCCGGCTTTGTCAAATTAGTGAGGTTAGGCGCTAAGTCTTTGCTCTGGCGAGAGTTACCTGTCCAAGAGCGGCGCAAACTGAGGGATTGTTGCTTACGCGGACTTGCCAATCGTCGGGGCGGTTGCGTCAGCACTTCGCTGCGGTCGGCAACCAGGCGTCACGATCCACGGTGCCTGCCCCGTAAGCAGCCGTGGCTGCTCCACGAGGTCCAGGAACCGGCATTCCCGGACCAAACGGTCGAAATCGCTGACGGAGTATCCACCGAACTTCTCGTCATCAAAGTCCACCCAATACCAGACCCATGTGTGGCGGTCGTACACGTAGAACGCTCCCGACTCGGGGTCCCCCGGCACGACAAGAAACACGAACAACGCCTTCGGCAACTGGACCCATTTCTCAATCTTTGGGTGGTCGGTCGCGTCGAGCAATCTGGCCACGGCTCCTTCCGAGGAGCTCGCAACCTCGGCTGCTGCGTTCCGAAGATCGAGCACTGCTATTACATTCATTGTTCCGAACATCCCACTGCCTCCTTTCATGCTTGACGTACCTCCGAAAACAAAGATCGCCAACACGGCAAAACGGAGAGCGACTAGCCAACCTTTCCTTTGCTAACGCTCTGTGCTAGCGTTTTGCCGTCCCCGAAAATTCAAGACTCCGCCAACCTCGAGGAGGACGACAGTGATCATCGGAGATCGCTTGCGGTCCATACGTGAAGAAAAGAAGCTGTCGCAAGGGGACGTTGAAAAGCGCACCGGCTTGCTCCGCTGCTACATATCCCGAGTGGAAAACGGCCACACGGTGCCAGCGGTTGAGACGATTGAAAAGTTTGCGCGGGCTTTAGAGATTCCCATGTACCAACTGTTTTACGATGGGGACAAACCACCCGAGCTTCCAAACCTTCCCAAAAGGAAGACAGCAGACGAGATCGCCTGGGGGAGTACCGCAAAAGATGCGCGCTATCTGACAAGGTTTCGGAGACTCTTGGCGAAGACAACCGATAGGGACCGAAAACTTCTCCTTTCGTTGGCGCAGAAAATAGCCGCCCACAAGCCCCTGCGCTCCCGCAGCCTAGCTCCTCGCCCGCCTGAAGGGTGAAGTGCCCGACGCTGCCACACAAATCGACCCCTACCAAAGGCGGAAGACAAATTCCCTGCGGCTGATTGTGACTGCGGGCGCGCTTCTTGCTAGCTTTCTCACTTTGAGATCCGTCCCCACCCTCGACGATGCGCTTTCGGGAAAGCCCGAATACATGCGCTGGATGGCCGACAAAGTTGCCAACAGTGTCGCGGCGCGGTATGGCAACGACGCGGCTGTCATCGTGCTGCGAGATGAGAGAACGAATTGTCGGCAAATCTCCGATGTGAATGTCCCCAACCCGGACGAGTTCTATTACGTTGTGAGCTACTCCGAGACCGGCCATTCCTTGTGCTTCATCACCTACGTAAATCTGCCAAAAGGTTGGGATCAGACCAAGTCGCTTGTCCTCTATCCGAGCACTGGCAAGAATTACGGCCAGAAGCTGGTAGGGCCGGTGCGCGCCGTCGCAGTCTCACAGCTTCAGATGGTCTATCCCATGGCCTACCTGTCGCTTCTGCACTGGCGTGCAAAGATCGATTCGTCAAGCTTCAAGCGGGCGGCTAACGCCAAGTTCGAGCGTTGGTTCAACTCTTCGGCGCAGCCCGGTGACTCGCTGGACGTCGAGATTGACTTCCCATCATTGCGAGCGGACGTCGGCCGCAACCATAGAATCGTCAATCGAACCCTAGCCACCGCCATATTCACTGTCACATTCCTCCTATTGTTTGGCGCTTACAAAGCGTGGGCTTCGTACACGGCGTTTCGCACTTTTCTCAGCCGTTATCGTCCGCACATTGGTTTCCACGTGTATCTGAGGCAGGACTTGAGCGCAATTACAAGCCAGGCCCGGCAAGCGTACCAGGAAGAGCAAAGGCGCGCGCTTGAAGAAGCAAGGGCAGCCATACTCCTCAAGCGCTCTAACGAAGCAATCCGCGCCCGTCTCGAATCAATCCTCAGTGCGCTCTCGGACGAACAGCAGAAACACACCGGTCAGGAATGTTTGAACCGTGGCGACATGGAGGAGATGAAAGCCCTGACCCAGCAACTCCAAGGTCAGGCAGGCCAGAAGACGTCCGAGGAAAAGCTAGCCGCGCTACTCGACACCCTGAAACAATATTCCAGCGGCGAAGAATTTGACCGGCTTTGCGCCAATGCTTTCCAAATGCTGGCGACGACGGGCTTCAGAGAAGCCAGGAGTTTCGTTGTCGAGGCCCACGATCAGTTGCGCGCTCGATCGAAAGAACTCGAAGAGCAAGCGACAGTCGAAACCGAATGACCTATCTCCCGCCGAGCAGCATCCAGCGCAAGCGCGTCGCAACGGTTTTGCAGGTCGTGGCCCCCATGACCAACAACCCAAGTCCAACGGATGATGTGGCGAGTTGCCAGCTCATCCAGGTCACGCCATAGATCCTGGTTCTGCACAGGCCTTCGATCTGCGGTTCGCCATCCGTTTGTCTTCCACCGAGCAATATATTGCGTGATGCCCTGCTTAACGTACTGGGAGTCTGTCACTAGTTCCACCTCACAGGTCTCGCGCAAGGCTTTCAATCCATTAATCGCGGCGGCGAGCTCCATGCGATTGTTGGTTGTTTGCGCTTCGCTTCCTGATAGTGCGCGCTCCTCGGTTCCGTATCGCAGAATGCAAGCCCAGCCGCCCGCACCTGGATTCCCGATGCAGGACCCGTCTGTGATGATTTGTACCTGTTTCATTACTCTACCTCCCGATTCGCAATGCTTTGTGAGGAATAGTCAACGCACGTGGATTGGCGTGCTACGATTACGTCGAAAGATCAGTTGCAGGGAGGGGACGAAGTTGTCGGAGCCATCAGGAACCCCTGCTGATGATCCGTTCCGTGGTCGGCAGCCAACCAGCCACGAACGGATGTCCGGACGTCCCTGGGATGCGTCATACCACGACGGCCCTGCGCCTTGGGATATCGGCCATCCACAGCCAACAGTTGTGCGTTTGGTATCCGAAGGCGGATTCGCCGGAGCCGTGCTCGATGCGGGCTGCGGGACCGGCGAGAACGCTCTTCACATCGCCTCGCTGGGATTGCCGGTTCTGGGCGTTGACGTGGCTGAAACTGCACTGGCGATCGCCCGAGAGAAGGCCCGAGCGAGAACCAAAGACGGTGGAATCAAGGTTGAGTTCGCTGCGGCTGATGCGTTGCAGCTGGAGCGTTTGGGGCGCACGTTCAAGACGGTGCTGGATTGCGGACTGTTCCATACCTTCGATGACAACGACGAGCGAACGCGATACGCGACGAATCTAGCGTCGGTGACCGAGCACGATGGAACCCTATATGTGTTGTGCTTCAGTGACGAGAGTCCCGATACTGGCCCGCACCCTATCACTCAGGAAGAGCTGAGAACGGCGTTCAACCCCAGCAGTGGATGGAACGTCGCCTCCATACAACCGGACCGGATTCAAACGAGATTCCACGACCACGGCGCACCGGCCTGGTTCGCGACAATCAAACGGATCTAGGCTGTGGGACTGGTCGGGCCCCGTGAGCAATCCCGTGCCGTCAGTCATGATATGCAGCACACACCAAGCAGTCTTCACTCCGAACGACAAGACAACCGAACCACCAAATAGCACGCATACAGGCACAAACGCGGCTAGCGTCTTCGCCAATATCATGTTCATCGGACAACCGCTCGGTCGTAACTCGCGTTCCATAGTGTCGTTCCCACAGGCGCTCAGGCCCGCTCCACAACAAATCACCCCACGAATCAGCGCGCTACAAGTCCTACGCCCGATACAAAGAACACCAAATTCAACAACGTCATTTCCGGGGTCAAAACACGCGCAACGAGGATAATAGTAACCACGCAAGTTTCACTGTCCAAAGCGCTTCGGGTTCATCACGAAGAGCGAATGTCGACTAAACTGCGCGTCTAAGAAAGGTCAAAAGCGGGGCAAATGTGTCATTCAGGGGGCGAACACGGCTGGATCCGGGCGTGCGGCGGCATAGTCGAAAGTGTCCCTAAGGAGAACGGGGACGACGGATTGGCAGGACGTAACTGGCATGTCCAGCAATCGTCTGTGCCACTCTCTTGCGAGGCCGAAATACGCACGACGCTGTGTTTTCCCGATGTTGCTTGAGACGAACCGCAGGAGGTCGTCATTCGTCACCAGATAGAGGACTTGGCTCACCCGTTCTTCCATGCTGAGAGCTGCCGCAATCGCTTTGTAGCGGTCGATGGTTTTCATGCTGCGTTCGTACTCGAGCGCAAAGCGATGCTCAGCCGTCTCGGTACGGACCGTGGCAATGGCATCATAGTCCTTCGCGAAACCAAATCCGGTCAGCTCGTTCTGCGATCGGACCTCGGTCGCCCCGATCCAGCGGACCAGCACTCCCGCGCGGAGAGCACTGAGATGAATGTCGTTCAGGCCAAGGGCGTGAAGGACACTTCGCTCGGACCGCTTCTTGCCCGATCGGTCATGCCCAAACAGGCAGTTCTCGCCCATGCCCTGCAAAAGATCCGCACCGTTGGTCGCAATGGAATACACAACATCGGCTACGCCTGCCAAAGGCGCACGCCGCTCGACGAGGCCGTTTTCCGCCAGCCGGCGAAGCCTCCAGTCGAAAGACTTGCGATTCTGCTCGGAATGTTCGAGCCGCATGAACTCGAATAGCTGTGAGTGGGTGGCGAATTCCGAGTGCAGGATTTGGCGCAAGAGAGGTAAATCACGGGCTTCATTCAGTTGAATCGATCCTTTTGGATACCGCATCTCCGGTGCATCCTTACACGGACTCCAACTGAAGCCGCGCACTCCACGGCCAAGTGACGAACGGCCTGAGCTCGAACCTGCCAAGATCTGTTCGCAACCAGCTTGCTGCCGGCATCAAGAGCATCGCTTCCTGCTGATCACGGCATTCGCTGAAGGAGATGAGCAGCGTACCTTCAGATCGCCATGCCGGTGAGCCCACATCGAGGTGACCGACCTCAACAGCTCTGACGACAACTAGGAAGTAGTCAGGTTGCTCTGGACTGGGCAGCATGCGCTCAAAGAGCACTTTGTTTTGGCCGTTCCAAACACAAGGCTCGGCGCATTCAAACACGCTGTTGATCATTGCCAGCGGATGGTTTGGATCGAAGCCGCCAACACCATTGAACCGGACATGGCCGACGATCTTGGGCCGTGTTCGGATGTATCCATTGACGGGAACGCCGCTCGTGTTGAAGTATGCCGCTCGAGCAAATCGTTTCGGGTCGTTCTCATCTGTCCCAAAACGACGACGCCATACGCTGCCAAATCCAGTGACGGTGACCAGCATCTTTGTCATGCACCCTTCAACCGCTTGTTCCTCTGTCGTTCTGCATACAACTCTTCCTGCAGCCGATTGATCTGGCCGACGAACCTGGTGCCGTCTCCATTTCCATCGCTAGGTGTGGACGCCGCTGAGGTACTGTCGGCGCTTCGAGACCCGTTCACCTTTTTTGCAAGATTGTCGAGTCGCGTGGAGAGGTCGGCAACGATTAGGGCTTTCTGCCGCAGCTCTTCTTGAAGCTTGTTGCGGTCCTGAGTCGTAGCTTCGAGTTGCGCAGCGACGCGCTGGAGTTCAGCTTTAAGACCATCCACCGCTGTATCACCCCAGCCGGGCCGGCCATCCCCCGATTCCGCGGCTTCAATTGCACGGTTGCACTGTTCGATGTGCCCGTTGTATTTCTGAATTGCTTCCTTGGCGGCTTGGCGAGAGTAGAGGTCGTGCGTGTAAATGTCGGCCATCATCTCCGCCGTGATTCGCATACTGCGACGATGGTCGAGATACAGCTTTGAGTAGGCAACCAGGACAAAGAGCAACCCCGTCGTTACCGACAGGCTGTACCAGAAGTGTGGCTCCCTGACGGTTGCTTGGAGGAAAGCCTCCCGCCTCTTCTCCAGCCAGGCTCCATAATCGACATCGCGCGGGTTGAATTGCTTAATCAGGAATTCATACCACGTGTCCCGGCCGGTGTACGGTCGTCGCGGAGTTTGCGCCCGAACGCCAGGGACACTTATGCAAAGGGCAATCATCAACGCGCCGCACTGGACTATTCGTTTCATCTTCTGTTTCTCAGTGCATACGCCTCGCCGATCGCGACTCAGCCAATTCCGTACTCTTGAATCGCAGATTGGCGCCCACCGATGACATGCGGGACTGTTTGAGGCGCGGATAAAGCACAGGCCCAAAATGAGGTACTCGAACATCGGTCGGAGGACGCACATGGAGGTGCGAATGCAACGTCCCGCGTGTGTCATCGGTCATAAGAATTTCCATTTGCCCCTTCGGTAGGTTCTTGATGTGCTCGTCAAGCGCGCGCGTCTCCGTGGCTTGAACATCAACCGCCCGGCCCGTCTCCTGATATCGCTCGTACCCGAAGAACTTCCATCGCTCCATGGACAGGCTGCGCCGCGTCACCTGATGTTCTGCCGAAGCCCGCAGGAAATACCGGGCTGTTTCTTCGTCGCGCGTCCGCAGGGTCATGGTTGTGTTTGGTGCGGACGCCACATCCTCTTTGAACCCGCGACCGACGTGCATGAGTTGCGGAAGGCTCTGCATGGAGAAGAGGAATGCCGTATTGGTACCGCGGGCAGTCTGCAAGATCTGCGGAAAATTCCTGTATCCAAACGGTGCGAATTCGTCCAGGACGACACTCAACAATGGACGGTTCGTCTTGCGGCGCTCCTCTTCGCTCTCATAGCGTTTGCCAACAACGAGCTGCAAGTTTTGCAAGAGCATTTTGCCAAGCGCGCGCACCGGCTCGGTGTTCTTGTTCACATTCAGCGTCACGAACAGAATCAGTTGCTGCTCGATCACCTCGTCGAGCGAAAGCAGGTCTTCATACGGTCCGGTAATGACGCTTAGCTCGTCATCGAGAAATGTCATGCACTCGTTTAACAGACCCTGAATCTTCGGTACGCGCTCCCTGTCCTGAAAGGATTGGTGCAGGTTCTTCACGGACATCTCGAAATTCAATTTGCGCTGCGTACTGATTTCTCGGTCTTGCTCCAGGCGTCGGGAGGCCTTTGTTACCTGCTCTCGCAAGACCTGCTCGTCGATGGCCATGACCAGAACGTCATAGAAGTTGAATTTCAGGCCGGTATAGGCGAGCACGCGTACGATGTCTGCGAGGTAATTCAACTGGTGCTTGGCGAAGAATTCATCGTGCAGGTTAAACGACCCGAACACCATATTGACGACCGGCATGTAGTTCTCATCAGTGCAGTGGAACGGGTTGTACCGCACCGACACGTTTGGCCTGCTGGGGTTCAGGATTCGTAGTTGGTGGAGGCGGCCTGCACGATGAATGTGTGGCAGCAGGCTCTCGAAGAAATCGAGGTCAGCCTTGCCATCGAGAATGATCATGGGAATGCGATGCGGATCTTCCGGAGGACCGACGACCCGAAACAGATCCTGGGTGATGATGTTTCTTAGTAACGTTGTCTTGCCCGACCCGGTCATGCCCAGAACAATGCCCTGCATTACTCGAACGCGGTCGGGCCACAACCACGGCTGGCCGTGCACATCGTAGCCGAGCACCACGGCCTCCTGTCCCCAGGCTTCCCGCGTGATGCGCTCATCTCGCCGGGGATTTATAACCATAGGCGGGTGCGGCCACTGCCTTTCCCGTCGCGATCGTGCCGTCACGAGCAGATAGACTACGGAATAGAGAGCCGCAGTCCCAATCAAGAGATAGCAGGCTAGCTCCGCGACCTGGCTGCCGGTGAGGTGGTATCGGTCGCGCGCCAGATACCAACCGAACCAGCCGCCAGCGAGTATGAGGATCGCGATGACGGTCTCGTAGGCCTCTACGAGAGGCGCATGTTCGCGCGGAGATGGACTTGTCCGGTTCATGGCGCGGTGAACACGCCCCCCTGTTCGACAGATTGCGCCCGCGCCTTCCTCGCGGAAAAATCACCCTCCTTCTGAGCAGATTGCGACTCCGAGGTAGACGTGGCCGTTATTCTCGATCGCGTGGGAGTCAGCAAATGACTCACAATGTTGACCGCGACGGTGACAAAATAAGCGAGCGTAAGAGCGATTCCAAAACCTGAATCCATGTCTGCGTTACCGGCAAGACCGCAAGGCGCATGACGCCTTCCATCTGAGTGAAGATGCCTTGCATACTTGCGACGAGCGAACGGGCCTGATTGATCAGTTGTTGTGGCCAGACGACAGTTTGCTCGAACTTTGAGATGTCCTGCTCGATCGAGAGAATGTCGTTCAGGCCGCCGCCAATCACGCTGCTCATGGTGCTGCCGATGGTGTTTAGTCCGGCCGCCATGATCGCGCAGCAGGGATCGAGGAATTGGCTCTTCACCGGCTTCGGCGATATCAGGACCAACACCACGAGCAAGGCGACTGTGCGTAGCTTGTGCCGCCATATCCACGCGAAACCTCGCTTTACACCTTGCACAACCGTCTTCATCGAATTCCCTCCTCAGTGCCTCTGCAGAAGATTCAAAATCTGGGTGCTTACATCGCCTGTGATCGTGGCGCCGCGCTTCCGTAGCGCGTTTTCATGGGCCAACCGGGCTGCCTCTTGTCGCAATTCGGCTGCGAGCATTTTCTGTGTGAGCGCTTGGCTCTGGATGCTGGCTGCTACGGCCGTTGCGGTAAGGAAGGGTGCAGACCCGGGAGCTGCCTGGCTGGCTTGGTCCTCGATGTTGTCGGCCGCCTGGAGCATCAGATCATCTGCCGAGTCGCTCTCCTTGAGGGTCTTGAAGTTGTCCATTGCCAAGGCGTCGTCCATGTCCATCATGGTGCGGTCGGCAGGGCTGGCCGCAGTGGTTGTCGGGACGCTTCCATAGGTGTTGCCGAACGATGTGGTGAGTGCTGCGAGATCGCCTGTCTGATGATTTCGCATGACGTTTTCGAGGGCGATAGGGTTCGGTAGCGTGGCGCTCTTGAGATTGATGCTGAAGATGCTCTGCATCAGACCTCGGTACTGGCCAATCATCTGCGTCACGAGAGCTCTCGCCTGGTTGGTTAGGGCAACCGGCCAGACGGCGTCCTGGTAGTATTTGTTGATCGTGCTTCTGACCTTATTGATCGCTGTCATCGCGGTTTGAATTTTGCCGTTGATCACATTGAGCACGGATTGAATGGCGGTGATCAGGCTCGCTTGCGCGTGCGCGGTCGGTGGATTAACGAGTGCTATGGCGAGGGAGGCCGCCAACGTCAGAGCTAGAACCTGTCGCCGGCTTCTAGCAACGACCATGCAATAAGAAAAGAGGACAAAGAGAGCGCCGAACAGGGCGTTTGTCAGAAAAATCATAAAGGCTCCTCCTGCCATGGCATATGAAAATGGGGAAGCAGACCGAAAATCCAATCGATGCCGCAATTGACGAGGTGGAAGATGAAGGGCAAGCTCGCCAAAAGCAGTATGAGGAGCAGACTCCAGGCAGCACAGCGGAGTAGTTTGCGATTCCGGGCATAGAGATGGGCAAGTAGTTGTGTCATGTCTGCGCTCCCGTAACTGCGCCAGAAATCTCTTCTGGCAGTGGCGAAACCTCTGCCAGACCATGAGGAAACTTTCGAGCGAGTTCCTGGTAGGTATCGAGCGGCGGGCGATCAGCGAACTTTTTCAGAACCCAAGCTCTGTAGCTTCTTTCTCGGGGGAATGTCGTGCAGATCCAGTAGTCAATCGCAGTTGGCGCAATGCGAATCGTTTGGGTCGTCTCCGCTTTTTCTCCGAGGACGAGAAGCGCATCGGCACTGTCACCTTTATGTGGCGAGCTGAACCGCTTCACCTCGTTTAACGCCACTGGGTTCAGGAACAAGTGGTTGATGAGGGGGCTGACGTCTCCGGGTTGCTGCCCGATGATCTTGGCATTCGCGTTCTTCAAGATTCCTGG
>Ga0335072_10012453_pt1 | contig 12144 bp, 10 predicted proteins | sample Lox_Sample_21_FD_206725 | JGI IMG/M metagenome (GOLD analysis project Ga0335072, IMG submission 206725) | Soil microbial communities from Loxahatchee National Wildlife Refuge, Florida, United States - Lox_Sample_2.1 | ecosystem: Environmental > Terrestrial > Soil > Wetlands | place: USA...
CGGTCGCTGACCATCGTCGGCGGATCCTGGCGGTTTCCCTGTGCGGTCGGCCGCCCGCTACCGCCTCGGCCATCAGGGATCCTGGACCACTCACGCTCGGCGCGGTCTTCACCGTCAGGGTAACGGCCTCCCCGGCCCGGGCCGCCGGGGCCGCGCTCGTCGCGGTCCCGGTCGCCAGGCCGACGACCAGCTGAATCCCTGAAGCCCGCGTCTCGCCGGGCGGGCGTGAACCCCGGCTGGGGTCGGCTTCCGGTTCCGCCCGGCCCGCGTGAACTGGCCTCCCGGCCGCCCAGCCAATAGTCATCAACGTCGCGGTCGGCGTCCCTTGAGCCGCCGCGCGGGCCACGGCCAGAGGTGCCAGGCTGGCGTCCGCGGGTATCAGGCTCATCCCGGCGGCTGCCGCCGCCCCGGCCGCGTTCTTCTGGCCAGTCGGCATCGTCTCGCTGGCCAGGCCTTCCCTGGCCGCCGCGAGGAGTGAACCCGGGTCGAGGCTCCGGCCCTGCTGGACTGCTCATTGCCCCCCGACCTTAATGCATGACGTCGATAGGTTGCCCCCACCGGCGCTCAGCTTGCTCTCTAAGTGTTGCAAAGATGTCGTATAGAAGTAGCTTGTTCGTTGACGACACTAAGTCATCATCCGACTCCATGCAGTATTGACAAGGTAGTCTTCGGCCCATAGACCGCTGGTCACTGTGACTGTAGAGGAGCACTGTGATGCCAGGATCACGTGGCGGGGCGGCGCTGGTGGGCAGGGCGGCGTACGTCCTCAGCTGTGGCCTAGCCTCGGTCGTCCTACTCGCCGCGGGTGTCGGGTACTATGCCCAAACCCGGGCCGACATCACCGGTAGCTCCGGCGTCCTGGCCGGTGGCCCATCGACCGGATCGATGAACATCCTGGTCATGGGGCTGGAATCCCGCACCTACTGGAGCGGCAAGGCCCTGCCCCATTCGCTTGAGGACACCATGCACATCGGGGACAGCGGCGGCGACGCCACCAACACCCTGATCCTCATCCACATCTTCCCTGGCGGGCAGAAGGCGGTCGGCTTCTCCATCCCCCGGGACTCCTACGTGCGGATGTACGGCACCATGGGGTTCGGGCCGACGATGAGCAAGGTCGACAACGCCTACGGGTACGCAATGGCCGCCAAGGTCGACCAGATCCTGGCCACGGACCCGAAGATGCCGTCCTGGCAGCAGATGTTCGAGGGCAACGAGGCCGGGCGACTGGCCACGGTCCAGACGGTCGAGGCGCTAACCGGCCAGACGATCAATAAGTTCGCCGAGCTCAATCTCTATGGCTACTACGAGCTAGCCCAGGAATTCGGCGGTATCGAGGTATGCGTGAAGCCCTATCACGGCGGCACGAACCTGACCGACTCAAATTCCGGCGCCCGGCTAAGGGCGGGCTACCAGCACCTCGATGCCGCGCAAGCGCTGTCGTTCGTCAGGGAACGGGACAACCTCCCCGCCGGCGACCTAGACCGGACCGCCCGCCAGCAAGCGGTCCTTGACTACGTGCTGTGGAAGCTGAAGACCGACGGGCTGCTCACGGATGTGGGCCAGCTCAACTCCATGCTGAATTTCTCCAGCAATTACCTGATCACGAGCAAGGGCTGGAACCTGCTGCAGTTCGCTGGCGAGATGGACGCGCTGAGCGGGCAGAACCTCACCTTCCACACGACGCCGGTTGCCGGGCCTGAGACCGTTGGATCCATCGGAGATGTCGAGGCCGTCGATCCGGCCACAATTCAGTCCGAGATCACCCGCGCATTCAGTCAGGCGCCGGGAACGTCACCGGGCAAGGGCGCCGGGAGTAAGGGCAAGACGAGCCTGCCGTGGGCCAGGAAGGCCACGATCGCGCTGCCACCACCGTCCAGCGTGACCGTCAACGTTTACAACGCTGGCCAGACGCAAGGTCTCGCCGGGCAGACGTCGCAAGCGCTGGCGGCCAAGGGATACCTGGCCGGCGTGGTGGCGACCGCCGCCGTCCAGCAGGCCCTGACCACCGTGTCCTACGCCCCGGGCCTGTCGGCGAACGCCGCGCTGATTGCCAGGGACTTCGGCGTGACGGCGACCGCGAGCGATGTGGTCCCCGCCGGGCACGTGCAGATCATCCTGGGCGGCGATGCCCTGGCGCTACCACAGGCCCTCGGGGGTCCCGCGCCCACGTCATCAATCCCGCCGGGGCAGGTCAACACCGAGGGCGGCACGATCAGGGTCCCCGCCAACGCCGAGTACGGAATCCCCTGCGTGTTTTGACCGCCCTAACCACGGGAGCTGCCGTGGTGAGCCTCACATGAGGCGCGGCTCACTCCCGCACTACCCTAAGTCTTGTAGTCGGCGGGCACGGCACTAGGGAGAATCAGCGTGGCGGCGAGCAAGATCCGGGTCATCGTGGCCAAGGCGGGCCTCGACGGGCACGACCGGGGCGCGAAAGTGGTCGCCCGCGCGCTGCGTGACGCGGGCGTCGAGGTTATCTACACGGGCCTGCACCAGACGCCGGAGCAGATCGTGTCTGCCGCCATCCAGGAAGACGTCGACGCGATCGGGCTGTCGGTCCTGTCGGGCGCGCACATGACGGTCTTCGCCCGCGTCGTCGAGTTGCTGAGGGAACAGGATGCCGCCGACATCACCGTTTTCGGTGGTGGCATCATCCCCGAGGCGGACGTCACCGAGCTCTATGGCTTGGGCGTGGCCAAGATCTTCGGCCCAGGTGCCCCCATCACTGAGATCGTGACCTGGGTCAACGAGCAAGTCGGCACTCGCCACGCGGCTTGATCCTGGGCCGCTCCCAGCCCTCGGCCCCGTAAGCCCGGTCAGCCCCCTCAGCCCCGTAAGCCCCCTCGGTCCCCTCGGCCTCGTCAGCCCCGTCGGTCCCGTGTGCCTCCTCGGTCCCCTCGGTCCCCTCGGTCCTGTGTGCCCATGACGGTGCGACGTTGTACCCCTTTTTTGGGGGCCAACGACTCAGTTAGTTGCTAATCGGGAGGCTTCCGCCGGGCACAGTGACCGCGTGACCGAGCCCGGGCAAAAGAGAGCCGCCCGGGACACGCGTGGCAGTACCGGGCGGCTTTGCTTGCGGCGCTTACAGCGAGCGGTAGGCCTCGCGGGCGAGGACCGCGGTCTCGCTCGGGGTCTTGCCCACGCGGACGCCGACCTTCTCCAGGGCTTCCTTCTTCGCCTGGGCGGTGCCGGCTGAGCCGGAGATGATCGCGCCAGCGTGACCCATCGTCTTGCCCTCGGGCGCGGTGAACCCGGCCACGTAGCCTACGACAGGCTTGGTCACGTTCTCGCTGATGAACGCGGCCGCGCGCTCCTCGGCGTCGCCACCGATCTCACCGATCATCACGATGACGTCGGTCTCAGGGTCGTCCTGGAACGCCCGCATGCAGTCGATGTGCGTGGTCCCGATGATGGGGTCGCCGCCGATCCCGACCGCGGTGGAGAAGCCGATGTCCCGCAGCTCGTACATCATCTGGTAGGTCAGCGTGCCCGACTTGGACACCAGGCCGATCCGCCCAGCCGGGGTGATGTCGGCCGGGATGATGCCGGCGTTGGACTTGCCAGGGGAGGCGAGGCCGGGGCAGTTCGGGCCGATAATCCGGGTCTTGTTGCCCTTCTGGGAGGCGTACGCCCAGAACTCGGCGGTGTCGTGCACTGGGATGCCCTCGGTGATCACGATCGCGAGCGGGATCTCGGCATCGATCGCCTCGATGACGGCGGCCTTCGCGCCGGCCGGCGGGACGAAGATCACCGAGACGTCGGCGCCGGTCTTAGCCATCGTCTCCGCCACCGTGCCGAACACCGGGACCTCAGTCCCGTTCAGTTCGATGGTCGTGCCGGCCTTCTTGGGGTTGGTGCCCCCGACAACCTGCGTTCCGGCGGCCAGCATCCGCGCGCCGTGCTTGCGCCCCTCGCCACCAGTGATGCCCTGGACTAGGACCCGGCTCTCGGCCGTGAGGAAGATTGCCATCTCATGCTCCCTTCGCGGCGCTGGCCAGCTCGGCGGCCCGCTTCGCGGCGCCGTCCATCGTGTCCACCTGCTCGACGATTGCCAGTTGGGCATCCCGCAGGATCTGGCGGCCCTCGGCCGCCCTGTTGCCGTCTAGCCGGACGACGATCGGGCGGTCAACCACCTCACCGCGCTCCTTCAGCAGGGCGACGGCGGAGACGATCCCGTTCGCGACCGCGTCGCAGGCGGTAATGCCGCCGAAGACGTTCACGAAGACAGAGGTGACGGCCGGGTCGGACAGGACGATCTCCAGGCCGTTGGCCATCACCTCGGCGGACGCGCCACCCCCGATGTCCAGGAAGTTCGCCGGGCGGATGCCACCGAACTCCTCGCCCGCATAGGCGACAACGTCCAGCGTGGACATGACCAGGCCAGCCCCGTTGCCGATGATGCCAACCTCGCCCTCGAGCTTGACGTAGTTGAGGTGCTTCTCCTTGGCCTTCGCCTCAAGCGGGTCAGTCGACGCCAGGTCGGCGAACTTGCCAAGATCCTGGCGGAAGCCGGCGTTGTCGTCCAGCGTGACCTTGCCGTCCAGCGCGAGCACCTTGCCATCCGGGGTCAGGACCACCGGGTTGACCTCAGCCAGCGTCGCGTCCTCGTCGACGAACATTGCCCACAGGCGCTCGGCGAGGATCGCGGCACCCTCCTCGGCCTCGGCCGGGATGCGCCCGGCCCGCACGATCTCCAGGGCCTTCTCGTGGTTCACGCCGGTCAGGGACGAGACCGGGATGCGCGCGATCGAGTCGGGATTGGTGTGCGCGACCTCCTCGATCTCCATGCCGCCCTCGACGGAGCAGATCGAAAGGAAGGTCCGGCTGGCCCGGTCGAGCAGGAACGACAGGTAGTACTCGGACTTGATGTCCGTCGCCTCGGCGATCAGGACGCGGTGGACCGTGTGGCCCTTGATGTCCATGCCGAGGATCTTGTCGGCCTTCTCATAAGCGTCGGCCGGGCTGTCGGCGAGCTTCACGCCACCGGCCTTGCCACGGCCGCCGGTCTTTACTTGCGCCTTCACGACGACCTGTCCGATGCCCTCGGCCGCGTACGCGGCCGTGATCTCCCGGGCCTCTTCGGCGGTGTTGGCGACCTTGTCCTTCGGAACCGGGACGCCGTATTCGGCGAACAGCTCCTTAGCCTGATACTCAAACAGGTCCACTGGGGGTCCGTCTCTTGGGATTGTCCTAGGTCACAAGCAGCCTAGTCCGTGGATGGGGCCAGTCGCTGACCAGGTTACCGACGTGTGTCGTGCGGGGTATGTGAGGTTGCTAACCCCGTTCTCCCCGCCAAGGCGCGCGGGTCCCCGGGGTCTGGGGGTTGGTTTGTACCCCCAGGAAAACACGGCGTGGCGGCGTGCTGTTTGCCCGGCAGGTTGCCAGGATGGGCGTTGTGAGTGCTTCCGCCGGCACGCGGCCATCGAGGTCACGCGGCTCAGCCGGGCTCGTGCTGCCGACCCGCCCCATGCTGATGGCGGGTGGAATCGCCGCGGTGGCGGCGGCGGCCAGCGGGCTTGCCGTGCTGGTGCTGATCACTCTGGTTGGCTGGATCACCGCACCGCACGTCGGGGTGGGCAGCGGACTGCCGGGGGTGCTCCGCTCGGCCGGGCTGCTTTGGCTGGTTGCGCATCATGTCGAGATCACGGTGCGCGGGGTCGGGCGGGTAGGCCTGCTCCCGCTTGGCCTAGTGCTGCTGCCCGGTGCCCTGCTTGAGCGGGCCGGACGCTGGCTGAGCAGCGAGGGACACGTGCGGCGGCTGCGGCACGTGTGGCACGCGGCCCTCGCGATCGCGTTCCCTTATGCGCTCTTCACGGCGGCCGTGGCGGTGGGCAGCCGGACCCCGGTCGCGGCACCGTCGCTGTGGCAGGCGGTCGTGGTCGGGTTCCTCATCGCCTTCGTGGCAGGCGGGTTCGGCGCCGCGCGTGGCCTGGCGCCCTGGCGGAAGCTGGCCGGGCTGATGCCGCCCCGGCCCCGTTCGGTCGTCCTGGGCATGGCCGCGTCGCTCGCGATGGTGACGGCGGCGGGCGCGCTGCTGTCGGCCACGTCGCTCCTGCTCCATCTCCATACCTACACCGGGGCGGTCAACGCGCTCAGCCCCGGGGTATTCGGCTCGGTGCTGCTGCTGCTGGCCGGGATCAGCTACCTGCCCAACTCGATCATCTGGGCCGTCGCGTACATGCTCGGGCCTGGGTTCTCCTTTGGCATAGGGACGGCGGTCTCACCCAACGGGTCGGCCCTCGGCGCGGTCCCGCTCTTCCCCATCCTCGCCGGGCTGCCGGTCGGCACCGGGGCCGCGTTCCCGGCCTGGCTGGGGTTCTTCGTGCTGGTCACCCCTTACCTGGCTGGGGTGCTCGCGGGCGCGATAACCGTGCGGATCGCCCCTACGCCGTTCCTGGAAGCCGCGCCGCTGTGGGGGCTGCTCACCGGGTCACTGGCCGCCGGGGTCATCGGGGTGCTCGCGAAGTTCTCCGGCGGGCCACTCGGGGCGGGGCGCCTGGGCACGGTGGGTCCGGCGGCGGTCGACGTGGGCGTGGTTGCCGTGCTGGAGATAGGGGTGACATCGGCCGTGGCGGCCGGAGTGGTGAACTGGCTCATCCTCCGCCACCATGTCAAGCGCATCGAGGCGGCGGCGCAGGCCGAGGCCGCCCTGGCCGCCTCCCCTGAGACGGTGGGCGCCACCGCCACCGCCACCGCCACGGCCGGCGCCGGCGCCACCGCCACCATGGCGGGCGGACGGGCGCGGGCGAGCGGGCCGATGCCTGCCGTCGTCGACGAGTCGGACACGGCGGGCGGTCACCGTATCTACCTCGATCCGTGGGCAGGCGAGCGCGAGGGCGGCGAGGAGCCAGAAGCCTAGAGCCTGGCCGGATTCGCGGCGTTAGCGGCTGCTGACCCCGAACTTGCTTTGCAGTGAGTTGTTGAGCTGCTGGTCGCAGGCGCTTTGCGCGGACACCGTGTTCGCCCCCGACATGCAGTCGGCGTACTGGTTGATCTGCGTCCAGAACAGCGCGAATCCCGCTAGCGCCAGCGCGCTTAGCCCGGTGCCCAAGACGGCGAGCACCGTGGCGAGGATCACGATGCGGGGCCGGGACGAGCCAGCCTGCCGGGAGCGCGACATCGCGGTGATGGCGAGCCAGAGGCCGGTACCCCCGATGGCGAGCGTGACCGCGAGCACGACCACCGCGCGGTGCAGGTTACCGCTCAGCACGAGCCCGAAGAGGCTGATCAGGGCCAGCATGAGAGCGGCGAAGGCACGCTGCTGGAGCGCCGGGCTCGCAGGCGGGCGCCGCTGCGGGAAGGGACCGGGGATCGGGTGCCTTGCCGGCGGGAGTCTGTTCGGGGGTGTTGCCATAACACCTTCTATTGTGCCCGCCCGAGCGCGTGGTCGCGCTCGCGGATCCCGGCCTTTGACCGCGTGTTTGGCGCGGCCCTGACGTCGGACGTTGGGCTAGGGTGGCGCCTATGGAAGTTACGCCTCGTCGGCTAGTGGTGCTGGTCTCCGGCGAGGGGACCAACCTCCAGGCGCTGCTCGATGCCTGCGCTGATCCCGGTTATGGTGCGCTGATCGTGGCGGTTGGCGCCGACCGGGAAAACATCCGGGCCCTGGAGCGCGCCAGCCAGCGCGGCATACCCACGTTCACGGTCAGGGTCAGGGACTTTGCGACCCGAGAGGACTGGGACCAGGCCCTCGCCAAGGAAATCAGGAGCCACCGGCCCGATCTGGTCGTGTGCGCCGGGTTCATGAAGCTCCTTGGCCAGTCGTTCCTGCAATCCTTCGGTGGCCGCTGCGTCAACACGCACCCGGCGCTGCTACCGTCGTTCCCCGGCATGCACGGTGTGCGGGACGCGCTGGACTACGGGGTGAAGGTGACTGGCTGCACCGTCTTCATCGTTGATGAGGGCACCGACGAGGGGCCGATCATCACCCAGGCGGCGGTTCCGGTAGAAGCGGAAGACGATGAGCACGCGCTGCATGAGCGCATCAAGGTGGCCGAGCGCGCGCTGCTCGTTGACACAGTAGGCAGGATGGCCCGTGAGGGCTGGTCCGTTGAAGGATCACGGAAGGTGAGGATCGGCAGTTGACTCGGATCCCGATCAAGCGTGCCCTGGTCAGCGTCTATGACAAGGACCGGCTGCCGGACCTGGCCCGCGCCCTGCACGCGGCTGAGGTGGAGATCGTCTCGACTGGCTCCACCGCCGCGGCCATCGAGAAGGCCGGCATCCCGGTGACCCGGGTGGAGTCGGTCACCAGCTTCCCCGAGTGCCTGGACGGCCGGGTTAAGACGCTGCACCCGATGATCCACGCCGGATTGCTCGCGGACATGTCCAATGAGGACCACGTGACCCAGCTCGACGTGCTCGCCATCGAGCCGTTCCAGCTCCTGGTCAGCAACCTCTATCCGTTCGAGCAGACCGTGGCCAAGGGGGCGACCAACACCGAGGCGATCGAGCAGATCGACATCGGCGGTCCCGCCATGGTCCGCGCCGCGTCTAAGAACCACGGCAGCGTGGCCGTTGTCACTAGTCCCGTCCAGTACGACGCCGTCAGCCAGGCCGTGGCCGACGGCGGCTTCACGCTAGCCGAGCGCAAGCGGCTGGCCGCCGTCGCGTTCGCGCACACCGCCGCCTACGACGCCGCGGTAGCGTCCTGGTTCGCCTCCGCCTACGCCCCCGATGACACCGCCGAGCAAACCGGCTGGCCCGCCTTCTTCGGCGCCGCCTGGTCCCGGGCCGACGTCCTGCGCTACGGAGAGAACCCGCACCAGAAGGCCGCCCTGTATGTCGCGCCCGCCGGGAGCCCGGACTCGGCTTCTGGGATCGCTACCGCCGAGCTCCTGCACGGCAAGGCGATGTCCTACAACAACTACGTGGACGCCGACGCCGCGCGGCGGGCCGCCTACGACTTCGACCTCCCGTGCGTGGCGATCATCAAGCACTCCAACCCGTGCGGCATCGCCGTCGGCACCGACATCGCCGACGCCCACGCCAAGGCGCATGCGACCGACCCGGTCAGCGCGTTCGGCGGGGTCATCGCGGCCAACGGCATGGTGACCGCGGCCATGGCCCGTCAGGTGGCCGACGTGTTTACCGAGGTGGTCATCGCCCCGGACTTCGAGCCCGAGGCGCTGGAGATCCTGTCGCGGGCGAAGAACGTGCGGCTGCTGCGCTGTGCGGCGATGCCGGGCGGAGGAGCACGTGTTGGATCGGTGGAGTACCGGCCTATCTCGGGTGGCATGCTTTCCCAGACGGCGGACCTGATCGGCGAGGCTGGGGATGACCCGGCGAACTGGGAGCTTAAGGCGGGCGAGGCGGCTGACGCCAGGACTCTGGCGGACCTCGCGTTCGCCTGGCGCGCCTGCCGCGGCGTGAAGTCCAACGCGATCTTGCTGGCCTCGGACGGCGCCGCGGTCGGCATCGGCATGGGACAGGTCAACCGGGTCGACTCCTCGCGGCTGGCGGTGGCCAGGGCGGGAGACCGGGCCGCTGGCTCCGTGGCCGCCTCAGACGCTTACTTCCCGTTTCCCGATGGGTTCGAGATACTCGCGGAAGCGGGAGTGCGCGCGGTAGCCGAGCCAGGCGGCTCGGTCCGGGACAACCTCACGGTCGAGTCGGCCGCCAAGGCGGGCATCACGCTGTACTTCACCGGCGTGCGGCACTTCTACCATTAAGTCCCGAGCGAGCCTGGTGCGTGCGGGCCAGCGGGCAGAAAGAGCGGAGTTCTGGTGAGCGCATCGATCCTGGACGGCAAGGCGACCGCGGCCAAGGTGAAGGCCGGGCTGGCGACGCGGGTCGCCGCACTCGCGGCCCAGGGGATCACGCCTGGCCTCGGCACGATCCTGGTGGGCGATGACCCGGGCTCGCAGGCCTACGTGGCAGGCAAGCACCGGGACTGCGCCCAGGTCGGGATTGCCTCGATCCGCCGTGACCTGCCCGCCTCCGCGTCGCAGGACGATGTGGAGGCGGTCGTGCGGGAGCTGAACGCCGATCCGGCCTGCACCGGGTACATCGTCCAGTTGCCGCTGCCCCGCGGGCTTGACGACAAGCGGGTGCTGCACCTGATGGACCCGGAAAAGGACGCCGACGGCCTGCACCCGACAAACCTAGGGCGCCTTGTGCTAAACGAGGACGGCCCTCTGCCGTGTACGCCGCGCGGCATCGTCGTGCTGCTGCGCGAGTACGGTGTGCCGATCGCCGGAGCCGAGGTGGTGGTCATCGGGCGCGGTATCACGGTGGGGCGGGCCATGGGCCTGCTGCTCACTCGCAAGTCGGAGAACGCGACCGTCACGCTGTGCCACACCGGCACGAAGGACCTGGCCGTGCACACCCGCCAGGCGGACATCGTCATCGTGGCCGCGGGGGTGCCCGGGCTGCTAACCGCGGACATGGTCAAGCCCGGTGCGGCCGTCCTTGACGTGGGGATCACCCGGACCGACGCGGGCCTGGTCGGGGATGTGGCACCGGACGTCCGTGCGGTCGCCGGGTGGGTCGCTCCCATGCCGGGCGGGGTGGGGCCGATGACCCGGGCGATGCTGCTCGCTAATGTGGTGGAGGCGGCCGAGCGTTTCGCTATGGCTACTAGCGAGTAACATAGGTCGAAACGGGCTGGCCCGGGACGGCTGGCCTCACTAAGCAGGAGGGCGGCAGCGTTGTCTCTTAACATCGTCGTGCTCGTCAAGCAGGTGCCGGATACGGAGTCGGTGCGGCAGCTGGTACCTGGTGCCGGCACGCTGGACCGGGCGGCGGCTGACGGGGTCATCAATGAGCTGGATGAGTACGCGATCGAGGAGGGCCTGCGGATCGCGGAAGCCCACGGCGGCGAGGTGACGATCTTGTCGGTGGGGCCGCAGCGGGCGGCTGAGTCGATCCGCAAGGCGCTGTCGATGGGGGCCGATAAGGCGGTGCACGTGCTCGACGATGGCATCGCGGGGTCGGATGCGCTGGCGACGTCGGCGGTGATCGCGGCGGCGCTGAGCAAGGTGGAGTTCGACCTGGTGGTGGCGGGATCGGAGTCGACGGACGCCCGTACCGGAGTGATCCCGGCCATGCTGGCTGAGCGGCTGGGGGTCCCGCAGCTGACGCTGGCCTCCAAGGTGGACATCGACGGGGCCTCGGTCACCGTGCGCCGGGTCGCGGACGAGGGCATCGAGGTGGTGACAGGGGAGCTGCCCGTCGTGGTCAGCGTGATGGAGAAGATCAACGAGCCGCGCTACCCGTCGTTCAAGGGAATCATGGCCGCGAAGAAGAAGCCCGTGCAGACCCTGACCCTCGGTGACCTTTCTGTGGATGCCCAGGCTGCCGGCCTTGCTGGCTCCACGACCGCCGTCGCTGACTTTGAGACGGCACCGGCGCGCGGGGCTGGCGTGATCGTGAAGGACGAGGGCGACGGCGGCGTGAAGGTGGCTGGTTTCCTGGCGGAGAGGAAGTTCATCTGACATGGCTGAGGTTCTCGTTCTCGCCGAGCACACCGGTGGCGAGGTCAAGAAGGTCACCGCGGAGCTGCTGACGGCCGCCGCCCGGCTGGGGACTCCGGTCGCGGTGTGGGCTGGCCCAGGCGTCGAGGCGGGCCAGGCGCGGCTGGCCGAGTTTGGTGCCGAGAAGGTGTACGTGGCCGACGGCGCTGACCTGGCCGACTTCGTGGTCGCGCCGAAGGCCGAGCTGCTCGCGCAGCTGGTGGCGTCGGTGTCGCCGGCCGCGGTGCTGATCGCCGGGACCGCCGAGGGCAAGGAGATCGCCGGGCGGCTGGCCGTCAAGGCCGGCACCGGGGTGCTGACCGACGCCGTCGACGTGCAGGCCGGCGACGACGGCACGGCCATCGTGTCGCACGCCAACTTCGGCGGCGCGGTCAACGTCAGAGCCCGGGCCAAGGCGGGCCTGCCCGTCATCACCCTGCGGCCCAACGCCATCGCCGCCGTCCCGGCCGCCGGGACGGCCACCCTGACCCCGGTTGCCTTCGCGGCCTCCGCGCAGGCCAAGGCGGCCCGGGTGGTGTCACGGGAGGCCGCGCAGAAGTCGGCCCGCCCGGACCTGACCGAGGCCCAGGTCGTGGTCTCCGGCGGCCGCGGCACCGGCTCAGCCGACGGGTTCAAGGTCATCGAGGACCTCGCCGACGCCCTCGGCGCCGCCGTCGGCGCCTCCCGC
>Ga0335072_10012454_pt1 | contig 12144 bp, 10 predicted proteins | sample Lox_Sample_21_FD_206725 | JGI IMG/M metagenome (GOLD analysis project Ga0335072, IMG submission 206725) | Soil microbial communities from Loxahatchee National Wildlife Refuge, Florida, United States - Lox_Sample_2.1 | ecosystem: Environmental > Terrestrial > Soil > Wetlands | place: USA...
GCTCGCGGCCGGCGTCGCGGTCACCGCAGATCACGTTGAACACGCCGGGCGGCAGGAACTCCGCGGCGATCTCGGCCATCAGCACGGTGGAGACCGGGGTGGTATCAGACGGCTTGAGCACCACGGTGTTGCCCGCGGCGATGGCCGGCGCGAACTTCCAGACCGCCATCATCATCGGGTAGTTCCACGGGGTCACCTGGGCGCACACGCCGATCGGCTCGCGCCGGATCATGGAGGTGTGGTCCTTCATGTACTCGCCCGCGCTGCGGCCTTCCAGTACCCGCGCGGCGCCGGCGAAGAACCGGATCTGGTCCACCGAGGGCGGGATCTCCTCTGACCTGGTCAGGGCGACCGGCTTGCCGGTGTTGCGGGTTTCGGCCTCGACCAGTTCGTCGGCCCGCCGCTCGATCGCGTCGGCGATCCTGAACAGGGCCAGGCTGCGCTCAGAAGGGGTGGCGTCCCGCCAGCCCTCGAAGGCGTTCGCCGCGGCCTGCATCGCGGCGTCCACGTCCCGGCGGCTCGATATCGGCGCGTGCGCGTAGACCTCACCGGTACTGGGGTCGATCACGTCGCTGGTGCGGCCGTCGCCGGCGTCGGTGAACTTGCCGTTCACGAAGTTCTGCAGGGTGCGGTCGGTCATCTTCGAAGCCTCCATCCGGCGGCACGTCTTCGCCTGCGGCGTGTCACGGTTCTCCGCGATCTCAATGACGAGCTTCGCAGAGATGCACTATCTCCACAAGTGAATCAGTTGCTATCTTTATCTATACCTACGAAATCAGTTGGCCTTATAGCGGACATGATCCCGGTCGGACACCGTATCCGGGAGGAGGAGGGCGGCCGCATGGCGCACAGCCCGAGGACGCTCCCTAGCCAAGGCTCCAGCGGTGTGGTACCCGACGATATCTCCAAGCAGATCATCGAGCAGCTGCAGGAAGACGGCAGGCGGTCCTACGCCGCGATCGGCAAGGCGGTCGGGCTGTCCGAGGCCGCCGTCCGGCAGCGGGTCCAGCGGCTCCAGGACTCCGGCGTCATGCAGATCGTCGCGGTCACCGACCCGCTCACGCTGGGCTTCCACCGTCAGGCCATGATCGCCATCAAGACCGATGGCGACCTGGAGAAGGTGGCCGACCAGCTGGCCGCGATAGATGAGATCGACTACGTGGTCATCTCGGCCGGCTCGTTCGACGTGCTGGCCGAGGTGGTCTGCGAGGACGACGACCATCTGCTGGAGATCCTGAGCCGAGTCCGCGGGGTCCCGTACGTCACCAGCACGGAGACCTTCGTATACCTAAAACTCCGTAAGCAGACCTACTCCTGGGGAACGAGATGACATCCTCCCACGACGCCATCGCCAACGAGCAGGACGCCGCCAAGCGCAATCTGTGGCTGCACTTCACCCGGATGTCCAGCTACGCCGACCAGGACGTCCCGGTCATCGTGCGCGGCTCGGGCGCCTATGTCTTCGACCAGCACGGCCGGCGTTACCTGGACGGGCTGGCCGGCCTGTTCGTGAGCCAGGTCGGGCATGGCCGCCAGGAGATCGCCGAGGCAGGCGCGCGGCAAGCCTCCGAGCTGGCGTACTTTCCGCTGTGGTCCTACGCCCACCCGAAGGCCATCGAGCTAGCCCAGCGGCTGGCCGACCTGGCCCCGGGCGACCTGAACCGGGTGTTCTTCACCACCAGCGGCTCGGAGGCCGTCGAGTCGGCGTGGAAGCTCGCCAAGCAGTACTTCAAGCTGATCGGCCAGCCCGAGCGGTACAAGGTGATCAGCCGCGAGATCGCCTACCACGGGACCTCGATGGGCGCGCTCGCCATCACCGGCCTGGCTGACATCAAGTACCCGTTCGAGCCGATGGCGCCGGGAGGCGTCCGGGTGCCGAACACCAATTTCTACCGGGCACCCGCGTTCGTGCGCGACGACCCGGAGGCGTTCGGCGCCTGGGCGGCCGACGAGATCGAGCGGGCCATCCTGCGTGAGGGGCCCAAGTCCGTCGCCGCGGTCTTCTTGGAGCCCGTACAGAACTCCGGCGGCTGCTTCCCGCCGCCGCCCGGTTACTTCCAGCGGGTCAAGGAGATCTGCGACCGGTACGGCGTGCTGCTGGTCTCCGACGAGGTGATCTGCGCGTTCGGCCGGCTCGGCTACTACTTCGGCGCCGAGCGCTACGGGTACCAGCCGGACATCATCACCTTCGCCAAGGGGGTCACGTCCGGCTACGCGCCGCTGGGCGGGATGCTGGTCAGCGACAAGCTGATGGAGCCGTTCACTTCGGGGACGGCCACGTTCTTGCACGGCATCACGTTCGCCGGGCACCCCGTCTCCACCGCGGTGGCGCTGGCCAACCTGGACATCTTCGAAAAGGAAGACCTGCTGGACAACGTCCGGACGAACGAGCCCGCGTTCCGGGCCACCCTGGAGAAGCTCTGCGACCTGCCGATCGTCGGGGAAGTCCGGGGCGCCGGCTACTTCTACGGCATCGAGCTGGTCAAGGACAAGGCCACCCGGGAGACGTTCGACGACGAGGAGTCCGAGCGGCTGCTGCGCGGGTTCTTGTCCCAGGCGCTGTTCGACGCCGGGCTGGTCTGCCGGGCCGATGACCGCGGCGACCCGGTCATCCAGCTGGCCCCGCCGCTGATCTGCGGGCAGGAGCACTTCGACGAGATGGAAGGCATCCTGCGCGCGGTCCTCACTGAGGCCTGGACGCGCATCTGACGCCCGGACCGGGCTGAACGTTCATCGGAATGTAGGACCGCCACATTCCGGGTCGCCATCTGGCGTTTACTCGCCTGCTTTCGGGTCGGTCCTGTTCGTCTCCCTCGACGCCGACGACGTGGTCTAGCACCAGTGCGCTTGCTCCTCCTCGGCGACCGGGAACGGCTCCGACCTGGGTATCCGCCAGCAGTGGCTGCCGCTGTTCGACCGGTATCAGGTGGACCTGGTGCTCAACGGGCACGACCACGACTACGAGCGGTCCTTCCCGGTGCGCGGCGCCGACGCGAACGTCGGCCACGAGGCGGCCACCGGCGCCGTGGTCAATACCCTGCGGCCGCATCCGGTCACGACCACCGACAGCGGGGTGTTCGACACTAGCCAGGGCACCGTGCACCTCATCCTGGGCTGCGGCGGCACCGACGCCGACCTCGACGACTACGGGGTCGACACCGCCGACGGGGATCGCCAGGCCAAGGTGTTCACCCAGGCCAACCGCCCCCGTACTGACCTCCATGGCGGACGTCTACACCCGCGTGGCGGCCGACGCGGTCGAGGACGCGATCTGGTCGGCCAAGCGCGACCCGTCGACCGGCTACGGGATCGCGGTGTTCGACGTCAGCCCGGACCCCGAGGACTTCGGCGGCCACACCAGCATCACCGTCACCCAGTACCACGCGGTCGGCGCGGACCCGGTCAACCCGCCACCGGCGCCAAGGGGGCACCGACCCCCGACTACACCGAGTTCGAGACCTTCACCCTGGTCCGCCCGCGGCGCGCATAACCGGGAGTGCGTCGTCTCGCGCCGTCCCGGAGGGGATTCCCATGATCGCGAAGGATCCACTACTCCAGGGCGTAGTAGATCTTTCGTGATCATGAAAACGAAGGGTTCACGGCACACCGGCCCCGCCCGGACCCGGCTGGCCTGGGGCATAGTCGGAGGCGCGGTGGCCGCCACGGTATTCGGCTTGACCCCGGTGCGGGCCAGCAACGGGGCGCCTGGCCAGTGGACTACGGATGCTGCCGTCCACGCGATGCCGTCGAGCATGGTGGCCCGTGAGCTGTCGCACCGGTTCTGCGACCCGGCGGCGCTCAGCGAGTTCCCCCTGGCCAGGCCCAATGCCGCGAGGCGCCAGGTTGCTGACGGAGCACCAGGTCATAGCGAAGTCGGGCTGGAGCGGCGACATCGTGCGGGCCAGGCTCATAACCTACGGGCAGGCGGCTGCGGCCTACCGGGCACTCGCGGCCAGTGGCGTCATGGCCCGGTCCCGCGAGGTGTGGGTTATTACCAGGTATTACGCGAAGCCGGTCACGGTGCCCTTCGCCGGAGGGTGGGGACCGCCGGGAGAGCCGGCCACTGAACGGATCTCGGCCGTCTCCGTGGTGGTCGATGCGGCCACGGGGACGGTAACCGACTCCTGCGAAGGGTGCGCGGTCATCCCGCGTTCGGCTTAGGGCACCGGCGGCCGCTTCGGGCTGGTCTCCTGGGACGGCATGGAGTTGGCCGTGGGCAGCGGGTAGTTGATGCCCAGGTCGAGCGTGCCGGCCAGCGAGTTGAGCACCGCCTGCTCGGCCAGGCTGGTCGGCCCGAGCGAGGTCGGGGGCAGCGCCGGGATGCTGGTGTCCGGCGGCTTGGACAGGGCGAGCGCGGCGGTCATGTCCCCGGTCACGCTGCGCCGCCAGGCGGACAGGTTGGGCACGTCGACCCCGAACCTGGTCTCGATGAAGCGCAGCAGCGAGGTGTGGTCGAACGTCTGCGAGCTCACGTACCCGCCCCGGCTGAACGGCGAGACGACCAGGCAGGGGACGCGGAAGCCGAGGCCGACCGGGCCGTTGATCCCGCCCGCGGCGGCGGGCAGGTTCCCGGTGAGCCACTCCCCCGCGGTCCCGGGCGGCGGGGTCAGCGGCGGCAGGTGATCGAAGAACCCGCCGTTCTCGTCGTGGGTCACGAACAGGACGGTCTGCGCCCACACCGACGGGTTGGACACCAGCGTGGACAGCACGCTGTGGATGAGGTCCTCGCCATACCCGGGCGGCGCGGCCGGGTGCTCGCACTGGGCCAGCGGCGGCATGATCCACGACACCGCGGGCAGCTTGTTCCCCTTCACGTCCGCGACGAAATCGTCCGGGTAGTCCGGGGTGAGCCCCCGGCCGACCAGTTCGGCCCCGGTGACCGAGAACGGGTCGGTGAAGGCCTTGAAGTAGGGCAGCGGGCTCAGCGCCAGCTCGCTGAGCCGGTCGTTGTAGACCTTCCAGCTCACCCCGGCGGCCTGCAGCCGTTCCGGCATCGTCTCCCAGCTCAGCTTGCCGTACTCCGCGATTCGATCGCCGAACGTCTCGAGTACGGGCCCGCCGGCCGCGCCGTCGGGGTCGATCGTGGCGGACACGCTCATCAGCCGGTTCGGGTCGGTCGGGCCGATCAACGAGCTGAAGTAGGCGTCGCAGACGGTGAACGCATCCGCGAGGGCGTAGTAGAAGGGCAGGTCAGCGCGAGTGTAGTAGCCCATGGTCACCGGCCCGTGCGCGGCGCCGTCGACGCCGACGTGGGTGGCCACGAACTTGTCCATCGCGCCGCCGTGCCAGCTGTCGTGCTGGGTGGGCCAGGTGTGCGAGATGTCGTTGGTGGTCTGGCCGTCCCGCAGCGGCGGATCGCTGTACAGCCGGAACGGCTGCAGGTAACCGGACGGATCAGCGCCCTTCCCCGGCTGGTAGCCGAACTGGTCGAAGATCGGGTACTGCTGCCCGCCGATGAACTGGCTGAGGATGTTCGGGTCGGAGAAGCCGCGCACGCCGGACAGCGTGCCGAAGTAGTGGTCGAACGACCGGTTCTCCTGCATCAGGATCACCACGTGCATGATGTCGCTCAGGCTGGCCGGCCCCGGGGACACGGCGGCCGCCTCCTCGATCAGCCTGGCCTGCGCGCCGGTCAACTCGCTCAAGGCAACCTCCCCGTGGATCGTTCCGGGCAAAGGATACGGTCGGGGCATGGACGTTCTGGTGATCGGGGCCGGGGTCTGCGGCCTGACGACGGGGATCTGCCTGGCCGAGGCCGGGCTCAGCGTGCGGATCAGGGCGGCCGCGCCGCCGGAGCGGACCACCTCGGCAGCGGCCGGAGCCGTCTGGGGGCTGGTCCGGGTCGGGCCGCCGGACCGCGTCCTGGACTGGGGCCGGACCGGACTGGAGGTCCTGTCCAAGCTCGCCGGCGAGCCGGGCACCGGCGTGCGGATGGCCAGCGGCAGGGAGGTCAGCCGGACCCGGCTGGAACCGCACTACTGGACGGACCTCCTGCCCGGCCTGCGGATGTGCGAGCAATCCGAACTGCCCGACGGGTTCAGCAGCGGCTGGCACTACACCGCCCCGCTCGCCACCATGCCGGTCTACCTCGACTACCTGCGGACCAGGTTCGAACGGGCCGGGGGCACGATCGAGGTGACGGCCGTCCGTTCGCTGGCGGCCCTGGCCGGCGTGGCCCCGGTCGTGGTCAACTGCTCCGGCGCTCACGCCCGCGACCTGGTGCCCGACCCGGCGGTGATGCCGGTGCGCGGCCAGGTGGTGATCGCCGCCAATCCCGGCATCGAGGAGTTCTTCATCAACCGGGACGAGGAACCGCCGTGGATCACGTACATGTTCCCGCACGGCGACACCGTCCTGCTCGGCGGCACGAACGAGGAAGGTGCCTGGGACGAAGAACCAAGACCTTCTATAGCAGAACGGATCGTGGCTCAATGCACCGCTGTCGATCCTCGCCTGCGCGGGGTGACGATCCTCGGCCACCGCGTCGGCCTGCGGCCGTACCGCCCCGAGGTGAGGCTGGAATCCGAGCCGCTCGGCGGCAGCGTGCTGTGGCACAACTACGGGCACGGCGGCGCCGGCATCTCCTTGTCCTGGGGCTGCGCCGCCACCGTCACGGCCGGGATCCTCGGGACACCTGGGTGATGAGTGCCCGGGCTTCGTCAGGTGTGGCCCGTCCAGCCGGTCGCCTCGGTGGCGGATATGGCCCGGCCTGGGTTGTTCGACTCCGATCAGGAGTGGGATGAGTTCCTGGCTGACCTGTACGCGTCGCGGCGCGCTGGCCTGGCGTAAGCTTCGTCGTTCTCGATACCGACGTCTCCGCTGGGGTGAACTGCAGGCCCACGCCGAGCGGCGAGGCCGTCCCCGTCCGGTGAACGATACCTGGATCGCTACATCGTGCCTGGTCCGCGGCCTGCCGCTGGCAACTCTTAACGTCAAGGACTTCAGCGACATCGGCCCGCCCGGCGCGCCATTCAACGCCCAGACAAGCCCCGCACAGTGGCCGTAAGGCAACACCGCCTGCATACGGGTGCCGTGCGCTGCGGTTCCGCCTCGATCCCCTCTGCCGCCTGGACAAATGTCCTCGTTGTGCGCCGCGCCAACCGGGCTTGTGGCACACCATGCACGGTAGGCGGAGCCAGGAGTCCACGTGCCCCATTCGGGGCGCGTTCGGCAGGGGCGCGTTCGGCAGGGGCGTCCGCCGGGTCGCGTTCTGCGGAGGGTGCCGGGAGGGCTAGGTGTCGAGCTGGGCGATCAGGCGGGGCGGGGCGATCGCGCGGTAGGCGTCTTGGCAGAGCTCGGCGATCTCGGTCCAGTCGGGGTCGCGGTCGAGGCGGACGCCGATCCAGCCGCGGTGGCCGACGTAGGGCGGGCGGAAGAACCGGGCGGGCGCCGACGCGGTGAGCTCAGCCTGCGCTCCGGGTGGCGCGGCACACCACAGGTGCGGGAACCGGTGCTCGTGGTGGCCGTCCGCCCACAAGGTCACGAAGGTCTTGCCCCGGACGAACCAGGTGGGCGCGCCGTGGCTGGGCCGCTCGGTGACCTCGGGCAGGGCCAGGCAGATGGCTCGCATCTGTTCGCCCAGGTCGGTGGTCGAGTTGCCCACGCAGCGATTATCCCACTGGCCGCACCGATACGCTGTGGCTCATGAGGTTCGCGATCGCCATACCGCAGTTTTACGCCGACGGCGAGTTCGATCCGGCGGCCTTCCGGGCGTATCTGACCCGGGCCGAGGAACTAGGCTTCGACAGCGCGTGGACGCAGGAACAGCTGCTCGGGTCGTGGAATCAGTTCGCACCGATCGAGGCGATGACCTATGCGGCCGCCTGCACCGAGCGCTTGCGGCTAGGCTGCGTGGTGTTCGTGTCCACGCTGTACAGCCCGGTGCACCTGGCCAAGAGCCTGAGCACGCTGGACCAGCTCAGCCGGGGCCGGATCGAGATCGGCGTGGGCACCGGCGGCCCGGGCCGGCCGTTCGCCGCGTTTGGCGTGGATCCCGGCCGGTACGTGGCGCGGTTCAGCGAGGGAGTCGCGCTGATGAAGGCGCTGTGGACCGAGCCGCGGGTCACCTTTGACGGGGAGTTCTGGCAGCTCGAGGACGCGGCGATGGAGCCCAAGCCGTTCCAGAAGCCGTACCCGCGGCTATGGTTCGGGGCGGCCAGCGAGCGGGCGCTGCGGCGCGCGGTGCGCCTGGGCGACGGGTTCTTCGGCGCGGGATCCTCCCCCACCGCGAGGTTCGCCGAGCAGGTCACGGTGGTGCGGGCGGCGCTCGCGGAGGCGGGCCGGCCGGCCGAGAGCTTCCCCATCGCCAAGCGCGTGTACATCGCGATCGACGACGACGCCGGGCAGGCCCGGGCGCGGATGAACGCCGCGCTGGCGGACCTGTACGGGCGCCGGGTAGAGGCCATCGAGGCGGCCGCGGTCGCGGGTACGGCCGCCGATTGCGTCCGCGAGCTGCGCCAGGTGGCCGGGGCCGGCGCGGAACTGATCCTGTGCACGGCGCTGTTCGACCAGGCCGAGCAGATGGAGCGGCTCGCCGCCACCGTCATCCCCGAGCTGGGCTAGGGGCAGTACCTTCAGCTGATTCCGGGGCCGGTGTGCGGCGGCATCAGGGCCTTCAGGGTGCTGACCAGGGCGGGGTAGCCGACGCTGCTCCAGTCCAGGGTCAGCAGGCCGTACGGCTCGGGCTGGCCCCAGTAGTACCGGATGGTGCTGGTTCCCGGGGTGCAGCTCTGGCCGTGCGTCGGGTTGAGCGCCCACCAGCACCAGTCGACGTCGTACTCCTTCAGCCAGGCCTGGATGTTGGCCCACCAGGTGCCGCCGCCGCCCGGGGTCGACAGCGTGCTGGCGGTGTCGCCGAACTCGCCGACCCACACCGGGGCGATGCCCTCGGTGAGGATGTACCCGCCGTTCTTGTTCATCTGCTCGACGTAGGCGGCCTGGGACTGGCCGTCGGGATGGCTGCACCAGGAATAGTCGTGCATGCTGTACACGACCTTGTTCGGCTGCGTGAGCTTGACCGGATGGGCGGCCACGCCGGTCAGGTCGCCGGCGTAGTTCAGCCCCTCGCACATGATCAGCAGGTTCGGGTTGATCTGGTGGATCAGGTTCCCCACCAGGGTGTACATGGCGGCGAAATCGGTCTCCACCGCGGTTCCCCACGCCGGGCCGAGAGCGGTCCCGCCCACGGTCGCGTGGCGCGGCTCGTTCTTGATGTCCATGGCGGCGACCAGCGGGTTCGAGGCGTAGCGCTGGGTGATGTTCTGCCAGGCCACGGGGAACTTCGCGATCGGCCAACGGTCGTTGAACCATAGGCCGTTGGTGTCGTCGTTGGCGCAGCACCAGCCGAAGTCGAGCAGGTGGCAGTTGGGGATGACGATCAGGCCGGCGTCGGTGAGCGCCTTGACGCAGGCGTCGTAGACCTCGATCGGCGTCGATCCTTGCAGGTCAGGGTTGCGCAAGAGGTACTGGTCGGCGACCGGGGTGGTCTGCTCGGTCATCCACAGGCTGAACGGGAACCGCACGCAGTTGAACCCCTGCGCGGCGATGAGCTGCGCCAGCGTGTTCCGGTCAACGCAATCCAGCCCGGCAGGCACCCCCATATCCTCGCTGGCGCCGTACCAGTTCACCCCGGCCAGGCGGACCCGCTTGCCGTGCGCGTCGACGATGAACCGGCCGCTCGTCGACAAAGGCGTAGCAATAGCCAAGACAGTTACCCCCAATCACAAATGTGGACGCCTAACGCTCCCAGGGCGGCACCGCTCTGGCAAGCAGAACGCGCGGGTCGGTGCGAGCGGCCCGGCTAGGGATGCGGAGTGGCCCCGACCCCGGGGCCGGTGCGCGGCGGGACGAGGGCCTTCAGCATGGCCACCACCGCGGGGAAGCCCACGCTTGACCAATTCGGGGTCAGCAGGCCGAATGACTCGGCCGCGCCCTGCTGGTTCAGGATTTCGTTGGTCCCCGGGGCGCTGCTCTGACCATGGGTCGGGTTGATGGCCCACCAGCACCAGTCGATGTCGTCGGCTTGCAGCCAGGCCATGATGTAGTTCCACCATCCGGCGGTCTGGGGCGGCAGCGTCCCGGCGACGTGACCGAACTCGCCGACCCACAGCGGGGCGATTCCCTTGGTGAGAATGTATCCCCCGTTCTTGGCCATCTGGGCGTTGTAGGCGGCCTGGGTCTGGCCGCTGTGGCCGGACCAGGAATAGTCGTGCATGCTGTAGACGACCTTGTTCGCCTCGCCGAGCCGGACCGGATGGCTGGCCACGCCGGTCAGGTCGGTGGCGTAGTTCAGCCCCTCGCAGATGATCAGCGGGCGCGGGTTGATCTGGTGGATCAGGTTCCCCACCGTGGTGTACATGGCCGCGAAATCGGTCTGGCCCCCCGTCCCCCAGGTGGGCTTGAGCACATGCCCGCCGACCTCGGCCGACCGCGGCTCGTTCTTGATGTCCATCGCGGCGACCAGCGGGTTGGAGGAGTACCGCCGGGTGATGTTCTGCCAGGCCGCGGTGAACTTCGCGGCCGGCCAGCGGTCGTTGAACCACAGGCCGTTGCTGTCGTTGGTGTTGCAGCACCAGCCGAAGTCGAGCAGGTGGCAGTTGGGGATGACGATCAGGCCCTGGCCGGTGAGCGCCTTGACGCAGGCGTCGTAGACCTCGATCGGCGTGGACCCGTACAGATCGGTGTTGGCGGCCAGGTACTGCTGGGCCACCGGGGCGGTCTGGCCGAGCATCCACAGGCTGAACGGGAACCGCACGCAGTTGAACCCCTGAGCGGCGATGAGCTGCGCCAGCGTGTTGCGGTTCGCGCGGTCGAGCCCGGCGGGCACCCCCAGATCCTCACTGGCGCCGTACCAGTTCACCCCGGCCAGGCGGACCCGCTTGCCGTGCGCGTCGACGATGAACCGGCCGCTGGTCGACAGCGGTGTAGCAATAGCCATACCCGTCACCCCCACAACACGAGGATCTCTTCACCGTCTCAGGACGGGACGGTCCTGGCAAGCGGATCGGCTGGAGCAGCGGTCGGGCGGCCGGGAGGACGCACCACGTTCCGTTTGGAAGAAAAGCCCTTCATTAAGGTATGGGCATGCAGATCGGATTCGGGGCCCCGGTGGCCGGGGCGTGGGCCACCCCGTTGTATCTCGGGTCGTTTGCCGAGCGGGCCGAGGCTTTGGGCTACGCGTCGCTGTGGAGCTTCCAGCGGCTGCTGGTGCCGGAGGGCTCAGGGATGGAGCCGGTGTACCGCAGCGTGCTCGACCCGATGGTGGCGCTGGGGTTCCTGGCCGCCCGGACCTCGCGGATCAGGCTGGGCGTGGCCACGATCTGCCTGCCGTTCGTCTCCCCCATCGTGCTGGCCAAGCAGGCCGCGACCGTGGATGTGCTGTCCGGCGGGCGGCTGGACCTGGGCCTGGGCATCGGGTGGATGCCCGAGGAGTTCACCGCGACCGGCGCCTCGACGGCCCGGCGCGGCGCGCGTGCCCAGGAGTACCTGGCCGTGCTGCGCACCTTGTGGGCCGACGAGGTCAGCTCGTTCGACGGCGAGTTCTACACGATCCCGGCCGGGCGGCAGGATCCCCGGCCGGCACAGAAGCCCGGACCTCCGGTGCTGCTGGGCGGGATGTCACGGCCGGCCATGGAGCGGGCGGGACGGATCGCGGCCGGCTGGATCACCTCGAGCCGCGCCGACCTGTCCAACATCCGCGAGGCGATTGCCGTGGTCCGGGAAGCGGCCTCGGCGGCGGGCCGTGATCCGGACGCGGTGCGCATCGTGTGCCGGGGCGTGGTCGCGGCGGGCGACCCGGTGGCCGGGCCGGACGGTGGGCGGCGGCTGCTGTCGGGCAGCTTCGGCCAGATCCGCGAGGATGCCGCCTGGCTCGGCGAGCAGGGGGTGACCGAGCTGTTCTACGACCTGAACTGGGATCCGCAGGTCGGCTCCCCGTCCGTGACCCCCGAGGCCGCGGCGGAGCGGGCCGGGGAGATCCTGGGCGAGCTCGCCCCCCGCTGAGCGCCCTTGGTTGAGGCGGCTTACCACGTTCGGGTATGCGATTGAGTGCCGAGCGGTCAGCTTCTTGACGGCTCCGGAATCAGGCCTTCGCGGTGAGCGATGGCGGCGGCTTCGGTGCGGCTGGCGGCGCCGAGCTTGGCCAGG
>Ga0335072_10012455_pt1 | contig 12144 bp, 11 predicted proteins | sample Lox_Sample_21_FD_206725 | JGI IMG/M metagenome (GOLD analysis project Ga0335072, IMG submission 206725) | Soil microbial communities from Loxahatchee National Wildlife Refuge, Florida, United States - Lox_Sample_2.1 | ecosystem: Environmental > Terrestrial > Soil > Wetlands | place: USA...
GGGCTGAAGATCACACCCGTGGAGGCGCAGGAGCGCGTCAAGTGGCAAGCCCAGGCGACTCAAGCCGCATTCGATCTTGTAGCTAAGCATCTTCCGCCCGCTGGCGCAGAATCGTGAGAGTCTCAGGAAGCTAGGTGGCCAGAATCATGATCACGAAACTTGCCGAAAGCCTAGGTCAGACGTGCCCGGTCGAGGTCGTGCGAGTCGCGGCTGCCCGACCGCGGACGTGGCCTCGGCCTCTGAGCACCATCTGAAAGCTTGTGACCTGATAAGGAGAATGAAGAAGAAATGGGCGTTCGGCTGGAGGATCTCACTCCAGGCGCGACCGTGGCCGGGCTCGCGGGAGACGGCGCAGTAACCGTCGTCGCGGTTCGCTGGATCGGCTCGAATGCCGTGCAGCTGACGTACCGCACTGAAGAAGGCCGACTGGATGAGCGCCTGCTGTACAGGGATCACGAGCCGCGGTTGACCCTGCGCCAGGCCGCTGCCGCCTATGACTTCTCCGCTGATGGCGCCCTGTTCAAGCTGGCCGCGGAGGCGCTGCGGATCCGGATGGCGGCGCGGTTCGATCCGATGCTGGCGGTCCACACGAGCGATCTGGAGCCGCTCCCGCATCAGATCGAGGCCGTCTACGGCGAGCTCCTGGAGCGCACGCCACTGCGGTTCTTGCTCGCCGATGACCCCGGCGCCGGAAAGACGATCATGGCCGGGCTCTACGCCAAGGAGCTGATGCTCCGCGGCGACCTGGAGCGGTGCCTGATCGTGGCTCCTGGGAGCCTGGTCGACCAGTGGCAGGAGGAGCTCGCGGACAAGTTCGGCCTGCGGTTCGAGATCGTCACCCGGCAGCTGGTCGACTCCACGATCGACGGCAGCGTGTTCACGCGGTTCCCGCTGCTGATCGCGCGGATGGACCAGGTATCGCGCTCCGATGACCTGCGGTCCCAGCTAGAGCACTGCGACTGGGACCTGGTCGTGGTGGACGAGGCGCACCGGATGGCCGCCCACTATTTCGGCAGCGAGCTGCACACCACCAAGCGCTATCAGCTTGGCCAGCTGCTCGGCCGGCACACCCGGCACCTGCTGCTGATGACCGCAACCCCGCACTCGGGCAAAGAAGAGGACTTCCAGCTCTTCATGGCGCTGCTGGACTCCGACCGGTACGAGGGCCGTTACCGCGACGCGGTGCACAGCATCGACACCGAGGGCATGATGCGCCGGATGGTGAAGGAAGAGCTGCTCACCTTCGACGGCAAGCCGCTGTTCCCCGAGCGCCGTGCTTACACCGTCCCGTACCCGCTGTCGCAGCCCGAGCAGGACCTGTACGAGGCTGTCACGCAGTACGTGCGGGAGGAGATGAACCGCGCCGACCGGCTCAAGCAGGAAGGCGACCGCCGCGGACAGACCGTCGGGTTCGCGCTGACCGTGCTCCAGCGCCGCCTGGCGTCCAGTCCGGAGGCAATCCTCAAGTCGCTGGAACGCCGCCGCCGACGGCTGGAGCGCCGCCGCCAGCAGATGCTCTCCGGCGGCGGTACAGGCGAGTCGGCGATGGAACAGACGCTGCGGCAGCGGCTCGCCGGGCTGCTGGGGCGGGAGCTGCCCGACGACCTGGACGACCTGGAGGACCTGGCCAGCGGCGAGGTCGAGGAGCTCGAATCGGAGGTCGCCGACGCTGCGACCGCGGCGCAGACCGCGGCCGAGCTGCAGACCGAGATCGTGCTGCTGGCCAGCCTGGAGGAACTCGCCCGCCGGGTCCGTAACTCCGGCACCGACCGGAAGTGGACCGAGCTGCGCGACCTGCTGGGCGAGAACGCGCTGATCCGCGATGAGGCGGGGAACCTCCGCAAGATCATCATCTTCACCGAGCACCGCGACACCCTCGACTACCTGGCCGAGCGGATCCGCGGCCATCTCGGCCGGCCGGATGCAGTTGCCGTCATCCACAGCGCCGCTTCGATGAGCTGTGGACCGACGAGGCCGACCAGATCGCTGACGACCTCGCGGACAAGTATTGGTTCCACTGGCCGTACCTCATCGGCCAGGCGCTTCTTACCGGCGCGCCCGCTACGTACGAGCGCATCTTGGCCCTTGCCCGGGACCCGAAGCGCCCGGGACCTGCGCATAGTCCTGACAACCCACATGGCATCGCCGGCCAGATAGCAACCTTGGGAGCCTTCCAGGTCGTCCGGCGGCGGCGGACGTGGCCTGAACCCTCAGCGGCCGTCTGCCCGACTTGTGGCCAGGACTTTTGGAATGGTGACGTGAGCCTGTGGGCCATCCACGCCTTCGGCCAGGTCCGCTATTGCATGGACTGCGCCCTACGGGTGCGCAACGGGAATCCACGGGCCACTTGGTTCGAACACGAGGTGAAAGCTGCGCTGCGCGAACTGCATGGGGCCCTGGCTGTGATTCCGAGCCAGTCCTTTGCCGAAGGGCAGCTGCCGCACGATGGGCTCCCCGAAGAACGTGACCGGCGGATCCGCGCACTGCTGGCACTGCCGTCGGCGGGGACGATCAAGCAGGTGCTGCGCCAGCCAGACTGGCTCGGCGTCCTCCAGGCCGCTGATATCGTCGGCGACGCCTGGCGGCCTTCACGCGGCACGTGGTGTCAGGCCAGCGATGGCCACCGTTGCCGGTCGCTGCTTGAGAAGTCCATCGACGACTGGTTCACGGCTCACGGACTCGCGCACGAATGCGAACCCAATTGGCCACGACACGAGACGCTCAATCCAACCGGCGCCAAGCGGGCCGACTGGCTGCTACCGGACGGCACCTACGTCGAGTGCGCAGGAATGCTTGAGAGCGAGGAGTACGCGAAAAAGATCGCGTTGAAGCAGCAACTCGCCAAGGCCGTCGGCATTCCTCTCATTGTCGTTGCGCCCATGGACATGCACCGACTCGCGGACATTTTCGCGGCGTTTGGACAGCCCAGTTGACAAGGGGTGCCGCTATACGTCCGGTAACTGTGGTGGCGGTAGGGCACGACCCCAGAAGTGGTAAGACGAGGAGGACAGTCAGGTGATTGACAGCGAGGACCTGAACCCCGAGGAACTGGCCGAGATCACCAGCCAGGTCCAGGCCGGTGCGGCGCTACTGGACGGCAGCGTCCCTGGTTGGGCGATCAGGGTGCCGACCGACGAACGCCTAGACGTCACTAGCAGAGACCGGGACGTCCTCGGCTGGGTGTACGGCTCGTTTGACCGTGGTCTGGAGGCGCTGCAGGTACGCGATCCCGACCTCCAGGGCTTCGACTTCCCGTCTGACGTGCGAATCCCAAACGAGGAAGAGACGCCGCTCGACATCCTCATCGACGAGACCGGCATCATCGAGCGCGCCGAAGCCAACGTATGGGCCACGGTCCGGGCGGCCTGGATCAGCGAGATCCAGAAGCGGCTAGTCGGGCAAGACAACGACCCGCCCAGTTCTTAGGCGACTTCCTCGTCGCCTCCTTCCCAACGAGCGCCTTCGGCGAGGGTCGCGTCACATGTGGTGTAAATCCCCACGTGCTGGCCGCCGTCACCGTAGGTACCCCGCACGCTGCTGACGTGCGCATGAGCCGCTGGGCGATGCGGGCTGACTAGTGCGGCGCTGGCTATTGCCGTTCCGTTCCGGCACGGATCCGAAATTCGTCCACGGGCGGTTATTCGAGTTGTAGCCTGATCGGCTGCCCTATTCCGGGAAGGTAAGGACTCCCTGTGATCATCAAGACGCTGGCCGAGCTGCAACAAGCGGACGAACGAACCCTTGTGTTCAGTCCTTATGGTCTGGGTGGCCGCATGCGGCCAGAGGACGCGGCCGCGTACCAGCAGCATGTGATCGCCAGGCACGAACTCTCGGAAGCGGTGGCAGAAGGAACGCGGCAGACGTTCGAGCAACTGCGTGAGATCTGCGCCTACGGCGTGCTGTGCTACCCGATCTACACAATGATTGATGATCAGGGCCTGTTGGTGTTCGAGCAGGCACTGCGGGACCGTTTCATCGAGTTCCACAAGGGAACCGTCACCTTCATTCACGGCAGCACCGGCCAGGACCAGGAAGTAAAGGCCGAGAAGTACGAAGACGTTTCCGCGTTCCTCCGCAGCAAGGACGCCAAGAATGCCTTGCTGCGAGTCGGCGAGGGCCCGGAGACGATGCGGTTCAACGGCATGCTGACGGGTCTGCTCGCCTGGGCTCGCAGGCTCGGGATGCTCCGGGGGCAGCGCAACAGGTTCGTCGAGCAGGCGATCAGGCGGCTGAGGAACTATGCCGCGCACCCGAGCGGCTATCACCTCACCGACCCTGTGGAGGCCGCCCGCACGATCAGCGATCTCGCCGAGATCATTAATCACCTGTGGGGCTCGCTCACGCCCGGCGGGCGGCTGTACCCGGCACCGGCCGAGCGGGAGATCGTGGCCGTGGCGTGGAACGAGACCAGCGGCACAGTCGCATGCGCGCGCCTAGCGGCGGAACTGGCGGCTGCCCGCGATCAGGTATCGCCGGGCGGGCCGGACATTGGCGACTGGGCATGCGTCCTAGTCAGGGGAGTTCCCTGGGACAGGGACCTGTGCCAGTTCGACTCCCGGTATGAGGCATCCCGGCTTCCAGCCGAGTGGCTGTGGGGGCCTGGAAGCGTCCGCGATGCGCTGGCCTGGGCCAGCGAAACGCAGCCGGAAGGCGATGTCATCGATGCCCTGGACCGCTACTTCATGCTTCGTTACAGCGGCGGGCTTCTCTACCTGCCCCAGAACCCGCGGATCGCGGCAGCAGCCGCCAACAGCGAGCGAGACGGGACCTGGTTCGTGCTTAGGGCCGATGCACCGGACGAGGCGTTCAACCACCAGCGCCAGGCGCTGGCAGCCGGCTACGGCTGCCGCGAGGAACGGGAGTGTTCGCAATGCCCGGTCGAGACCATCGGAAGCGGCACCTGGCATGAGGCCATGAGCCTGCTGCGCGCATGCGGTGTCGATTTGCAGCAGCTTGACGTCCCCGACGTACGGGTCCCGGCCCCGATAAGAGCACCTCGCTATAACCGGATTCTCGACGGCTGCTGGGACATTCCGAAAGAGGCACGATGAGGCAATCAGACAGCGAGCCGGGCGGGCCGCCGGCCTTCACCATGACCGTTAAGCAGTTCAAAGAGCTAGTCGAGCTGGCCGGGAACCTTCACACCGAGGCCGAACGGTGCCGTGATTGCGGCCGGTGGGCCGCCGCGCTGTTCTTCCTGGGCGGGAGCGCGGAAGCAGCGCTGCTGTCTACTGCCGGCGTGTTCGAACCCGACCTCCGCACCGCGGGACTCTGGAATCCTCCTAAGGGGGACCCGACCAAGTGGACGCTGGGTAATCTCGGCAACATCGCCAGAAACGCGGGATGGTTACCTGCCCAACCACCGTCGGCTGGACAAGAGATTCCCCGGCAACGGCCAGCCCAGGGCGGGGAGGAGGATATCTTCACCTGCCTGGACGGGGAGACGGGAGACGCGCTGAGATTCGTCGAGCGCCTCCGGAACATGATCGCCCACCCCGGCGCGTACGTTCGCGAACCACTCCGGCCCGACACCACGAACGACGAGAACATGCGCCAGACCTACGAACTCATGGACGGGATACTCGCCGCTGTTTTCGTCCGCCTGACAACACAAATGCAGACGCTCCCAGGATAATGGTTCCGCGTGCTAGCTTCGGGCCATGCCCTAGCGCTGAGCGGAAGAAGAGTGCATTCGACAGCACGTTGCGCTGGTGCTGGATCCGTGCTGGCCTCGGCTACCCTGCGCGCAGTCTGCCTGCGGAAACTGCCCGCGGGTCGACGATCACACAAATCTACGGATGGGACGAACCAGATCCAGCGCGTCGTCCTGGCCCGGCAGCAGTTGCTGAAGTAGCGCGCCGTCTGGCGTTTCCGCTGGTCAGCGGATATCTCCTGAGCGCCTCCGCCGCGTAGGTCGGTCTGCGGGCCTGTATGGGGCGGGCCGGACGGCTCGGCGCTTTGCCCGTTGTTCCAGGGTTGGCTCCCGTCGTTTTCCCGACGCGGGTGCTTGGATCCGTGCTGACCCCAGGGGGCCGGCGAACGGGGCGGGTCCCGGACAGCGGCCGGGCTGTCCGGTCGCGGCAAACTGGCTCCGGCGATCGCGCCTCCGATGTGGCGCGGCATGGCCTTGCTGCCGCCGTTGCCGCCGTTGCTGCCTCCAGACGGATCGGGCAGAGCGACGCCGTGCCCGTCGAAGCCGCAGTACCTGGGCCGTGTTGCCCCTGGGGGGCTCATACCTGGCATGACGGAACCGCCACGTCCGTGCAGCAATGCTTCTGCTGACCGCATAGTCCTGTCAGTCTTCTGGCATCCGCCGGGCCTGCTCCGCGACCGGCATTGCAGTGCCCGACGCTGGGGCTTGACGCGGCCGGGAACCTCCTGCCCGGCGTGCGAGTGTGCGCCGTCCGGCCCGGCCGGTCAACCGGGCTCTCGCTGCGCTCGCCCGACCAGGCCGCGATCTTTTCGCTTCCTCCTTGCCTCGGAAAACATCGCGGCCCTTTGCCGGCCGCCCGGTGTGACCAGCCTTCTGCCAGACGGCGCGGTCCGGTCATGCCGGGCAGGGGCTCCGTTCGCCCCGGCCGCCGCAGGACATCCAGGCGGTGGTCAGCCAGCCCGGTCCGAGCACGCCAGGAGGCCGTGTTGACTACCGCCATTTCCAACTTCACTCCCGCCGCGCCAACAGGTGACGGCGAGGGCGACCAGCAGCATCCCGAATTGGAGCCTGGGTCGCCAGCGCAGGAACCAGGGCCCGGCGAGGATCAGCCAGCCGCATTCACCGAGCGGCCGATGATCCCAGTCGCGCTGCTGACCACTCATCCTGGAAACGTCCGGGAGGACAAGCAAGCCGATCAGGCGTTCTGCCAGTCCGTCGCCGCAGCCGGGATCCTGGTCCCGCTGGAGATAACCACCACTCCCGACGGCGACGGCTACGTCGTCGTCGACGGGAACATCCGCCTCGATGCCGCCATCAAGACCGGACTGGACGCAGTTCCCTACGTGTTCAGCCCGGACACGGCCGATGACGCGGGCCTGCAGTACCTGCACATGCTGATCAGCAGCCGATTCCGCCGCGACCTGAACGTCTACGAGGAGGCCAGCGCGCTATTCAGCGCATCCGAGGCCGGCATGAGCCGCACACAGATACGCAAGGCAACCGGGCTGAAGGCCCCCGAGATCCGGGCCGGGATCGCGGCCGGCGGCTTGTCCGCCAAGACCCGGGAGACGGCCGAGCAGGCCGACTACGAATGGAACCTGGAGGAGCTGGCGCTGCTGAGCCCGTTCGAGGACGACCCAGAGGCGATGGGCCGGATCCTCAACGGCATCTCCTACGGCAGCAGTGTCCGCTACATGGTCCAGCGGATCGCCGACGAGCGCGCAGCGGAGGCCCGGAAGGCACAGCTGGCCGCCAGCCTCGAAGCATCCGGCATCACCATCCTGGACCAGGTACCCGCCAGTGCCGTCGCGCTGCGCCTGCTCCTGGCAAGTCCCAGTGTCGGCGAGGGCGAAGAAGGAAGCCACCGTGGCCATGGCGAAGGCGACGGCACCACCGGCGACGACCAGGAAGCCCAGCCCGAGGACATCCCGGAACTGGACCCGGCAGGCCACGCCGACTGCCCCGGCGCCGCTGCGTTCTTTCCCGCTTACCAGGACGATCCGGTCTGGTACTGCCTGGATCCCGACGCGCACGGCCACGCTCGCCGGTATCGCACCCTGGCCAGCCGGTTCCCGGCGCCCCCGCTGCCCGGCGGCACGGTGTCCGGCCCGGACGGCCCGGCCGAGAATGACGACGCCAGGCGAAACCGGATGCTCGTCATCGAGGGCAACAAGGCCTGGTCAGCCGCAGGCACCGTACGGCAGCAGTGGCTGACCGAGCTCCTGGCCCGCAAGGCCCCTCCATCGGGCACCGCCACGAGCATCGCCGTGTTCGTCACCGCGCAGCTGCTGACCATGCCCGAGCCGCTGCGCCGGGCGCTCGGGAGCATCCGCCACCACCCGCTGTATCAGGAGCTCAGCGGAGCCGGCGCGGCCGAGACCGCGACCGCCAGCCTGCCCCGGATGTGGCTGCTCGCCCTGGCCCCGATCGCTGCCTCCTACGAGGACCAAATCACCGGCACCGGCACCGAGCGGGACACGTGGCGCACCGACCGCTACAGTCCCTGCCCGCGCACCGACGCCGGCGCATGGTTCCGGTTCCTTTCCGAGCTCGGCCACCAGCTCAGCCCCATCGAGCAGGCGGTCGCAGACGGCGTCCCGTACCGCGGCGACGCACCAGAAGCGAACGAGCCCGCCGCGGACGGCGGCCCGGCCGGGAACCTGCCCGGTATCCCAGCCCAGACCGACACCGATGACGAACCCGCCGCCGAGTGCCCCGGACCGGAGGTCACCGGATCAGGCGGCGAGCCGGCCGCCGACAGCATCCCGGCCCGTCACGAGGCGGACGGCGCCTGCACCGAGCGCCCGGCCGTGGCTGCCTGAACTGAGAAGCCGGACTGCGGGAGGTGGCCGCCACCCAGGGGCTGCCTTCCGCAGTCCCCGCCGGACCTGCGCCCGGGAAGCGCAGTTCGACGACGGCGGCTCGCCGTGCGGAGCGCGCGGCGGGCGTTTTCCTTTGCTCGAAGACTGTGTTCTGGTGTATACGTTCTCTATGAAATGGAAGCTGGTGAATGAGCCGTAATCCCGCCGTGCCGCCCGCCTTGCAGCGCCAGGAGAGTGCCGGCGACTGCCTGATCCGGTGGGCCGCCACGGTCTCCGTCATCCTGGTCACCGCCATAGCGGCCGTGATCAGCTACGGGCACGCCCGCGAGCTTGTGGTCCGCTACGGGGTCGCCGGGATGACCGCGGACGCGATGCCGCTGACCGTCGACGGCCTGGTCGCCACCTGCTCACTGGTCATCGTCGACTGCGCCCGCCATGACCGGCACGCGCCCTGGCACGCCTGGGCGCTGCTGATCACCGGAGCCTGCGCAACGGTCGCCGCGAACGTTGCCGCCGGGCTCAGTCACGGCATCGTCGGCGCGATGATCGCCGGCTGGCCGGCCCTGGTCGCCTGCGGCTGCTTCGAGCTCCTCATCCGCCAGCGCAAGATAACCAGGACCCCGGCCCTCGCGCCACCGACCGTACCTGAGACGCCGGCGGACCCGGCGCTCGACGAGGCTCGCAAGCTCTACGCCGCCCGGCTCGCCGCCGGCAAACCGCCGTCCATCCGCGACATCAAGCAGGACCTGCACGTCGGCTCGGGCAGGGCCGGCATCATCCAGGGCGCCCTAGCGGCCCTCGTCGAACCCGCCCGGCAGGCCGCCTGAGGCTTCGTGCCCGCCTTCGCACTGGTCCGGGCACCAGCCGCTTGCAAGCCAGCATAGATAAGATTCGATCGCGTGTAATCTGCTGTAAGCAGACAGCAAGCACGGCCAGACGCACATCGGGGTGCTGGCCTGTCGCGTGAGAAGCCGGAGATGACCGCAGTGACCGCTGACCCCGCCGCCGCGTCGGCAACGCTGGCCGAGCGGATCGACCTGCTGTTCCAGACCGTCCACCCCGGCCGACCCAAGCCTTACTCCATCCGAGAGGTCGCCGACCAGATCAACGAGGCCGCTGGCGAGCAGGTCATCTCCCACGGCTACCTCTGGCAGTTGCGCAAGGGCCGCAAGACCAATCCCAACATCACCCAGATCGCCGCGCTCGCGGCGTTTTTCGGGGTCTCCCCCTCTTACTTCTTCGACGCCGCGGGCGAGGAGCCGCTCGACCCCGCCACCAGGCTCGCCCTGTCCGACGACGCCGTCCGCGACATCACCCTGCGCGCCCACGGGCTGCCGGCGGCGGCCTTGCGCGCTATCCAGGAAATGACCGACAGCGCCCGCGCACTCGCGGGCCTTCCGCCCGTCGGCACTCCCCCCGACAGCGACGACCCTCGCTAACCCGGCTGCGTCCGTTCGCCAGGCGCTGGAGACACCTCGGCCAGCCATGGCTGCCAACAACACGAATGAGCACAGTGTGCCTGAGAGAGTTGGCTATCTGTAATTCATAGGCTTACACTTGGACTCAGAGATGCTCCGTTGACTTACAGCCCGCCCTGTCTCGCCCGCACCGCATCTCGCCTGGAGCCGCAGGCTACGGCAAACTGGGCGCTCCGATCGTGGCCACCGGCGAGAAGCCATGTCAGCCGCGTCACGACGCGCCTTTCGCCCTGGGACGAGGAGGAGCGAAGCCCATGAATAGCAGTCTGCGCACAGCGCCTGTCCCGCCTCCGCTGCCGTCCGCCGATGACAGCTCATGCCGCATGCCGGGCCGCCCGCAGACTTCCAATCAAGGCATCGACCGACGGGAAAGGCCGTACGGACCGACTCCGGGTCTACCTGGTCAGCTGCCGACCGCCGCCCGGATTGTGACCGCGCTGTCCCTTTCCAGGTCTCGCGCCGTGCCGGCACAGCGCACCCTTCCGTTGCCGATGACCAGGCTGCCGCTGTTGCCGCGCGATCGTTCGATGCTGTATGGCATCGCGCGGGTAGACACATCCGGGCGAGTCGCGCACCGCGAGATCTCCGTGGCTCTGGGCTGGGATCCGGACGGTCGCCTCGAGGTGAGCGTCACCGCCTCGGCGATCATCTTGCGGCAAACCCCAGACGGCATGCTCAAAGCGCCGCGCGTGCCCTACATCGTCATCCCCGCCAGTGCGCGTCACAGGTGCGCCATCACCGCCGGAGACAACGTGCTGCTCGCAGCCGCGCCGGACTATGGCACCGTCATCGTGCACACCATGTCAGCGCTCGACGACATGCTCGCTCGTTACCACTCAACCTCCACGGCGGGCCGCACGCCATGACCAGCCCGGCAGCACCGAGCCAGACCGGGCGGCGGGCCGAGCTGCAGGCCGCGCAACTGCTGCTCGACAAGCTCGGCATCAGCCCCGCTGAGCTGATGGCCGCCGCCGTTCCCAGTGAGGCTCCACTATTCGCCGATTACATACCGCGGGTCGCCGGCGCCGTAAGCGAAGGCACTAGGAGGGTCTACGGCTCGTACTGGAACCTCGTCGTGCACGAATGGGGAAGCCGGACTCTCGGTGACGTTACCCCCCTGGACATCAGCACGCTCAGTGAGCAGGTCAGGTCTGGCGCGGTCGTCCGCCGCAACAACCGGGGCGGCCGCAGCGCGGCCGAGCACCTGATCGCCGCGCTGCGATGCATCTACCGGTTCGCCGGGGCCGACGGGATCATCCCTGCGAACCAGAACCCTGCGATCCGCGTGCCCAAGCCCCGCCGTCTCCCGAGCACGCGCCGAGCGCTACCCGACGGACGGATCGATGAGCTCAGCGAGGTCGCCGCGCGTACTGGAAACGATCCGGCGCTGGACGCGCTGCTGCTCCGGCTGCACCTGGAGACCGCCTGCCGGCGCGGCGGCGCGCTGGCGCTCACCACCGCCGACCTGGATGCCGAGCAGTGCCTGATCCGGTTGCGCGAGAAGGGCGGCACCGTGCGCTGGCAGCCGGTGTCGCCCACTCTCATGTCCCACCTGATCGCTCACCGCGACACCAGGGGAGGGCCGGACTCAGGTGATCGGCTGCTGCGCTACGCCAACGGCACGCCGATCACCGCGCGGCGGTACGACTACCTGTGGCGGCGCATGGGACGGCACCTGCCCTGGGTAGCCGCACAGCAGATCAGCACCCACTGGCTCCGGCACACCACCCTGACCTGGGTCGAGCGCAGCTTCGGGTACGCCGTCGCTCAGGCTTACGCCGGGCACTCCGGCCACGCCAGGGACGCGAGCGCCACGGCAACCTATGTCCGCGCCGGAGTACACGAGGTTGCCGCAGCCCTCGCGGCGCTCACCGGGGAACCCCACCCGCTCTGTCCGGGCCAGGCTCAGTCAGGACAGCCTGGCGACGGTCCGGCCGGCCTGCAGCACAGCGCAGAACCCGTTCCGGACAGCGCGGCACGCTGCTTGACGAGGGATCCCAGCCCGCTAGGCTAAGCGCATGATTTCCCCGATTCGGGGAGATATTGCGGGGATGGGGGTCCAAGTCCCCCCTCGGACACAGACTTTGTACAGCTAGCCGCGGCCCGGTTCGGGTTCAGACCCGAGGCCAGAAGATCAAGCACAAGCCGCACACGCTCCGGCGGCAACCCCGGATTACCCACCACGCCCTCC
>Ga0335072_10012457_pt1 | contig 12141 bp, 8 predicted proteins | sample Lox_Sample_21_FD_206725 | JGI IMG/M metagenome (GOLD analysis project Ga0335072, IMG submission 206725) | Soil microbial communities from Loxahatchee National Wildlife Refuge, Florida, United States - Lox_Sample_2.1 | ecosystem: Environmental > Terrestrial > Soil > Wetlands | place: USA: Florida...
AGCCAGGAGGTTGTCGGATGCGCTCTTCTTTGTCTTTGGTACCCGAGTGAAGCCGGCACGACAATCGACCGTGGGCGAGCGCAGAGCCACCAACGCACGGCCAACCCGGCCGCGATCACGACACCGGCAATAACAGTTGCATTCAACCGTTTCATGGCAACTCTCCCTTTCCGGGGCGCCGATCTCAGGCGCCCTCATTCTCCATGGCGGAAACGGCGGAGAAATCGTGCCAACTTAGTTTCGTTCACGATTTCCCTGCGCGGAGACGCTGTCCTGCAGCTAAGCCCTTTCAATCGGCCGGCGCGCGGCAGGGTTCTATCCTGCGCTGTATTAAGGATGGCGCGGATCTTTGCCAGAAATGGGCCGAGCCGCTGCAGGGCTGCGGATCCCTGGTCACTGAGGCTGATTCGGGGTGGTTATCTGATATTGCGTGGCGGCCTGGCGATTTGCGGCGTCGGCGAGTTTGGCGGCGGCGGCAAGTTCGCGCTGCGATTCGTCTTTGCGGCCCAGGCGAGCCAGCGTCAGGCCAAGATAGTAATGGCCGGGGGCGTAATCGGGCGCGGCGGCGACGGCGCGGTTGAGGTAATCGAGGGCCTGTTCATATTGCTTCTGGCGGAAACAGGCCTCGCCGGCTCCGGCGAGGGCTCCGCCATGGCGAGGATTGCGGGCGAGGGTCCTGCTGAAATCGGCAAGAGCTTCGTCGTCGCGATTCTCCTTGAGGGCGATGTCGCCGAGCTGATACCAGGCTTCCGTCTGCTCGGGCTCGAGTTCGATCGATTTCTGAAACGCCTGGCGGGACTTTTCGAAGTGAAGGCCGAGCTGGTAGATCCGGCCGAGGCCGTAATACGCGGTTGCGTCGCCGGGTCGCAGTTGCAGATACGCGAGCATTTTCTTCTCGGCAGGATCCAGCTGCTGGCGGTCGAGGAAGACGCGTGCCTCGGCGTAGAGCAGCGACGGGTTATCGAAGTGGAGCTGCTCGGCCTTGTTCAGAGAGGCGGTGGCTTCCGGATAGAGGTGCATTTCATCCTCGAGAACCCCGAGATCGTAGGCGAGGCGCGCATTCTGCGGTGCGTAGCGTTGGGCGCGCATCAGGGTCTGAAGAGCATCGGCCATCTGCCCCTTCGCGCGCTGGTCGAGGGCGATGCGCTCGCTGGCGGCGACTTCACCCTGTTGCGCGGCAGCGCCGGCGGGATCGGCGGCGAGGATCGATTCGAAAATGGTCCGGGCCTGGGCTGCATCGCCGGCATCAAGGAGGGTGTTACCGGACTGGACCGTCGGCTGCTGGGCCTGCATCGTGCAGGGAGCGGCCGCCACGAGCACCGCGAGAATAGCGAGGGAGCGCCGCACAGGATTGCCGCCCATTCTACCAACTCCGCGACAGCCGCGGCCCGGTGGCGAACGGCGATGGGCGGCTCCTATAATCGGCGCTCGTATGCGATGGGTGCGGACAGCGGCGAGTCTTGCCGTGGCGTTGTGCGGCATGGCCGTATGCGGGCAAACGGTGAACGCCTACCAGCGGGCGGAGGCGGCGTTTGCCGCGCATCGCTATGCCGAATCCGCGCAGTTGTTCGCACAGGCGGAAAAGGAAAATCCGGGGGGCAGCGACGCGCTGCTCATGGAAGGAAAATCGCTGGTGAATGTGGAGCAGTTTGCGCAGGCGGAAACGGCTCTGCGGACGTATGCGAGCCGGCATCCGGATTCGTCGGACGCGTTGTATCTGCTGGGTTTCGTTTTGAATCGCGAAGACAAGCCGGCGGAGTCCCTGAACACGTACACCCAGGCGGCGAAGCTGGCGACGCCACAATCGGACGACCTGAAAGTGGTGGCGATGGATTACGTTCTTCTGGACGATTACGACGATGCGATCCGGTGGATGAAGCAGGCGGTGGCATTCGATCCGAAGAACGAGCAGGCGTGGTACGGGCTGGGGCGATGCCTGTATTCGCAGAGCGAGTTCCAGGAGGCCGCGGCGGCGTTTGAACGCGCGCTGGCGCTGGATGCACATGATGTGAAGGCGGAGGCCAATCTGGGGCTGGCGTGGGAGATGGCGAACCGGCCGGAGGCGGCGGAACAGGCTTACAAGGCGGCGGTGGCACTGGCCGACGCGGACGCGAAGACGGATGAGTGGCCTTATCTGGACTACGCTTCGTTCCTGCTGGAGCACGATCGGCCCGGGGAAGCGGTTCCGTTGCTGGAGCGGGCGGTTGCGGTAGCGCCGCGATGCGCCGAGTGCCACGGCAAGCTGGGACGGGCGCTTGCGGAGACCGGCAAGGCGAGGCGGGGCGTGGCAGAATTGCGGACGGCCGTGGCGCTGTCTCCGCAGGATCCGAAGCTGCACTACGATCTGGGACGCGCGTACCGGGCGGCGGGGGAGATGGAGCAGGCGCGCGCGGAACTGGCGCTGAGCGCGAAGCTGTACGGATCGAAAGATTCTCCCGGGAGAAAACAGTAGGAGCACAGGGCCAATCGGCCCATGTATAGTCACGAATAACTCGCGTCCCCGGGTGCTCCGATCCGCGAGCCATTCTTTGCGAGCAGCAGAAGAGAGTCAGGGAGTGAGATTTCGCAGTGGGTCAGCACAGTCGGACCGGACGCCGCGGGGTTCCGGAATCGGGGCGGCGTGGCTGGCGGCAGCGGTGCTGGCGGGGGGATGGTGGGCGTGCGCCGCCGGGCAGCAGGGCGGCATGGCAGCGGGAGCCGCGCAAAAGGCGCAGTTCGACGAGCAGCACCGGCCGATCACGGCGGGTGGGTTTGTGAAGAGCGGGCCGATCGTCTTTGAGGACGTGGCGAGACAGGCAGGCCTCACGACGTGGCGGAATGTAACCGGGACGCCTGAAAAGCGCGTGATCATCGAGGCGAAGGGCTCGGGCGTCTGCCTGCTCGATTACAACCACGACGGCTGGCTGGACATTTACCTGGTCAACGGGTCGACCTTCGAGGCGCACGAAGGCAAGGCGGAATCGCCGCATGCCGCGCTCTTCCGCAACAACCACGACGGGACGTTCACCGATGTGACAAAGCAGGCGGGCGTGGCCAACGATCGCTGGGGCCTGGGATGCGCAGTGGGCGACTACGACAACGACGGCTGGCCCGATCTGTACGTCACCAACGTCGGCGCCAACCGGCTGTACCACAACAACGGCGACGGAACCTTTACGGATGTCGCGGAAAAGGCGGGCGTAGCGCTGGCAGGGCCTTCGCCGAACGTGGCGGTGGACCATACGGGCGCGACCTTCGGCGATTACGACGGCGACGGACAGCTGGATCTGTTTGTGGCGGGCTACATCCGGTTCGACTTCAGCAATCCGCCGGTCGCGGGGTCGAAAGGGGCCGGCGGGTCCCTGTGCCAGTATCGCGGCGTGAACGTGATGTGCGGCCCGCGCGGCCTGCAGGGTGCGGGCGACCATCTGTTCCACAACAACGGCGATGGAACGTTCACCGACGTCAGCGTGAAGGCCGGCGTCAGCGATCCCAACGGGTATTACGGGCTGGGCACGCTGTTTGTGGACGTGAACAACGACGGCAAGCCCGATCTGGTGGTGGCGAACGATTCGACACCGAACTACCTGTACATCAACAAGGGCGACGGAACCTTCGACGATCAAAGCTACATGAGCGGGTTTGCGCTGAACCAGGACGGGCGCGAAGTGGCGAATATGGGCCTGGCCGCCGGGGACTACGAGAACAACGGGCATCTGGACCTGGTCAGCACGGATTTTTCCGACGACTACGATCTGGTCTTCCACAACGACGGAACCGGGAACTTCACGGATTTGAGCTACAAGACGGGGATCGCCGCGCCGACGATTCCGTTTGTCGGGTTTGGCGACGGGTTTCTGGATTACGACAACGACGGCTGGAAGGACCTGCTGATCGTGAACGGCAACGTTTATCCGCAGGCGGATCAGCATCCGGAGTGGGGCATCAGCTACGCGCAGCGGCCGCTGCTGTTTCATAACCTGCACAACGGAACCTTCGCGCTGGTGCCGGCCGTGGAGGGTACAGGCCTGGCGGAGGTGGGAGTGGGGCGGGGCGCGGCCTTTGGGGATTTGTTCAACGACGGCAAGATCGACGTCGTGATCAATAATCTCGACGGCGTTCCGATGCTGCTGCGGAATGTGGACCCGGATCACAATCACTGGGTGGAACTGAGCCTGGTGGGCGGACCGAAGAGCCCGCGGGATGCGGTGGGCGCGACGGTGTATCTGACGGCGGGAGGGATTCGCCAGCGCGGCGACGTGCTGAGCGGCGGCAGTTATCTCTCGTCGAACGACATGCGCGTGCACTTCGGTCTCGGCCAGGCGACGCACGTCGACGCGGTGGAGATTCACTGGCCGAGCGGGCGGGTAGAGAACGTGAAACTGCCGGCGGTGGACAGGATCTTCACGATTGAGGAGGACCGGGGCATAGTCGGCGAGCTCTGCACAGCATGCGCAGCGAGGAAAAGCCGATGAAGACGGCGGCGCTGGGGGCGGTGGCGGCCGGCGTTCTGGCCACGGTTCTGGTGAGCAGCTTCGGGCAGAATGCGTCCACTGCGGATCTGGTGCCCGCAGATTTTGAAGATGTGACGGCGCGGGTGGGAGTTCACTTCCTGCATCAGGCTCCGCACAGCTCACGGAAATATCTGCTGGAGACGATGGGGTCGGGCGTGGCGCTGTTCGACTACGACAACGACGGACGGCTCGATCTGTACCTCGTAAACGGAGCGCCGTTCGGGGACTATGTGCCTAAAGGAACGATTCCGGAGAAGACCGGGCCGAAATACTGGAACCGGCTGTATCACCAGCTGCCCGACGGCACTTTTGAAGACGTGACGGAGAAGGCCGGGCTGGCAGGGGTGGGCTACGGGATGGGCGTCGCGGTGGGCGACTACGATAACGATGGCTACGAGGATCTGTTCGTCACGTCGCTGGGCGGGAATCATCTGTACCACAACAACGGCAACGGAACCTTTACGGATGTAACGAAGCAGGCGGGAGTGGGTGGGAGCGGGTGGTCGACCTCGGCCGCGTGGGTGGATCTGGACGGTGACGGCTATCTCGATCTGGTGGTGCTGCGGTATATCCAGTGGGACTGGGACGATGTGTGGTGCGGGCCGAAGGATAACCGCGGGTACTGTCATCCGGACGTGTTCCCGCCGATATCGATGCTGGTGTATCACAACAACGGCAACGGGACCTTTACGGAAGAGGCCAAAAAACTGGGCCTGGGCGTCCCGGGAAAGGCGCTGGGGATTTCCGTGGCGGATTACGATCGCGACGGGCATCCGGATCTGTTCGTCGCCAACGATTCCATGGTGGAGTTTTTGTTTCACAACAAAGGCAACGGGACATTTGAGGAGGTTGGGCTGGAGGCAGGCGTGGCGGTGGACGCCGACGGGATGACGTTTGCCGGGATGGGCACGGACTTTGCCGATTACAACAACGACGGCTGGCCCGATCTGTTTGTGGACGACCTGGCGAATCAGAAGTACGCGCTGTACCGGAACAACCGCGACGGGACCTTTAATTACGACAGCTACGCCACGGGCGTGGCGGGGACGACTCTGCTGCACTCGGGCTGGGGGGTGCGATTTATCGATTACGACAACGACGGCTGGAAGGATCTGCTGATCGCGCAGGGCCACGATCTGGATACGGTGGAAAAGAGCTTTCCCGACCTGCATTACCGCGAGCCTCCCATGCTGCTGCGCAACATCGACGGGAAGAAGTTTGTGAATGTGGGTCCGGTTTCGAACGATGTGTTCCGCCAGAGATGGGTGGGGCGCGGGCTGGCGATCGGGGATATCGACAACGACGGGCGCGAAGACGCGGTGATCACGGAGAACGGCGGCCCCGCCCACATCCTGATGAACCGGACCAAAACCACGAATCACTGGATCGGTTTCAAGCTGGTGGGGCACAAATCGAACCGGGATGGGATCGGGGCGGTGATCCGCATCGACACGTCTCAGGGATCGCAATGGGAAACGGTGACGACCTCGTCGAGTTATCTGTCGGCGAGCGACGTGCGCGCGCACTTCGGGCTGGGCCACGACACGTTTGTGAAGACGGTGGAGATCCGCTGGCCGAGCGGGATTGTGCAGACCCTGAAAGACGTGGCGGGCGGGCAGTACGTGCGGGTGGATGAGCCGGTCTCCTCGCCGGCCGCGGCAGGGGCGCGCGGGATGGCGCGAAAATAGGCGAAGGATGAGCACAGAAAGACGCAGAGCCGTGTCCCGATGAAAATGCGCAGAACCATCCTGGCGTGGGGTGCGCTGAGTTTGCTGGGCGCGGCGACGGGTTGCCACCGGCAGCCGCCGACGATTGCCGTGATTATGCCCACCGGCGGGCTGCACTACTGGGAAGTGTTCTCCCAGGAGGTGCAGAAGGACTCCGCCGGGATGCACGTGGAGATGTCGGCGCCGCAGGCGGTGACCGACTACACGGAACAGGCGCAGCTGGTGGAGAACGCGATCGCGCAGCACGTGCAGGGGATTATCGTGTCGCCCTCCCACCAGATGGTGCTGGCGTCGGTTTTGCGCAAAGCCGAGCTGCAGCACATTCCCGTGGTGGTAGTGGGAACCCCGATCGCGCTGCCGGCGCGCGACTACGCGGCGTTCATCGGGTGGGACGAGGAGGAAGCGGGAAGGCTGGCGGCGCGGCGCTTTCTGACTTTGCTGGGCGGCCATGGAGAAGTCGGAATCGTGGGGGTGAGCCCTACCGTTGAAGGCAGCTCGCGCATCGAGGAGGGATTTGCGGATGAGATTGCGCGCACGCCGCAGCTGAAACTGGTCGGCGTGAGGTACGGGCTGTCGGACTGGGCGCGGGCACGCCAGGCGACGCTGGATCTGGTGGCCGAGCATCCGGAGATCGGGGGAATCTTTACGACGGCCGAGTTCTCGACGCATGCAGCAGCGGTGGCCTTCGAGTCATGGAAGGGGCACCGCCCGGCGCTGATCGGCGTTTCGGAGGAAATCGACGAGCTGCGCGCCCTGCGCGACGGCGGCATTGACGCGCTGGTGATCAGCGACCCGCAGGAGCTGGGCCGGCGGGCAATGCAGGCGATGCGCGTGGCATTGTCGGGCGCTCCGGCGAGCGCGTATTCGGCGCAACTGCCGGTGCAGATTATCGACCGCGACACCATGGCGCGGAATCCGATCGTCGGGCTGCTGACGCAGGGCGAACTGCAGCTGAACGCGTCAGAAGGGACTGATCTTCACGTTGCGCCATGAGGCGTCGGCATAGAAGGAGCGCAGGCCGGCGACCCCGGAAGTGAGGCAGGCGGTGTCCTGGTAGCGGAGCTCGGTGGCGGGCCCCTGGTTGGTGGGCGCTGCGGTAACTTCCAGAGTGCAGCCGTGGGCGGCGAGGGTGAGGCTGTACCATTCGCCGGAGGAAATCGGCACCGCGAGCTTGACTTCGCGGAGGAGGCGCCACTCGTAGGAGGCCCGGCCAAGGACGACGGTCTGGCTGTCGGGACGGAGGCCGGCGTAGTAGCCCTTGTAAGAATCCACGCCGGGCTGGGGGTCGGAAGTGCGGATAATCAGCCCCGCGTCGCCATAATGGGTGTCCTCAAAGAGCAGATCGAATCGGACCTGAGCGGAGATGCTGTAGTCGCCGCCATCGGGGTGACGGAAGAGCATCATGTCGCCGCGGCCGTAATGCGCATTGGAGACCACGTTCCCATGGACCGTCCAGTTGCCGCTGATAGGCAGCCAGCCGTTGTGTTCCTGGTGGGCTTCGGCGACGCGCCCGCGGAGAAACACGATGAAGATCACCGCGGTGACTGCGAACGCCGCGAGCCCCACCCAGCGAAGCCTGAGTACACTGGCCATGATCTGCCCGGCAAGTATAGTGTGTTTGGCGTTGAGCTTTCCAACCACGCATGGTGAGGCTGAAGAGAGCGGCGGCAGGGCGAGGGCTGACACGGGCCATGCGATCGATGGCGGTGGCCGCAGCGCTGGGAGTTTGCGCCGCCGCGGGGCTCGCGCAGACAGACGGGGTGCAGAACCTGCAGTCGATCGAAGCGGCAATTCAGAAGGCGCGCTCGACGAAGACCCCGGTGCCGGTGGTGGTGCGAGGTATCGTCATCCTGAATCACGAGCTTCTGGTGATCGAGGACCGCACTGGAGCGACCGAGGTGCAGATGGCAACACCAGCGCCGACGGCCCTGGGAGATGAGGTCGAGGTGACGGGGAGGATGACCGTATCGCAGCGGTCGCGGATCGAAGACGGTCGCCTGCGGCGGCTCTGGAACGGATCGATGCCGTTGCCGCTGGCCATCACCCCGGACGAGGCTGCGGAGGGGGAGAACGATTTATTCCTGGTCCAGACGGATGCGCGGCTGCTGAGCGCCGAACCGGCAGGCCTGACCGGTGTCGAACTGAACCTGACCGGCGGGCACCAGAACTTCTCGGCCATCCTGCCCGGGGACAGCGCAGACGGCGATCTGCCGCGGAGGTTAATGCAGCCCGGCTCAACCCTGCGCGTCACCGGCGTTCTCTTCGTGAGCGGCGACCTCACGGGCAATTACGGCGACTCGTTCACGCTCCGGTTGCGCTCCCCGGACGATCTGGAACTGGTCGAGGGCCCTTCGTGGTGGACGCGGGAGCATGTGCTGCTGCTGGCGGGACTGTTTGCCATCGTGGTGCTGATTGGAGTGCAGCTGAACGCGCGCAGCCGCCACGCGCGCTATCGGGCGGTGGCCGAGGAACGTGCGAACATATCCCGCGACATACACGACACGCTCGCCCAGGGGTTCGCGGGGATTACGCTGCAGCTGCAGGCGGCGGAGCAGACGCTGGACCGCGATCCAAGGCGGGCGCAGGCCTATCTCCAGGAGGCGCTGCACCTGGTGCGTCACAGCAGAAACGAGTCGCACCTCTCCGTCGAAATTCTTCGCGCGGCCTCCCGCAGCGAACGGCTGGACGCGCTGATTGCGCGGTGCATCGCCCAGCTGCAGGTGGACAGCGGATCAGCCATCGAGCAGCAGATCACAGGCGAGCCGGTACCGCTCTCCTATCACTTGCTGAACCACTGTTTCCGGATCGTGCAGGAAGGAATCGCGAATGCGGTGCGGCATGCGCAGGCCACCAGAATCAGCGTCCGCGTCTGCTATGAGCCGCGCCGTCTGCGCCTGGAAGTGGAAGACAACGGGCTGGGATTCGATCCCGGAAGCATTCCCGGACCGGACCGGGGAAGTTTTGGGCTCACCGGGATGCGCGAACGCGCCGCCGCCATCCATTCCGATTTTCATCTCGAGTCGAGTCCGACAGGAACCCTGATCCGAGTTATGGTTGCACTATGAGCGAACCCCCGGTAGCCCTGCCGCATACGCCGTTATCCGGCACTGCATCCGCAAGCCGGCGCCTCCGCATCCTTGTGGCGGACGATCATCTGGTGTATCGCATCGGCATCCGCAGCCTGCTGGAAGCGGAGATGGGATACCAAGTGGTGGGGGAAGCGTCGAACAGCACCGAGACGGTGGAGCTTTACCGCAGCCTGCGTCCGGATGTGGTGCTGCTGGATCTGCGCATGCCGCACCAGGGGGGGATCGAGGCGGCGCGCGCGATTCGCCGGGAGTTTCCGGAGGCGCGCATCCTGGTGGTTACCAGCTATCAGACCGAGGAGGAAGTGATTCAGGTGATGCGGGCCGGCGCTCTCGGATACATGCTCAAGGACCTGGACGGCAGGATGCTGATGGAGGCGATCCAGGCCGTATGCGCGGGGCGGCGCTGGGTGGCGCCGGGGATCGAACAGCAGATCGCGCACGGCGCAGCGCATCAGCCGCTGACCGCGCGGGAGGTGGAAGTGGTTCGGCTGCTGGCGCGGGGCCTGACCAACCGGGAGATCGCGAACGTCTTCCGCATCTCGGAGAGCACGGTGAAGAACCACGTGAATCACCTGCTGATCAAGCTGGAAGTGGCGGACCGCACGGAAGCGGTGAGCTATTGCCTGGCGAAAGGCATCGTGCATCTGGACGATCTGTAACGGGCAGGCGCAGCGCGGGTGCCTCGCGCTTCACCATACAGACAACACCGTTGTGGCATTTTGGTGAATGGGCAGCACGGTTGTCAATAGGCAATTGTGCTTAGGCGGGGCTGCGCCGAAAGTTATAGGCTGCCGGGAGCAGTAAAGGTTATCTCAACACTCAGGCTACGCAACTCAGGCCGTCAGTCCCCGGGGGCAGGAGTGAAAAGCAGCCGTACCACAACAAGCAATTACCTGCTTCCCGGCAACGCCGCCGCGGAGGCCCATCTATCCGCAGACCAGGCGTACTTTCCGGATTCCCGTTCACCCGCAGCGAAGCGCACAGCAAAGAAGCACGGCGGGGCGGCGGAAGCCTGGAACCGGGTCAGGGAGTTATCGCTTTTTGCATTGGAGGCAGCATGAGATTCGTGATGAAGGCCGCCCTGTGTGCCTTCCTTTTTGTGTTCGCCCTGATGTCCCTGTCGAGCCTTGAGGCTGGGGCGCAGACGGTATACGGCAGCATGGCCGGCGTGGTGACCGACCCGTCGGGAGCCGTGGTGGCAGGGGCGAAGGTTCAGGCGAAGAACGAACAAACTGGCGCCATATCTGAGACAGTCACGTCCGGGTCGGGTGTCTACCGCTTTCCGGAGCTGCCGCTGGGCAGATACACGGTGACCGTGACCGCGGCAGGCTTCGCCGCGACGCAATTGACGGGGATCGGGGTACAGATTCAGAGCACGTCGGCAGTGGATATTGGGCTAAAGCCGGGCGGGGCGACCACGACGGTGACGGTGAGCGCGAACGCCCCGATGCTGCAGACAGAGACCTCGGACATCGGGCAGGTGGTGGACACGAGGCAGATTCTGGATTTGCCGCTGGCGGTGGCAGTCGGAGTCGGCGCCCTGCGGTCCCCTGAAGAGTTCATGTTCCTGCTGCCCGGAACGGTGGGGCCGGGCACGGCAAACAACGGGAACAGCGGCGTTTTCCTGAACAAGATTGCCGGCGGGCAGAATTACGGAAATGAAGTGCTGATCGACGGCGTCAGTCAACAGCGCAGCGAGAACGGCTCATCGTTCGATGAGGAGGCGCCCTCGGTGGAGGCGCTTCAGGAGTTCAAGCTGACAACCGCGATGCCGGAAGCGGAATTCGGCCGCACGACGGGCGGCATCGAGAACTTCGTGACCAAGAGCGGCAGCAATACGTATCACGGAGATGCATACGAGATCCTGAAGAACAAGGTGCTCGACGCCAACAACTGGTTCAACGGCGGCAATAAAGACCTGTGCCTGGGAAGCAATCCGGCGTCGTATTGCGACACGACGTTTGCTACGCCGGTCGACACCAAGAACGATTACGGCGGAACGCTGGGCGGTCCGGTGCGGATTCCGCATTTGTATAACGGCACCGACAAGCTGTTCTTCTTCTTCTCGTGGGAGCAGATTCACTACAGCATGGGGGCGACGGTGACCAGCACCGTGCCGACCACTCAGGAGCTGGGCGGAGACTTCTCGAACCCCGCAATCTATAACACAGGGAATATAGTCGGGACGAACCCCTGCGACGGAACTCCGATTTATCAGGGGCAGATCTTCGATCCGTCGACGACCAAGGTGGTGAACGGCGTCGAGTGCCGCACGGCATTCCCGGGCAATAAGATCACGGCGGGATTCTCCAAGGCGGCGCAGCAGATCCTGGCGTATTTCCCGGGGCCGACAAACAACCTGGTCTTCAACAACTTCCAGTACAGCGGCGTGGCGCCGATTACCGATACAGCAGAGACGATTCGCATCGACTCCAATCTGTCGCAGAAGTCGAAGATCTGGGCGTCGTACAGTTCGCGCGAAAACGACCGCGTGTCGGGAACGCCGACGCTTCCCTACCCGATCGATCCGGGGAGCTGGATTCAGGACTTCACGACGCACTTCGGGCGCGTGGGCTGGGATTATTCGCTCTCTCCCACGCTGCTGAACCACATTATCTTCGGCACCAACCGGAGCAACAGCAAGAACTACGCGCAGGCGATCTTCGCGGGGCAGAACTGGTCGCAGAAGTTCGGCATCGGGAACGCGAATTCGCTCAATTTCCCGGAGATGACGAACGGCTTCACGGCGCAGGAAGGCAACTCGCCGCAGAACGACGATAACGTGGACAACGGGCTTCGGCTGAACGAAAGCGTGGCATGGGAGAAGGGCGC
>Ga0335072_10012458_pt1 | contig 12140 bp, 15 predicted proteins | sample Lox_Sample_21_FD_206725 | JGI IMG/M metagenome (GOLD analysis project Ga0335072, IMG submission 206725) | Soil microbial communities from Loxahatchee National Wildlife Refuge, Florida, United States - Lox_Sample_2.1 | ecosystem: Environmental > Terrestrial > Soil > Wetlands | place: USA...
GACGCTTCCGGTCGCGGTGACCGTCTTCCCGAGGGACATCCCGCGCCTGCCACGCAGCTGGATCGAAGACACCTACAGCAATCTGATCCACTACGGCGAGGCCGGCAAGGGCGGGCACTTCGCGGCCCTGGAACAGCCCGAGATCCTGGTCAGCGAAATCCGCACCGGCCTGCGCACCCTTCGTCCCTGGCGCCAACGCGAGCTCAGGAGCGCACGCGTATCACTCGGGCTTCGTTGAACCGACCAAAGGCGCTGAGGGGCAGCATGCCTTACCAAAGGCGTGACGCATAACAGGGAGCTCACGCCCGCGGGTGTGAGCAGCGTCTGGAGGGTGCGCGCGTTTCGTACCGCGTTCGCGTCACCGTCGTTGTTGAAGTAGACGTACACGTCCTGGCCTGCCAGACTCCATTCCCGGATTCGGTCAGCCCACCACTTCAGGTCAGCATCGGGGTACGAGCCGGCGTACAGGTGGTTATTGTCCGGGCCGTGCATCCGCACGTACACGAAATCTGTAGTAGCGCGCAGCACGCACGGCAGGTTCGCTCCGCTCGTCACGCAATACGCGGTTCCGTGTTCTGCCAGCAGCGCGAAAGTCGCTTCACAGTTCCAGCTATGGTGTCGGAACTCCACTGCCACCCGAATCCAGTCAGGAACCAGCCGGAGGAAATACGCAAGCCGACTGTCATCGCGCGGCTGCGAGGGCGGCAGCTGGACCAGTAGTATCGCCCGCTTATCGCCCAGTTCGTGCCAGCCCTCCCGGATACGTTGCAGCCATGTCTCCGGCGCGTATAGCTTGCGCGCATGGGTTAGCCCGCGCGGGGCCTTGACGGACAGGCGAAATCCGTCAGGCAGCCTGTTCCGCCAGCTGTGGAAAGCTGTCGGCGCGGGCCAGCGGTAGAAGCTGCTGTTGAGTTCGGCGGTGGGAAAGGCGGCTGAGTAGCAGCCGAGCCGGCTGCGGGACGGAAGCCCGAACGGGTACAGCTCGGGGTACCAGTGATCGTAGCTCCACCCTGACGTCCCGATCCTTACGACCATCAGAGCCTTTTCAGTACAGGCGCGATTTCACGGCGCGGTTCCCTCGGAATTATCAAGAGGCGTCACCTCAGCTGCGGCGATCGTCTGATCTTCGTCTTTGACTTCAACGCGACGAGACTTGTCATCTGTCATGGCAATCCTCCCGGAACCTGGCCTGATCTGACGCGCTGACGCCATGCCCGCAACCACCGGGGTGAAACAGCCGGAACCGCTCAGCCTGTGCGACGGCCGGGCGCAGCACGCTGACGACGAGTCCAAGATCTTCTGCCATGTGCTTCCGAGGACCGAGGCCTACCACGTCCGGTCGATGACCCTCAGGCCTCAGCTGGTGCTGACAGGCTCGGCGGCAGGCTGCGGCTCGGGGGTGCTGGCCGGCTGGCCGGCTGCCTGCCAGATCCTTGCCGCGAGCAGGATCATCGCGATCCCCCAGGGCGCCATCCAGGCAATGACGATAGGTCCCCTAGCCGACTGTGCCGCGGCGTAAAAAGCTGGCCGGCGCCGGAGTTGAACGCGGTCACCAGGAACCGCGCCGCCGCGTCGGGGGACGTGCGCGCGGTTGCGGCCGCGGCCAGGTCGATGCCGACCAGCACGTTGGTGATGGCTCCGCAGAAGGCGCCGATCCCGCCGAGCAGCGCGGCCACGGTGGCGATTACCCAGCCGCGGCCGGTGACCAGCAGGCAGATCGCCGCATACGACACCGCGACAGCGCCCAAGGCGAGCAGCGACAGCGTGCCCGCGACGTACAGCTGGGTCGGGTGCCTGCCCGCGATGGCGAGCAGCTGCAGCCAGTGGCCATGTCCGTGATGACCTGGTCGGTGCCTTTAGGATCCAGCGCCTCGCAGCCTGATATACAGCACTGCTGCGATGGGGAGGAAGGCGGCTAGGATGCGCTGGCGTGCCCGGGCGGCTTTACGCATTTGCTCACTCCTGTCAGTCCGGCTGCGATGGCAGAAGACAGTAGGAAAAGGCCGCCGGCACATCCCTTCGCCTCGCTCGGGGTCAGGGCCGCCGCCCTTACCGCCCGGGCCGCTAATCCCCGGCCTGGACAGCCTTCGCAGCGGTTTCGATGAGATGGGCGACCTCGCCCGGGTGAGAGACCATCGCCAAGTGGCCTGACGGGGCCTCGATGGTGGTCGCGCCCATGCGGCTGGCGAACTGGCGCTCGGCGTCGGGCGGGATCGCCTGGTCATCGCTGGCGACGAGGTACCAGCACGGGTGTGATCTCCACGCCGGGACGCCCATCACGTCCTGGAGGGCGCTCGCGGCCAGAGGCTGCTGGACAGCGTGCATGACCCGCGCCTGGACTGGGTCGATGTCTGCCGCGAAGTGCTTGACGAAGTCGTCTTCAGGCAGCCAGGCGAATCCGTGGGAGTCGATGTCCAGGTGCGCGAGCGCCGGGGTCGGGGGACCCGTCGCCGCCGTAGGAGTGGCCGGCGACGATGACCGGGCCGTCCTGGCGGTCTAGTACCTGGCGGAGCCTGGCGACGTCCGCTGCCAGCGATGACTCCGGGAACTGCGGGGCGGTGACGTCATAGCCGCTGGACTGCAGCCGTTCGATGACGGCGCTCCAGCAGGAGCCGTCGGCCCACGCGCCGTGCACCAAGACCATATTCGGTTGAGCGGTCATGTCAGTGATTCCTCTCGATAGCGCGCAGGAATCGTCTGATGTCTACGCTGTAGAACTACAGTTGATGCCTATTAGACTTGATGTCAACACCGTAGACCTACGCTGAATTCACGGTGTAATATCGAGCGTCCGCAAGGAGAGCAGGTGCCACCGCGTTGACCCAACCGCCACCCGCAAGGGGCGCCGCTCGCAGCGGTAACGGCAAGATCACCCGTGAGCTGGTGCTGACCACCGCGCTTGAGATCATCGACCAGGACGGGGCTGACGCCCTGTCCATGCGCCGCCTCGGGGCTGCCCTGGACCGCGACCCGATGATCCTCTACCGGCACGCACCCGGCAAGGCGGCGCTGCTCGACGGCGTCGTGGAGGTCGTACTCGCCCAGCTCCACGTCAACCCAGCCGACCCCGACTGGGCCGCGCAACTGCGCGGCGTCGCCCGCGACTACCGCGCGCTGGCCCTAGAGCACCCGAACGTGGTCCCGCTGCTCGTCACCCGACCACTGGCCACCCCGCTCGCGCTCCGCCCCCGCGGCACCCTGCGCCCGCTCGAAGACGTCCTCGCGCTGCTCATCCGCGCCGGGTTCAGCGGACCCGACGCGCTGCACGTCTACCGGGCCTTCTTCGGCTTCCTGAACGGTCACGTGCTCAACGAGCTGCAAGAACTCGTAGAGAACCCGGACGAGACCGACGACCTGCTGCGGCTGGGCCTATATCGGCTGCCGATCGGCGAATTCCCGCTGCTCCGCAGCCTCGCCCATACCCTGGCCTCCTACGACGGTGCGGCCGAACTCGAACGCGGCCTCGATATCCTGCTGACCGGGCTAGCCGCAACATTGTCGCCCTCAGGCGAAAGCCGCCAGGCTGCTGCCCCCGGTGCGGGTTCAAGGGGGGCTTGATGCAGAAGCCACCTCCCGTTCGGAAAGAATCTTTCATCCGAACGTGAGGTGGCAGGCCGCCGGCAGATGCAACGTCCGTACATGAACTCGATTGCGCTGACCACTGAGTTCTCAACGGTTACGGCCTGCGGTGTTCTTTCTTATAAGCCGCTCGCCGGGATACGGCAGTGACCGCGGAGTCGGCCTGGTGCAGCGTCTTCGCTGTTCGAGTCGACGGACCACGGCGCTCGGCGGCCAGCGCGAGGCGATGGACGAGCGCCCGGGTCAGCGGCAGGGCGATGGCCAGCAGCACCCACATGCGCAAGCGCCTGGAGAAAAATGCCCACATGTTTAGGGTCCCTTCGTCGTCCCCCACGAGGTGTCCCTGCTACCCGCCTTGTCTCGGGCTATTCACGAAAATCCTCACCGGAGGAGGATGTTGGGCGTTGGTGACGCGACTGAGCTGAGGAGGTCCCCACCACAGGCAGCAGCGGCCACGCACCAGCCCCGCCGCACGGCCGGCCAGTCGATGCATGTCATCTAATTGCGTGGGTGTGCTGCTGTGGGAGGGGCCAGGTCCCGGCGGGCTAGTGCAGGACGAGGGTGACGCAGAGCCCGGCGACTGCAATGCCCTGGAGCGCGACGCGAAGGTAGATCACGCTGTCCCAGCGGGTCTGCAGTTCCCGTGCGTTCGGGGGGACCCGGCCTTCCTGTGCAGCCTGGGTGAGCTGCTTGTTGATCGGGGCGTTGATGGTCCTGTAGATGGCCAGCCAGGTTAGCAGCGCGGCGGCTGCGGTCGATGCTGCGGCGGTGGCTGGCCAGTGCCCGCTGATCGCCGATGTCACGGCGGTCAGGACGGTGGCGGCGACACTCAGGATGCCGGGGATAGGGAAGCGGCGGTCGCCGTAATAGTGCATGAATCCGGTGGCCATCACCAGGGTGCGGTCGTCGACCTTCTCCCAGGCCGGGCGCCCGACCAGTGCCCCGAACGCGTCGGTGCCGTAGATAATCCCGGCGGTCAGCACGCCGGTAATCGCGAGTACGTGGCTGAGCGTGGTCATGTCGTGGTTGCCCTTCTTGATGTCAGCTGGCGAACAGCAGCCCAGCGCTGAGCAGGACCAGCACGGCGGTGGTGAAGTGGATGCCGAAAGCGGTGGCCCTGGTGCCGCCGTGGCGCAGGACGATCAGGGTGTCGCCGAGTGGGACGAGGGCGACGGCCAGCATGAACCAGGCCTCGGCGTGCGCCCCGGCGAAGGCGAGCAGGGAGAGGCCCACCAGGGCGTAGGTCCCGTCGCGCAGGCCCTTGATCGTCAGGTAGGCGGGGTCGCCGCCGGGTTTGGCGGGGACGCCGTAGCCGGCTGCCGCCGCGCGGGGGGCGATCAGGAACCGCCCGCCGATGAGCAGGACCAGCAGGTCGAGGGCGATGGCGAGGCCGTAGGCGATCGGGGTGAGCATGGCATCCTCCGCATCTAGCAGTGCTAGCAACGGAAGCGACACTAGCAGATCGACGGCAGGAATGCTAGCGGTGCTAGAATCAGTTCCATGTCGATCCAGGAGCGCCGGGAGCGTGAGCGCGCAGAGCGCGAAAAGCTGATCATCGCGGCGGCCCGCGAGCTGGCCGAGACGGAAGGATGGGACGCGGTAACGACGCGGCGGCTGGCTGAGCGCGTCGAATACAGCCAGCCGGTCCTCTACAGCCACTTCGACGGGAAAGACGCGATCAAGGCCGCCGTCGCCGTCGAGGGCTTCGCCGAACTGGCCACCGGACTCGCCGCAGCGCGGGCCGCCGCACCGGACCCCGCCCGAGCGCTAGCTGCCGTCAGCGACGCATACATGGATTTCGCGCGCCGGCGCCCGGCCCTGTACGACGCCATGTTCAGCCAGAGCGTGGACCTGCCGTTCGCGACCGCCGCCGCGCCGCCCGCCCTGCACGCAGGCTTCGGTGAACTCGCCGAAGCGCTCCGGCCGCACGCAAACGGCGACGACCTGGGCCTGCTCACCGAGGTCTTCTGGGCGGCGCTACACGGCCTGGTGACACTCACACGCGGCGGCAGGCTTCCCGCCGGCAGCCATGACCGCCGGCTCGCCATCCTGCTGGGCCGGTTCGTTCCGGCAGCCGGGCCGGGTGCCTAATTGCGCTGCCTGGCTCCGCCGCTGCAGGATACGCGCCCTTGCGATGCGGCCCTGCTTGCCTCAGTGGACGGCCGCGCTGCCGTTACCGGGCCGTACTTCATGACACCGACGCGCGGGAGGTGTGTGCGGTCCCCGGGAACTGCTGGATTGGCCGTTGGCATGGGCTGGTGCCAGAAGCGATGGAATTAGTAGGATTACCTGGTCGGATTCTCGTCTGGATCGCCGCCGTGGACGGGGTTGCAGCGGGCCTGGTGAGCAGGGAGACGAATGACCGAGTTCATCACGGGCGCTCACGAATCAGACACGCATCAGAAGGCCCTGCGCATCAACCTCGACCCGCGCTGGTACGGGACGATCGCCGAGATCGGGGCAGGCCAGGAGGTCGTTCGCTGGTTCTTCCGCGTGGGGGGCGCTGCGGGCACTGTCGCGAAGTCCGTCTCCGCTTACGACATGGCCGTGAGCGACGCCGAGTACGGCAAGGCGGACAGGTACGTGTCCTCCGGGCGGCTCCAGGGCATGCTCGACACGGAGTTCCAGCTGAACGTGGAGCGGCTGGGCCACAAGCGCGGTGACGAGAATTGCTTCTTCGCCTTCGCCGACACGGTGGTGGCGCGCAGCTTCCGCGGCGGCAACGAGTGTCACGGCTGGATGGGCGTGAAGTTCCAGGCCCAGCCGCACGACGAGCCGAGCCAGATCGTGATGCACGTGCGGATGCTCGACGTCGAGGCGTGGCTGCAGCAGGAGGCGCTCGGGATCGTCGGGGTGAACCTGCTGTACGGGGCGTTCTTCCAGCACCACGAGCCGGACAAGCTGATCGAGAACCTGCTCGACCGCCTGACCACCGGCCGCGTCGAGATCGACATGATCCAGTTCCGCGGCATCGAGTTCCGCCGAGTGGACAACAGGCTGATGGCGCTCAAGCTCGTGCAGGTCGGGCTCAGCGGCGTGGCGATGTTCGGCCCCGACCGTGAGGTGCTGCAGCCGAGCGAGATACTGCGCAAGAAGGCGATCCTGGTGGAGCGAGGGAGCTTCCGCCCTCCGACGCACGTGAACATCGACATGCTCGCGTCGGCCCATGCCAAGTTCGAAGCCGACCCGGCCGTGGCCGGGAAGCCGGTGCTGGAGCTCACCGAGATCACGATGCGCAACCTGCTCGCAGGTGGAGAACAGGTGGACCGGCGGGATTTCCTGGCCCGTGCGGAACTACTTGCCGCCTGCGGGATGACGGTGCTGATCACCGACTACTTCGACTACTACCGGCTGGCCGCCTACCTCGGCGAACGAACGAGCGAACGGATCGGCATCGTGATGGGAGTGCCCAGCCTGATCGACCTGTTCGACGAGAAGAACCACGCGCAATTGCCCGGCGGGATCCTGGAGAGCTTCGGGCGGCTGTTCAAGAACGACCTGAAGCTGTATGTCTACCCCGTGCAGCCCTCACCGGAGGATGAGCTCAAGACCGTCGATGACATCAAGGTCCGGCCGGAGCTGCAGCCGCTGTATGACTATCTCTGGGGCCGGGGCAGTTTCGTCCACCTCGACAACTACCGGCCAGAGTTCCTGCCGATCTTCAGCCGCGACGTGCTCCGCAGGATAGCTGCGAACGACGACTCCTGGGAGAGCATGGTTCCCTCTGATGTCGCCGAGCTCATCAAGCGCCGCGCGTTCTTCGGCTACACCGAACCGGTCAGGGACTAGCAGCCCCGCCGAACACCTGATGATCTTCCTCGACGCGACAGCGGCTGACCGCGATGGCGATCAGCCGGGGCAGCGGGACCGGCCCGGATGTCCAGCACCGAGGTGCTGGCCGCCAGGCGGCGCATGGCAGGGGAACGTCGTTCGCCGGGAACCTGCCGGTTCAGCTCAGTTCTCTCGTCGGCCGGGCCGGGGAGCTGGCCGCGGCGATACAGGCCTCGCCCCTGGTGACGGTGACCGGGCCCAGCGGGGTCGGCAAGACCCGGCTGGCGCGGCGCACCGCAGCCGACCAGCTGCCATTGTTTGAGGCTGCCGGTGAGGGCAGGGCTGCCGGTGAGGGCAGGATAGACGTCGGTCCACTGGATCGCGTCCACCGCGGTGGTGATACCCGGATAACGCATGTGATGGATCCGCTGCCCTGAAGCCGCTCTCGGGTGCAGAAAATGTCCGCGCCCCGTGGAGGGTTACCGGCAGGTAGATGCGCGGCGGCAGCGCGGTGACCGAAATGTGACCGGATTAACAGAGAACCTCGAGGTTGCCGTGCACGCCGGGCTTTCCGGTGTGCGCCACTGCCGGCATGAGGCGTCTCGGCCCGCTGGCAAGGGCGGGACCGGGTTACGGTTGCGGCAGTTACTGCTCGCAACCGGAGGGGACCGTGACGGCAACAGAGGCGGCCGAGTACCCGGACCACCAGAAGCGTCGTACATCGTGGCTGGAGGCCAACGCCTGCGGCGCGATCACCTGTGAGGACCAGCAGTTCATCGCACGGCTCGGCGCCACGGAGATCTGGCGCCATCACGATCTCGGCAAGCTCATGGACCGGCTCGACTACCTCGGCGGCCCGTACGGCAAGGCTGTCGGCCGCGGTGCCGTGGCCGGGGGCTTGCTATAGGCCGACCTGGCTTGCGGGGTACTCTGCCTGCGCTTGGGTGAAGCCGTCGCCCGCGCTCGACGGACCCGACCTCGCGCGGGCCCGCGCGCTGCCAGGACCACACGGCGGACACGCCGTCCTGGCCGTCTGCAGCGACCCGGCCTGTACCAAACTCGGCCAGATCATCCGGACCGACCTGGCGCACATCGGAATACGCCTACAGCTGCAGCCATACGCGGGGGCGATCGGATCGGCAACCACAAGGAGCGGGGCCGACATCGTTCTCGCCCGGGCCGTCGCTCCCTACCCCGATCCGGTTGCCTTCCTCAAGACCGCCCTCGGCGGCAGTCTCGGCCAGGACAGCCTGGCCCCACTCACGGGCCTTGACCGCGATCAGCGAGTCAGCTACGCAAGCCAAGTCGAGCTCGAGCTGATGCGCGGGCCAGCGCGGCTAGCCGCCATCGGCACTCCCGCTATCCCCGAATTGTTCTCCGCCCGAGTCAGGTGCCACGTCTTCCAGCCCCTCGAATTTGGCGCTGACCTCGGCAGTTTCTGCCTCGGCTGACTCACAGAACCAGCACAGCGTGTCCATTCCCGCCGAACCTAATCGATCGCCGGGCAAGGTCCGCCAGGATCAATCGGAATAATCCGGGAGGGACTTGCACCCCCATGTTTGTGACCTGCAGCCTTGTCGGCGCTCGCAAGAGGTCGGATTGCGAAGCGGCAGGTCAACGCCAGATAGTGTGTGTCGGTGTGCCGCGGTTCCGGCCGCCGAACAGGTCGTGATGATGGGCGCCAGACCTCAGAGTGGCTGGCTCCCGCCCAGCATCAGGTGAGATGAGCGGGGTTGATCCGGACCGGCCGGGACCTGTACCGGTCCAGCGATTTCCCGGACGGCTGGCCGACCGAACGGATGGCCGCCGCTGCTCGAAACGAGCATTCCCGGGATGTTCGCGGCCGAGGACGCGGCACTAGTCTCATCAAGCCGTCGCCTCGGTCGTCGGGGATGAAGCCGCCGCGATCCAGCTCGTGCATGAATACCTGCGTACCGGACAAGAGTGACGGCGGCTAGGCTGGTCGGCCAGGTCACGGCACACCGGACGCCCGGACATAGCAGGTGAGGTCGCTCAGGTAAACCATTGAACGCCCGCCCGCATCGAGCGTGACACTGTCGTTGTCCTGCCCCGGTGTCAATGTCTTAGAGGCAATGGGCTGGCCATTCGTTGGATCACGAAGAGTAATCTCGCAGGTCGGGCTTCCGCGGTAGTCCGTCACCTTCACGGCCACCTTGGCAGATGTAGCGAAGGCATCGGTGTCGCCTCCCTGCAGCCAGGTGAGCGGCAGCTCGGCGTGGCCTGGGCCGTCCAGCGGCGTGACGATGCAATTGCCGGGGTTGCTGACCTGCCATCGGAAGGACCCGGCCTGGGTGACCTGATAGCTAACAGGCGCGTACAGATCATGGAGGGACAGGACCGTCCGGCCGGTCTGCGCGTCGGTGAGCGTGACCGCGCAGCCGGGGTCGCCGCCGCCGGTGGGCACGTCCTGGACCTTCAGCCGCCAGGGACCGCTGGCCACATAGCCGTTCGCGCCCACGCTGCCCGCCGTGTGGCTGCCAGAGCCGCCGGAGCCACCGGTCAGGAGGACGGCGGCGGTGGCCGAGCCGGCCGCGATCACCGCCGCGGCCACGGCGGGAAGCAGCACTTTCCGGCGTCCGCCGGTGCCCCGCGGGCCGGGGACCACGGGCGTGCGGTCCGCCCGGCTCGCGGCCGCCTCCCCGGGCGCGGGCGTCGTCGCGGCGGCCGGGCTGGGATCGGCGGTGACCTGTGCCGTCAGCGAGCTCCTCGCCAAGCGCACGTCGCCGTCGCCACTGACCCGCTGCTGCGGGATCTGCTTCCCGGCCTCGCGCAGCCGCCGGTTCACATAGGCGTAAAGGTCGGAGAACGTAACCCAGCCGTCCCGGTCCTGGTCGGCCGCGGCACCGAGCAGGCCGTCGACCAGGTGCTGGGTGAAGTAGCTGGTGCCGTTCTCCACCGTCGCGTCGTTGGCCAGCTGCGTGCTCCGGCATGACGTCAGCACGTACCGGCCCGGACCGGCCACCGCGTCTCCGAGCTCACCGCCGCGGAAGGCCCCGGCGTGGCAGCAGTCCAGCACGATGACTACGGTGCGGGCGCGGCAAGCGTCAGCGAACTCGTTGATCCGGGCGCTGCTCACGGCGGTGGACAGCAAGTCGGTCGATTCGGTGTCCTGCATGCACAGGTGCAGCCGCCCGCTCTGGTCAAGCTTGCCGTGGCCGCTGAAGTAAGCAAGCAGGACATCGTCGCGGGCCGCGGTGCCGAAGAACCGGCCCATGGTCTTGATGACCCGACCGGAGGTCGCCTCGGGCAGCAGCGTCACGTCGACATCGGCGAACAGCCCGGTCTGCGGGTCGATCAGCGCGCGGTTCAGTGCGGCTATGTCCTTGACCGGCCCCTTCAGCGTCTGAAGGTTGTGCTCGTCGGCCGGGTAGGTCGAATTACCGATCAGGAGGGCGCGGTACCGGCCGGCCATGACGCCCCTCCCGCCTGCGCGGCGGCAATCTTGGCGAGCTCCTGCATGGTCTCGTTGTCGACTGCCTCGCCGATAAGCGTCACCGAGCGCTCCTCGCCGCCCTGCGTCCAGCGAAGATCGATGCGCCGGTCCCTGTCACGCCCGAGCCAGGCCCGCAGGCAGTCCACAGTGGCCGTGAACACCCCGGCGCTGCCCATGGCGATGACCAGCTGATCCACCGTTCCCTTGGCGCCCGCTACCGGACGGCCGCGCCGGACCGTATCGACCGAATCGTCCAGCTCGGCATACAGCGTGGCGACCTGATCGCGCCAGCCATCGTCATCGGGATCGTACTGGTCATTGCGAGGTTCGACGACGACCTCCAACGAGCCCCCTGAGAATGAGTCATCTGTGCCAGTACTAGGCATCGCGTCACCCCCCGTTCCGAATTTACACTTCGGTCGCCAGAAAATCAGGGCCCAGCCGCCCGGTCCCTTCCCGGCGAGCGCGGGCAAGCCGCGTCCTGGCGAGGACGCCGAGCTTAGGATAGATCGGCCGCGGGCGGAACCCGGCCGTATACGGTGATAGGAATAAACCGGCCGCCATGTCGTGGTCTGCCCGAGTCATGCGACGGCCGGAGGAACGTAGTTTCAGCGATCTAAGGAACGTAGTTTCAGCGATCTATCCGTAGATCCGACCTACAGAATGGAACCCGCCAGTTCGACGAGGAGTCGATTGCCCGGTTTCGGGCTGCGGTGAGTCTTTGAACAGCCAAACCGTTTGCGCATAAGAATGACGAATGCATAGATTTGCATGACTTTGGCAGGAGCGCTCCAACGCTCGGCTCGAAGGTTAACAGCCCTGCCAGCCCTGCCGATTATTCGGCACTTACTCTATTTGGTCCCCGGGAGTCGCCAACCGCGGTCTCGCCGTGCCCGCAACACCGTGGCCCAGCCGCAGACGATCCGTGTGTAGCACAGCCATGGAGTCGGCTATCTTCCTAACGGCCCGGGATCAGCGTTCGGCGCTAGAGCGCCACCGGCCGGGCGTGCACTATATCCCTTCTCGACGTGATGCTCTAGGCAGCATCGCGCACATGGGCAGGTTCGGCCGGTGCGTGGGCTGCCGGCATGAGCGTAAGCATGTGTCCGACAGGGACTTGAACCCCATGGTTGCGACCTGCGGCGTTGCTCACCTAGCCCCATACCGGGAAACGAATAGCCGCAGGTCAGCGACGTGCATATGTGTCCGAGGACCTAGGCCTACCAATTACGCATGGTGGCGTTATTGCCGTGACCACGATGTTTGCGGTTGTTAGTGCCTGATGACGTCGGCTGAACGGGTCATCCGGTGAACGACCGCGAGGGTACCATCGGCA